>Ga0137368_10002947_pt1 | contig 18178 bp, 11 predicted proteins | sample SagtaG_13_FD_104917 | JGI IMG/M metagenome (GOLD analysis project Ga0137368, IMG submission 104917) | Vadose zone soil microbial communities from Sagehorn Ranch, Mendocino, California, USA - Sage1_L_100_16 metaG | ecosystem: Environmental > Terrestrial > Soil > Vadose zone | place: USA...
GGTTTATCGGGCGGCGCCGTCGGCGACCCGCGGATTCGAACTGCCCGGCGCGCATCACCGTCGCCGGATCAAGCAACTTCAGGCACAGATTCACCATCTGGACAAGGCACATCACCATTCGCAACTGGGCGACATTTATTTTCAGCAAGGCAAGCTGGACCAGGCGGAGGCGTGTTACCGGGCCGCGCTGGAGCGTGACTCCGAGGACATCGACACGCGGGCGCATCTGGGGCAGACCTTGTTGCGAAAGAGGAAGCCGGAAGAGGCACGACCCCTGCTGGAGAAGGTCTGTGCGGAGAACCCCAAACACGATTACGGGCACTCGCTCATGGCGCTGGCCGAGACGCTGGCTGCGCTGGGCGAGACGGATGCTTCCATCGCGACCTGGCAACGGGTCCTTCAAGACCACTCCTACGCCCGAGCCCGTGTGCAATTGGCGGAACTGCACCTGCTCAAGCAGCAGCCGGAGCAGGCCAAGGCCGAACTGACCGAGGTCGTGGCGGACGATGTTCACGCCCCTGCGTTTCAACGAAAACGCGAACGGGTCTGGGTGCGCAAGGCCAAGACGTTGAAACGCAGACTCGGCTAGGGTACACGTTCGAAGTTCGAAGGACTATGAAAGCCATCAGCGCGGATCGGAAGCGGACTGCGTTGTCCAAGCGCGTCGAAAAGATCGTTCGCTCAACGCCGGTGTATGACATTCACACGCACCTGTACGAGCCGGCTTTCCGTGAGCTGTTGTTCTGGGGGATCGATGATCTGCTGGTGTATCACTACCTGGTTGCCGAGGCATACCGGTATCTCGATCTGCCGCACGAGAAATTCTGGAAACTCTCCAAGGCGGAGCGGGCCGACTTGATTTGGGATGCGTTGTTTATCCAGCACTCGCCGATTTCTGAGGCCTGCCGCGGCGTCTTAACCACGTTGAATTTGCTTGGGCTGGACGTGAAGCGTCGGGAGTTGGCGTCGTTGCGACGGTGGTTTGCCAGCCAGAAGCTCGATCACCATGTCACGCGCTGCCTGGACCTGGCCGGCGTGGAAAAGGTTTGCATGACCAACTCGCCGTTTGATGACCAGGAAAGGGCGGTCTGGGAACGGGGATTTCCGCGTGACGAACGATTTGTCGCCGGACTGCGGATTGATCCCTTGCTGCTCGAGTGGACGGCCGCGGCGCGCCGCCTGACCGAGTGGGGTTACCCGGTCGGGCTTGGCCTCTCCACGCCGGTCATCGCCGCGGTGCGGCGCTTCCTCGCCGACTGGACGGCGCGGATCCAGCCCCGCTATTTGATGGTGTCCTTGTCGCCGGAGTTCAGCTATCCGGACAACAATGTTTGCGCGGAATTGATCGACCAGGCGGTGTTGCCCCACTGCCGCGAATATGGACTGCCATTTGCGCTCATGCTCGGCGTCAAACGGGCGGTCAACCCGCGGCTCCGGCTGGCCGGCGATGGTGTCGGGCGAAGCGACCTCAGCGCGTTGGCGAATCTGTGCGCGGCCAATTCCGAGAATAAATTTGTCGTGACCGTCCTGTCGCGCGAGAACCAGCATGAACTCTGTGTGCTGGCCCGAAAATTCCGCAATCTCCACGTGTTTGGTTGCTGGTGGTTCATGAACGTCCCGCACGTCGTCGAGGAGATGACGCGGATGCGGCTGGAGTTGGTGGGATTGAGCCTGACGGCGCAACATTCGGACGCGCGCGTGCTCGACCAACTCATCTACAAGTGGGAGCACTTCCGGGATGTCTTGTCACGGGTGCTGGTGGACAAATACGCCGAGCTCGCCGAGACCGGTTGGGAGCCGGCGACTGCGGAGGTTGAGCGCGACGTGCGCGACCTGTTGGGTGGCGCCTTTTTGCGATTCTGTTCGTCGCGTTAAACACCTGCTGAGGGAGCGGGAACAGCCGGTGGCGCGCTGCGGGTTTTCAAACATCAGCCCCGGCAGGCATGCCGGGCGCACAAAAACTTGACGGTCGAGTACTCCCTCAATAGCTTCGGGCGTCCTCGGTTATGAAGAGATTCCAGAGACTCAACGTTCTCCTCGGACTTGCGCTTTCGCTCACCACCGGATGGTCCGCGGTGGTGAACGACGGGACGAGTCTCGCCAGTCTGACGAAGTTTTCGAATTCCAGCCCGAATAGCACCGGCGATGCCACCGTTGAATTGACGGCTGACCCGGACGGTTTTCTGGCCGCGGCTCAATCCGGCACCTGCGGTTTTTTTCCTGTTCGCACCACCTGGTATGCGACCGATACGTTTCCGACCAGCGGCGTGTACACCGTGGCGGCTGATTTCAGGCCGACGGATGTGACGAGCGAACGTCGCGGTGGAGTAATGGGATGGCTGGATGTCAGTACCGGCAAAGGGATTTCGTTCCAGGTCTGGCCCGCCGGACAAAGGCCATCCTTCCAGATCAAGGTCATCGATTTCAATGCCAACGAAGCAAATGCCAATGAGAGTCTCATCGGATTATTTAATCTGGACGGCGCGCCGGCGACCGAGGAACTCACGTCCGCCGGCGCCGAACTTGGGACCAACTATGTAGCGACCAATTTCGCCACCTTGCAGCTCGACTTCACGCTTCCCAACGCTGCGGACCTGACCGCTGTAACCAACGCCACGGTGCGCATTACGGCCAAGGTCATTCAGGGTGTTGACCTTGGAGGAACGCCAATCCAGGTCAGTCGGACGATCGAGTTGCTGAGCAACTTGCCGGCACCCGAAGCGGTCAATCATCGTTTCGGATACTTCGCGTACTGGGCGTCGTTCTTCGCGCCAGGTGAGACGATCGGGTATCTCGACAATCTAAGCGGTTTCGGTGTCGGTCAGGTGCCGAATGCGTCGCCAATCGTCAGCCTCAGCAATCCGGCCGGCGGCGCGGTCTTTGATGCGCCCGCCACGATTTCGATCTCGGCCAATGCGTCCGACGCGGATGGTTCTGTCCTCAGCGTCGAGTTTTACGAGGGCACGACCTTGCTCGGATCGGTGACGAATACGCCATTTGATTTCACCTGGAACAACGTCCCCAGTGGAAACTACTCACTCACGGCGCGGGCAATCGACAACCGTGGAGGAACTTCGACTTCGGCCGCGGTCAACGTCACAGTAAATTCATCGTCGGGAACCGGGCCGCCGCTAAGCATTGCCCGCAACGGCACGAATCTCGTCATCTCCTGGTCGGGCACGGGCTACCAGTTGCAGATGAACACCAACCTTTCATCTTCCACAACCTGGTCCAATGTGGGTGATACGGTCAACACCGATCGAGCGACAGTGCTCCTGACTACGGAAAACACGTTCTTCCGATTGGTGCGAGCAGGGGCGCCGACTGGTCCCAGGCTGAGCATTCGGACCAGCGGCAATTCGATCGTGGTTAGCTGGCCTTCGCAAGTGACCGGATATCGGTTGCAGGCCAGGACAGATTTCTCCGCGGCGACGTGGACGGATATCCCCACAACAAACAATCAGCACACTGAAAGCGCTCCCGGCCCCACACGGTTTTATCGGCTCATCAACGGCCCCTAAGAGCGCGTTTCAATCGAACCACTCGTCATCCGACTCGAAGGCGGGAACCGGGATGTTGACAATCTTTAGCTGCCCAATAGCGCGGTGGCGACAGCCGGGTTTAATGTAGATTGCTGTCATCGGTTTGATGGGAAAAAGCCGCCCATCCAGTTCCATCTGCCCTTCACCTTCGAGCACGAGGTAAATCTCGGTCATCTTCCTGTGGTAATGCGTGCGCGCGTCTTCACGGATGTCCACCAGATGGAGGCTGGCAACGTGTTCCGACGAGTCGGCAAAAGCGCGTCGAGTGGAGCCGCAGGGGCATTTTAGCGGTGGGATCTCGTCCAGTTGAGCGATCAGATAGTTTGGCATACAGGCCTGGAAAACGCGGCGGCGGAGTCAGCGTTCAACTCGCGGGAGGCAGGCGCCCACGCCTCAGGCTCAGCAAGTGCAACACGAGGGCGGCAGCCAGCGTGATTGCGCTGTAGCGGTGCGTCAAGTAAAGCACGTGCTGTCCGGTGGTGCCGAAAAGCGGTGTCATGGGCAGGACGCCTGAGAGGATGACGAACAAGCCGCAAGCCAGAATTAGCCAGAGCAGCGCTTTGGCACGACCGCTTTGTGGCGAGCCAGAGCGGCCGAACCGGCAGCTATCCGCCCAGGTCAGCGCCACGAGCGCCAGGCCAATGGAGAAGAATGGCGCAGCCGAGACGTGTGCCATCAGCACCCAATGGGTCATCGGCGCCTGGCCGAGTACAAACGTTCCAATGCCCGTTCCCGCGAGCACGACGGCGCTCGCCAACATCAACCGGTAGGCCAGCTTTCCCAGCGAATCGATGGACGGCGGCGGGTCGCCCTTAATCGGCTTCTGCACCGTCTGCTCGGAGGTCGTCATACCGGTTACTTCTCGCGTGCAGCCGAGTTCGAGTCGGATCGACACTTGCCGGTGATTGCGCTCAGGCCCAGGAGACCGTAGTTCAACAGCACGCCCAGCACGATGATTGCGGAGCCAAAGGTCACGTACTTGAGGATCGGGCGGAAGACGAAGCTCGCGGCGAACGTCGAGGCCACCCGCTTGTCATCACCGCGCAGCTCCCAGGCTGCTTTGCTCACGCCGCTCTGGGCATCGACCGGCCCCCGCGCCAGAACAGTCCCAAAGTAGAGGGGCGCATCGCTGCTGTGGCAATCCGCGCACCCACGGGCTCCAAGGGACTGGCTGGCCGGGCGAACATCATGCGCCAACGGCCAGACATACGGCTTGGCCGCCGCATGCTCCTCCGATTTGAGTTTACCCCCCTCCAGTCGGTAGATCTTTCCGGCGGCGAGAAACACCCCTTCGCCTTTGGACTTGTCGGTGGAGAGCGTCTCCAGCACGGGCTGGATTTGTCCATCGGTCAGCGGTTTGGTGTTGTAAGGATCACGCGCGACATCGTCACTCGGTTGTGCCGGCAGCTTGTCGGTCTTCGCCACTTCCTCCGGCGGCAGCGGAGTAACTTTCCCGTCTTTGAGGCGGCCCCAGTAACTTGGCCAAACCAATTTATAGGGGGCAATCCGGTCGTCGTCGCCCCGAAGGAAAACCGGCTGCACGATTACCGGTGCAGTGTTCTCCCCACGCGCCGGTCCCGGCAGGCCGAGCTTGTGCGCCAGCGAGGTGTGGACGATCTGCGGCTTTTGGCTTGGGAAGGGACCGGAATGGCAGGCCGTGCAGGTCATCCTTTCAAAATGAATCGGCGGCAACCCCTTGTGTACCGGATGCGGGGCGCCCAATCGTCCACCCAATTGCGTCGTCGCCTGCTTCGCATCGGTCGCGCCTAAGTGACAGCCGCGGCAGGAGAGGGTTTCGACCATGCCCAATTCCACGTTGAGTTGCTGCCCGGCCATCTGCTTTGCGGCCTCCTCGCCGAGGGTGGCATTGTCGCGGCGCAACAGCTTCACACGCAGTTCGATCATATCCGCCGTCACCGACCGGTCCTTGAGCTCGCCCTCATACCCGCGGACGATCATGTGATCGACGCCGTTTCGGTGGCAATCGACGCAGCTCATGCCAGCCCGGATGTGGAAGTCCTGATCGGAATGCCAGCGCGCATCGCCGAGTTGCCCATCGCTGGTGTGGCAGTAATAACAGGCGTTGACCGACGCCCGGCGCGCGACTTGAAACAATACGTTGTTGTCCGCGTCGAACTTCGTTCGATCGTATTTGATCGCCGGCAGATTGGTTGGCACCGGCCTTCCTGGCCGCCAGGAATCGGCCAGGGCCTTGGCATTCCGTGCGGCGCCGAAGGTGCCGAGCCCGGCGCCGATGGTGGGCGCCCACTTGATGTTCTGCACGTTCATCGCCTTGGAGCGCGTCTCGTGGTTGTAGTGGCCTGTTGAGTCGTGACAGAGCAGACAATCAATCTCCATCTTCCCGGTGATGAGCAGGCGCCCGGTCTTGGGGTCCTTGGGGTCGATCTGAGGTGGTTCGCCCGCGCCTCCACCCGGCAGGTGTCGCGCGAAAACCATCAGGAAGTCGAAATCGCTCATCCCAAGGTCGGCTGGCTTGAACGTGCCCGCCCAGCCCCGATACGAAAGTGGGATTTGCGTCCGGGTTGCCGGGTCGGTGAGAATCCACGGCTCGCCCGGGCGGCCCGGTTTGGCGTTGCCCTTGGCGGCGTTGAAGTGCCAACCTCGACCGATTGCCTCGTATTCATGACACCGGCCGCACGTCTCGGCGGTGGAAAAAGGATTGGCCCTGGCTTCTTGCGGCTTCCCCTGCTCGTCGAATGCAGGGGGCAGCGTGATCACTTGGCCTTCGGCATCGCGGAGCGGAATATGATGCAGAAAGGGCATCCGACTCTCGGTTTTCAAGTTTTCTGCGCCGCGCGTGCCTGCGGGCCAAAACCCCACCACGATCGTCACTCCGGTGATCATCGCCAACCGGGAGCGGATCAGTAAACTCCGATCGGGCCGGCTGGCAGGTGTCTCTCTCACAGGCGCTTTCGGAACGTGCCGGGTCGGAGCCCGGTACGCCAACCGAATGATTGCCGCGCGAGGGTGAATTTTCAATTGTCCCGGCAGATTAACGGAACGAAGTTGTCGATCAAGCCAAGAAACGGCTTTGCCGCACGGAGCGCAGGAGAGTTCGCCAACCCATCAGAAATCCGAGCCAAGCTTTCTCAATCTTAATCTTGCAGGAAGAGTAAGATTCCGCCGTTGAATCCGCCTTGAATTGGTCGCCGTGCGCACGATTGACATTGGTTTTGGCCGCATAAACAGTATCATTCCATCGTCCAATCGAACATGAAATATCAGCTACTGCTCTTTGGCCTCGTTGCCGCACGGGCAACCTTTCCGGGGTTTGCCGCCGACGGAAGTGATTCCACCGGCGCGAATGAGGCCGAAGTGGCCAAAGAAATCCACAAGTTCATTCTCTCGAAGTCGGAGCCGAAGACCGAGACCGAGATGAAGGTTTACACCAACACCATTCCCGGTAGCACGGTGAAGTACTCCCTGGTACCGATTCCCGGCGGCGAGTTTCTGATGGGCAGCGCGGAGAAAGAACCCGGACGCAAACCGGACGAAGGCCCGCAGCATAAGGTGAAGATCGACCCGTTCTGGATGGGCCAGTTCGAAGTGACCTGGAATGAGTTCGAGCTGTTCATGTTTCCGACCGAGGAGCGGAAATTCAAAGAGACCATTCCAACCGACCCATCCGTCGATAAGACCTCGGACGGCGTCAGTCGCCCGACGAAGCCGTATGTCGAAATGAGCTTCGGAATGGGACGCGACGGGTATCCGGCCATCAGCATGACGCAGCACGCCGCCAACAAATATTGCCAATGGCTGAGCGCCAAGGCGGGACATTTCTATCGGCTGCCGACGGAAGCGGAATGGGAATACGCCTGCCGCGCGGCGACGACAACCGCTTATTCCTTCGGCGACGACCCGTCGAAGCTTGGTGAGTACGCCTGGTTTGATGCGAACAGCGACTCGAAGTACCAGAAGGTCGGCAAGAAGAAGCCCAACCCGTGGGGTCTCTACGACATGCACGGCAACGTGGCCGAATGGTGCCTCGACCAGTACGAGCCGAATTACGACCGCTTTAAGGACGGCATCGCCACCAATCCCTGGGTCAAGGCCACAAAGCCTTACCCGCATTCCGCGCGCGGCGGTTCGTGGGATGATCCGGCCGAGCTGTTGCGCAGCGCCGCCCGGCGCGCTTCCGACAAATCCTGGAAGACTCAAGATCCGCAACTGCCCAAAAGCGTCTGGTATCACACGGACGCCCAGTTCCTCGGCTTCCGAATTATTCGGCCCCTCAAGGTCCCCGCGCCGGAGGAGCTGGAGAAGTATTGGACAAGCGGCGTCGAAAAAGATTAACTTCCGGCGTTATTCCAATTCCTTTTGCGTGCGTGATCGTTCATAAAATCACCGGTGTCGAACAGACTCAACCTTAATCCCAACAGACCATGAATGAGCTCAATACTCCACACTCCGACTCGCAGACCACGCGTCGGGATTTTCTCAAGAAGACTTCCACTGCTGTTGTCGGCGGAACTCTGCTGGGCGGCCTGACGATCGAGCGGGCCGCACACGCTGCCGGCAGCGATCTGCTGAAGGTAGCGCTGATCGGTTGCGGCGGACGCGGCTCGGGCGCCGCCAATCAAGCCTTGAACACGTACAATTGTGGCCCGGTGAAGCTCGTCGCCATGGCCGACGCTTTTCGCGACCAGTTGGACGGCAGTTACAACAGTTTGACGAAAGAGCAAAAAGACCGTGTTGACGTGCCCGAAGAGCATAAGTTCGTCGGCTTCGACGCCTATAAGAAAGCGATCGGGTTGGCCGATGTAGTGATTCTCGCGACCCCGCCGGGTTTTCGTCCGAGTCATTTCGAGGAAGCGGTCCGGCAGGGCAAACACGTGTTCATGGAGAAGCCGGTTGCCACCGACGCGCCCGGCGTGCGCCGCGTTCTCGCGGCCGCCGAAGAAGCCAAGAAGAAAGGCCTGAAAGTAGGTGTCGGCCTTCAGCGCCATCATCAACTGGGTTACCTGGAGACCCTCTCGCGGCTGCACGACGGCGCCATTGGCGACCTCGTGGCGATGCGCTGTTATTGGAATGGCACTACCCCGTGGGTCAAGCCGCGTGCGGAGTTGGAAAAGAAATACGGACGCAAGCTCACCGAGATGGAGTACCAGATGCGCAATTGGTACTACTTTGTCTGGATTTGTGGCGATCACATCGTCGAGCAGCACATCCATAATCTGGACGTGATCAATTGGGTCAAGAACGGCTACCCGGTTCGCGCCCACGGCATGGGCGGCTGCGAAGTACGGAAAGGGCCGGATTATGGCGAAATCTTCGATCACCACGCCGTCGAATTCGAATACGCCGATGGCTCGCGCTGCTTCAGCCAGTGTCGGCACATCAATGGCTGCTGGAGCGACGTCTCCGAACACGTCGTCGGAAGCAAGGGCAAGGCGTACCTCTCCGACGGCCGTTGGAACATTTCGGGTGGAACCACGTGGCAATTCCGCGACAAACAAGAACGGGAGCGGTATCAACAGGAACACGACGATTTATTCAACGCCATTCGGCAAGACAAACCCTATAACGAGGCGGAGAACGGCGCCAAGAGCAGCCTGACCGCGATCCTCGGTCGCATGGCCACGTATTGCGGCAAGATCGTGGAGTGGGATGCCGCATTGGAGTCCAAGATCAGCTATTTCCCCAAAAACCTCGCTTGGGACGCCGAAATGGGAGTCAAACCCGGCGCCGACGGTTTGTATCCCCACGCCGTCCCCGGCAAGACGGTTGTCGTCTAAGCACACCATTTCATAAATAGCTAGAGTTGTTTAGGATTCTTGAAAATGTTTGACCTGTCAGTGAGAGGTCAAAATCTGGCACTAGAAAGAGGTGAGTAATGTGTATAAGGTGAACGAAACAGTCACCGGTTATGACTTGGCTGAATTGCTCAACGGCGAGTCGGGCATCTTTGAAGCCACGGCCCCTGCAGGCGAGAAATTCCAAGTCATTTGCCGTTCGGGACATTCCATCAGCAATCTCCGACTTCTGCCGGAGAAGAAAGCGGAAAGTCCATTGTGGCGCGTGCGCAAGGTAGGTGAGTTGCGCGCCGAACAACAAACCGCCTAGTGTGCGACCGATTACACGGCCCGGCGCATTTACTGCGCCCGGCCCTTCGCGCAGCAGCAGAGTTCAGCGAAACAGGTTTCGGATCTTTTGCTGAACAACGCGGCGGTCATCAATCGTAATGCGCCACTCTGGAAAGTCCCCGTCGATGAATTTGATGAAGTGATCGACGTGAACATCAATGGCGCGGCGAATGTGATCCGGCATTTCGTTCCAGCGATGAGCGCGAGGAGGAACGGCGTGATTGTGAACTTCAGCTCGGGCTGGGGACGATCGGCCGACGCCGAGGTGGCTCCCTATTGCGCGACCAAGTGCGCGGTGAATTTTGGATGGTGGAGCCGAGGGGATTCGAACCCCTGACCCCCACAATGCCATTGTGGTGCTCTACCAACTGAGCTACGACCCCATCCAATGCCAGGGAAATGTAGTAAGCTGCTCGGTGATGTCAAAACCTTTTGCCGCGACAATCCTTTTGCCGCACGCCTTATTCAAGAATCTCGCAATTGAAGCGCCGATGCCCTCATCCGCGAGTTATTAAGCATTTCGCCATGTCACCGCGCGGACAAATGTGTCCGCGCTCCTTCTTGAATCGGCCGTGCGTTTTGGCCGCAGGTGAACGGGGAATCGCTGGCGAACCTGCCACCCAACTTAGAGGGCGAAGTTGCAGGCTGCTCTCTCCGTACCGAGTGAGTAGATCCTGTCGCGGCTCTTCCGACGCTCGATCAAATCCCCGAGCTGGAGCGGGTCCACCGAAGCGGATTACTCCAAGCCTAAAACCCTTCGGCCTTCCGCCGAAATCATCGATTGGTGCCAGGGCGGATCCCAAACGATCTCGACATTGGCCGCCTGCACGCCCGGCAGGCAAAGCAGCTTCTGTTGCGCATCACCGGCAATCACGGCTCCCATGCCGCAACCGGGCGCCGTCAAAGTCATCCTCACGGAAATTTGATGACCGCCGGCTGTTGGCTCGACCTGCAGATCGTACACGAGTCCGAGATCGACAATGTTCACGGGGATTTCCGGATCGTAACACGTCTTCAACGCGTCCCAAACCATCGTCTCCAATTGCTCCGCGCTGAGCGACTCCGCCTCCGAGGCCGTGCCGGCGGCGCCCGCGCCAGGCGCCAGTCCGAGGGCGTCCGCGTCTCTTCCGGAAACGCGGAACAAGCCGCCGGCGGCGCGCACGGTAAAGGTACCGCCCAAGGTTTGCGTGATGTCCACCGGCGTTCCGGCCGTAAGGATCACCGACGTGCCCGCCGGTATTTGCACCGCTGCGCAGTCGCGTTTGAGTTCAACGAATGTTGCCTGTTGCATACCGCCAGTCTAAGCGAAGGGCGCGCCGTGGGAAGCAGGAAAACCTTTCCATCGCCGCCGCAATTCCACTTAATTTCGCCTATGAACAAGCAGGCGTGGTCGGAAGCGATCAGGAACTGCGCGGACCCGCAGCGGGCGAAGCGATACCTGGATCACCTCAAGGCCACCAACGCCGCCTCGGCCCTCAAGTCGGCGGACCCCGCACAGGCACGCGTCCTCACCGCGCTGTTCAGCGGCTCCCAGGCGCTCAGCGAATTGTTGCTCGGCCGGCCGGAATGGTTGGCCGTGTTGCTCGGCGCCGAATTGCTGCAACATCCGCGCCGTGAACAAGGGCTGCGCCGTGAAGTCAACACCTGGTTGAAGCCTCTGGTGGAGGCGCGTGATTACCGCACCGCGTTCGCCAAGCTGCGCGAATTCAAACAGCGGGAGATGTTACGCATCGCGGCCCGGGACCTGGCGCGTTCGGGTCACGGAATCGAGATCACGCGCGAAATTTCCAATGTCGCCGACGTCTGCCTGGACAGCGCCTATCAGCTCTGCCACCGCCAGCTGGTGGAGCGATTCGGCCAGCCCTGGCATCAGGACGCAGACGGACAGTGGCAGCCGACCGCGTTCTGCGTCCTGGGAATGGGCAAACTCGGTGGACAGGAACTGAACTACAGTTCGGATGTGGATTTGATTTTCGTTTACGCTGAAGAGGGGTTCATCTTCAAGGAGCCGCCGCGGGCGGGCAGCAGCGCCGGCCACGGACTGAGCAATCACCAATTCTTCAAACGCCTGATCGAGGCGTTCGTCGGCGAGGTGACCCGGATGACCGCGGAGGGCACGTTGTTCCGGATCGACCTGCGGCTCCGTCCGGAGGGCGAGGTCGGTCCGCTGGCGCGTTCCCTGAGCGGCTACGAGAACTTCTATGCGCAATGGGGACAGACGTGGGAACGGATGATGTTGATCAAGGCCCGGCGCGTCGCCGGCGATGCCGGATTGGCCGCCGAGTTTCTCGAGCTGGTTCAGCCGTTCCGTTATCCGCGTTCGCTCGGCGAGCGGACGTTGCAGGAAGTTGGGGAGATGAAGGAGCGGATTGAGAACGAGATCGTCAAATCCGGCGAGATCGACCGCAACGTCAAGCTTGGCCGCGGAGGCATCCGCGAGATCGAGTTCGTTACTCAAGCCCTTCAATTGTTGAATGCGGGTCGCCTCCCGTTCCTGCAAAGCGCGCAGACCCTGCCGACGTTGCAGAAGCTGGCGCAATACCACTTGCTCCAGCCCGCCGACGCGCACGCGCTGTCCAGGGCCTACGTCTTCCTCCGCGACGTGGAGCATCGCCTGCAGATGGAAAATAATCTGCAGACACATACCATTCCCAGCGAACGCAAGCCGCGGGAGCGCCTCGCCGCGCTGATGGGATTTGAATCGCTGGAGGCATTTGAAACCGCACTGCGCGCGCACACGCAAAACGTCCGCCGCGTTTATGACTCGCTGCTCAAGGTGAAAGCGCCGCCAGCCCGGTCGCGATTGCCTCGCGAATTTACCGGCCACCAGGCCGAGTGGAAACGAATTCTGGTGGACCATTCATTCAACGACGTTGAGCGGTCTTTTCGCCTCCTGGAAACGTTGGTCGCCGGCCCCGGCTATGTCCATGTCTCGCCGCGGACGTCCGAGCTGGCCCGGCAGCTTGTCGCCCGGCTCCTGGCGCGTTGTCCGGCGCGAAAGGGGACGCACCGTGTCGCGCCCGAAAAGGCGCTGTCCGATCCGGACCGCGTCCTGGCCCGCCTGGAGAGTTTTGTGACGGCGTACGGCACGCGGTCGATGCTCTACGAGTTATGGACGAGCAACCCGTCTCTGTTCGACCTGCTGATCCTCTTGTTCGACCGTTCCGAGTTTTTGGCCGAAACCGCGATTCGGACGCCGGACCTGGTGGACGAGCTGGAGCTAAGCGGCCGCCTGCGCCGCAGGAAGTCTTCCGGCGACATCCTCAAAGACCTTCGCCACGGTCTGAAGGATCCCGACCAGAAGCTCTGGCTGCGTCGCTATCACGCGGCCGAGCTCATGCGGATCGGGCTGCGCGACATTCTTGGGCTGGCGGACTTCGAGCAAAACCTCGTGGAACTTTCGGCGCTCGCCGACGCCTGCCTGCAATACGCACTGGAAGTGGTGATGCGCAAAAATCGGTTGAGGTCACCGCCGTTGGTCATTATCGGCTTGGGCAAACTGGGCGGCGCGGAACTGAACTATGGCTCCGACCTCGACATCGTGTTCGTGGCCGGCGACCCGACAAAGAACCTTCCCCGGCTGCAGAAGCTGGCCATCGAGATTCTGGATTTGCTCTCCACCAAGACCGAGGCCGGCGTCGTGTTCGCAACGGATCCGCGACTGCGGCCCGACGGCGAAAAGGGGCTGCTGGTCAACACCCTGAGCGCTTACCAAAACTATTACCGACGCCGGGCCATGCTCTGGGAAATCCAGTCCCTTACACGAACTCGGCCCATCGCCGGCGACCTGTCGCTCGGCCAGCAATTTCAGCGTCTGGCGGCCCGGCTGACTAACTTCGCCCACCCGAGTCTGCCTCTGGCCGCGCATCGCCCGGCCTGGAAAGCCGAGGTCGCAAGGATGCGGCTGCGTATCGAGAAGGAACGGACCCCTGCCGGCAAAGACGAGCTGGCCATCAAGACGGGCCAAGGCGGACTGATCGACGCCGAATTTGTCGCCCAGTCGCTTTGCCTGGCCAACGGATGGCAGGAGGCCAACACGCTGCGCGCGCTTGAGCTGGCGCGCGAGAAGAAGGCCCTGTCCGGACCGGACGCCGAATTGCTCATCGAAAACTATCGCAAGCTCCGGCGGATTGAAGGAATCCTGCGGCGGTGGAGTTTTGGAGGAGAAACCGTTCTGCCGGAGGAGCCCGAGCCGCTCTACCGGGTGGCCGTGCGGTGTGGTTTTGCCGGCGCCGAACCGTTCCTGCGCGCCGTGGCCGAATATCGTGCGGCCATTCGGAGCGTTTACGCGCGGGTTTTTGGCGACGCCTGAGCGGCTAATTGCGAGACACCAGTCAAAACCACTTCAGCGTGTCCTTGTTGGTGTAATACATCAGCCCAAGCAACCGCATTTCCGCCGTCAGGAAGTAGAGCGACATGAAACCGCTGAGCAACGCCGGGACGACGGGTAGGGGAATGATTCGGTCGAGCACCAAACTGCTCACGACCTGGACAATGAACACAGCGATCAGGATGCAGCAAGCCACTGTGTACTCGACCGGCACTTTTAAGATCGAAGGAATCACGAAAAGCGGATTGATTCCAGCCATGCTGTCCGCCATGGCCACAGCCAACAACGCCATCGGCAGGTAAGTCAGACCCATCAGGCCAACCACGACCCCCAGGGCAATCGTGCCCACAGGCACATCGCCGGTCAGTCCAAAGTCCAGGAGCGCTTTGCCCGCAATCAGCCAGGCGGGACCGAGGCACACGAGAACCAGCGCCACTCCTTGAAAATAGGGCCTGATGATGTCGTTCCAATAATCCCCAAAATCCGGCCAGCTAGGCATCTCCTCGTCGCCCTGAGCGGACGACTGAATAATCTTCTGCAAGTAAGAGAAAAGGTATCCGCCGGTGATGATCGCCAGCATGATCTTGAGCGCCCAGATGAGCAGGCCGAACGTGGGGCCTCGCTGGAGTGCCGCCATCACGCCGAAAAAGATCGTGCCGCCAAGCAGCAGAATAAGGCCGTTGCCTTTGAGTGGATATTTGAACACCTCGGGCAACTCGCTGAAGAACGACTTTGCCTCTTCTTTCTTCGCAAACACCCCCAGCCCGAAAGGCGTGCATTGTCCGCCGCAGGTGACGCAAACATGCACCGGCTTTCTGCCAATGGTCTTCGCCAGCACGCAGGCGTTGCAGAAAAGTTGGTGGCACCGATTGCACAGCCATTCCGCCGGGTTCGTCGCGTGCTGCTTGCACGGACTCATTCCGCTCGGCAGGGCAGGGGTCGATTTGGGCTGGTTTGCTCCGGTTGGTGGTGCAGCCACCCTCACCCGCACAGCGGAGTCATAGGACAACTCGAACGACCCCAATTGCAGCCGTTGTCCCGGCCGAAGGGGCGAGTCTTGAACCGGGCAACCGTCGATAAACGTGCCGTTGGTTGATCCGAGATCGCGAATCCGGGTCAGGCCGTTTTCGATCGAGATTTCGCAATGGTGGCTGGAGACAGAATCATCCTCGATCTGGATATCGTTGTCGGGGCCGCGTCCCACACGGTTGGAGCCGGGTTGAAGCTCGATTTCGGTGCCTTGGTATGGTCCCCTGCTAATAAGGAGTTTGGCCATGGTGGTGCGAGTCCGATGTCTCATTCATAGCCGTTTTGCGGCATGAAGTCGATTAGAATATCCCGAGGGAATTGGAATCGGGCTCGGAACGTCGTGGGCGTTCGCCCTGGCTCCGCGCGCCCAACGCTCCCATGCCGTGTCAAAAATCTTGAAGCACTCTGAGCGGAATGACACTTTACGGGAACGCTTTGATCGGCCATGAACTTGATTTTACGACGACCTTCCGGCGGACCTTGCCGCCGAGCGACCTGGCGGCTGGTCATGGGCTTCGTCCTGGTCAACGTTGTCGTTTCCGCGCGGACGTTCGCCGAATCGGCAAAAACTGGGGCTGAGACCCAGCCAATCACCAATCACCCATCCCGGGTCACAGCCCAGCACTGGTCCTTCCAGGCGCCGGTGCGGCCACCGGTTCCCAAGGTCAACGAGCGGAAACAGGTCCGCAACGAAATCGACGCCTTCGTTCTCGCGCGTTTGGAGAAGGAGGGGATCCAGCCGTCGCCCGAGGCAGAGAAGACCACTTTGATCCGGCGCTTGAGTTTGGACCTGACCGGTTTGCCGCCCAAGCCGAGTGAAATCGAGGCCTTTCTCAACGACCCCAGCAACGATGCTTACGAGCGAGTGGCGGATCGCCTGCTATCGTCGCCGCACTTCGGCGAGCAATGGGCTCGACACTGGCTGGACCTGGCTCGTTATGCCGACACCGACGGTTACGAGAAGGACTTCTTTCGGCCGCACGCCTGGCGCTGGCGCAACTGGGTCATTGATTCGATCAACCGCGACCAGCCGTTCGACGAGTTTACCCGCGACCAGATCGCCGGCGACTTGTTGCCGAATGCCACCCTCGAGCAACGAGTTGCCACTGGATTTCATCGAAACACGTTGCTGAATCGCGAAGGCGGTGTGGACGTGGAGGAAGACCGCTGCAAGATCGTGGTCGATCGCGTCAATACGGTCGGCACGGTGTGGCTCGGTCTGACGGTCGGCTGTGCCGAGTGTCACTCTCACAAATACGACCCGATTAGCCAAAAGGAGTACTACCAGCTCTACGCTTTCTTCAATTCCGTGGACGACCGCGACATTCACGCGCCCTTGCCGACGCAGATCTCCAGCCTCACGCAACAGGAGAGCGACCTCGAGAAGGCCAAGCGCCAATACGTCGCGGCCGGAGACCCGGAGATGGAGCGATGGGCGGCACAGGTGGCGGCGCTGCCGGACATCTGGTTCACTCCCAAGCACGAGGACTACGACTTACCGACCTTCGGCGCGAACAACGGAGCCAATCTCTATCACCAGGAAGACGGATCGTTTCTCGTCACCGGCATGATCGATGGCAAGTGTCACTACATCATGATGCTCAACACCCAGGCCAAAGGGATCACCGGTATTCGCGTTGAACCGATGACGGACGAGATGCTGCCGAAGCTCGGGCCAGGGTGGGCGGCCAATGGCAATTTTGTGCTCAATGAACTTTACGTCGAAAGCGCGTCGCTCAAAGACGTGAACAACTTGAAGCGCCAGCCGCTTGAGAAAGTGGCGGCGGATTACTCCCAACCGGGCTTCCCGATCGAATCGACGATTGACGGGGAACATGACAAAGGCGGCTGGGCGGTGGATATGCCCGGCCTGGCGATGGCGGGTCTGGACCGCTGTGCTGTCTTCACGCTCAAGCACGACCTGGGGTACGGCGACGATGGCAAGCGGTTGAAGGTCAGCCTCGTTCAGCATGAAGGCCGCAGCCACACGCTGGGTCGTGTTCGTGTGAGCTACACCACGGCACCGCGCGACCAACTTGCCGCTCAAGTCGTCCCACAACGCGTGAGGGACATCGCCGGAATTCCCGCGGCACATCGCACGCTGGAGCAGGAAGCCACGCTCAAGCGTTATTACCAGGCGACGTTCCAAAAGGATTCGCCGGAACTGGCCGCCTTCACCAAACAACTTGCCGAATCGCCGGGCGTGAAGGGCGAGGTCCAGGCACAAGCCCTGGTCGAACGGCAAAGCCCCCGTCCGACGCATATTCACGTTCGGGGCGACTTCCTGAACAAGGGCGCCGAGGTCGAGCCCGGCACGCCGGCCGTGTTGCATCCCTTCACGCCGCGCGACAAAAAACCGGGGGCAGCACAGGCGCCCCGCGGGTCCCGTGAGACGGTCGGTTCCGCAGCTCCAGTGCGCGCCCTCCCCGATCGAATTGATCTGGCGAACTGGCTGACGGACCCCGCGAATCCGCTGACGGCTCGAGTGACAATCAATCATATTTGGGCGAACCTGTTCGGCGAAGGCCTGGTCAACACAGTGGCCGACTTCGGTACGCAAGGCGAGAAACCCTCGCATCCCGAATTGCTCGACTGGCTGGCCACCGAGTTCATCGCCCGCGGCTGGAGCCGGAAGCAGCTCATCAAGCTGATCGTGATGTCAGCAACCTATCGGCGGTCCTCCGGCATGCGGGACGATTTGCTGCAGCGAGATGCGAAAAACAGGCTGGTCGCGCGGCAGAATCGCTTTCGCCTCAGCGCTGAAAATGCGCGTGATCAATTTCTCGCGGTAAGCGGGCTGCTCGACGACACGATCGGCGGTCCGAGCGTGCCATCCGCTGCGAAGCGGCGTGGACTGTATCTGCAGTTCAAGCGCTCGTTCCCCGACTACACGCTGACGACCTTCGACGCGCCCTCGACGACGTTCTCCTGTCCGAAGCGGGAGCGTTCGAACACACCGTTGCAGGCACTCACGCTGCTGAACGACGCCGGCTTCATGCAATGCGCCCAGGCCCTTGCTCGAAGAGTCGTGGTCGAGAAGCCGGGATCGATGGACAACCACATTCGCTACCTCTTCCAGCTCTGCCTGGGCCGCGCTCCGGCCCCGGAAGAGGCGGCGGAGCTGACCGGACTGTATCATAGCGTAAGGAAGATTTACTTTGACTCGCCCGAAA
>Ga0137368_10002963_pt1 | contig 18136 bp, 15 predicted proteins | sample SagtaG_13_FD_104917 | JGI IMG/M metagenome (GOLD analysis project Ga0137368, IMG submission 104917) | Vadose zone soil microbial communities from Sagehorn Ranch, Mendocino, California, USA - Sage1_L_100_16 metaG | ecosystem: Environmental > Terrestrial > Soil > Vadose zone | place: USA...
GAGTCGGGTCTGGAGGGGCCGGCGAACCTCCCGCACCCGGCCGTCACGGCCCGGCCCGAGCACACCGTCGACTTCCTCAGGGCGTACCTCGACGCGGCGACCGAGCCCATCACCCTCGTCCCCACCGGCCCGCTGACCAACGTGGGGACGTTGCTGGCCCGGCGGCCGGACCTCGCCGCGAAGCTCGACCGCATCGTGCTGATGGGCGGGGCCGTCGGGGAAGGGAACGTGACGCCGTCGGCCGAGTTCAACATCCACACGGACCCCGAGGCCGCCCGGATCGTGTTCGGGTGCGGCGTGCCGCTCACCATGATCGGGCTCGACGTCACGCACCGCGCGCTGGTGCCGGAGACCGAGTTCGACGTCATCCGGTCGCGGGGCGGGGCGGTCAGCGAGATGGTCGCGGACCTCCTCACGTACTTCGCGAAGTTCCACCGCCGCGTGTACGGGTTCGACGGCGTGCCGATCCACGACGCGTGCGCGGTGGCGGCGGCGCTCCGGCCCGAGCTCGTCCCAACGCGGCGCCTGCACGTCGACGTGGAGACGGGCGGGGAGCTCACCACGGGCCGGACGGTGGTGGACCTGTGGGGCGTGACGGGCCTGCCCCCGAACGCGGACGTGGGCACCGACATCGACCGCCAGGGCTTCTTCGACCTGCTGTACGAGAGCCTTCGCACGTACGCGCCGGGCGGCGCGAACGACCCCGCCCGGAGGGTCTGAGCGATGGGTCGGGTGGTCGTCGTGGGCTCCATCAACGTCGACCTCGTCGTCCACGTCGAGCGGCTGCCCCGGCCCGGGGAGACCGTGACGCGCGGCGTGTTCCGCAAGGCGTTCGGCGGGAAGGGGGCGAACCAGGCGGCCGGCGCCGCGCGGCTGGGCGCCCAGACGGCCATCGTGGGGATGGTCGGCGACGACGACTTCGGCACGGAGGCGCTCGACGACCTCCGTTCCTTCGGCGTGGACCTGTCCCACGTCGGGGTGGCCGGCGGCCCCACCGGCGTCGCCGCGGTGCTGGTGGACCGTCAGGCCGAGAACCTCATCGCCGTGGCGTCGGGCGCGAACGCCGAGCTGGCCGGGGAACGCGTGGAGCGCGCGCTGGGCGAGCTGGCTCCCCGCGGGACCGTGATCCTGGCCGGCCTGGAGGTGCCCGACGAGGCCGTGCGGGCCGCGGCCGTCCACGCCAGCGAGTTCGGGTGCACCTTCGTGCTGAACCCCGCGCCGGCGCGGCAGGTCCCGCCGGACGTCGTCGCGCAGGCCGACGTCCTGACACCGAACCAGATCGAGGCGGTGGCCCTGGGGAGCGCCGACCAGCTGCTCCAGCAGGGGGCCCGGGCGGTCGTGGTGAGCCGCGGCGCGCTGGGGGCAGACCTGTACCGCCTGGGGAAGCCCTCGGTGACCCAGCCGGCGTTTCGGGTCGACGCCGTGGACACCACCGGGGCGGGCGACGCGCTGAACGCCGGGCTGGCGTGGGCGCTGTCCGATCGCAGGCCGCTGGAGGAGGCGCTTCGCCTGGCGTCCGCGGCCGGCGCGCTGGCCACCCGCGCCGTCGGAGCCCGAGCCAGCCTGGCCACCCGCGACGAGGTCGAGCGCCTCGTCTCCGGCTGACCGGCGCGGCTTCTCTAGCGCGCCTCGTCTAGCGAGCGAACCAGGTCTTCCATCTCGGGGGAGGGCCGGCCGCCCAGCTCCTCGTGAAGGATCCGGCGGTACCACCGGTACTGCCGGACCACCTCCGCGCGATTTCCCTCCGCCGCGTACGCCCGCATCAGGGCCCGGTGGGCGCTCTCGCGAAGCGGCTCCGCCTGCACGGCCGCGAGGCCCGCCGCCACGGCCCGGCCGAACCGCCCGGCGCGCGCGAACACGAGACACAGCGCCTCCAGGGCATGCAATCGAAGCTGCCGGAAGTACTCCCGTTCCGCCGTGACCCAGTCCTCGTACCAGTCGGGCAGGAGGTCCTCGGTCAGGAGATGGAACGGGAACCGGTCGAGCTCGGCCCCGGGCGTGTCCAGCCGGCCCTCGACCACGCGGTGGGCCGCGTCGAGGGCGTCCCGGTAGTCAACCTGGACGCCGTCGCCCAACGAGACCTCCACGGTGGACGCGTCGACCAGCGGGACCCCCGGGCGGCGCAGGCGCCACAGGGCAGACCGCAGGCTCGCGGTGGCCCGCTTCTCCTCGGCCTCGGCCCACAGGACCCCGGCCACGTAGCTTCGCCGGAGCGGCCGGGCCCGGATCGCCAGGAGCGCCACGAGGCGCTGCGTGCCGGCAGAGAGGGCGACGGGACCGTCGGGGTGGGCGAGCCTGAACCCGCCCAGGACGTGCAGCTCCACGGTGAGGCCACGATCGCCGCCGAGCCGCCGGGACCCGGCGGGACGCGACCGCATGCGCCGGGAAGGTCGAAGCCTTCCCGTCGGCGGGCCCGACTCTTGGGGAAGTGACCCCATGCCAACCCCCGGCAGGGCCATCAGGGGGGGTAGCGACGGCCTGTCCCGCCTCCGATCGCGAGCCTACCCCGGACCCCGCCGTCTTGTCACCCGAGGTACGGGGGCGACGACGAACAGGTGCACGCGTCCGGGCGCGGGCGGCTTCGAGACGCGGCGGTGACGCTGTCGTGATGGGGGGGTGACAGCTCCGCCATAGGTTGCCGCCGCGAGCTGGTGCGGACGTCACGCCGCGTCCCACTTCGCGATCGGCCCGGATTCGCTCGGACAGGGAGTTGAAAGGAGGGAAGATGGCTCGCGATCTCCTGCGAGTGGCGCTGAACCTCGATCACATCCACTGCTATGACGAGGGCGACGGCTGGGGGGACGCGGAACCGTACCTCTGGACGGTGTTCTTCAAGATCGACGGGGACACCGCTTCACTGACCGAGAGCCTGACGCTGTCGGGGACAGCGACGGTCGTGGGGACGCCCGGCAGCCATGGCAACCTCGGCACCTCCGACGTCGACGCCGGCGACAACGTTTCCATCCCGGCGGCCATCGGCCAATGGGACACGCTGCTCAAGCCGATCCCGGTCCCGGCATCGCTGAAGCCGCTCGTCGACGACGTGGCCGGTGTCGTGGGTGTCGTCTGCATCCTGATGGAAGAGGACAACGTCAGCGACGCCGGTGCGAACGCGGGGCATGCCGCTCTCAACGGCGCCGTGCAGAGCGCGCTCGACGACGTCGTCGCCACCACGAGCTTCTCCCACCAGCAGCCGACCGACGAGGAGATGGCGGCGTACAAGGCCGCCATCATGCAGGCGGTCAAGGACGCGATCCAGAACGAGCAGAACTTCTTCGAGAACGTCTGGAGCTGGCTGAACGCGGACGACCAGATCGGTTCGGAGTTCTTCCAGTGGGGCCACGACGACCTCGCCGGAGGAGTCAGCATCAACTTCTCCAAGCGGTGGCCGAACGAAGGCGACTGGGAGCTCTTCGGCAACATCACCTCGAGCGTGGCGTGCACCGCCGAGGCCCTTGCCGCGGCGGCGGGGATCTTCGGGGCCATCTTCGGCAGGTCGGCCTCGGAGATGCGCTCGTTCCGCGACTCCCGGTTCGGGCCGGACAACTACCTCCAGCGGTGGTGGGACGTGGCGGAACGCAACACGCCCCACCTCATGTACGCGCTGGAGCGGGATCCGGAACTGAAGAAGTCGGGAGCCGCACTGTTGCAGGGCGTCGGCGACCTCCTCGGTAACCCTCGCGCCCCGCTGGACATGGAGCAGCTGGGGCACATGGAGCGGCTTCTCCGAGCCCTGCACGCGAGCGGCAGCCGGCGGGCGAGAATCGATGCCAGCAGGGCCCTCGACGTCCTTCCGCACCTCGCGGGCAGGACGGTCGAGGAGAGCATCCACCTGCTCGGCGCCGTCAATCCGGCACGCAACCCGCGGCCCCTGCGGGACGTGTCCCCTCTGATCGATCCGAAGCTTCCTCACCCCAGCTCCCTGTCCAAGCCGGTCGAGCGCGGGCGGTTCCGCCCGCCGATCAAGGTGGGAGGTGCGATGGAACGCGAACAGTACGGCCCGCCGATCAAGGTGGGAGGCGGCATGGAGCCCGGCAAGGGGCCCACGGATGCCGCGGGCATCCTTCGCCGTGGACGGGACTACCTGGCGAAAGGCGACGTCGAGGGCCTGAAGGATCTCGTCAGCCCCGACTTCGTGAACCACGGCAGCACGCGCGGCGACCTCCGCGGCCACGGTTCGTTCGAGCGCCTGGTCGAGATGCTCCGCGCGGGCTTCTCCGACGTCGAGGGTCAGCTGCTGGAGGTCGTCCAGCAGGGCGACCTCGCCGCCTTTCGCTATCACTGGTCGGGCACCCACACCGGAGAGTTCTTCGGTCTCCAGCCCACCGGACAGCGAGTGGACACCGACGGACTGGACATGATCCGGGTCCGCGACGGCAAGGTCGTCGAGTACTGGCCCGGCGGCATTCAGATGCTCAACCTCATGCGGCAACTCGGGAAGGTCACGAGCCAGTCGTAAGAACGAGCAGTGGGCTGGATGGGCACGGGCGATCGAGACCCGCCGGTGGCGCGCGAACGGCCTCCGTTCCATCCGACCTCCTGAAACTCGCGCGAGTCGGAGCTCGCCCCTCCGGGGGCCGCATGGAAGGGAGGAATCCTGGCCGTTCTGCTTCTGTCCGGAGAGGGACCGGGCTTCCTGTATTGGAGCGATCTCCAGCAGTCGCTGTTCGATCCCGCACGGGACGTCGCCGCCCCCGTGCCCGGCGTGGAGCTCGACCGGCTCAGATACGTCGACGACCGCGATCGCCTGCGGCCACTGCTCCGCGCGAAGCCAACCCCGAACACCTACCTGGTGACCTATGTCCTGGAGTCGATCCTGCGGAGCAACGGCATCGACTTCGAGTCCTTCCCCCTGGCGAAGGTGTGGACCGAGGACGGCGAGCCACGCCTCGGGGTGCCGACCGTCGTGCTGCTCTCGACCACGTTCATCTGCAACTTCCCGACCCTCCGGTGGGCACTGGGCTGGGTCGAGCGACGGTTTCCGGGGGTTCCGATCGTGCTGGGCGGGCAGTTCAGCAACCTGAAGTACGGAACGATCCTTCGCGATCACCGATCCGTCTCCTGCGTGGTCCGCGGCGACGGGGAGGAGGCGATCCCCCTGCTGCTCGAGGCCATCGGGGGCGAGCGCGACCTCTCGGCAGTGCCGAACCTCGTCTACCGCCGGGCTCGGGGACTGGAGATGACGCCGCTGTCGTACATCGACATCGACGCGTACCCGGCGCCCGACGTCCCCGGGCCCCGGGCGGTCATTCCATACGAGTCCATGCGGGGGTGCCCATTCAGCTGTCGTTTCTGCTCCTACCCCGCGGCGTCACCGACTTGGCGCTACAAGTCCCCCCGGAAGATCCGAGGGGACTGGTTCGGCTATGCCGAGCGCAACCGGGTGGAGCACATCCAGGCCCTGGACTCGACGTTCACGGTTCCGAAGCCACGCCTCCGCGAGCTGTTGCCCACGCTCGTGGGGGCGCCGTTCACCTGGGAGGCGTACTCGCGCGCCAGCGCACTGTGCGACCGGTCCGTGGTGGAGGCCCTCGAGGCGGCCCGGTGCACCAAGCTCTCGATCGGATTCGAGTCCATGAGCCCGAACTCGCTCCGGTACATGCACAAGCAGGTGCGGGCGGAACAGAACCGTCGTGCGCACGAGCTGCTCCGCCAGAGCGCCATCCGGTACCGCATCTCCTACATGGTGGGGTACCCGGGCGAGACGCCGCAGGACTACGCGTTGACCCACGCGTTCCTGTGCGACGAGTTCGAAGGCCACTTCATGCTGAGCGTCTTCTCCTTCACCGACGAGACGATGCCGGTGTGGGAAGACGCGGAACGCTTCTCGCTCGTGATCGAGGACCCCGACGATCGCGACAGCCGATGGGAGCACTCCGGGATGGACATCGAGACGGCGCGCGAACTTCGTGCCGCGACCGTGCGCTCCGTCCGGTGGCGGAGCGAGACGGCGGTGTGGCTGCTGTGGCAGGCGCGCTACCAGATCCCGCTCGTCCCCGGCAGTGGCCGGCGGGAGGCACTCCGCCAGGAGAAGCTCGTCGAGCGGTTGGCCATGTTGCCGGTGGACGTTCGGGGGGCCGAGGCACAGCGCGCGGCAGCCGTGGGCATCCTCGACGAGCTCGGCGAGCACGGCGTCGTGCTCACCGACGACCAGGAGCGTCCCGTCCGCCCGGATCAGCTCATCGGGGCACGGGCATGATCGAGGACCTCAAGCACCTCGGCCACCTCAGCAGCAGGTGGGGCATCAACGAGGAGGACCTCCTGTTCATCGCGCTGAACCACTCCGGCGTGCGGTCCCGGTTCGACAAGTCGAGGATGCGGTTCCGGCTCCGTCTGCGCTCAAGGCCGGAGGAGGAGTTCCACTTCATCCTGTCGCTGGGGCGGTCGCGCTCGCCGTTCGAGCTGAACGGCGACGGCATCACGTTCCGGGGGCAACGCATCGCGGACGTGACGGCGCTCGAGGACGACGACGCCGTCCTCGGATACTTCCGCAACGGTCGAAAGGCCCTGACGCTCAACTCCAACGCCCGGAGCCTGTGCACCGGCTGCGTCTTCTGCCCGAACACCCTCGAATCCGCGTCGGACCCGCGGCTCGCGGCCCTGGATGACCTCGAGACCTACTTCGCCGCGATCGTGAGCGACTTCGACCTCGGTGGCGACATGGCCGGGGTCGAGAAGGTCACGGTCTGCACCGGCTGCTTCCACCGCGAGCACCTCGCACTCCGCCACCTGCGGGAGGTTCGCACGGCCATGGCGAGGTATGGCTGCGATGGCTCCATCCACTTCCTCAGCAGCGTGGTGCGCAGCGAAGACGGGCTGGACGCCCTCGCCGCCGTGGGGCCGTTCCACCTGACCATCACCGCTGAATGCTTCACCCGCCGCCCCGTGCTGCTCAAGGAGTCGAAGGCCGGGCTGACGCCGGAGTCCATGGCGGAGATCCTCCGGGGGAGCCAGCGCCGGGGCATCGTGGGCGACTTCACCTACATCGTCGGCCTCGACCCCGCCGAAGAGGCCCTCGCCCAGCTCGCCCGCTTCGTGCCGGTGACGACCACGTTTCCGCGGTTCCAGGTATTCCAGCCGCACAACGACTTCATGGACGTGTTCGTGGCGGACGGCGCGCAGGACATCGAGTTCTACCTGCACATGCGCCGCGGCATCGAGCGCCTGTTCCTCGACAGCGGCCTCCGCCCGAAGTCGTGGGAGAACTATCGGCCCCTCTGGTACTTCACGTTCGCCGATGAAGAGCTCAGCGGACCTCGGATCTGAGCGGCGGATCGACGCCGGCGCGCGCGTCGAGGCCGTCCGGGCCCGGCGACTGGGGCGCGGCTCGGGCTCGCCGGCCATCCCGGCGTGGGCGCGCTGCGCGCTCCGCCCCCCCACCCGCTCGTGGCCCGAGCACGCCGACGAGTACCTGGTCGAGGTGGTGTGTGCCGACGGGGCGATCGGGCGATACGGCCCGTGCTCGGCGACGACCGTGCGGGTGATCGCCGACCAGCTCGCTCCCCTCGTGCTCGGCATGGACGTGTCCGCGTTCCGGCTGCTGCGCGGCGCGATGGTGGGTCGGCACCGGAGCGGCGCCCACGTGCGCGTGGCCGTCTCCGCCGTCGAGCTGGCGGTCCTCGACGCCGCTGCCCGCCGGTGCGGCGTCTCGGTCGCCCGGCTGTTGGGCGGCCCGACCCGTGAGCGGGTGCCGGGATACGCGAGCGCGCTCGGGCTGGACGTGGACCATCCCATCGCGGCCGACGTCGCCGCGTGGCTCGCCGAGCAGGGCTACTGGGGCCAGAAGTGGTTCCTGCCCGGGTTCATCCGGGGGGAGGAGCCACGACGCGACGCGGCGCGCCTGGAGGGCCTCCGGGCCGCTGCCGGAGCCGACGCGCGGGTCATGGTGGACGCGGGGGGGACCTGGAGCGATGACTACGCCCTGCGGATGATTCCGGCTCTCCACGCGACGCAGGTGGCCTGGCTCGAGGAGCCGTTCGACCACAGGGTCGCAGCGGACTGGGCCCGGCTGCGCTCCTCCTCCCCGGTGCCGCTCGCTGCCGGGGAGCACGCGTACGACCGTACGGCGCAGCTCTACCTGCTGATCGACCGGGTCGTCGACGTCTGGCAGCCCGATGTCGGCTGGGCCGGCGGGATCGAGGAGGCACTGTGGAGTGTGGAGCTCGCGGCAACCCTCGGCCTCCGGACGTTCCCCCATGGCGGCTCCCTGGCCGGCGCCCTCGCGCTTGCCGGGCTCACCGCTCCCGCCGACGTCCCGGCCGTCGAGTACCACCTCACGCAGGCGCCGCGACGGGAATCGGTGATGGCACAGCCGATGGAGCCACGGGGCGGCTGGCTCCCCGTTCCCCAGCGCCCGGGCCTCGCCGAGGGGTACCTCCTGCCGGACGGGGCCCCGGCCACACTGCTCGCCGGGAGGACCGATGCCGTGGGATGAGGTGACGGCGGTGTGCCTGGACCTCGGCGGCACGGTCATCCGCGAAGGCCGTCGGTCGGCGACGCGGGAGCTTGCGGAGCTCCTCGGCGTGCCGTTCGTGGAGATGCGCGACTACCTCGCCCGCGGGGCCAAGCGCCGGCGCATGGCGCCGCACGAGCTCGCCGCCAGGGTCGCGGCCGACCACGGACGACCGCAGCGGGCGGCGGCCGTCGAGCGGCTGTTGCGGAGGCGGCTCGCGGCCGCGCGGCACCCCGTCCCCTACGCCGACGCGCCGCCGGCGCTCGCCGCCCTGCGTCGGCGCGGCTATCGCCTCGCGTTCCTCAGCGACGTGCTGGGCCCGATCACGCCACGCCGCCACAGCGACGTGCTGCTTCGGCTGGCGGACACGGTGGCGCTGAGCTGCGACACCGGATGGGTGAAGCCGGAGCGGCAGGCGTTCGCGGCGGTGGAACGGGCGATGTCGGTGCCCGTGGAACGGTTGGTGCACGTGGGCGACTCGTGGGACGTCGACGTCGTGGGCGCGCTGGCCGCGGGATGGCGGGCCGTGTACGTACGCCGGGACACGGCGACCGGACCGCCCATCGACGCCGAGGTGGACGAGGACCGGTGGCGCGAGGTCCGTCACCTCGGCGAGCTGCTCGACCTGTTGCCGTCGGTGCCCGGCAACGGCGTGCGAGCGGAGAGCGAGCGCGTGTCGTGACCCCGACATCCGAGCCGACGGTTTCCGCCGTGCCCACTCGACTCGCTGTCCCGGCCGTGGGGTGGTGCGAGGACGGACGGGCCGACCCCATCACGGGGCTGCTCGCGTTCCCCGATTTCCACCTGGTGTTCCCGCTCGAGATGGCAGCGGCCCTGCGAGCCGGAGCACTCGTCGGAGTCGCCATCGGCGACGTCGACAATCTCAAGGACTACGTCGAGAACAGCAATGTGGCCGACACCGAGCTGTTCGGCCACCTCGCCGGCAATGCGGTCATGACCAGGCTCGGCGATGTCGCTCGGGCATGGTTCTGGGAGCAGGAGATCGTGCGGGGATGCGTCTCCACGTTCGGGGGCGACGAGATCATCGTCGCGCTCCACGCCCAGAGCCGCGGCGCCTTCGTCGCCGCCGTCGCCGAGCTGCGGGCCCGCCTCAACGTCGAGCTCCCCAGGACGGTGTCCTTCGCGCTCACCACGCTCTCGATGGACGAGCCACCGTTCCTCCCGGGCGACGACGGACGTGGCGGCGGGTACGACGCCGTGTACCTCCGTACCATGAGGACGCTCGACTGCCACCTGTTCGAGCGCAAGGCTGCCCATCGGCGCAATGGACGTCTGATCGACAGCTTCCTGGCCGTCGTCGACGTGTCGGCCCGCCCAGGGAACGGAGCGCGCCGGTGAGCGGGACGCGCGTTCCGCTGCCGTCGCTGTCCTCCGATCCGGACAGCTGGTCGGCAACACGCGGCGTCGTGGTCGAGATCGCCGACCACCGCATCCTCCTTCTGCCGTTCGCCGCGCCGACCGGGCCCTCCCGAGGCCGGCGCTACGAGCTGCTGTGGGGTGACGGGCGCCGCACGCACGCGGTCGTGCTGAGCCTCGACGGACGGGCTGCGGTGGCGCCGCCGGCTGGCCTCGCCTGCGGCTCGGGCGACGGGGTGGAGGTGCGGCTGCGCCCCCTCCGAGAGCGACGCGCGCATCTGGAGCCGGCCGATGTGCGCGACCGGCTCGCCGCCGACGGGCTGTCGCCGGCCGCGGTCCCGACCGGGGAGTGGGCGCACATGCTGGCGATGGTGCGCGAGTCGTCCACGCCGGCGGTACGAGCGGCGCGGATCGATGCCGCCGTCTCCGTGGTCCGGGCCTGGAACGAGCGCGCCCGCGGCGCGCGGACGCCGTGACCGCGCAGGCCCCCCCACTCGCCTGGGCCGAGGTGGCCGGGCATGCCGAGTCCATCGTCGCCACGCGTTCGGTCGAGGCCCTGTGGCGCGGCTTGAACTTCCTGTCCGCGGCCCAGCTGTACCTGGCGGACGACGTCCTCCTCCAGCGGCCGCTCCGTCCGTCGGACGTCAAGGCGACGCCGTCGGGGCACTGGGGGGTCTGCCCGTCCACCAACCTCGTGCTGGCCGTCCTGGCGCCGGTTCTGCGGGCCCTCCCCGGCCAGGCGGGGCAGCTCGAGGTGCTCGTCACCCACGGCGCCGGGCACGCCGGACCGTCGGCGCTGGCGTACGCCTACCTGACCGGAGACCTGGGCCGGCGATGGCCCGCGTTCCGTCAGTCGACCGAGGGCCTGACCCGTCTTATCGCGGGATTCCCGCACCCGGACACGCTGGGCAGCGAGATCAGCCCGATGCTCCCCGGGCACCGGTACATGGGCGGCCAGCTCGGACCGGCCCTGGCCTTTGCGACCGGAACGGTCCTCGACAGCCCGGGCCGGCTCTCCGTCGTGCTGATCGGCGACGGCGAGTGCGAGACCGGCTCCACGGCGGCGGCATGGTTGGCCAGGCGAGCCCTGGACGGGACCGGATCGCACGGCTGTGTGCTGCCCGTGGTCCTGCTCAACGGCCTGCGGATGGGCGGCCTCTCCCTGCTGTCGCGGCTGTCCCACGACGAGCAGGCCCGGTACTTCACGGGGCTGGGGTGGCAGCCCGTCGTGCCGGACGACGACGGCGTCGCCGCCTTTCGAACCGCCCTGGGGCGGGCCCTGCGCCGGCTCGTCCCGGTGGGGGCGCCGGGGCGGCCGCCGGTCCTGCTGCTGCGGCTCCCCAAGGGCGCGACCGGACCGGCCTTCGTGGGCAGCCGCATCATCGGGATGGTGGCCACGCACAAGACGCCGCTGCGGAACCCTCGGGATGACGCCGACGAGCGTGCCGCGCTCGCGGAGTGGCTCGCCGGCTACCGGCCGGGCGAGTTGCTCCAGCCCGACGGCAGGCCGAGCGAGCTCGTCGGGGCGGCGTTGCCGGGTCCGTCCCTCCCCCCGGCGGGGACGACCCTCCCGGTCCCGCACGTTCCCGACACGCCCGCCTCGACCCTGGGGGAAGCCACGGGACGGGTGCTTCGCCGACACGCGGCCGCGGCAGGGTTTCGCGTGTTCAGCCCGGACGAGCTCGCTTCCAACCGCGTCCGCCTGGTCGACGAGCACGGTGCCCTGCCGCCATGGGCCTGCGAGGTGCTCAACGAGGAGATGTGCCAGATGTGGCTGCAGGGCTACGTCGAGACCGGCCGGCGCGGTGTGCTCATCTCCTACGAGGCGTTCGCCGCGGTGAACACGTCCCTCCTGCAGCAGTACCTCAAGTACCGGGCCGTGGCCAGACACGTCAGTTCCGCCTCCGTGCCCAGCTTGAACTACGTCCTGACCAGCCTGGGGTGGCGCAACTCCTACTCGCACCAGAACCCGGGGCTCATCTCGAGCCTGATCGAGACCGCCGACCCGGCCGTGCGCATCTACACACCTGCCGATCCCGGGCGCGCGGCGGCCGCCCTCGACACGATGCTTCGGTCGAGGGGCCGGGTGAACGTCCTCGTGGCGCACAAGCACGAGGTGCCGGCGCACCCGGCCGAGACGGCGGAGGAGGAGATGGCCGTGGGAGCGGCGGTGTGGCGCCACCTCAGCGACCCCGGTGAGCCGGATCTCGTGCTCGCCGCCGCCGGCGACGTCGCGGCCCGGCAGGTCTGCGAGGCGCTTCCCGGCCTCCGGTCCCGCCGGCCGGAGGCCGCCCTTCGAGTCGTCCACATCGCCGAGCTGACCGGCCTGGGCAGCCCGCGCCAGCGGCCGAACGGCCTCAGCGGCGGGCGCTTCCGGACCCTGTTCGGGACGTCGTGCCCGGTCCTGCTCCTCGTCCCGGGCTTCCGAGGGGCCGTGACGAGCCTGCTGTGGGAACGACCCGGCACCCAGCGCCGGTTCGTCGTGCTCGGATACCGCGACCCCGGACGTCCCGTCTCGGCGGACGGGCTCCTGCGCCATTGCCGCATGGACCGTGCCTCGCTCGAGGAGGTGGCAGCGAGCCTGCTGACCGGCGCGAAGGAGGGGCGAAGGTACTCCGATGAGAGAGCGAGGAAGCACGCGCTCCCCGTCTGACCTCCCGTCCCGCAGCACGGGCCCGTCCGTGCCGAGTCGCCTCGAGGACCGGGGCGGCCGGTTCGGTCACGGGGAGGCTGCCGGGTACGACTTCTCGGTGCCGATCGGCGCGACGGCGGCCGAGGTGAGGTCCGTGGTCCACGAATACGGCATCGCGCACATGGAGGGCTTCCTGGGCGGGGAACGACTGGACCGGCTCGCCGCCGAGTGCCGCTCCATCCTGGATGAACCTCCGACGTGGTCCCACCCGGAGGGCTACGGGCTCGGCGCGGCCGTCCGCCTGGTCCGCACCCAGGTGGATCGTGCGTCCTTCCCGACGCTGCTGGACGTCTTCGAGAGCCCGTTCCTGGAGGAGGTCGTGGCCCTCCACTACGGCCCGGGGTACGTCTTCGCGGAGCAGATCTACGTGATCCTCGACATCGTCGGGACGCAGACGATCGTCCAGCAACTGCACTACGACAAGGTGCAGCACCTCAAGCTGTTCGTGTACCTGTCGGACGTCGGTCCGGGGAACGGGCCGTTCCACTGCGTGCCGCGCTCCCACACCATCTCGGCGCAGCTGCAGGCGGACAACCGGGCGAACGGGATCATCGCGACCGACGGGGAGGCCCGCGTGCTCCCGCCCGAGGTGGCGGGCCGACAGGTGGCGGTGCTCGGCGGCGCGGGCACGCTCATCCTGTTCGACAGCGACATCGTGCACCGGGCAAGCGTCCCCACCGACGGCGACCGGCTGGCCGTGCGCAGCCTCAACTTCGGACCGCACAGCCTGGGGAGCCGGCTGTGAGCATGTCAGGACTTGCGGACCCGCCAGATGTTCTCCACCGGCCAGCGGGAGGCCCAGCTCGTCGGGCGGTCGCGGAAGCTGGTCGTCGCCCCGTCCGGCGGGCAGACCTCGATGAGCTCCTCGACCACGAGCCCCGCGGCCGTGAACAGCCGGATCCATTCACCGAATGGCACCTGGTAGTCGATCCCAATGCCCGCCACCGGGCGGGTCCGCATGCCGAAGTAGTCGCGCTGCAGCTCCGTCCGCAGCTCGCCGCTGTCGGCGTCGAAGAACAGGAAGAAGAGCGGACTGGTGGTGCAGAACGCGAGCACGCCGCCGGGGACGAGGATCCTGGCGGCCTCGCCGACGGAAAGCGCCGGATCGGCCCAGGACATCCCCCCGTAGTCGGAGAACAGGATGTCGAAGGTCGCGTCGGCGAACGGGAGACGCTCCGCCGCCGCCTGCACCAGCGCGACCGGATGCCCGGCGACGGCCTGCCGGGCGTGCCGGAGCTGCCGCGACGAGTTGTCGAGGGCGACCATGCGCGCCCCACGCCGAGCCAGCTCGGCGGACCAGTGCGCCGCGCCGCACCCCAGCTCGAGCACCCTTCGCCCGGCCACGTCGCCGAGCACGCGCAGGGTGTCCTCGGGCACCCGCCACAGTCCCCAGGCCGCCGCGTGCTCGCCGCGCAACAGCCATCCGTGCTTGGCCTGGTAGGTGTCGCTCCACTCATCCCAGGCCGCTCGGTTCCGGCGCTCCGTGCCCTGTTCGGGGCGCCCGTGATCGGACTCCGAGGTCGCGATGTGCCACCGCCGCGTCTCGACGATGTGAGGCGGACGCCCAGGCCCGCTCCCACCTTTCGACACGATAGAACGAAGCGCGGCCCCGAGCGACGCCGCCCGGCGCGGGGGGACGAGCTTCCGTGACCCCATCCCGGAGGTTCCGCTTCGGCGTCCTGGCCAAGCGCGCGCGCTCTCGCGGGGAGTGGCAGGGGCTCGCCCGCCGGGTCGAAGGGCAGGGGTACGCCATCCTGCTCGTTCCGGATCACATGCGGCCGCAGCTCGCCCCCCTGCCGGCGCTGATCGGCGCCGCCGAGGCCACGACGACTCTTCGCCTGGGAACCCTCGTTCTCAACCTCGACCTGCGCCATCCCGTGACGGTGGCCCGGGAGGCGCTCACGGCCGATCTGCTCACGGACGGCCGGATGGAACTGGGGATCGGCGCGGGGTGGATGCGAAGCGACTACGCGGACACGGGGACGGCCTGGGAACGGGGTCGGCAGCGCGCGGAGCGGTTCCACGAGGCCGCCACATTGGTGCGCCGGCTGACGAGCACGGAGGAGCCCGTGCATTCGGCGGGACGGTTCTACTCGGTGGAGGGGCTGCCCGGCGGGCCGCTCGGACCTCAGAGGCCGCTCCCGCTCCTGGTCGGCGCGGGGGGGCCACGGATGCTGCGCACCGCTGCCGGCGTCGCGGACATCGTGAGCCTCGCCCGCAGCATGGCCGCCGGGCCAACCCCGATGGACGGCGCCCGTGACGCCACGAGGACCGCCACGGTTCGAAAGGTGCTGGCGCTGCGCGAGGCGGCCGGCCCGCGCTTCGATGAGCTCGAGGTGAACATCCTGGTCACGCTGTGCGAGATCGGGCCCCATGGCGGCGGCGCCGTCGCACGGTTCGCCGCCGACCACGGGCTGTCCGAACGCGAGGCCAGGGACACACCGCAGCACCTGGTGGGTGACACCGGGGACGTCGTGGACCAGCTGTACGAGCGGCGCGAGGCGTACGCGCTGTCGTATGTCGTCGTCCGCGAGGAGGACGCGGACGTATTTGCCCCCGTGGTGGACAAGCTCGCCGGCGCGTGAGTCGGGGCCGGGAGGAGGACAGGGCCGCATGGGCAGGACCGTGACACCGGGCACCGCTCGACGGGACCTCCCGGCGCTGCGGCGATCGTTCCAGGCCGACGGGTTCTGCGTGGCCCCGCCCGTGCTGCCCGCCGCCCTGCTCGACGATGCTGTGGCGGGCGTCGACGCGGTCGTCGGCGGGGACTACGAGACGGGCCTGCCCCCCCGGCTGCGGCAGTGGTCGCCGGGCGACGATCCCGAGGGCCTCATCAAGGTCGCGGAGCCGCACGTCGCCAATCGCGCCATCTACAGCCTGGTGACACATCCGGCGCTGGGGCGGCTGGCGGCGGACATCGTGGACGCCGAGATGCTCCAGGTGTGGGCCGTGGACCTGTTCGTCAAGCTGCCGTCGAGAGCGGACCGGGCCAACGTCGGGTGGCACCAGGACGCCGCATACGCCCCCTACTGGGAAGGCGACGTCTTCACGGTGTGGGTCCCGCTCTCCGGTGTCTCCGGGGACTCGGCACCGCTGCGATACGTGCCGGGCTCGCACCGGCTGCCGCTGCTCCCCGGCGGCGACCTGTTCGAGGTCGACCTGGAAGGGATGCGGCACCGCCTCGACCTGCCGGCGGGCTTCGTCTGGGACGAGGTCCGGGCCGCCGTGCCGCGCGGCGGCTTCGCGCTGCACCATCGCCGCACGTTGCACGCGAGCGGCCCCAACCTGGCGAGGGAGCCTCGGCGGGCCCTGGCGGTTCGGCTGCGCACGGAACGATGCCGTCTCGTCCATGCGGACGCCCGACCCGCCGTCGTGGAGCACCTGGACGACCCCACCCGGGCGCCGGTGCTCTATCCGCCGCCTGGGGGACGCCGCTCGAAGGGGAGCGCGCGGGGTGGCTGACACCATTCCGTGGGACCCGCTCCTGTCGAGCCCCGAGGCCTACTCGGTGTATGCGCGACTGCGCGGGGATGCCCCCGTCTGCCGGATGGAGCTCCCGAACGGGCTCCCCACCTGGCTCGTCACGCGGTTCGACGACGCCGTCGGGGCGCTCGGTGAGCGGTCGCTCCGGAAGGACCCGGATGTCGCCCGGGAGTTCTGGCAGCGTCACGGGGTCGGCCTGGATGCGGCGCGCCAGATGTGCCTGGCCCCGACGATGCTCGCGACCGACCCCCCGGTGCACACGAGGCTGCGATCCTCCGTCGCCTCCGTCTTCGCAGCGCGACGCGCTTCCTCGTGGGAGGCCTCGATCGCCGACGCCGTGCGCCGGCTGCTCGACGCGGTCGCGGATCGCGAGTCCTTCTGTGTCGTCGAGGCGCTGGCGGCTCCCCTCCCCATGCACGTGCTGGCGAACGTCCTCGGGGTACCGGCGGGCCAGGAAGCCGACTTTCGGGCCTGGGCGAGCAGCATCGTGGCGCACGACTCCGAGACGCCCGAGTCCCGGCTGGACGCGGCGGCGGCGCTCGGGGTGCACCTGCTGGACCTGATGGCGGCAAAGCGTGCGGCTCCGGGGGAGGATCTGATCTCGTCGCTCGTCGCGCTGCCCGACGACCGGCTGAGCGATTTCGAGGCGCTGACGACCCTCTTCCTCCTGCTCATCGCGGGGTACGAGACGACGGTGAACCTGATCGGCAACACCGTCCTCGCTCTCCTGCGCCACCCGGCCGAGCGGCAGCGGCTCGAGTCCAACTGGGGGTTGCTCGACCCGGCGATCGAGGAGGCCACGCGGTACTGGAGCCCGGTGGCGATCGCGTCGTGGCGGTTCGCCGAGCGGGACGTCGAGATCGCCGGCCAGGTGGTCCCGGCGGGAGATCCCGTGCGAGTCGTCCTTGCCTCCGCCAACCGGGACGAGCGAACGTTCCCCGACCCAGATCGCTTCGACATCACCCGGCGGAACGACCACCACGTCGGCTTCGGCCAGGGCTCGCACTTCTGTCTCGGCGCCTCGCTGGGCCGGCTGGAGGTGAAGCTCGCGGTCGGCGGGCTGTTCCGGCGGTATCCCGGGCTCCGTCTGGCCGCGGACCCCGCGGACCTGCGCTGGAAGCAGAGTCACATCATGCGAGGCCTGCAGACCCTCCCGGTGGCCCCGTGAGCTGGACGGCCATGCACGTGCGCCGGCTTGTCGGGCGGCGGGCCATGGACGGGCCCACCGACCCGATCGCCCCACGCCCCAGGCCGCCGCTCCGACGCCGGATCGAAGGGCTGGCGTGGCTGACCCGGCCGGCCATCGTCCTCGACTCGGCCTTCTATGCGCTGTGCGGCTGGTTCCTGTCATCCCCCAGGGCCACGTGGCATCTGGCCGCGACGCTCGGCTCGGTGTGGATGGCGCGGGCGGGCGGGATCGTCATGAACGACGTGCTCGACTACGAGGACGACAAGCGGACCGCGCCGCAGATGCCCCTGCCGGCGGGCCTGGTGAGCGTACGGGCCGCCGCGGCCCTCGCCCTGGCCCTCATGCTGTCCGCGGGCGGGCTGGGGCTGGCGGCCGCCACCACAGCCGGTGGCATGGTCGGCATCACGGCCACGTATGTCGCCTGTTTCGTCCTGGCGGTCCTCTATTCCCGCTTCAAGGGCAGCGGATTCCCCGGGTCGCTCCTGATGTCCATCCAGGTCTCGTTCCCGGGCGTGGTGGGATGGGTGGCGGGGGGTGCCCGCGACGCCGGGCAGTTCGCCATCGTCTTCGGCGCCCTCACCCTGTTCGGCGTGCGCCAGAATCTGCTCGCCGGCCTCCGGGACATCGACACGGATCCCTTGATCGGGCTCCGAACGACGGCGGCCCGGCTGGGCATGGAGCGCGCGGTGGCATGGGTGCTCCGACTGACCGCACTGACCTCGGCCGCGCTCCTGCTCGTCGCCGCGCTTCGGGGCAACCTGGCGGGCGTCGGGGTGTCCGTCGCGGGCGCGGCGCTGGCCCTCGCTTCCATTCCCGGGATGACCAGGACGTTCCGCGACGACGAGCTGCGCACGCGGGAGTCTCGGTCTCGTTCGCTCCGCGTGCTCGCGCGACGCTCCTACGTGACCGCGGCGGCCTTCCCGGTGACCGCGCTCCCCGTGGC
>Ga0137368_10002967_pt1 | contig 18129 bp, 14 predicted proteins | sample SagtaG_13_FD_104917 | JGI IMG/M metagenome (GOLD analysis project Ga0137368, IMG submission 104917) | Vadose zone soil microbial communities from Sagehorn Ranch, Mendocino, California, USA - Sage1_L_100_16 metaG | ecosystem: Environmental > Terrestrial > Soil > Vadose zone | place: USA...
AGGCGGCCCTGAAGGGCCGCGACTCCGTGAGCCGTTGTAGTGAGTGTTGTAGTGGCGGGGCTTTAGCCCCGCCGGCTACCAGGCGGCCCTGAAGGGCCGCGACTCCGTGAGCGCGTTGTAGTGGCGGGGCTTCAGCCCCGCCTTCACTCCACCAGTCGATATTGCAGCGCTTCCGCAAGGTACTCGGGCGCAATTGCCTCAGCGTGTGCGAGGTCCGCGATCGTGCGCGCGACCTTCAGGACGCGGTGAAAGCCACGTGCGGAGAGGTGAAGTTTTTCTGCGGATCGTTCGAGCAACCGCCGGCCCGCGGAATCGAGCGCGCACACACGATCCAGCGTCTTCCCGCTCAACATCGAATTCACAAACGGCCGCTGTGCGGCCGTTCCGCTGCGCCGTCGACTCGACAACGCCGCAGCTCGCGCAGCTTGAACGGCACGCGCGCTCAGCACGCGTGCGCGAACGGCATCGGAAGGCTCGCCTTGCGCATCGCCGGTCATCTCGGTGATCGCCACGGGTTGGACGTAGACGATGAGATCGATCCGATCGCGGAGCGGCCCTGACAAGCGGCTTCGGTACTTTGTCACCTGGACGGGCGTGCAACGACATGCGCGACGAGGATCGCCGCTATATCCGCACGGACACGGATTCATCGCCGCCACGAGGACGAACCGAGCCGGAAAGCAGACGGTGCGCGCAGCCCGCGCGACGGTAATGCGACCCTCCTCGAGCGGCTGCCTCAACACATCGAGCACGTGCCGGCTGAACTCAGGTGTCTCGTCCAGAAAAAGCACGCCGTGATGTGCCAGGCTGATTTCACCCGGGCGAGGAATCGCGCCTCCGCCAACGAGCGCGACGTCCGAAATCGTGTGATGCGGCGCGCGAAAGGGTCGCTCCGTCAGGAGGCCGACGCCGGAGGGGAGCGTTCCGGCGACAGAATGAATCGCCGTGCATTCGAGCGCCTCTTCGAACGAGAGGTCCGGCAGCACTCCAGGTAATCGCCGTGCGAGCATCGTCTTTCCCGATCCTGGCGGCCCGATCATCAACAGGTTATGACCGCCGGCCGCCGCAACTTCGAGTGCACGCCGCGCGAAGGCCTGACCGCGGAGGTCGGCAAGATCGAGTCCTCCCTCGGGCAGCGCTCGCGGCGCGGCGGCGGTGCATGCGGACGCGAGAGAGCCTGACGGCGCTGCCTGCGGCCAGTCTTCACGCGCGCGATTCAGCATGTTCACCGCGTCGGTGAGCGTCCGGACAGCAAGCAAGCGCAGCCCTTCAACGATTGACGCTTCGATAGCATTCGGCTCGGGAAGGAGCAACGCCGACGCACCTCGCCGGCGCGCGGCCGCGGCAATCGGCAGCACGCCTCGTGCGGAGTGGATCGTCCCGTCGAGCGACAACTCGCCGACGACCACCACGTCGGTGAGGTTTGGCGAATGCAGGATGCCCTCAGCGGCCAGAATGCCCAGCGCAATCGGCAAATCGAACGCGGCGCCTGCCTTGCGCACATCGGCCGGCGCCAGATTGATCGTCATGCGATGCGACGGGAATTCGAACCCGGAATTGCGAATCGCGGCGCGAACGCGGTCGCGACTTTCCCGCACACTCGCGTCGGGCAGGCCCACCATTCGAAAGAACGGCAGGCCGAGCCCGACGTCCACTTCTACGCGAACCGGATACGCTTCAACGCCGAAGACGGCGGCGCTTTCGAGGCGAGCGAGCATACGCCCGGCTCAGTGCAAACCTGTCACCGGCCAGTCGCGACGGCTAAGTCCTTTGTTTGCAGCGCCGGCGGCCCTGACTGCGCCCGCCGGATCGCAGAAGCTGCGACCGGGAGCGCGGAGAAGAAGAGCAGTTTTTGATGTAGTGGACGATGTAATGGTGGGCGCGGCTCGAGCTGCGCCCTGCAGGTGAGACTAGTGGCGCTCGAGTTCGCTCTGCGCGCGCGCCGTCACTGCTGGTTGTTCGTGACTCGACTCGCTTCGATAATCAGTCGCGCGCCGACCTTGAGCGACGTGCCGCGGAGATTGTTCAACGCCTTCACGTTCTCGACCGTCGTTCCGTGCCTTTTGGCAATGGTAAACAACGTGTCGCCCGCGCGAACGCGATACGTCACTCGTGTGACCTCATCGTCTTCGGAATCGTCAGAAGCCGATGCAAGCGCCTCGACGCTCGCGTTGACAGGCGCTCCCGAGGCGGCGCGCGCGAGAAGCGAGGCAGACGGCATACGTGGAACCAACAGGCGCTGGCCGGCCGAGACACGCGCCGCGACCTGCAGGTAATTGGCTTCGGCAAGGTCTGTTCGGTTTACCCGAAGCTTTCGCGCGATCGTTGTCAGCGTGTCGCCACGCTTGACGACGTACCACTGAAGCGCGTTGAGCTCACCGGGACTTGCGACTGCCAGATGCGTGCGGACTGCTTCCGCAGATCCCGCGGGCACGTTGACGGCGTAGCCCGCTCCACGGATCGGCGTTGTCCACCGCCGCAACTCCGGATTGAGCTCCTGGATATCGTCGGAGTTCACCCCCGCCCACTCCGCAATCCTGCGGAGGTCGACCGCAGGTGGAACACGAACCGATTCCGTTTCGCGCGCTGTCTCCGCCATCACGTCGAAGCCGTACTTCAGCGGGTTCTTGGCGATGATGACGGCCGCGAGAATCATCGGAACGTATTCGCGCGTTTCGCGCGGGAGGAACCGCGTTCCGGCCGAGAGATCCCAGAACTCCGGAAGCCCGCTGCGGTTGATCGCGCGCTGCACCCGGCCCGGCCCGCCGTTGTACGAGGCCATGGCGAGGTGCCAGTTGCCAAACATCGTGTAGAGCGTTTTCAAATACTTTGCGGCGGCAACGGTGGCTTTCTGCGGATCCGATCGCTCATCGATATACCAATCGTGCTTGAGGCCATGTTCGGTAGCTGTCGCGCTCATGAACTGCCACACACCCTTGGCTTTGGTGCGCGACAAAGCGGTTGGCTTGAACGCGCTCTCGATGAGCGGAATGTAAGCAAGGTCCAGCGGCAGGCCTTCGGCACGAAAGACGTTCTGAATCATCGGCAGGTACTGCGCGCCACGGGCGAGTCCGGCCGAAAGAAATTCGCGCAAGCGGCCTTGAAACAGCTCGACGTACCTGAGGACGCGGTCGTTCTGCGGGATGGGAATGTCGTGCGCGGTCTGTTCCAGATCTGCCTGGACGTTCGAAGCGGTTGCCAGCGTCGGGGCGCCGGAATCAAAAGTGCTGATCGACAGGAGTTCGTCGATCGACGCCGGCTCGTACTGATGTTCCGTGAAACCATCACCGCTGGCGAGCGCCGTGAGTTCGAGTGCGGCAATTCTGTCGACCAGGTGATCGAAATGCTCGCGAATGCGCGACTCCGGTCGCGCGCCGTCCGGCGACTGAAGCAAGACTTCGAGCGCGCGGTTGAACTCCGCCTTCGCCGAGGCGAGATGACCCAGCGTCAGCTCGTGGCGGCCGGCCTCGAAGTGCCTGTCGGCAGTCCGCAGGAGCTCACCGACGGGATCGGCCGGCGCCGAAGCGGCTGTCGGCTGCGCAGCCGCAACAGTCGCAGGGGCGGCAGGCTCGGCGCGTGTAACGATCCGCCCCGAGCGAGACGAGCACGCGACCGCGACGAAAGAAGTCAGCAAACCGAAGAGAAGCTTTTTGCGCATGGTTCGGCTGAGTCAGGGGACGCGGCAGCGTAACATGCTCAACTTTTCGGCGTCAACCAATTGATTCTGAATACCTTGGCCGAAATTTGTCACTCGGTGGGATCATGCCGGCCAGGACTGCCAGGTAAACACTTTCGCAGCCTCACCGGCATCGCGGGCGGCGGGGGTGATGATTGTCCGGTCTCCGACCAGGATTTTCTGCCCAGTCTTCACGGCGTTGCGCACATCGTCTTCGCAAACGAAGGCCACTGGTTGGGCGGGTGGGACTGGTCGGGCGGGTGGGACAAGTTGGTTGACCGTTGTATCAGCAGCGTCAGTGGACGAGGGGGCGTTCAATCCGCGTGAAGCAAGAAATCTGTCGATTCGACGCGCGAGCGAATCCGCAGCAATCGGTTCGGGCGCCGTGCCGCCGGTTTTTTGGGGGAGAGCTGGAGATTCGGAATTGCGCGCGGTTTCCGTCGAGCCACCAGACCCACCAGACCTACCCGCCCCACCTGCCAAGGTCACCGGCCGTGTCTCATAAGCCAGCCGCTTGATGTTCAAGAGGTGTTTCGACGTGATGTTGTCCGATGTGATGTTGCCGCCGAAGCCTCCGCACCCGAGCGTCATTGCCGGATCCAACCCTGTCGTAAATCCGATGGCGCCCAGCGTCGCCGGCGTGTTGACGCAAATCCGATACGCAGGCTTGCGCAACCCGAACTCCAGAATCACCGGTTCGTTTCGCGAATGGATGGACATGGTGTGGCCCATCCCTCCGTACCTCAGGATCTGCTTACAGCGTTCGCACGCCTCGCGCCAGTCCGCAGCGACGTAGTACGAGAGCACGGGACAGAGCTTCTCGATCGACAGGGCATAATCGCGACCGACGCCCTTGAGCTCTATCAGCAGCGCACGCGTGCCGTCAGGCACATTCAGACCGACTTTGTCCGCAATGTAACGCGCCGATTTCCCCACCAGCGCGGGATTGGGCAGCCGCTGAGGGGTGACCAGTGCCTTCGCAAGCAGATCGCCGTCGGCGGCCGAGAGAAAATGTCCACCCTGCGATTGAAACTGACGACGGACTTCGTCGTCGACCGCGCGGTCGACGACGACCGAATTGGGCGAGGAGCAGAGGACGCCATTATCGAAGCACTTTCCGTACAGAATGTCGGCCGCGGCTTTTGCGAGATCGGCCGATTGTTCGATGTAGCATGGCGCGTTGCCCGGGCCCACGCCGTATGCCGGCTTGCCTGCGCTGTAAGCCGCGCGAACGAGCCCCATCCCGCCGGTTGCGAGGATCACCGCCACCTCACGCGCCTTCATCAGCTCCTGCGTGCCTTCCAGCGTGACGTTTTTCATCCAGCCAATCGCGCCAGCCGGCAATCCCTGCCGGCATCCCGCTTCGTCCATGATCTCTGCGACACGCGTGATGCAGCGCGTCGCCGAGGGATGCGGACTGAGCACGATCGCGCAACGTGCCTTGATCGAGATGAGGATCTTGTAGATGGCAGTCGAAGTCGGATTGGTGGACGGCACGATGGCGGCGACGACGCCAAATGGCTCCGCAATCTCAACGACCTTTTTTTCTTCGATGCGGTTGATGACGCCGACGGTTTTCATGGGCCGGATGAAGGAATACACATCCTTCGATCCGAACAGGTTCTTCTGAACCTTGTCGGCGACGACTCCGTAGCTGGTTTCTTCTACTGCCAGACGGGCAAGCGCCTCGGCTTCGGCCGTTGCCGCAGCGGCCATCGCATCCACGATCGAGTCGATCTTCTCTTGTGAGAACTCGCCGAGCGCGAGCTGGGCTTCTCGTGCGCGACGCGCCAGCGCACGCGCCTCGGCAATCGAGGCCAGGTCTTTGTCGGTTTGTGCGGGCGGGGCAGTTGCGGCCATTAGCTTGGAAACCGTGCGCGTGATTGCCAGTGGCGATACGTTATCTGCGACTTAGCTGCGGCTGTCCGTGTCCATCTGCGGCTTATCCCTTCGGTAAGACGCGTTCCACTTCGCTATGCGGCCGTGGAATGACGTGCACGGAAATGAGCTCACCCACACGGCGCGCAGCGGCAGCGCCGGCATCGGTCGCCGCCTTCACGGCGCCCACATCGCCGCGAACGAGCACCGTCACGTATCCGGCACCGATGTATTCCGATCCGATGAGGGTCACATTTGCGGCTTTGACCATCGCATCGGCGGCTTCCACCGAGCCGATAAACCCCTTCGTTTCAACCATTCCAAGCGCATCCCGTTGGGCTTCCATGTTATTGAGCGGCATGATATTCTGGTTCTTCACCGCATGCAACGAAGGGTCAGATGGACCCGGCTGCTCTGGGCCGTCGGGGCGTTGATGCTGTTGTGGACAGCCGCCTCATGTAAACGGAGCGCCGATACTACCCCTGCCGTTGCATCGGTCGAAGTGGCGCTGTCCAAACCACGCGTGCCGTTGGGCAGTCCTATTGATGTGGCGTATCGTTTCCGCGTGGCGGACGGTGCGCCCGCGCTGGGCAACCGCAAGGTGTTCGTGCACTTCGTCGACGCCGACGAAGAGCTCATGTGGACCGACGATCACGATCCGCCGACACCCACCAGTCAATGGAAGCCCGGCCAGACGGTTGAGTACAACCGAACGGTCTTTGTTCCGATTTATCCGTACGTCGGCCGAGCCAAGGTGTTGGCAGGCCTCTACGATCCCGCGACGAACGAACGGCTGAAACTCAGCCAGCCAGATCGAGGGGATCGCTCGTATCAGGTCGCCGAATTCGAACTGCTGCCGCAGACTGAAAACGTCTTCCTGATTTTCAAGGATGGATGGCACCCGGCGGAAGTCGCCGCGGACAATCCATCGGTCGAATGGCAATGGACGCGGAAAGAAGCCACGCTCTCGTTCCGCAACCCCAAACGCGATTCGATTTTGTTCTTGCAACTCGACAACCCCGGCCGCGCGTCGGGGGCCGCAACACAAGTCGAGATTCGCGTCGGGAATCAGCCGATTACCACCGTGCCGGTCGTTCCTAACGACGCTCCGGTGCGGAAGATTGCGCTCTCCGCCGCGCAGCTCGGTTCGGGGGACATGGTGGAGGTGAGGCTCATTCCGGATTCGACGTTCGTTCCGGCTTTGCAGCCAGGCGCAACGAGCACTGATACGAGGGAGCTCGGCGTTCGCGTCTTTCACGCGTTCGTGCAGCCATCGTCATCGTGAATTTGGAGATCGGCTGATCTTCGAATTCGAGCTTACGTAGCAACCCAACGTTTTCGAGGAGGTTCGAATGCTCCAGGCACGTACCAAGAGGCTCGCGTTGTGCCTTTTGATGTCTGCCTTCGCGCTGGGATCGATCACGCGGGTCAATGCGGAACAGATTTTCTTCGCCAACGGCCGCTCGATGTCCGTGAAGGATTACCGGATCGACGGGGACCTCATTACCGTCACGCTGCATAACGGCGGTGAGGCGACGTTCGACAAGTCGTTGATCACCGATATCAAGGCCGACGAGTTCCCCGAGGTCGAGGAGAGCGCAGCCGTCGTGGCGGCGATCCAGTCGTCTCATGCCGCGCCGCCGCCGCTCGATTCGCGGCCGTTCGCGAACCTGATCGAGACAGTGGCGCTGCAGCACGGCGTCGATCCCGAGCTGGTGCATGCCGTGGTTCAGGCCGAATCGAACTACGATTCTCATGCGAAGTCACCGGTCGGCGCGCGCGGCCTGATGCAAGTCATGCCGAAGACGGCGCGCGACTTCGGGATCAAAGATCTTTACGACCCTCAGAACAACCTCGAAGCAGGCGTACAGTACCTGAAGTTCCTGCTGGAGCGGTTCGAACTGCCGCGGGCAATTGCGGCATACAACGCCGGACCCGCTACGGTGCGGAAGTACGATGGCATTCCGCCCTTCGAAGAAACGCAAGAGTACGTCAGGAAGGTGATGCGGAATTTCCGCTACTAACGCTCGTCGTTGAAGCTGAACTCAAGTCCAAAATAGAACATCGAGGCGTCTAAATCAGGCAGTTCGTCCTCAGGGCGTGCTGCCTTTTTGTTTTTTCGGTTGGTTCGGCCGCTCGCGGGACTGAAGTCCCGCGCTACATCAGGCCGCGGGTCGCCTGACACGTGACAGCGGACACTCATCGCTGGCAGAGCTGGGCTGTATAATTCAAGTGCCGATAATGTCCATCAGGACAACTGCTTAGATGGAATTCAGCTGCCGATTGGGGACCCCCTCAGGGGACATCGTCGAGGGCGTGTACATCGCACAAAGTGAAGCGCATCTGCGCCGAGAGCTCGAAGACAAGGGCCTGCATGTTCTCGCGCTTCGCCCCCGCGGCAGCCTCGGTCTCGGCGGGTTCTCGTTTGGCCAGCGAAAAGCCAGAATAGCGCGTCACGAGTTTCTCGTGTTCAACCAGGAGCTCGCGACGCTCCTCAAAGCCGGCATGCCGCTCGTCCAGTCGCTGGATATTCTCCGAACGCGCCTCTCCAACCCTGTCTTCAAGGCTGTTCTGGACGACGTGCACGAGAAGGTGCGGGCTGGCACAGCGTTGTCTGATGCCTTTCAACAGCACGGCGATCTGTTTCCGAGCGTGTATACCGCGTCGCTGATGGCCGGGGAACGCGCGGGCAATCTCGACGCCGTGCTCCGCCGCTATGTGTCGTACGCCAAGGTCATTGAAACCGTTCGGAAGAAAACAATCTCTGCCTTCGTTTATCCGATCATTCTCATCAGCCTCGCCGTCGTTCTCGTTGGCATCATCGTCTTCAAGGTGGTACCGACGTTTTCCGATTTCTACAGCAGCTTTGGCGCGGAGCTGCCGCTGTCGACGCAGATGATCGTGGCGGTGTCGAACTTTGCCCGCGCCAACGCTCTTTTGATCCTCATTGTGCTCGTCGCGGGTGGCGTGACCGTTTACACATGGCTGAAGCAGCCGGGCCAGCGTGCGAAGTTCGATCACATTCTGCTCAAGCTGCCGGTCATCGGCGCGAGCATGCACAAGTTCTCGACCTCACAGCTCGCCCGCACGCTGGCGACGCTGCTCGGCGGCGGCATTCCGCTCGTCAACGCGCTCGAAATCGCGTCGCGCTCCACGAGCAACCGTCACATGGGACGCGAAATGGAGCTCGTCGCCCTGCGCGTTCGTGAAGGACAGGGGTTTGCCGCGACACTCCTCGACCGGAAAATTGTCCCCGACGTCGCCATTAAGATGGTGGAAGTAGGGGAATCGACCGGCGCGTTGCAGGAGATGCTCAACAGCCTGGCCGATTTCTACGACGAAGAAATCGAAACCGAAGTGGGGCGATTCGTGACCATCATCGAGCCGGCGCTGCTCATCATCATGGGCATCGTCATCGCGGCAATCGTCTTGTCCCTGTACTTGCCTTTGTTCAATCTGACATCTGTTATTTCACGGTAAGACATGAGTCCACACTCACGTACAACCGAACCGACAATCGACACGGCGGCTCTCACAGACGACGAGGATCTCGCGCGCGAGGTGACGGAGGAAGAGCGCAGCGCCGAAGAAGAGCAGGCACGGCGGGTTGCCGACCGTTACCGGCTCCAATTCCTCGACATGAAGGAATTTCGCATCGATCAGGAGCTCTTCCGCGCGATTCCTGCCGATCTGATGTTGCGCTACGGATTCGTTCCGTATCGCCGCGAAGGCAAGTCGCTCGTGATCGTCGTCTCCGATCCAACGGACCTGCCGATGATCGACGAGCTCTCGGTACTGCTCGGCACACGCGTTCGCGTCATGGTCGGCGTTCGTTCCGCGATTGAGTCGATCCTGAAGAAGAGTGAGAGCTCACAGCGGGTGCTGGACGAAGCGACGGAAGAGTTCCAGATTCAGCTGCTGAAAGACGAAGAGGTCAACGAAGACAATCTTACCGTCGAGCGGCTCACGAGCGACATCAGCCCGATTATCCGGCTGGTCGATTCAACGATCTTCACCGCGATTCAGCGACGCGCGAGCGACATCCACATCGAGACGCAGGACGATGCGGTCCATGTCAAGTACCGCATCGACGGGGTGCTGCAGCCGGCCATGCGACCCATCGGCAAACGGTTCCACAGCGCAATCATTTCGCGCATTAAGGTCATGGCCGAGCTCGATATCGCCGAGAAGCGCGTGCCGCAGGACGGCCGCTTCAGGCTGCGCGTGCCCGGCAAGACCATCGATTTCCGCGTATCGGTGATGCCGAGTGTTCACGGCGAAGACTCGGTGATCCGTATTCTCGACAAGCAATCAATCAGCGAGAAATTCACGGAACTGCGGCTCGACATTCTGGGCTTTCCCGACCAGGAGCTGCGCCGCTTCCGCAAGTACATTCGCGAACCGTACGGCATGGTGCTCGTGACGGGGCCGACCGGCAGCGGCAAGACCACGACGCTCTACGCCGCGCTCGCCGAGATCAAATCGGTCGAGGACAAAATCATCACGATCGAAGATCCCGTCGAGTATCAGCTGAAGGGCATCACGCAGATCCCAATCAACGAAAAGAAAGGGCTGACGTTTGCGCGAGGCTTGCGATCGATTCTTCGTCACGATCCAGACAAGATCATGGTCGGTGAGATTCGCGATCCCGAGACGGCACAGATCGCGATTCAGTCGGCGCTCACGGGGCACCTGGTGTTTACGACCGTCCACGCCAACAACGTGTTCGACGTGCTTGGGCGATTCCTGAACATGGGCGTCGAGGCGTATCAGTTCATCTCGGCGCTCAACTGCGTCATGGCCCAGCGCCTCGTTCGCCGGATTTGCGAGTCGTGCAAGCGGCCGATGACGGTGACCACCGAGGCGCTGCTCGAGGCGGCGATGGAGCCGCAACTGGTCAACACGCACACGTTTTACGAAGGCGGGGGCTGCATGGACTGTTCGGGAACGGGCTACAAGGGCCGGATGGCCATCTGCGAGCTGCTCGACCTGACCGATCACATCCGCGAGATGATTCTCGATCGCAAGCCGATCTCGGAAGTCAAACGGGCCGCGCGCGAGCAGGGCATGCGCTTTCTGCGCGAATCCGCCGTCGAGCGCGTGCTGCACGGCCTCACTACGCTGCGTGAAATCAACAAGGTGACCTTCGTCGAATGAGCCGATCCGGGTTGCTGTTGTCGCCGCCGCCGGATGTCGGCCTTTCCATCGAGGCGAGCCACATCGCCGCAGCGCGCCTCGCATGGCGCGGCGCGACGCCGACGGTCGCGTCACATACAAGCGAACCGCTGGCTGCCGGCGTCGTCACGCCCGCGCTCGCCGCCAGCAACATTGCAGACATGCCGGCCGTGAGCCGCGCAATCCAGCAGGCGGTCTCGCGGCTCGGCACGCGAACCCGGCGCGTGGCGCTCGTCCTGCCAGACACGGTCGCCAAGGTGTCGCTGGTGCGATTCGACAAGGTTCCGTCGCGACAAAGCGATCTGCAGGAGCTGGTTCGCTGGCAGATTCGCAAGAGCGCGCCCTTCCCGCTCGAGCAGGCGATCGTCAGCTTTACGCCGGGCATGCGTCCGGCCGAAGGCGGTCAGGAGTTTGTCGTCGCCGTCGCGCGCCGCGACGTCATCGAGCAGTACGAACAGGCGTGCACGCAGGCGGGTGTGCATGCCGGTCTGATCGATCTCGCCACCTTCAGCGTGATCAACGGCGTGCTCGCCAGCCGGACCGCGCCCAGCGGGGACTGGCTGCTCGTGCATGTTGCGGCCGCGTACACCACGCTCGCGGTCGTCCGCAACGATGCCGTGATCTTTTTCCGCAATCGAACCGAGGAGGACGCCGAGAGCACGCTGGTAGATTTGATGCACCAGACCGCCATGTACTACGAGGACCGCCTGCAGGGCGGAGGCTTCACTCGCGTATTGATCGCGGGCGCGACCGGGGCACCTGGGGGCACCGACGCTCTGCTGCGGATTCTAGAGGAACGTCTCGGCGTCGCGGTGGAGGCGCTGGATCCGCGCGCAAGTGCCGCGCTTTTGGATCGCATCACGGCGTCGCCTGAACTCCTTGCTACGCTTGGTCCGCTCGTGGGCATTCTGCTTCGCGAGCGAAGAGCCGCCTGATCGAATGCTGCGCACGAACCTTTCCACGCGTCCCTTCTACAACGAGCGCGCCGTGCGCGGCGGGATCGCCGTGCTCGTGCTGCTGGCCGCGGCGCTGACCACGTTCAATGGCATGCAGATCATGTCGCTCAGCAGCCGCAATGGTGAGCTCGCGTCGCGCGCGGAGGCGGCCGAAAACAAGGCACGCGAGCTGCGCAATCAGGCGCGGGTCGTTCGACAGTCGCTCAATCGCCAAGAAGTCGATGCTGTACAGGCCGAGGCGCGCGAGGCCAACCTTCTGATCGATCGGCGCGCGTTTTCCTGGACGGATTTGTTCAACCGGTTTGAAGAAACCCTGCCGCCCGACGTGCGAATTGTCGCCATTACGCCGCAGACCGACACCGAAGGGCGGATGCTCGTTGCGGTCACGACGATCTCGCGCAAGTACGAGAACCTCGACACGTTTGTCGAGCGGCTCGAGGACACCGGCGCGTTCAGCGGCGTGATCTCGCGTCAGGACGAAACGCTGGACGATGGCACGCTGCGATCGGTGATCCAGGGCTATTACAAGCAGGTTTCGCGACCGGCGGCCGTTTCGTCCCCGCCAGCGTCTGATTCAAACGACGCTGCCGCAAACACGTCCCCGGTGAATCGGTCGCCAACGACCGCCAAACCGCGTCTGCGTTCTGCGGAGGGCAAGCCGTGAGAGCGTTGCACTCCATCGCAACGACGGTGCCGTGGTCGCGAGTCGTCCGGGAACATCGCGCCGCGCTCGTGCCGCTGGCACTCGCGCTGGCGATCAACGTCGGGCTCCTGGCTGTGGTCGTGCTGCCGCTCTCGCGGAGAGTCGCGGCCAACGAGCAGCGCACCGATCGCGCGACCCGGGAGCAGGTGCTGGCAGCCGCGGAGTTCCGGCAAGCCGAAGCCGTGCGCGAAGGCAAGTCGCGGGCGAGCGTCGATTTGCAGACCTTCTACAAGGACGTGCTTCCGGCGGATGTTGCCGCCGCTCGACGCGTCGTGCAGTCGAAGATCAAGGGCCTGGCCGACGCGAACCATGTCCATTACGAACGGAGCAGTGCCGACACCCAGGAGATCAAAGGCTCGGAGCTGGAACGCCTGACGACGTCGATGACCTTGACCGGGTCGTACGACAACATCCGCGCATTTCTCTACGAGCTCGAAACCGCGCCGGAATTCGTCGTGATCGACAACATGGTGCTGGCCGAAGGGTTCGACCAGAATTCACCGCTTTCGTTGTCGGTCGAGCTCTCGACGTATTACCGGGCGCCCGCGGCGCAAAAGACGAGTGCGCCGCGCGGAACCGGGACAGGCACGAATGGCCGCTGAACGTCGGACGCTGTGGCTGGCGCTCGCGTTGGTCGCGGCGCTGGTCGTCGCGGCGGTGGTGTGGACGAGCGGACGATCCGGAACGTCCACGCCGGCGCCGCGCGCGGCGACGGCGGCACGGCCACCGGGAGGCGCGCCGCCCGTGCCGAACGAGGCGCCAGCACACGTGAATCTCGACACGTTGAAAGTGGATCGCGGTGAACCAATCGACGCGGGACGCAATCCATTTCGCTTCGAGCCGCGTCCACCGCCTTCGGCGCCAGCACCGTCGGTGTCGACGCCGCTGCGGCCTGGCAACGAGGGGCCCGTCGCGCCGAGTGTTCCGGCGGTGCCCCCCGGCCCCCCGCCGCCGCCACCGATCCCGTTGAAGTTCATCGGCCTTTTTACGCAGGGCGGTGTGCGCGTTGCCGTGTTGACGGACGGCAAATCCTCGCCTCAAGGCGGCAAAGAGGGCGATATCATTCTCGGCCAATACCGCATCTTGAAGATCGGCAACGAATCGATCGAAATGGCCCATCTCGACGGCCGCGGCCGGCAGACGATTCGGCTCACGGGCCAGTAGGACATCGATATGAGTTCCCAGTTGTCAGTTTCCGGTTCAAAGTTTAGTTTTCAGTTCGAACACCAACTTGTAACTGAAACTTTGAACTGGGAACTGGAAACTGGAAACTTCTACCAGGTCAGTAGGCCCGCCGGAGGAAGCGATTGCGACTGCTGAAATCGACGCTCGTTGTGATGGTGGCCGTCATGCTTGTCGCATGCGCCGCGAGCCGCGCGTTCACGCGCGGTGAACGCGCGGCGCGTGTCGGCGATTGGGATGCCGCCGTCGAATATTTCCGCACGGCGGTGCAGGAGAATCCCGACCGCGCGGAGTACAAGATCGCGCTCGAACGCGCGACGTTCGCCGCCGCGGGCGTGCACGCCGATCGCGGCCGCAAGGCCGAAGATGAAGGCCGGCTCGAGGACGCGCTCCGCGAATATCGCAAGGCATCGGAGCTCGACCCCAGCAATCGACAGGTGTCCGCGCACGCCGGCGAGATCGAGCGCACCATTCGCGAGCGGGTCGAAGCCGCACGGCCGCGACCCGAGATCGAGAAGCTTCGCGAACAAGCACGGCGGCTGTCCGCGGAACCGCTCCTGAGCCCCTCGCAGCCGCTAGGGCCAGTCCGCTTCAACAATGCCAGCCTGCGCGACATCCTCACCTTCATCGGGGAGCAAACGGGCATCAACGTGATGTTCGACCGCGACTTCCAGGACCGCCCCGTCTCGGTCAATCTCGAAGGCGTCACGCTGGAGCAGGCGCTCCAGCAAATCATGGTGTCGAATCAGCTCTTCTACAAAGTGCTGAACCCGCGCACCATCATCGTGGCGCAGGATACGACCGCCAAGCGGCTTCAGTACGAAGAGCAGGTTGTCCGCACGTTCTTTCTGTCTCACACCGATGCGACCGAAATGGCGCAGATTCTCGGTGTGATGCGCGTTGCCGGCATGGCGGTTCAGCCGCAGATCGTGCCGAACAAGACCACCAACACGATTGTGGTGCGCGCGTCTGCTGCGGTCGTCGACATCATCGAGCGAATCATCGAGGCGAACGACAAGCCGCGCGCCGAGATCGTGATCGACGTGCAAATCCTCGAGGTCAGCCGCGAACGGGCCAAGCGGTACGGCATCAGTCTGACGGACTACGCCATCGGCGGCGTGTTCTCGCCGGAAGTGGCGCCTGGGACCGAAGCGACGGCCCCGTCGAACGTCGGCTCGCCGCCGCCGTTCAACCTCAACACGATTTCGCGAGGCATCAGCACGGCCGACTTCTACCTTGCCGTCCCAGCCGCGGTTCTGCGTTTCCTCGAGAGCGATTCGAATACCAAGGTCCTGGCAAAACCACAGCTGCGCGGAGCAGAAGGGCAGAAGGTCACGCTCAACCTCGGCGAGGAAGTGCCGGTGCCCAGCACCACGTTCACCCCCCTGGCGACAGGCGGTGCGGCAGCGAACCCACTCACATCGTATGGCTACCGTCCAATCGGCATCATCGTGGACATGACGCCGCGGGTAACCTACACCGGCGAGATCGTTCTCGACTTGTCGATTGAAAACTCCGCGCGCGGACAAGACACGAACATCGCGGGGCAGAACCTCCCGTCGTTCACGTCGCGCAAAGTGACGACGCGGCTTCGTCTGCGTGACGGCGAGTCGAATTTGCTGGCGGGACTTCTGCGCGAGGACGAACGTCGATCGCTGCGCGGATTTCCGGGCATCCTGCGGATGCCGGTCCTGTCGCAAATCTTCGCCGACAACGACATCAACATCAGGCAGACGGATATCGTCATGCTGCTTACGCCGCGCGTGGTTCGGACGCACGAGCTCACCGCGCGCGATCTGGGGAACATCTACATCGGGACGCAGCAGAACATGGCCCTTGGCGGTCCGCCGCCGCTCATTCAAGGCCCGCCGCCGGAACCTCCACCTGCGGAACCCGTCGTCGGCGCTCCCGCGCCCCCTCCGGCGCCGCGGTTTCAAATCCCGCCGGGCAGCTCACCGATTCCGGGTCTGACGCCGGTGCCGCCACCGGCCCCGACGCCGCCCCCGACAGCTCCGACGCCGACGGGTGTGCCGACACCAGCGCAGCCTCCCGTCCCAACGGTGCCCGTGACACCGCCGACCCCTGCGGAGCCGACCCCGACGCCGCCTGCGGCGCAGCCCCCGCCCGCGCCGACACCCACACCGGCGGCACCCGCTCGTGTGCTTTTGTCAGTGCCTGCGGAGATGCGCGTCGGAGGTGGGCCATACACGGTTCCGGTCTCTATTGCAGGCGCGACGCGCTTATCGACGCTGACGCTTTCAATCACGTACAACCCGGCAGTGCTTCGCGTGCGCAACGTGCAGGAAGGGTCGTTCATGCGACAGGGAGGCATCAACGCCACCTTCACGCAACAGGTCGACCCCTCTGCCGGTCGTATAGACATCGCGATCACGCGGCCGGGCGACCAGCTCGGAGCGGCGGGCACGGGCCTGGTTGCTGCAGTGCTCTTCGAACCGGTGGCTGCCGGCACTGCGACATTGAACACGAGCGGCGTTGCGGCCACGGTTGGCGGCGGCACGGGAGCGCTGATGTTCACGCCATCAACGGTGACGGTAAAGTAGAAGCAGATGAACAGGCACCGATGACGAAGTTTGCCCGGCTGCGGCGTGACGACGTGCGCGGCTACACGTTCGTCGAATTGATCATCGTCACGACGATCGTCCTGATTCTTGCGTCGGCCGTGCAGCCTCTCGCAAAAGTCGCCATCCAGCGGCAGAAAGAAGTCGAGCTGCGGCGCGATTTGCGGGAGATGCGTGACGCGATCGATCACTTCAAGGACGCGGCTGATGCGCAGATGATTCCGTCGACCGAACTGAAGGTGGGGAGCGAAGGGTATCCACCCGATCTCGAAACGCTCGTCGCAGGTGTATCGGTCGCGAACGACGCGTCCGGCCGTAAGCTCAAATTCCTTCGGCGCGTCCCGATCGATCCCATCACGGGATCACAAGAGTGGGGGATGCGCTCCTACCAGGACAAAGCGGACGCCACACGATGGGGCGGGCAGAACGTGTACGACGTGTTCACGCTGTCAGACGGAACCGCGCTCGATGGAACGAAGTACAAAGACTGGTAGTTGTGGCGTTACATGATTTCGGGGCACGCGACGCACGCGGTTGCAATGCGTAAACGGAACGGCTTCACCCTCATCGAAGTGCTCATCGTCGTCACGCTGGTCATCGTGCTTGCCAGCGTCGGGATGGCGACGTACACGAACAGCGTGCGTCGGGCGCGCGAGGCGACGCTCAGAGAAGACCTCTTTCGCATACGCGACGTCATCGACCAGTACTACGCCGACAAAAACAAATATCCATCGTCCTTGCAGGATCTCGTCAGCGGCGGATATTTGCGAGACATCCCAAAAGATCCGATCACGAATTCTGCTGATACGTGGCAGACCGTTCCTGCGGAGGCTGATCCGAATAACCCCGCTGCGGAACCGGGCATTTACAACGTGAAAAGCGGATCGGAAGAGACTGCGATGGACGGATCGAAGTATTCGGATTGGGAGTAAGGAAAGAAACAGAGAGTTTCCAGTTGTCAGTTCAAAGCTGTCAGGTTCTGCGATCCGCGAACTCGACGCATCGGGCAGAAACCGCCAACTAAACTTTGAACCCTTCGACGCGGCTCAGGGTTCATCCTGAGCAACGTCGAGGGATGAACTGGAAATCGATAACTGGAAACTTCTCTTTACTGAATGATCATCGTCAGACGCTGCTCGCCAATTGCCCCATTGCTCATCAGCACGCGAACGGTCACAACGAACGTGTCTCGCCTGGTGAACACGTGGTCGACGGTGTGTGACGTCGTCGTTTCGCCAGTGCCGTCCCCGTAATTCCACGTGTAGTTGACGGCGGATCCGCCAAAGCCGCCGGCAGCGGTCGCCGTGAACTGGATCCGATCGCCGAAGCCGACGAGATTCGCGTTGCAGGTCTTCGGATAATTCGCCGTACAGGAGAAGCCGGTGATTCCGGGATCCGCCGGGTTCGCGTCCAACTGGACGTCGACGGCGTTCGCCGGTGCAACGATGATCTGCGTCGTGCCCTCGGCAACCACGTTGCCGCTTGGATCGAGCGCCTGGGCGCGCACCGTGTACGTTCCCGCCGTGGTGTAGACCTTCGATTGAGTGCCGCCGGTCGGAGGCAGAGTCGCGGTGCCGCCATCTCCAAACCGCAGCAGCACGCTCTGGATCACCGCGTTATTCGGGTTGGTCACGGTCACAGTAAACGTGACGGGGGTCCCCACTTGCGTATTCGGTGCGGAGGCAGAGACCGAGACCCCGACGACGGCGCGCTGCACGGTGAGGCTCATCGAATTGCTCGTCTGCTGTCCCGCGATGTCGCTCACCGAGGCCGTCACCGTGTATGTGTCCGCGCGATTGTAAACATGCGAGACGGAGGTCGCCGAAGTGATGGCTCCGAGACTGGCCGGCGCCGACCCATCGCCGAAATCAAGGGTGACATTTCGAATGGCGTTCCCGTTTGCGCCCGGAGTTCCTGGGGTGACGGTAAAGGTCACCGGTTGACTCACAATCGGACTTGCAGGACTTGCCGCAAGAGTGA
>Ga0137368_10002996_pt1 | contig 18031 bp, 19 predicted proteins | sample SagtaG_13_FD_104917 | JGI IMG/M metagenome (GOLD analysis project Ga0137368, IMG submission 104917) | Vadose zone soil microbial communities from Sagehorn Ranch, Mendocino, California, USA - Sage1_L_100_16 metaG | ecosystem: Environmental > Terrestrial > Soil > Vadose zone | place: USA...
CAACGGCGTCCGTCCCCAGGGCGATGAAGGTGGCCGCCTCGCTGACGGCCTCGAAGTCGAAGTCGGCACCCGACAGGCCGACGATAAGGCTCGCGAGTGACGTCACGCCCGCGGCGATCGTGATCACCGCGGTGGCACGACGGTGTGGGACCTGTTCGTTCTGCGCGATCATCCCGCTCCTCCTCGGACCGCACGCGGCGAACCTACTTGAGCGCCCTGGGCTGGCTGGGTTCACGTTCCTTCGTGACGCCTCAGCGAGAACATCTCACGGGGCCGCAAGTTTCGGCCATCTTGTGCTCTCGAATATCGAACAAGGTGCCCATCGCGTGACATTGGTGGCTGATGGGGATCCTCGTACCGGGGCCTCCAGGTCCTCGGCGTGATCGGGTTTGGGGTGTTAGCGGGTTCATGGGAGGCTGAGGAACGCCAGGGCGCGGGCGGGATTCCGGTTGACCCAGCGCAGCGTGGGGGCGATCTGGGTGTGACCGGCCAGGCGGAGCAGCCCGATCGCGAGGTTGCGCAGGCTGGCCATGACCCGGGACCGGAGGCGGTGCGGATGCGGCTGGCGTCTTCGGCGAAGGTCACGTCGCGGACCCAGTGCAGCGCTTCGACCTGCCAGTGGGCGCGGGCCAGGGCACCGAGCTGTTGCGGGCTGGCGTGGTGAGCGGGCTGGCTGCTGAGCGCGTAGACGAGTTCGGTGCGCGCGTTGCTGCCGGTCAGGTCGGTGGTGTGCCGCTGCACGACGACGACCTGCCGGGTATGCGGGAAGTTCGGGTCGGGTGAGACCGGCGCGGTCTGGGTGGTGCGGTGCTCGACGCGCCCGTGGCCGCGGTCAACGCTCCGGTGGGGAGGGGGAAAACGCCTGCTCGCCGAGCCGGCTGATCGCGGCGAGCGCGTCCAGAGTCCTCTCCCATCGGCGTATGGTTCCGAGCGTCATGGGGTATCCGTCGGCTCTGAGCGCAATGAGCCTCCCCTCCTCCGCGTGAGCGATCGCGTTGCGCGCCTCGTTGAGAGCAGACAGAGCCTTGTTCCAGGTGGCAGCACGAGGATTGGCTGCCTCCAGGGCGGCCCACAGGGTCATGCCCAGGAGGGCGAAGTCGGCGCCGAGCCGATCAGCGGTGCCCAGCACCGTGAGGTCCAGCGGCTGCAATGGTTCCTCTCGGAGTTGGCCTGGGACCACCAGCAGGTCAACGACCAGCGGGTACGGCTGCTGTGCGAGGAGGCGGCCACCGCCCCGCACGATGGGGGCGCGCTGGTCATCGATGACACGGGCGACCGCAAGGACGGCAGCGCCACCGCCCATGTCGCCCGCCAGTACCTGGGGTCGGTCGGCAAGATCGACAACGGGATCGTCGCGGTCACCAGCCTGTGGGCCGACGAACGCTGCTACTGGCCGGTCCACGCCGTGCCCTACACGCCGGCCGCGCGGCTGCCGGGCGGCGAGCGGGATCCGGGGTTCCGGACCAAGCCGCAGCTGGCCGTGGAGCTGGTGCAGGCGGCCCGGCAGGCCGGTATCGGGTTCCGGGCGGTGGTGGCCGACTGCGCCTACGGCGACAACCCCGGCTTCACCCAGGCGCTGACCGCTGTCGGGGTGCCGTTCGTGTTGGCGCTCAAGCCGCGCCGGGGCACCTGGGCGCCGGCGGATGCGGCCCACACCCCGACCGAGGCGGCCGGCGAGCTTGGCTGGCACAGCCCCCGCAAGCCCGGCCAATGGCGGCGCATCCAGCGGCGCTTCCGTGCCGGCCACGCCGAGACCTGGTGGGCGGCCGATGCCAAGCTCGGCGGCTGGGGTCCAGACCGGGCGCTGCGGCTGGTGGTGGCCACCACCGACCCTGCCAGCCTGCCGGGGCACCGCACCTGGTACCTGCTGACCAACCTGCCCCGTCCCGCGACCCGGCGCGCCCAGCAGGCCAACCTTGCCGAGGTGGTGCGCCTGTATGGGTTGCGCAACTGGGTCGAGCAGGGCTACAAGCAGGTCAAAGGCGAGCTCGGCTGGGCCGACTTCCAGGTCCGCTCTGACCGGGCGATCCGCCGGCACTGGGCGCTGGTCTGCTGCGCCTTCTCGTTTTGCTGGCAGGCCTTCCTCGCCGAGCATCCCACCCAGCCCGAGCAGCCAGCACCATGCGACTCGCCTGACCCGCAGGCCGCGCCGTCGGCCGCGCGGGGGGTCACGGCGAGCGGGCATCGGCGCCGAACCAGCCGCCAGGAGCTCGTGGCCGGCGGCGTTGCGAGCGGTGCGGGCCTGGCTGGTCCCGTGGAGCGTGCTACGACGCTGCTGGCGGTCGTGGTCGCCAACGCCGCCGCCCCGGCAGCTCCAGCGGCTGCTTGACGGGCTTGCCGCTGGTCGGCCACTGCACCTCTACCTGCCGCCATAGGCAACAAACTACCGTTATTTGAGTTTCGTGGGTTGGGTTGACGGCTCATGGGTCGAGGGTGAGGCCGGTGTGGGCCAGGAACCCGGCGACCAGGTCCTCGTGCGTGCAGACCCGTTGGATGCCTTGCTGGGCGGCGTCGGCGACCTCGACCAGGGTGGTGGTCGGGAGGTTGGCCAGCTCGACGTCTTTGAGGTTGGCCCACAGGTACTCGACGGGGTTGAGCTCGGGCGCGTAGGCGGGCAGCCGCTCGGCACACAGCCAGTCGCGCTGGCTGTCGAGGAAGGCGCGCATGCGCAGGCTCCGGTGCGCTGCCAATCCGTCCCACAGCAGGACGACCTTGTGGCCGGCATAGAAGCCGGCGAGCTGGTCCAGCACGCCGATCAGGCTGTCGGTGTCGTAGCTGGGCTGCTGCAGGTGGAAGCAGAGCCGGGCGGCGGTGGCATCGGGCCGGTAGCCCAGCGCGGCCGCCATCGAGGCCTTCTTCCAGCCGAACCGGTGCCGCAAGACCGGCGTGGTCCCGCGCGGTGACCAGGTCCGGCGGACCGGTGGGACTAGCGAGACGGCCGATTCGTCAAAGAAGACGATCCAGGCCGATTCTGCGAGCGCCCCTTTTTGATCCGGGGCCACTCGTGGGCCACCCAGCGGGCGATCGCCTGCTCGTCGCGTTCGGCGGCGCGCCGCTCGGGCCGCTGCACCGTCCAGCCCAGCCGGTCGCGCAGGATCGACCAGACGTGGCCGGGGTGGTGGCGCACCCCGGTGAGCTGGGTGATCACCACCGCGACCCGTTGGAGCGGGCCGGGCTGCCCCGCATCCGCTTCCACGACCTGCGCCACAGCGCCGCGACGCTGCTGCTCGGCCTCGGCATCCACCCCAAGATCGTGAGCGAGCTGCTCGGCCACAGCCAGGTCAGCATCACCCTGGACCTATACTCCCACGTCACGGCTACCATGCAGCAGGAGGCCGTGCGCGCCTTCCAGGGCCTGTTAGGCAGTCAACTCGGCGGTCACCGAGGAGGTCCAGAGGGTCAGCATCGCCGCGAGCACCCGTAGCTCAGCCGGAAAAGCCCGGGACTTCTGACTCTTCCCACTTGTCCAAGGCTGTTCCATCGCTGTCCAGATCAGCTGGTCAACGACTCGCAGCCATCCGATGCGGTCCGAACTGAAGCTTGAAGTCGTGTCACGAGCCTCTGTAGCCGAGGTCCGGCCGATCCGATAGCCTCATTGCCACGTTTGGCCGGAAGCTGGTGGCACGTGCTTGGGACCGGCGAGAAGCAGGAGAGGGCCAGCCGAGTCGGCCTGACGGCCGCCGATCTGGCTGGCGCGCGACGCCGCGAGCCGGCCGCCGTCACCCGCGTCTACACCGCCTACGCCCCCTTCGTCTTCCGCTTCTTCCTGACCGCGGTCGGCGACCGCCCCACCGCCGAGGACCTCACCGGCGACGTCTTCAAGAGCGCCATCGAGGGCCTGCCCCGCTTCTGCGGTTCGGTGGAGGCGCTCGGCGGCTGGCTATTCCGCATCGCCCGCAACGACCTGTACGACTACCGGCGGTGGGTGGCACGGGCGCGCACCGAGAGCCTGGACGACGTGCTCGACGAGGCGGCCCTGGCCGAGGACGCGGACGACCCGGAAGCGCTGGCCATCGAGCGCGTCGAGGGCGACCGGGTGCTGGCCGCCCTGCGGCAGCTTTCGACCGAGCAGCGCGAGGTGCTGCTGCTGTGGATGGCCGCCGGGCTCACCGCGCCCGAGGTGGCCGTCGTCGTCGGCAAGACCACCGGGGCCGTGAGGGCGCTGCGCCACCGCGGCCTGGCCGCCCTCGCCAGGGTGCTCGCGATCACCAATGGCACGAGCTCTTCGGAACCCCCGTCCCGATCCCCCGAGCCGGCACGCCTGACGGGGCAGGTGGAACAGGGGTGAGCATGCGCCGTCCAGACGAGCCGTCCGACGAGCTGGACGCCTGGCTCGACGGGCGTCCGGTCGAGGCCGACGAGGACCTGGCCCCGCTGATCGAGGCGGCGGCCAAGCTGCGTGCTGCCCTGGAGGCCACCGAGCTGGATCCCGAGACCGCCGAGCGGCACCTGGGGATTCTCCTGGAAGGCGGCGCCAAGGTGGTGCCCCGGCCGGCCCCGCCACGGCTCCAGGCCGGCCGGTGGCGCCGCCGGATGGCCGCCGTCGCCCTGGCCGCCGCGCTCACCGTCCTGCCCGCCACCATCGCCTCGGCCTCGGCCTCGGCCCTACCCGGCCAGGCCCTATACCCGATCAAGCTGGCCGTCGAACAGCTCCGGGTCACCGCCGTCACCTGGTCGAGCACCCGGGAGGCAAGCGAGCGGCTCCAGATCACCGACAACCGCCTGGACGAGCTCAACTGGCTGATCCAGCTCAACGCGGCCGACCGCATCCCGCCCGCCATCGTGCGCCTCACGCAGGCCTACGTGGACGCCCAGCAGGCCGTGGCGGACGCGGTGCGCGACACCGGCGACTCCGGCCAGGCACCAGCCCTGGAGGTGAAGCTGGCTGCAGTCACGACCGGGTCCGCTGTCGCGCTACGTCGCCTCCGGGAGAAGCTGGACCAGGGGGTGCTCTCGGCGAGTGCACGCCAGGCAATCACCGACGCCATCCAGCAGGCCCCGGTCACCCCGGGCCTCGTCGAGGGCACACTGCAGCCGACCCCCACGACCGGCGCGCCAATTGTCACGACGCCTACGGGATCGCAGACCACCCAGGCACCGACCACCACCCAGGCACCGACCACCACCATGGCACCGGCCACCACTGTGCCCCCCGACGCGAGCGGCTCCTCGGACCAGGTCGGCAACAACGACAGCGACCAAGGGGGCAGCGGGGAGACCACTACCAGCCTGCCCTAGCCCCCTGGACGAAGGGGAGTGGTAGCACGGGTGGAAGGGACACTCACCCTCGACCCCTGGCAGGCTGGCCGCCTCGCGACGGCTTAACGGTCCAGCCTGGGTCGGCGCACGAGCCGCTTCCTGCCGGTTTGATACGTACGGCGCGACCACGCAGCTTCGTCCGGGTACAGCCGTGGCACACATTCCGGGTGCAACCGGTCGGCCCGGAGGAGTGCGCATGGCCCGCCAGCGGCAGGCGCAGCAGGCTTCGCGTTGGGCCGTCGCTCGCCGTCGGGATGGCCGATGATCGGGGCATCCTTCCAGCGGGTACTGGCCGGCGCCGTGGCCGGCGACGAGCGGTGTTTCGCGCTGATCTGGCGCGACCTGCAGCCAGCCCTGCTGCGCTATCTGCGGATGGTGGTGGCGCGTGGCGCGGCCGACGACGTCGCCTCGGAGACCTGGCTGGACGTGGTCCAGACGCTGGGCCGCTTCCGGGGCGACGAGCAGGGCTTCAGGGCCTGGGTGTTCACCATCGCCCGGCACCGCGCTCTGGACTGGCAGCGCCGCGCGATCCGGCAGCAGGCGCTGCTGCTCGGCACCGAGCTGCTCGTCCCCACACAGCGCCGGACGACCCGGCGGCCGCGGCCATGGAGACCCTGTCGACCGAGGCGGCGCTGACGCTGCTCGCCGGCCTGCCGCAGGCGCAGGCCGAGGTGGTTCTGCTCCGCGTGGTCGTCGGCTTGGACGTCGCCCAGGTCGCCCGCATCGCCGGCAAGCCTCCCGGGACGGTGCGGGTGCTCGTCCACCGGGGGCTGCGCCGCCTGGCCAAGCAGCTGGCGGCCGACGCGCCACGCGTGGAGGCGTAACGCACTCGGTCCGGGATGGGGTCGTGCTCGAACTCGGCGCTCCGCCCGGGCCTTGCGGCGGGCATCCACCCAAGATCGTGAGCGAGCTGCTCGGCCACGGCCAGGTCGGCATCACCCTGGACCTATACTCCCACGTCACGGCTACCATGCAGCAGGAGGCCGTGCGCGCCTTCCAGGGCCTGTTAGGCAGTCAACTTGGCAGTCAACGAGGAGGCACCGAGAGCAATACCGCAGCTGGCGCCCGTAGCTCAGCCGGACAGAGCGGCGGACTTCTAATCCGCGGATCGGGGGTTCGAATCCCTCCGGGCGCACCCGAAACAGCAGCTCAAAGTCTTGTACCGCTTGGTTTGCTTGCTTCTCTGGCAACCTCTTGGCAATCTCATGCTCTCAGTGGGGTTGCCAGGAGATGCCGGTGATCTACAAGCGGGGCAACAGGTGGCGGGTCATCGTCTACGTCGGGCGTGATCCGCTTACCGGCAGAAAGCGCCAGAAGAGCGTAACGGTCGCCACCCGCGCTGAGGCTCGACAGGCCGAGGCTCGGCTTATCACCGAAGCCGGCACCGGCCAGCACCGAGCCAGCGGCTCCAAGACGGTAGGCGAGCTGGTCGAGCGCTGGCTTGAGTGGCGGCAGAGCGTCAAGCCGATCTCCCCGACCACGCTGGCCGGTTACCGCGGCTACATCGACCGGACCATCCTGCCGGCGCTCGGCAAGGTTCGCCTTCGCCAGCTCGACGCCGCCACTCTGGACGCCTTCTACGCGCGCCTGCGCCAGTCGGGCGGCAAGAGCGGCCAGCCGATGGCGGCCTCAAGCGTCCGCCAGGTGCACGCCATCCTGTCAGGCGCGCTCAAGCGCGCGGCCGCGTGGGGCTGGATCAGCCACAACCCCGCCCGGCTGACCATGCCACCGTCAGTCGAGCGGGCCGACATCCAGCCGCCCAGCGTTGAGGACGCCGCCCGGCTGCTACGAACCGCGATGGCCGAGGAGCCGGAGCTGGGCCTGTTCCTACGCCTGGCGGTCGTCCTGGGCGCTCGGCGTGGCGAGCTGTGCGCGCTGCGCTGGGCCGACGTCGACCTGGACCAGGGCGCGATCCTCGTCGCCGGCAGCGTGATCGCTGTCCGCGGCCAGGGCCCGACCGCCAAGGACACCAAGACCCACGCCAAGCGCCGCGTGGCGGTCGGCGCCGGCACCGTCGAGCTGCTGCGCGCCCACCGGGTGGAGCACGCCAAGACGGCGCTGGCATGCGGCGCCGCGCTGGCACCGGGCGCGTACGTGTTCAGCCACGCGGCGAACGCCTCGGTGCCGGTGCGGCCCGACTACGTGACCCACCGGTTCGTCAAGCTCGCCCGCCGCCTCGGGGTCCGCTGCCGCCTGCATGACCTGCGGCATTTCATGGTGACGCAGCTCGTCGCCGGCGGCGTGGACTGGCGCACCGTCTCCGGGCGCGCCGGGCACGTGGACGGGCACATGACCCTTGGCACCTACGCGCACTTCCAGCAGGCCCAGGACCGCCAGGCGGCCGAGCTGATGGAGCGCCTGCTCATTCCAGGCGATGCTGGAATCGAGGGGCGCTGACGCCCTCGGGAGATGTAGGCATGCCAGACAGCCAGCCCAACGCGATCGCCTCGGCCCTCAGGGACCTGGGATGGTCGCACTCGCGGCTCATGGCCGAGCTGCGGCGGAAAGCTCGCTAGGAGGGCGTGGCGCTGCCGGACACGCCAAGCCTCGCTGCCACCATCAGCCGGTGGGTCAACAACCACCGACAGCCCAACGAGTTCTACCGGGTCCTGCTGAGCAGGGCGATCGACCGACCGCGCTGGGAGCTGTTCGGCGACGAAGCCGCGTTGATCCTCCGGGTAGCCGAGGCAAGCTCCGGGGTTGCCAGCGAAGCATCCGTGACGTCTGATGAGGACGTGAACCGTCGGCAACTGCTCGCACATGCTGCTGCTCTCGGGACCGCTGCGCCGGTCAAACGGCTCACGCCGCCGTCGCCAGCGGCGCAGATCGGAGGGAAGCCGGCGACGGGTGGGACCGAACGGGAGATCATCGCGGCGATTCGACGGGCGCTCTAGGGCTCCGCGCCGCTCATGCTCAGTGGGACCGCTGGTCGCGAGCTGGGCATCGATGCTCTGCGTCGCCGGGTGTCTGGTGCCTGGCGGCTCCGCCAGCGCTCTCGCTACGTCGAGCTTGGCGGCCTGCTGCCAGGGCTGCTCACCGATACGCAGCTCGCCAGCAGGGAGCTGGCTGGCGACGATCAGGCCCACGCACTGACTGTTACGGCGCACGCCTACAACACCACGTCGTCGGTACTGCGAAGGCTCGGGGACAACGAGCTCGCGCTGATCGCCGCCGACCGTGCGGTACAGACGGCACGCTCGGTCGACGATCCGCTCTTACTCGCGGCCAGCGCCTACCGGCTCGCCAACGTCTTCCTCCCGACTGGCCGGCTGGTCGAGGCCAAGGAGGTCGCGCTGTCCGCGGCGGCCGGGCTAGACGGTCGCCAGGATGCCTCGGGCTCGCATCTGGCCATCTGGGGCAGCCTGCTGCTGACCGCGGCGCTGGCGGCAGCCAGGCAGGGCGAGGCCAGTGAGGCGTGGGAGCTGCTGGGCGAGGGCAAGACCGCCGCCCGCCGCCTGGGGGCCGAGCATGCGGATCTCCACACAATCTTCGGGCCGATCAGCCTGGCGATCTCGGGCGTGCAGATGGCGGCAGAGCTTGGGACGGACACGACGTGCTCCGGCGGGCCGAGCGGGTTGACCCAATGCGGCTGCCGGCGCACCTGGTCGAGCGCCGCTCGCACTTCCTGATCGACGTCGCTCGTGGGCACGCCTACCGGGCCGACGACGCCACGGCGGTCGCCACCTTGTTGAAGGTCGAGCGCATGGCGCCGGAGGAGGTGCGCTACAACCCCCTTGCGGGCGAGCTGGTCACGACGCTGCTCAAGCGGGAGCGCCGTGCTGCCACGCCCGAGCTGCGCGGACTGTCGGCTCGGCTCGGCGTGGTCGCGTAGGCGGAGGGCACGCGTGACCGACCAGAAGGCCCGGCGGGTTCTCTACGTCGTGGCGTGCGGCGGCCGGCCGGCAGGTGACCTCCCCGCCTTCGTGGAAGAAGCCCAGGAGGCCGGCTGGGAAGTCTGCGTGATCGCCACGCCCTCGGCGCTGAAGTTCATGGACCTGCCGCGCCTTGCCGAGTTGACGGGGCACGCGGTCCGCTACGACTACAAGCAGCCCGACGAACCCGATGTGCTACCGCCGCCGGATGCGATGGTCGTGGCGCCGGCCACCTTCAACACCATCAACAAATGGGCTACCGGCATCAGCGACACCCTGGCCCTCGGGCTGCTGAACGAAGCGATTGGCCTTCGGCTGCCCGTGGTCGCGATCCCGTTCCCCAACATCGCCCTCGCCCAGCATCCCGCCTTCCGACGTAGCCTAGCTGACCTGCGCGGCTACGGCGTTCGCCTGCTGTTCGATCCGGACGTCCATCCGCTGCCGACGCCGAACCTCGGCCCGGCCAGCCGCGACCTGTTCCCCTGGGGAGCGCTGAGCGAGGAGCTTCACAAGCTCACTGCGCAGTTCCAATCACCAGATCCGTAGCCTGGTGCTCAGCATCGACCTGGTCGGCTCTCGGCGTCTCCGTGCTGCTCAGGTTGGGTGCCCTGTCGATCCAGACGGATCCAGAAGGGTCCCGCCGGATCGTCTGGATGACCACCGGGGTGACCAAGGACCGCGCGGTGACCCACCACGCCTTGGGGTCGAGCGACCCAGTGAGCGGGTCGGGCACAAGACCCTTCGTCTGGTGCTTCATCCACAGGGCGGACAACGATGGTCGCCCTGTACATGCCGATGTTCAACCTCATCAACCTGACCAAGTAGTGCCGATGGACCACCGCTCCCAGCCGGCTCGGCACCGACAGCGACGACTGGTGCCGGTGTACAACGCCTCGGACAACCGCGGCAACTGGGGGCGGCTGGCACCGCTGATCCGTGTGATGTTGCCGGGTCCCGGCGAGTGGGGCCGTTACCGGGGACCTCACGTAGGTGACGAAGTGGTCTCAGAGTCTTGCGGATTGCCGCGCCAAGGATGACATTTGGCGTAGCTGGGCAGGCTCGTCGGTGGTGCCTACTTGGGGGGAAACGCCGGTGGCAGGAGCACCACGGAGCCGCGCTCGGCGATCACCAGGCGGTCGGAGAGTCGGTCTGGTGCTGGCCGCCGCGGTGCTGCTGGGGGCGTGCGTCCCGGGCGGCGGCGGGGATGGCCCCAAGCGCCAGCGCCCGGATCCGGGCACCGACCCGGCCGTGGCGGCGGCCTACCGCACGGCCCTGGCGACCCACACCAGGCCGGTGCGGGTGGCGCTGGGCAACGTCGCCACCGCCACCAGCTACGCGTCGCTGAACACGCGGCTCGACCGGGCGCAGGAGGCCAGCCGCGTGGCGGCCGTGCGGCTGGACAAGCTGGCGGCACCGGCGGAGGTGCGCGCCGCGCACAGCGACCTGGTGGGGGCCTTCCGGCAGCTCAAGGGCGACCTGGACTTCCTGAGCGTGGACGTGAGCGCCCAGGACCTGTGCACCGCGTCGGTGGTCCTGCCCCGGATTGCCAAACTGGGGGGAATGACGGCGGCGCACGCCGCCGGCAGGGCCCTGGCGGCAAAGGGCTACCCGGTCGACCTGCGGCTGCCCGCCAGGGCCGGGCCGGCCCGGCGCCCGCTCACCGGCCAGTTCATCCGGCCCGGCACCCGCACGGGCAGGGGCGTGCTGAAGATCCGCAACAGCGGCGACCGGGACGTGGTGGTCACGCTGGCGCTCGGCACGCGCCCGGTGTACTCCGTGTACGTGCGCAAGCGCAGCAACCATCAGGTCTCGGGAATCCGCGACGGCACCTACCGGATCTTCGTCGCCAGCGGCCGGGAGTGGGACCCCAGGGCGAGGGGGTTCGCCCGCGAGTGCCACTTCGAGCGCTACGACGAGCCCTTCAAGTACTGGACCTCGGTGACCGCGACCCGGATCGGGTGGTCGGTGTGGACCATCGGCATGGGCGGGGGCGACCCCGCCAACACCCCGGTCAGCGAGCTGCTCCCGGGCGACGCCCCCGCCGTCTAAACGCCTCAGCCACCTAGCAGGGCGGCTGAGCTGCGGGATGTGGAGCCCGAGGAGGAGTCGAACCCTCGACCTTTCGATTACGAGGCAGATGCTTCCAGTCGAACCGGACGGCGCCAGTAGGGTTCTCCCTGCTCACCTTGGATGCCGCATCGGTCTGGTCGGGTCCTGACGGAACCACTCGGATCGACTGGATGACCATGGGGATGACCATGGCGCACTCGATTCTGCGTCGAATGCCGATCTCCGTCAGGCGCTCCAGTCGCCCACGTAGGGCAACCGACCGCCGGTCAGGACGGTTGCGGAACGAAGCGCGGATCGTCCGGGAGGATCGGGGACGGCCTGAACCCCTTGACGATCAGGAAGATCGTCAGCGAGGCCTCCCAGAAGATCTCCAGGATCGTGAGGAGGGACAACCCTGGACCCCCCGGCTCGAGCGCCCCGAACAGCACGGCCACCCCCCCGGCAAACGCCAGTGGCCCGCCAACCAACCCCAACCAGGCCATCCACCGTGGCACGAGTCCCGACTTGTACATCAGGTAGCCCAGCAAGATCCCGTTCCCGAAGCCCGCACAGAACTGCGGCCCGAGGATCCGCGTCCACTCGTGAAACGCGACCAGCGTCTGCCCGGCCATGCCCAGCGCGCCCGAGTCGCCGCCCGCTCCCGCGAAGTCCTGCCGCAGGGTCACGACCGCCAGCAGGCTGATCAGGCCGATGACGATGACCGTGCCTTCCACGATGCGAAGCGCGACGTAGCCGAGCGCGACCGCTTCGCTGACCCGCCTGAGGATCGGGAACAGCACGACGGCGGTCGCGATGTTGGCAATCGCCGTGAGGACCTCCAAGAACGCGCCGAGTTCGGTGCGCGCGTCGGCGCCAGCGCCGAGGATGTAGCCGGCATCGTTCAGCACCGGGTCGTAGAGCAGAAACGGCGGGATCGAGAAGACGAACGTACCGGCGAACCACAGCCCGGCGACCAGCGCGGTCCTCCTGCTCGAACTCATGTCGGCTCCTGAGGTCGTGTCACGGATCACGGTGTAGGCGGCGATCGCGACCGTCCCGATATTCCTGTGGGAGCTGTCGCTTGGCGTCTGGCTGGTCGTCAAGGGCTGCAAGCCGTCCCATCACCGCTGGGATGGCGGGGCCGAAGGTTGCGGCGGAGAGGTGGAAGGGGCCGGGGAGACGCCCGGCCCCCTTGTCTGCGGGCTGAGGGACCGATCAGCCCTCCAGGTGGAAGGTCAAGATCCCCCTCGGTTGCGTTGCTGAGGCGGGGTCGACCCGAACCTCGCCTTCCACGCCCTTGTACTTGCCCGAGCCTACGGTGATAGCCACCGAGTACGGTGCAGGGTCACCAAGGATGATCAGCGCCTGTCCGGTGATCTGCCCGCCAGGCAACGAGTAGGTGGCGACGCACTGGGCCTCGTTGCGCTGCACCGAGGTGACGGTGCAAACCCCACCCTGGTGGCCGACCTCGGTATCGCCCTTGAGCAGTTGGGTGGTGAACACGATCTGGTCACCAAGGGCGGTTCCCTCGAACTCCTGCTCAGTGGTGAGGGCCTCCAGGCGGAACGTCCGCTGCTTGCCGTCGTCACCGGATGAGCCCCACGCCGGGCCAACCAACCCAACCGCGAGCGCGACCAGTGCGACCGCCGCACCCAGCACCCCAACCGCTTGCCCATGGACCCTCCCTTGCTCCGTCGCCATCCGCTTCATGGCCATCCTGGGCTGTGCTGGAAATCGCGGTCAATCGGGCATCGGCTTGACCTGATGCGGTCCGGCTCCTTGTTGATCGCCGGGTGCTGTCGGCCGCCAGATCCGTAGCCGGGAGGCAGCCGGAACCTAGGGCACGATGGTAAAGGCTGCGCAGGTCAGGAAGCTCGACCGTTAAACCAGAGGCGACCTGGGAGCCTAGATCATCAGCCACCTCATCAGCCACCGGCGACCCGACCGCTTGGAGGGCTGACGGCCGGGCCGCTGGCCTGCGGCTAGCTGGAGGACGGGCCCTCCGCTGCAAGTTGCATATCAGTTTGATGCTCTTGGACCATGCGGGCGTACTTCGCTAATCCTTCATCCACCGTTGCTTCTTCCCATTGAAGCCGCTTGTCACGGGCACGCCTGCCGATATACTTTTTCCATCGCCGCTGCCTAATATACCAAGACGATCGCTCCTCTAATTCTGCCTGAATCTGGCGGGCGACACGATCCGCAGCGCCATCGGCACGGGTATTCGTCAATTCTGTTAATTTCTTTGCATTCTCGCCTTCGCCACCATCAACCTTACCTAGCTCCACAAGTGCATCGATGGCGATTTGAAGGACTTTCGCTTGCATATCCTCGAGGTAGAGTACGTGCCAGTCGGATAGGATTAACCTTAGCCAGAGCGAACCGAACATCAGTAGCCCGATATCCAAGTCAGCCTCAGGTACCTGCTCGATGTCGTTCTTCTGGTCTCGCTCTTCATCCGCTGCTTCGCCCTATGGCTAGTGCCTCCTAGAGTGCGCCCAGCCTGCTTCTCACACTGGGCCACATATCGGATGAGCTCAGTGTATACTTCTATGCGCTTATCCATCCGCCGCAATTCGAGGGCGAGATTCCTCTCATGCACTCTACTCAGCCGTGCAATCACCCACTGAATAAAGCTGCCTAATAGGACGCCGAGAAGACCAATTACAGCAGTAGTAATGGATGCCTCTAGCTTCATTGGCTCCCCTCCGCCTCCGGGTGAGTGAGAGAATAGCCGTCCTCGAAATGTGGTGCTGGGTACCAACCATGGTCCTCACCCCCGCTCCCAGGCGATCCCCAGACGAGGCGACGGACCCTACCCGATGGGTGTCCGAACTCGCGTGGGCGCCGTTCAGCGCGCCGGGGAAGCGGGCTTGGCCCGGGCGGCCACAGGGCCGCCGCAGGCGGCCGCCGCCCTCGGCGCGGGCTGCCCTCGCGGCGGCCCTGGCGGGGATGCGAACCGTCCTCGGTAATCATCGGCGGCGGATATGGGCAAGTGTGGTAATTCCTTTCGGCCAATTGTGGGAATGGCCGCGAAGCGGCATAAATCGTGCCGCCACGATCTACCTGCCGAGAAGACCGGACGCCCGCATTTGCGGGCCTTACTCGGCCGTGCAGCGTCCGAGTCCGGTCTTCTCGGCAGGTGGGCGGCACTCCTACGTAGCGAAGCGGGGCCGGGTCACGCGCGCTCTTTGCGCGTGACCCGGCCCCGCGAGCGTGCTGACCTGCGGAAACGGCGAGAGGGCGGCGCCCACAGGTACGCGGTCGCCTGCGTACCCATCACGGTAGGGATCACGGTACCCATCACGGTAGGGGTTGAGGTAGTGGTTTGGGGTACCGATCCGGGTACCTCGCAGGGCACCAAGAAATAGCCCTAAGCCGGCTGCCAGCGATCACCACGATTGCGCGGAAGTATTCCCGTGGCCAGGTCGATCCGGGGCCGGCACCGCCCTCGGAGCGGGCCGGCTCGCTGACCTTCGGCACCCCGTCAAGCACGAATGGGTTACCCAAAGATGGAGCCATACGGAGTACTGGACATTCGCGCTTGACCGGGCGGCATCGCGCCCCACCTGCACCGCCGGCCCGCGGGCAAGCCGATGGCCAGCATGCCGGGGGGAGGATGCTCCTCCCCCCGGCACCCACCTCCTCGACCGGCAGCGGGGCATCCAGGCGCACACTGGCCCCGGGAACACAAAGGCCCCCGGCGGGCTGCCGGGGGCCTGGCGGGTCGCGGGCTTCACGGGGCCGCAGCGTCGGTGCTGCTGGGGACCTCATGGCGCCCAGGGGTGGGCGCGTGGCCGTTGCGGCTGGGCACCTCGGCGCGCAGTCGCGCAGGACGGCGTAGGCGCGGGAGCGGGACAGCCCGGTCACGGCCTGGACCTGCGGGCCGGTCACCGGAGCTTCGGGGGTCTCGCGGGCGGGCAGGGCGCGGACGACCTCGCGCGGCCCGCCCGACTCCGGGTCCTGCGCCAGGTCCCGCTCGACGTCGAGCGGGACGGCGCCGTCCTGGCCGGCGGGCTCGCCGTCGTGGTGGTGGGTGGGCGAGACGTTGCAGGAACAGGTGCCAGGCGAACACCGCCGCCAAAGGCGGCAGCCCGTACACCAGCGAGACCAGCCAGCCCGGCGGCGGGTCCAGCGGGATCGCGGGGTGCAGCCAGTTGAGCAGGATCGACGCGCCGGCGGTCAGCCCGGTCAGGGTCCACGGGTACCACGGAACGCGCTGGGACCAGGCTTGGAGGTGGCGGCGGTGGCGCTGCTCGGCCAGGGCGTTGAGGGCGGCGGAGGCCATGAACGCCTCGAAGCTGGACGTCCTGGTCGCCTACGACTACGACTTGCTGACCCCGATCCCCTCCGGCGACCTGGAGTCGATCCACCTCCTCGACGACCCCGTCCTCGCCGCCGTCTCGCCCAACCACCGGCTCGCTACCGTCGCGGCCTGGACCTGTCCGAACTCGCCGACGAGCGCTGGGTCACGGGCCTGCCCAGCACCACCTTCGGCGCACTGGTCCACCGCGCCTGCCGCGCCACCGGCTTCGAACCCTCCATCGCCCACCGGGCCCGCGAGTTCGCCGTCCAGGAGGCCCTCGTCGCCGCCGGCCTCGGAGTCGTCCTGTTCCCCGCGCTCGCCCGCAGCAACGTCACCGACGCGCACTACACCCGGCTACGGTCACCCACCGTCGTCCGACGCGTCCACGCACTCCTGCGTCAGGCTCCCGCCGCCGACCGGCGGTCCAAGCCACCACCGCCCAGCTCGTGGCCACTGCACGCGACATCCTGCCGCTACCCCCACCCACCACCGCCGACCACTGAAGGCTGCTCCCAGCTCGTTTGACGGTGACGAACGCGACCGTGGTCGCGGACCCCAGGCGAGGACGCCCGCAGCGTGCCGGCCGGGCGGGAACACCGGGTAGACCACTCTCTCACGGTGCGATCGCCCACGATGAGCGTGAGCCGCCGGAGGAGTGTCGTATGGCCGCCGCCGTCATGGCCGGCCGCTAGGGCGTAGTTGCAATGTTGACGGGACGGCATCGTCCGGATCGGGATGGCCGTAGGGGGCGGCGCCGTGGTTGGATGGCTTCGGCCTTTTCCGTGTCGCGCCGCGCAGGAGGTGTCCGTGCCCGACGGGAGCACGCCCGTCGGCGTGGTCGTCATCGTCGTCTGACGACCCACCGACCAAGCCCGCACAACCAGCACGCGCCCGCGTGGCGCTCGCCTCCGGGCGCCGCAGCCGCGTGATTCCTGGTGTGGGCGGGCTCTGCGACCGTAAGGGAGCCGACATGGAAGACTATCGGACCGACGATCGGACCGACCGTCTCAGCGTGCTGCTCGACCAGCTCGACCGTGCCCGCGAGATCGCCCAGGCACGCCTGGACGGGCTGGCTTCGCCGGCGAGCCTCCCGGAGGGGGCGCCGCCGCCCCCGAGGAAGGGCGACGGGCCGCTCACCGACGAGGAGTACCTGTGGGAGCCGGCGCCCGGCGCCTGGTCGATCCGCCGCCGCGGCGAGGCCGCCTCGCCGCGGCCGTTCGGGTCGGGCGAGTGGCAGCTCGACGACGCCGCGGGCGACCCTGATCCGACGCCGATCACCACGATCGCCTGGCGGCTGGGGCACCTGCACTCGTGCTTTGCCGGGGACTGGGAGTGGACCTTCGGCGAGCGCCGGCCGCCCGCGGAGCTGGTCGACTTCAGCCCCTCGGCCGCGGTGGCGCTGGAGCGGTTCTGGGCGACGATGGACCGCTGGCGTGACAGCGTCGCGGCCGTGACCCCCGAGCAACTCGACACCGTCGGCTTCGACCAGTACCCCCGCAGCTCCGCCCCTGAGGAGCCGTTCATCTCCGTTATCTGGGCGTCCAACCTCGAGTTCATCCACCACATGGCGGAGATCGCCCTGCTCCGCGACCTGTACCGGACCCGTCCCGCGGGCGCGCGGTAGGCCCAGGGCGCACCACTCACAGACCGTCGACGGCGCGGCGCACCAGCCGCGCCGTCGATGGCACGCGAGGGCATGGTTGCAGGTCATTCCAGCCACAGCAGCACGATCGCTGCGATCGGTCGTGTCCGGTGTGAACGGCACGCTAGTGGCACGGCCGGGCGGACTCCAGACCGCTGGTAGCCGTCTGTGGGATGCTTTTCTCGAAGGAGAGTGACGTGCATAAGGCAGCCTTCTCCGAACAGTGATCCCGGAGGCACTGGCCTTCTCGTCGCATGGGCACGGCCAGCAGGGGGTCCTCCGGTACGAGGAACACGGGCAGCCAGACCTCGGGCGGCCTGCTGCTGTCGGTGGCCCCCGGTATCCTCGGCGGCCTGGTCGCTGACCTGTGCGGCCGCGGCGTGGAGTCGGCCGTGGTCGGCCAGCTCGCCGGCCCGGCCGGGTGTATCGGCGTGCGGCGGCTGCCGTCCCGGCGATGAGCGCCCGGCTCCCTCACCACAAGGAGACCCGCATGGACAAGCTCCAGCAGCAAGTGCAGCAGGCGATCGACCAGCTGGTCGAGTCCGGGACCGAGCGGGGCGTCCAAGTCGCCGTCTACCGGGACGGCGAGCAGGTGGTCGATGCCGTGGCCGGGGTCGCCGACCCGGCCAGCGGCCGCCCGGTCGACGCCGGCACCGTGTTCTACAACTTCTCGATCGTCAAGGGCGCGGCCACGACCGTGGCCCACGTGCTGGCCGAGCGTGGCCTATTCGGCTACGACACGCCGGTCGCGGAGCTGTGGCCGGAGTTCGCCGCCCACGGCAAGCAGGCCGTGACCGTGCGCCAGGTCCTCGACCACACGGCCGGGGTGCCGGGCATCCCGCTGGACACCACCGTCGAGGACCTGTGCGACTGGGACAAGATGTGCGCCGCCATCGCCGACGC
>Ga0137368_10003000_pt1 | contig 18016 bp, 20 predicted proteins | sample SagtaG_13_FD_104917 | JGI IMG/M metagenome (GOLD analysis project Ga0137368, IMG submission 104917) | Vadose zone soil microbial communities from Sagehorn Ranch, Mendocino, California, USA - Sage1_L_100_16 metaG | ecosystem: Environmental > Terrestrial > Soil > Vadose zone | place: USA...
CACGGCCCTGGGCACGCTCGTGCTCGCGGCCGGCGCGATCAACGACGCGGCGGCCTGGTGCGTGTTTGCCGTCGTGCTGGCGAGTTTCGGCGGCGGAGCCGTGGTTGCGGTGAAGGCTTTCGCAGGCGGGATCGGCTATGTGCTGCTCATGGTGCTCGCCGGGCGCAGGCTGCTATCGCCCCTGGGCCGGCTGGCCGAAGCCGAGCGTAGAATCGGCCCAGGCCTGCTCGGCGTGGTGCTCATGCTCCTCATGCTCGCCGCATGGGCGATGGACGCGGCGGGCGTCCACGCCGTATTCGGCGGCTTCATGCTCGGGGCGGTCATGCCGCGGGGTTTCCTCACCCAGGAGCTCAGGCGGCAGCTCGAACCGCTCGCCGTGGTGTTCCTGCTGCCGATGTTCTTCACGTTCTCCGGCCTGAATACGCGACTCGACATGGTGGCGAGCCCCGAGCTCCTTTTCATCGCCGCAGTCGTGCTGGTCGCCTCGATCGTGGCCAAAGGCGTGGCCTGCTGGGCCGCGGCGCGGCTCGCCGGCGAAGACAACCGGACCGCGATGGCCGTGGGCACGCTGATGAACGCGCGGGGCGTGATGGAGCTGATCATCCTCAACATCGGCTTGCAGAAAGGGATCATCGAGCCGGCGCTCTTCTCCATCATGGTCTTGATGGCCATCGTGACCACGCTGATGGCCTCGCCCTTGTTCGAGTGGGTGTATGGGAAGAAGGCCCGCGCCGCCGGCGAGCTGGACACGCTTTCTTCGAAGGCGTGATCTTGCAGCGGGCGGGCGCAGCATTTCGGGGAGGCTTCGGTGTTTGTATTCGGAATCGCGGTTATTGCGTTATGGCTGGGAGCGGCCTCTGGCATGCGCATGCGGGCGATTCCGCGGAGCGGACCTATCGCATGTGTGCCGGGGGCGATGCGGTCGCGCTGCGCGAGAAGCTCGTTCGTCTGCGCGGTGTGCGGGAGGCGGTGGTGGTGCCCGAAGAAGGCATTGCCCGATTAACGGTGTATCCTGGATCGTCCGACGAGCGGGCGGCGACGGAAATTATCGGAGGAGAAAGTTAAATGGCATCGGTCAACAAAGTCATTTTGGTAGGCAATTTGGGGCGCGATCCCGAGACGCGCTACGCCCCGGAGGGTGGAGCGATCACCAACATCTCGGTCGCCACCACGGATACCTGGAAAGACAAGACGAGCGGCGAAAAGCAGGAACGTACCGAATGGCACCGCGTGGTGTTCTTCAGCCGGCTCGCGGAAATCGCCGGCGAGTATCTGAAGAAGGGGTCGCAGGTCTATATCGAGGGATCCTTGCGCACGCGCAAGTGGCAGGACAAGGAAGGGAAGGAACGCACGACCACCGAAATCATCGCCGACCGCATGCAGATGCTCGGCAGCCGGCAAGGAGCGGGCGACGCAGGTGCCCGGGAAGCGAAAGAGCCCGCCACCGCGGGCGAGGGCAAGGCCGCCAAGAAACCGGCGGGCAAGTTCGACGACATGGAAGACGATATCCCGTTCTAGCCGTACGACCGGCCGCGCCCGTTACGACGAGGAAGGGCCCAACCCTTCCTCGAGCGTGCGCGGCCTGTTTCAAAGAGTTTTACTCCGCGCCGCGGCGCCGGCTAGGCCTCTACCAGCGCCAGCGCCGGACCGCCGAGTCGAAGGCGGAGCGCTTATAATGAATTTTCCAGCACCTATTCATTTGCGATCATGAAACCAGACAACCTGAGTGTCCTCAGTGAATTCCTGCACAAGCGCGAAAACATCGATCCCGCCCGCGTGACGCCCGAAGCCTTGCTCGAGGAACTCAAGGTCGATTCGCTCCTGCTGCTCGAACTGCTGTTCGAATTCGAGGACAGGCTCGGCGTCAAGATACCGCAGGACATTCCGCGACCCAAGACTGTCGGTGACTTGCTGGGGATCGTGGATAGGGTCACAGCCGGAAACGGCGTCTGAATGGCAGGCGCGCGGCGCGTCGCGGTCACGGGCCTGGGGCTCGTCAACCCTTTCGGCGGAGACCTTGCGGACTTCTTCAGCCGGATGCTGAGCGGTGAATCCGCGATCCGGCTTTACACTCGCGAGGACAAGGTAACCAGGCCGCTATCCGTCCCGGCGGTTCGCTGCGCGGATTTCGACGCCGACTCCGCGCTTGGCCGGTCGCTTGCCTACACCATGGACCGCTACAGCCAGCTCGGGACCACCGCGGCCCTTTCGGCGTGGCGCGATGCCGGGCTTCCCCGGACCAAGGATGCGCCGCGAAACGACTGGGGTGTCTCCTGGGGGACGGCACTGGGCGGTACGCTCACCTTCGAGAGCGGCTATATCGAGTTGTTGCGTAACGGTCGCGAGCGCGTGCCGCCGCTTTCGGTCGTGCTCGGAATGAGCAACGCGGCCGCCTCCCACATATCGATTCAGCTCGGCCTGGGGGCTTCCAGCGCGACGTATTCGGTCGCCTGCGCCTCATCGGCCGTCGCGATCGGCGAAGCTTTGCCGAAGATCCGCTCGGGCGAGGCGACGCTGATGGTCGTCGGCGGCTCCGAGGCGCCGCTCTCCTACGGCGTCGTGCGTGCATGGGAAGCGATGCGCATTCTTGCCTTGGGGGACGAGGCATCCGCCCCGCGCGCCTGCCGCCCCTTCAGTTCCGATCGGCAGGGCCTGGTGCTCGGCGAAGGGGCGGGCGCAATGATCCTCGAGGACTGGAACCACGCGGTCCGGCGAGGAGCGAGGATCTACGCCGAATTCGCGGGGTGCGGCAACACCTCCGATCATGATCACCTCGTCCGACCCAATGTGGACGGGCAGATGCGCGCCATGCGCATGGCAATTCAGGACGGCGGCCTCGCGCCCGAGGAGATCGATTACATCAACGCGCACGGCACGGCGACGCGCGAAGGCGACCCGATCGAGATCGCGGCCATTCGCGGCGTTTTCGGATCGCGTTCACCGGCCGTCGCGGTCAGCGCCACGAAATCGATGCACGGGCACATGCTCGGCGCAACCGGGGTGATCGAGGCCATCATCACCGTCCTGTCGCTGATGTCACAGGAGGCCCCGCCGACCGCGTATCTGGACGATGTGGATCGCGAGTGCACCGGTGTACGCCACATCACCGGAGGACCTCTGCGCACGAGCCTGCGGGCGGCGCTGTCCAACTCCTTTGCATTCGGGGGCAGCAACACGGTGCTGGCATTCCGCGCGGCTCATTGAATCCCGCGCGCGAGCGAATCACGAGGTTCTCAGCCGCCGGATCGCCAGTGCCGGCAGTCGCAGCACGAAGCCGAGGAGCAGGCGGACGTGCATCCAGGTCAGGAGCGCGTTGTCGCGCCAGTAGTTGAAATGCGACACGCCGCCCTCGCCGGGGCGGAAATAGCGCACCGGCGCGGGCTTGTTGAGCGGGCGCACCCCCAGCCAGCACATTCGCACCACCGCTTCCGGGTCGAAGTCGAAGCGCCGCATCCAGTACTGCTTGCGCATCACCTTGCGCAGGGGCGCGATCGGGTACACCCTGAAGCCAAACAGCGAATCGCCGATTCCGGTCCAGAGCGTTTCCAGGTTGGCCCACCAGTTGGATACGCGACGCCCCTTCACGCGCAGATTCGGCGCGCTCGCATCGAACACCGGAACGCCCAGCACCATGCAGGAAGGCTCGGCCGCGGAAGCCGCCATGAACTCGCCGATCAGCTCGCTCGGGTGCTGTCCGTCCGAATCCATCGTCAGAACATGCGTGAATCCGGCGGCCTGGGCAAGCTCGATGCCGTGCATTACGGCCGCGCCTTTGCCGCTGTTCCTTGACAATACGATCACCCTCAGACCCGTATCGGCTCGGGCCATCTTGCGCAATCCTTCGGCCGTACCGTCGGTGCTCGCATCCACGACGACCCACACCGGATTCCAGGCACGCCGTGCCGCCTGGACCGTCTCGTAGACTCGCTCGCCGGGGTTGTAGCTTGGAATCAGGACAAGGTGAGTCCGGGAAGCCTCCTCCATCGGGTCCTCATCGTTCGTCGAGCCGGGCGTTCTGCGGCTGCGTCAGGAGTTCGCCGGCGGCATGCACGCCCTTTCCGCGGCCGAGCTCGGATGCGAGGTAGGCCTCCAGTTCCGCGATCGTCTCTTTCAGGTTGTCCCTGGGCATGAATCGCCTTCCCAGGCGCACGCGGTAGGAGACCGGCACCGGAGGGATGCGATGGAGCGCCCAGCCCTTCGACAGAAAAGGCGACGTGGTCTCGATCAGTACCGTCTGGATGGGAACACCCGAGCGCTTCGAGACCAGAGGCGCTCCTCCCTTCAGAGGATTCACCGGCCGCCGCGTCGTGCGGGTCCCTTCCGGGAAGACTAGGAGCTGACCGCCGGCCCGGAGGTCCTCCACCGCCTCGGTCACGCCCCCGATGAACTCGTCGTTGCGTATATAGCCGGCCAGGCGCGCCGAGGCTCCATAAATCGGATTGTTGATCAGCTCGGCCTTCATCACGCAGGCCACATTGGGCAGGCGCGAGAGGACCATCACCGCATCCAGAAGGCTGGGATGGTTGGGCGCGATGATCAAGGGTCCGGCGCCGCGCAAGGAGTCCAGCGCGCGCAGATCGAAACGAAAGACGCCGGTCAGCGCGAGCAGCTGGAGGTAGCAGCGGAATCCATAGCTCGTGACCCAGCGCCCGAGCACTCTCCCCCGCCCCGGCGACAGCAGGTGGGAGAGCAACCCCGCCGTTCCGGACCAGATCAAGCACATCAGACCGAAGACGAACAGCCCCGCATACACGACAAGGCATGCGTAAGCGGCCTGCAACCCAGTCCGGATCACTAGCGCCGCGGATCCCTGCAAAAGCATGGTTCTCCGTCCTGTTCGTGAGACAGATTCACCACCCTAACACAGGATTCGACCTTTATAACCCGGCCTCGGCAAGCGCCTGCATTAATTTCCTCTTCTGTGGGCTGTCCGTCATCGGATAGCTTTCCACCCAGCGGCGACCGGAAAAGCCCGGCTGAAGCGCGCGGATTTCTTCTGCTTCCCAAGCCGCTGAGGTTTTGTTTCCGGCTGCAGCGTGCAAGGCTGCCGCGTATACATGCGTTTCAAGGTACTCCGGGTTACGCCTTAACGCCTCTTCCAGATTGACCCGGGCCTGCTCCAGGTCGCCGAGGAAGAGATAGGCCCGACCGAGCACGAGAAAATAGAGATAGCCCGACTTCGGATCGAGGCGCATCGCAGTGCGTATGAGCGGTACGCTGTCCGCCGGACGTCCAACGAACGTGTTGATGCTGCCCATCAGCGCATAGCCGTCAGCGAATGACGGATATAGGCGCACGGCGGTCTCCAAGTACTTCAGCGCCTGCTCGTGCTGGCGCCGCTGCGCGTGCACGTAGGCGAGCACCCAGTAAGTCTCCGGAACGTCCGGGTTGATCTGGTGCGCAGTCCGGGCCATATCGAATGCCCGGTCGAGCGCGGCGGCCCCGTTTCCGCTCCACTGATTACGATAGTCCGCGGCGTATGTCAGTGCGAGCCCTGCATACGCACGAGCAAAGGCCGCGTCCAGCTCGATGGCGCGCCGGAACATTTCGCGAGCGGTCTCGTTTCCCGCTCTTTGCCGGATGAGCAGCGCCGCCTGCCCGCGCTGGAAATATTCGTAGGCTTCCAGATTACGGGTGTGACGCTGCGCCAGGCGCTGAATTTCCGCTTTGCTGACCTTCGCGGGCAGCATGCGGAGAATCTTTGGTCCAAGCTCGTCCTGGATCGCGAAGAGGTCGCTCGGCGTGCGGTCGAAACGCTCGGACCACAACTGTTTTCCCGTCTCCGCGTCCGTGAGATGGACGTGCAGCCGCAGGTGCTTGTCGACGCGCTGAACGGCTCCGGACACGATATAACGAACCGGTGGAGCGTCGCTCGGCGCCTCGCCGCCCGCTCGGCCGTCCATGGGCGCAAATCCGATGATCCAGAGCCCGGGCACCTTCGCCAGGTCGGTCAAGAGGTCCGCTGTGACGCCACGCGCCAGGAGCACCTCCTGCGGATCGTTGCCCAGCGCCTCGAACGGCCTGATGGCAACGGTCGGTTGCGCCAGGCGGGCCGCTTCGGTGCTTGCCATCGGGGTTACGCGCTCGCCCTTGATCCACCACGCTCCGGCCGCAGCGAGCAGCAGTGCGGCCATGCCGGCTCCCGCCATCCACGGGACGCGTCGCTTGCGCTCGGCGTACAAGTGTCCCGAATCCGGCCGAGCCGGTGCGGAGGAGATCTCCGCCGGCCGGACCACCGGGGCGACCAGCCGGTAGCCCCCCTTCGAGATCGTCTGGATGTAAACCGGGTCCTCGGGCGCATCCCCAAGCGCCTTGCGCAACTTGATGACGACCTGGGTGAGGGAGTCGTCGCCCACAACCACGCCGGGCCACACGGCTGAAAGCAGCGCTTCCCGGCTCACTACCTGCCCGGGCCGGTTCGCGAGGTAGATTAGAGCTGCCATGGCCTTGGGCTCGAGCTTCACGGTCTTGCCCGCGGCCGAGAGTTGATTCAGCGCGGGCTCGACCGTCCAGTTGCCGACCCGCAATCTCTCCCTGTTCTGCGCGGGAGGGGGTTCAGTGCCAACGGGCATGATTCGGCCTCAAGCTGACCTTGATTCCAACGTGCTGAATTATGCTGTGTTTCGCATCCTTCGCCAAAGCTTAGTCGTTTCTTCGGGACTTCCTGCGCAAGCTTGCTTTCAATGTTCCTGGCATACCAGTATTACGAGGAGAACCATGAAGACAAGAACGCTTCTTTTCCTGACTGCTTTATCGTTCCTAGTGCTCGGACCGGGAGATGGTCTTGGAGCACAGGACGCAGGCTCGATTGCGCGACGAGTCATCATCTTTGTTTGGGATGGACTTCGAGCTGACGACGTAACTCCGGAAAACATGCCGAATTACTTCGCCCTCGCTCGATCTGGGGTCGTGTTCGCGGATCACCGCGCCGTATATCCAACCTTCACCATGATGAACTCCGCGTCGATTGCGACTGGAACGTATTCGGGGGTGCATGGGTTCTACGGCAACGTGGTGTACGCCCCGAGCGCGAGGGGAAAGAACGCGAAGGGAGTCGATATCGATTTTTCTGCCCCGGCGTTCATCGAGGACTTCGGGGTCGTCGAAGCCGTGCGCGAATCGTACCAGGGCAAGCTCACGCTCGTTTCGACGATGCTTCAAGCGGCACAGGCCAAAGGGCTGTCGACAGCGGCCGTCGGCAAGTTCGGGGCCGCCTTCATCCAGGATTACAAGCGAGGGGACATCATCCTCGATGAAGATGCGGCGATGCCGCTCAGTTTCGCGAAAGAACTCCAGAAAGCCGGTTATGCGCTTCCGAGGAACACCATCAATGCCTACGACGCGGGTGCGTTGGCGCTCGCCAATGACAACGGTGACCCGACGGCCGGCATTGCGATTCAGAGGCTCAAGGATGGGCAGACCGCGAATCCGCTCGACCGCTCTGGCGCCCTTTCTCGGCGTGGGTTCAAGTATCTGACCGACGTGTTCGTCAATTACATTCTTCCGAATAAGAAGCCGGATCTCACGGTCTTTTGGTCGAAGGAGCCGGACGCGACGAATCACGCATACGGGCCCGGGACGTACAACTCGATCGATGCAACGAAGATGAACGACGAGATCTTGGGCCGAGTCACGGACAAGATCCGCCAGCTCGGCTGGGAGCAGAGCACTGACATCATCATCACTCAGGACCACAATCACAGCACGGTGTCCGGCGATATCACCCACTACCCGTTGCGAGGAATTGTCGATGGCGGCGTCGGCTCGCATGATCCCTATGGATACTCGGTCTCTGGCTTCGTGCGGACGGCCGAGTTGCTCACCCGGGACGGGCTGAAGGCCTACGATGGCGCAGGCTGCCGCGACATACCGACCTTGTCGGGCATCCTGTTCGACGGCACTCGCGTTCACCCCACCAAGAACGACGCGGATGGAAGCGCTTGTGGTAAAGCGCAAAAGTACACCTCGCCAAAGTACTTGGTGCCGAAGCCGGTTCCCGCCGGTGGCGTCGTCGTGGCCGCGAACGCGGGCAGCGATTACCTCTTCGTCCCGGATGGCAACCCCGACACCGTCAAGGCCGCTGTGGTGAGCCTCCAGAGCCGCCTGCAATTTGGCGCAATTTTCGTGAGCGACAAGTATGGCGACGTCGCGGGGACGCTGCCCATGAGCCTCATCAAGACGGAGAACGCGGTCGCCGGCCGTGCGCCAGACATCATCGTCAGCTTCGCATTCGACGAAAACGTGGCCGTGGCAGGCCGCACTGGAATCAGCTACGCGAGCTCGGTCAACCGCAGGGGTGACCACGGCAGTTTCTCGCCAACCGACACGCACATTTCCATGATGGCCTATGGGCCAGACTTCAAGTCGGGCATCCATAACACGCTCCCTACAGCGAACGTCGACATTGCGCCTACGGTGGCACACATCCTCGCGTTCAACATGCCTGTCGTTCAGGGGCGAGTGCTTGAGGAGGCATTGAAGGGCGGACCGCGCGTCACGGAATACACGGTGTCGGCCAAGATCCACCGGTCCTCAAAAAAGACCGGGCTGAAGGTTAAGCTCCCCACCGACCTGGACCGCCACACCATTGATCCCAACCTGACGACGTACTCCGTCGAGTTGAGGACGAAGATTCTCACCCGAGGCGGCGCGAGCTACATTTACTTCGACCAGGCTAGAGCGATCCGCGAATAAAGCTTCGCTCACCCACGAGCTTCCGTCGCTTTTGCGTCGGGGTCGAGGTAAAATTGGGAACCTCTGATTCTTGAGTTTTCAGGAGTTTTGATGAACGGCAAGCGGCGCGAGGTGTTGAAAGCGGGCAGCAGCGCCGGCGTGCTCGCGCTGGCGGCGGTGGCGGGCCTGGTGAAGACCGGGGAAGCGCTTGCCCAGCAATGGAACAAGGCGGCGTTCGACACCAAAAGCGTCGCCGAGACGGTAAGGGCGCTGGGCGGCAGCGGCTCGACCCCGAGCGGCGCAATCGAGATCACCGCGCCGGACATCGCGGAAAACGGCGCGGTCGTGCCGGTCGCGGTGGAGAGCAGGCTCCCGCGGACGCAAGCCATCGCCATCCTGATCGAGAAGAACCCGAACACCTTGTCCGCGGAATTCGAGATCCCGGCCGGCACCGACCCCTTCGTCAGCACCCGCGTCAAGATGGCGGAGACGTCGAATATCTACGCGCTCGTCGCAGCGGACGGCAAGTACTTCCACGCGGTGAAGGAAATCAAAGTAACGATTGGTGGATGCGGAGGTTGATATGGCAGACCCGATGCGCATCCGCGCCAACATGACTGGCGACAAGGTCGAGGTGAAGGTGCTGATGGCGCACGAGATGGAAACCGGCCTGCGCAAGGACGCAAGCGGCAATGCCATTCCGGCGCATTTCATCCGGAACGTGACCGTAACGCATGGCGGCAAGACCGTGCTGTCGGCGCAGTGGGGAACCTCGGTTTCGCGCAATCCTTTTCTGCATTTTCGCTTCAAAGGCGGCAAGCCCGGCGAGAAGGTGACGATCACCTGGCTCGACAACAAAGGCGAGAAGAGAACCGACGAGGTGGTCATTGCCGGCGGCTGACGCCGGCGCTCGCGGCGGCGCAAATTCCACGAGGAGGGGAGTCATGGGTATTCAGCGCGTCCTCGCCGGGGTGCTTGCGGCGAGCTTGCCGTGCTTTTCCCCGGCCCAGCAGGACACCCTGAAGGAAATCGAGCGCTATCGGCAGCTCCTGCAGGAGAGTAATCCCGCCGAGCTGTACGAGGCGCGGGGCGCCGAGCACTGGAAACGCGAGCGCGGACCGAAGAACTCCTCGCTCGAGCGTTGCGACCTCGGCCTCGGATCCGGTGTGGTCAAGGGCGCCTACGTGCGCCTGCCGCGCTACTTTGCGGACACCGGCCGGGTGCAGGACCTCGAGTCGCGCCTCGTGACCTGCATGGTGACGCTGCAGGGGTTCACCCCTGAAGAAGCCAAGCGCAACCCCTTCTCCGGCACGGGCGCGCCAATGATCGCGACGGACCCCTATTCCGGCGTGGGCCAACGCTCGGTCATGACCGACCTGGTCGCCTGGATCGCCTCGGAATCGCGGGGGATGAAGATTGCGCCGCCGATGTCCCATCCGAAAGAACGCCTGGCCTACCAAGCGGGCGAAAAGCTCTTCTACTACCGCGCCGGACCGTATGATTTCGGCTGCGTCACCTGCCACGGCGAAGAAGGAAAGCGGATCCGGTTGCAGAATCTGCCGAAAATGACCAATGCCAAAGACGCGCAACGCGCATTCGGCACCTGGCCTGGATACCGCGTCTCGGAGGGCGAGTTGCGGTCCATGCAATGGCGAATGTGGGAGTGCATCCGTCAGATGCGCTTCCCGGAACTGGAGTTCGCTTCCGATGCGTCGATCGCGCTGATAACGTACCTCGCGAACAAGGCCGAGGGCGGCACCCTCGACGCCCCGGCGATCAAGCGATAGGGGGCGAAATGCACCCGAAAATGATTCTGGCGCTTGCGCTTTGCGGTATCTGGGTCGCCGGATGCGCGACCCGGCCCTCCGATTCCGAGGCGGAGCGCGCGGTGGCCGAGATGATAAAGGCCTCGTTCAAGACGCGCGGCCAGGCGACGGTCGATCGCCTGAGCCAGGATGACGCGCAGAGGCTGTGCAGCAAGCATGCCGGGGAATTGTCGAAAGAGGTGGGCGATCGGATCGAAAAAGCGCAACAAGCGACCCTCCGCTATCCCAGCTCCGGAAAGCTCATGGGCGACTGGCGCGAGGGAGAGCGAATCGCGCAAAGCGGCGTCGGCAAACAGTTCACCGACGCCCCGACCCGCCCGGCCGGTGGCAGCTGCTACAACTGCCACCAACTCTCGAAGCAGGAACTGTCGTTCGGCACCATCGGCCCGAGCCTCTACCAGTTCGGCAAGCAGCGTGGTGCGAGCGAGGCGATCCAGAAGTACACCTACGGCAAGATCTACAATGCCGAGGCGTTCTCGGCCTGCTCCAACATGCCGCGCTTCGGCCACAACGGCGTGCTGGCCGAGGAGCAGATCACGCACCTCGTGGCGCTCCTGCTCGACCCGGACTCCCCAGTCAACAAGTGACGCTGTCGCGTCGCGAATTCCTGCAGGCTCTCGCCGCCGCGGCGGCAGCCGGGCTTCCGCTGGCTGCGCGCCCGCAGGCAGGGGACGAAGCGTTCTACGACCTGCCGCCTTTCGGCAACGTATCGCTGCTGCACTTCACCGACTGCCACGCCCAGCTGCTGCCGGTGAGCTTCCGCGAGCCGAGCGTCAATCTCGGCGTCGGGGACGGCGCGAACCGCCCGCCGCATCTGGTCGGCGAGACGCTGCTCGAGCGCTTCGGCATTTCCCCCGGCACGCGCGAGGCGCATGCTTTCTCCCATCTCGATTTCGCGCGGGCGGCGAGGAAATACGGAAAGCTCGGCGGCTTCGCGCACCTTGCAACGCTCGTGAAGAAGCTGCGCGCCGAGCGAAGGACGAGCCTGCTGCTCGACGGCGGCGACACCTGGCAGGGCTCAGCGACCGCGCTGTGGACGCGCGGGCAGGACATGATAGACGTGCAGAAACTCCTCGGCGTGGACATCATGACCGGGCACTGGGAATTCACCTACGGCGCGGAGCGCGTCAAGCAAGTGCTGGAAAAGGACTTCGCGGGGCGGATCGAGTTTCTTGCGCAGAACGTCGAAACCAGCGATTTCGGCGACCCCGTGTTCAAGCCCTACACCCTCCGGAGCTTGGGCGGCGTGCCGGTCGTCGTGATCGGCCAGGCGTTCCCGTATACGCCCATCGCCCATCCGCGCCGTTTCGTCCCCGACTGGAAGTTCGGCATCGAGGAGCGGCGCCTGCAGCGGATCGCGGACGAAGTCCGTGCGGGAAATGGAGGAAAAACGGGCGCGCAGGTCGTGGTCCTGCTCTCGCACAACGGCATGGACGTGGACCTGAAGCTCGCCTCCCGCGTCACCGGAATCGACGTGATCCTGGGCGGCCACACCCACGACGGCGTGCCGGTCCCGGTCGTCGTGTCGAACGCGAAAGGCAGGACGCTCGTCACCAACGCCGGCTCGCACGGCAAGTTTCTCGCGGTGCTCGACCTCGACGTCAAGGGCGGGCGCATCTCAGACTATCGCTACCGGCTGTTGCCGGTGTTCGCGAACCTGCTGCGCCCAGACAGCGACATGGCAGGGCTGATCGAGGTAAAGCGCGCGCCGTACCGGGAGAAGCTCGCCGAGCGACTTGCGGTAAGCGAGACGCTGCTCTACCGCCGCGGGAATTTCAACGGCACCATGGACCAGTTGATCCTCGATGCGCTCATGCAAGCGAAGGGCGCAGAGATCGCCTTCTCGCCCGGTTTTCGCTGGGGAACCACGATTCTTCCCGGCGAGGCGATCACCTACGAGCAGATCATGAACCAGACCGCGATCACCTATCCCCACGTCGTCGTGACGGAGATGACCGGCGAGACGATCAAGGCGAACCTCGAGGACATCTGCGACAACCTGTTCAATCCGGATCCGTATTTTCAGCAAGGCGGCGACATGGTGCGGATCGGCGGAATGCGCTACAGCTGCACGCCGGGTGCAAGGAGGGGCGCGCGCATCGGCGAGATGCGCGTCGGCGAGCGTCCGGTCGAGCCGGGCAAGAAATACAAGGTCGCGAGCTGGGCGTCCGTGGCCGAGGTCGTTCGCGACGACGGCGAACCGATGTGGGATCTGTTCGCCCGGTACCTGCGCGACCAGAAGATCGTGGGGCCGCGCAAACTCAACGTGCCGCGTCTGATCAACGTGAAAGGCAACCGCGGCCTGGCTTGAATCTCATCCGAACGCCCCGATTCTTCCGAAGTAAGTTCGCAGGGTATAATTCAACGGCTTGCATTCGGAGGCTCCATGCCGATTTACGAATATCGTTGCTCTTCCTGCGGGTTCCAGAAGGAATACCTGCGGAAGCTCAGCGATCCGGCTCTCACGGTCTGTCCGGAGTGCAGCAGGCAGACGTTCTCCAAGATGCTGACCGCAGCTGGATTCCAGTTGAAGGGCAGCGGCTGGTACGCGACCGACTTCAAGAATCCGAAACCGACCGCGAAGAGCGGCGGCCAAGACAAGGGCGACACAAAAACCGACACTAAATCCGTCACGAAGGCCGACGCGAAATCCGACACGAAATCCGATGCGAAGCCGGACACGAAGTCAGACGCCAAGGCCGACGGCAAGAGCGATTCGAAATCCCCTGCCGTCTCGGGCGCCGGTTCGTCCTCGTAGCATGAGGCCTCGGTAAGGAGAGGGTGAGGCGTGCTCACGACCTCGGCGGCGGCGCTCAATGAAAAAATATCTCATCACCGGGCTCTTGATCTGGATCCCGCTCGCGATCACGATCTGGGTGCTCGACCTGATCGTGTCCACGATGGATCAATCGCTGCTGCTCCTGCCGCCGCAATATCAGCCGCAGGCGCTCTTCGGCCGGCAGATTCCGGGTCTGGGGGTGGTGCTCACCGTGGTCACCGTGTTCGTGACCGGCGTGCTCGCCTCCAACATCCTCGGCCAGCGGCTGCTTCTGTTCTGGGAGAACATCCTCGGCCGCATCCCCGTGGTGAAAACCATCTACAGCGGCGTGAAGCAGGTGAGCGACACGCTGTTTGCGCCCGGCGGCCAGGCGTTCAGCAAGGCGCTGCTGGTGCAATACCCGCGTCCCGGAAGCTGGACCATCGCGTTCCTTACCGGCAAACCCGGCGGCGACGTCGCCAATCACCTGCGCGGGGAGTATTTGAGCGTCTATGTTCCGACCACGCCGAACCCGACCTCGGGATTCTTCCTGATGATGCCCAGGGCCGACGTGATCGAGCTCGACATGAGCGTGGACGAAGCGCTGAAGTACGTCATTTCGATGGGCGTGGTGGCGCCGGATCCGCCGGGCGCAAGAAAGCAACCAGACAAACCATAGTGTGAGGAGGCTTGAATGCCGACAAGCCCAGCGCGCACCAGCGTACCTACTGCTTTTACCACTCCCTCGCCGGAATACCGATGCGATGTGCTGGTCATCGGCGGCGGCCCGGGGGGCTCGACCATCTCGGCGTTCCTGGCGCAAAAGGGCCGGAAGGTGGTGTTGCTCGAAAAAGAACACCATCCGCGCTTTCACATCGGCGAATCGCTGCTGCCGCTCAATCTGCCGTTGCTCCAGCGCCTGGGCGTGCTCGATCAGGTGGACAGAATCGGACTGGTCAAGCCCGGCGCCGAATTCAATTACGAGGGGTACAAGCCGGCCGTTTATTATTTCGCCAACGCCATGGACAAGTCCTACCCCTCGGCTTACGAGGTACGGCGTTCGGAGTTCGACAACCTGCTGCTTCGAAACAGCGCCGCCAAAGGCACCGACGTGCGCGAGGGTGTCAAGGTCACTGAAGTCGAGTTCCGGCGAGGCTCGACCTCGCTGGTGCACGCCGTCGATGAGCACGGCAACGCGCAATGCTGGGAGACGCGCTTTGTGGTGGACGCCTCCGGGCGCGACACCTTCCTCGCCAATCGCTTCAAGATCAAGAGCCGCAATCCGGTGCACAACAGCTCCGCCGTGTTCGGCCATTTCCAGGGCGCAGTGCGCCGTCCCGGCCGTGACGAGGGCAACATCAGCGTCTATTGGTTCGATCACGGCTGGTACTGGATGATCCCGCTGCGCGACGGCGCGATGAGCGTCGGCGCCGTGTGCTGGACGTATTACATGAAGGGTCGCAAGGTCAGCGTGGATCAATTCCTGCTCGACACGATCGCGCTGTGCCCGATGATGGCCGAGCGCCTCAAGGACGCGAAGCTCATGGCTCCGGCGCTCGCGACCGGCAATTTTTCGTATCGCGCAACGCGCATGACCGGCGACGGTTATCTGATGGTCGGGGATGCGTATGCGTTCATCGATCCGGTGTTCTCGAGCGGCGTGTTCCTGGCGATGAACAGCGGCGAACTCGGCGCCGGGGTCGTCGATGAGGCGTTACGCAACGGCGATGTCTCCGCGCGCAGCCTGCGGCGCTATGAAAGGACCGTCCGGCACGGTCTCAAGACGTTCTCCTGGTTCATCTACCGCATCACCACGCCGACGCTGCGCCAGATGTTCATGTCGCCGACCCATTCGTTCCGGCTGGAGGAGGCGATTTTGTCGCTGCTTTCGGCCGACATCTTCGGCAAAACACCGATCCGGGGTCCACTCCTGGTCTTCAAGACCATCTATTACTTTACCTCGATCATCAACTGGCGCGAGAGCCTGACGGCCTGGCTGAAACGCAGACGCGCCTGGCGCACGAAGCTCGATTTTGTCTGGAAGAGCGGTAACTGAAACAGGAGTTGCCTCGATGCATCGCTGGGCTCCTCGGGGTGGGCTTGCGGTTGTGCTGCTGCTTGCCTACCCTCTCCTCACACATGCCGCGGTTACCACGGGGCTCGCCTATTTGGCGTGGGCGGCGTGGCTGTGCATCGCCGCGCTGGTGGTCCTGTCGTTTCCGGGCCAGTGGGGCTTGGCGGGTTTCGCGCTCCTTGCAGCGGCGCCGCTCGTCGCCGAACCGGACGCGTTGCTGAGGCTTCCGCCCGTCATCATCAATCTTGCTCTGGCCGTTTGGTTCGGAAGGACCCTGGCGCCGGGTGAGGAGCCGATGATCAGCTGGTTCGCCCGCCTCGTGCGCGGAACGGAGCTTGCTCCGGATCTCGCGCGCTATACGCGACGTTCGACGCTCATGTGGACGGCGTTTTTCGTGAGCATGGCGGCCGCGGCCGCGGCGCTGGCGGTGTGGGCGACGCCCCAAACCTGGTCGCTGTTTGCGAACGGGATCGATTATCTTCTGGTGGGTGTGCTGTTCGTCGGCGAGTACGTCTTCCGGCGCGTGCGCTATCGGCATCATGAGCACCGCCCCCTCGCCGACGTGGTTCGAACCGTGGTCCGCGCGGGCAAGCTCGCACCGCGCCGGACCGCCCGCAGATGAACGCCCCCTCGAAGGCGCCCTGGCTCGACCACCGGGAGCGGGGCAGCCGCAGCGCAACGCGGTTCATGAAGTGGCTCGCTTTGCGCTGCGGCCGGCGCGTCGCGAGCCTGCTGCTGTATCCGATTTGCGGCTATTTCCTCGCTTTCTCGCCGCGCGTGCGGAGTTCTTCGCGCCAGTACCTCGCCCTCGCCCTCGGCCGGCCGCCGCGCTTGGCCGATCTCTGGCGGCATTACTTCACTTTTGCCACGACGGTCCTCGACCGCGTGTATTTCGTCGCCGGCCGGTTCGGTCGCTTCGACATCGAGGTCAGGGGACTGGAGCGTCTGCGCCGTACGCTCGCCAAGGGGCGCGGCTGCCTTTTGGTCGGAGCGCACCTGGGCAGCTTCGAGCTGCTGCGCACGCTCTCGCCCGAGCACCGCTTGTCCGTCAACACGGTGATGTACGAGGAGAACGCCGCGAATATCACCGAGGTGTTGAACACTCGGCTCGATCCAACGCTGCGTGAGCGCGTCATCGTGTCCGGAGAGGTCGACACCATGCTGCGGATCGCCGAATGCCTCTCGCGCGGCGAGCTCGTCGGCATGCTCGGCGACCGCTCGGCCGGCTCCGACAAGACGGTCACGTGCCGGTTCTTCGGGCGTGATGCCGTCTTTCCCCAGGGGCCGCTGCGGCTCGCCCTCAGCCTGCGCGTACCGGTGTTTTGGGTCGCGGGCCTGTACGAGGGCGGCAAGCGCTACGTCATTCACCTGGAGCCGTTCTGCGAAGAGCCGACCGCGGACCGCGCCGAGCGGGCCGCGTGGACCCGCGAATGGGTTCAGCGCTACGCCGAGCGGCTGGAGCATTTCTGCCGCCTCGCGCCTTACAACTGGTTCAATTTCTATGATTTCTGGAGCGGGTCTCCGCGCTAGGATCGCGCGCGCGGCGTCCGTGCTGCTCCTTGCCTCGCTTCCGGCCGCGGCGCAGGAGGAAACCTGGGACTTCGCCCAGCTGATGGCGCAGCTCGCGCAGGTGCAGACGAGCCGGGCCCGGTATTCCGAGGTCAGGCGCGCCGCGGTGCTGCAGAAGCCGCTGCACCTTTCCGGCACCTTGTTCTACGAGCGTCCCGCGCGGATCGAGAAACGCCAGACCCTGCCGTTCAGGGAAGTGATAAGCGTGGACGGCGACCGGCTGACTGTCGAGCGCGAGGGCAAGACCCGCGAGGTCAGGCTGCAGAACGCGCCGCTCGTCGCGGCGCTCGTTGAGAGCCTGCGCGCGACGCTCGCCGGCGACGGCGCGGAGCTCGAGCGGCTCTATTCCGTCAGGGTGGGAGGCACGAGGCAGCGCTGGACGCTCGCGCTCTCCCCGAGGGAGGTCGAGATCGCGAGTGTCGTTAAAGGCATAAGCATCTCCGGCTCGGGTTCGCGCGTCGCCCACCTCGAGATCCTGGAGGCGGGCGGGGACGGCTCGGTGATGACCATCCACGAAGAGTCCCCGTGAGCCTCTATCGACGCACGGCGCTCTTCGCCTGGCTTGCGATCATCGCGGCGAGCGCGTGGTGGACCGCGCGCCACGTGGTCTTCACCAGCGATTTGACCGCCTTCCTCCCTGCCGCTGGCGGCCGCCTGGAACGGCTCCTCGTCGAGCAGCTGCGCTCAGGCGTGGCCTCCCGCACCATGCTGGTCGCGATCGAAGGCGGCGCGCCATCGGAGCTCGCGCGCTTGTCCCGCGAACTCGCGCGCGCGATCGCGCCCGACCGTCCGATTGCGTACTCACCGAATGGTGCGGTGGTCGTACCCGGCGACGAGGCGCGCTTGCGGCAAGTCCTGGCGAACCTGCTCCAGAACGCCGGCCGGGTGATCCTGCACGAGGACCTGCTCAGCATGACCTGGGGCCCGGAGTACCGCAACGACCTTCAGTACCTGCGCGTCTGGGTCAGCCGGCTCCGCCGCAAGCTCGGCGAGAGCTCGAACCATCCTGGACTGATCAAGACCGTGCCCGGCGTGGGCTACACGATCCGCGAGCCGGACGAGGCCCATGCGCCGGACGCCCATGGGTGATTGCCAGCCCCCACCCCCCCTGCCCCC
>Ga0137368_10003006_pt1 | contig 18007 bp, 14 predicted proteins | sample SagtaG_13_FD_104917 | JGI IMG/M metagenome (GOLD analysis project Ga0137368, IMG submission 104917) | Vadose zone soil microbial communities from Sagehorn Ranch, Mendocino, California, USA - Sage1_L_100_16 metaG | ecosystem: Environmental > Terrestrial > Soil > Vadose zone | place: USA...
CAGAAGGACGGCGCCGAGTACACCACCAAGATCGCCGTGCCGCTGGGCGAAACGAACGTGACGCCCTTCGTGACCAAGGTGCCCACCGACGGCTCCGTGCAGGCGCTGTTCGTCACCATGACCGGTAGCGATCTCGCGCGCGTGATGAACGTCATCCAGCAGTTCGGGTTGAACAAGAAGATGGCGATTTACACCGCGCTGGGCAAAGAGTCCTTCGCGGGTGTCTATCCCGATGCGCTGAACGGCGCGATCATCACCGGTACCCGGCCATCGGATGGCGTTCCAGGCAACAAGGCCGACGAAGACTACATGAAGGCCTGGCTCGACATGGGCAAGAAGAACGCCGATCTGACGGGGCCGCTGGGTGGCGTCGAGCACATAACACCCGGCAACAACAACGGCTACAACGCGTATATGTCGCTGAAGTCGCTGGTGATCGCGATGCGCAAGTCTGGCTTCACCGGCAAGGCCGATACCGACAAGCTGATCTCCACCTTCGAGACGTTGAACGTCCCACAGGGCCCCGAGCCGGATGGGCTGCCGAGCGGCCAGATGATCATGAACAAGGACGATCACCAGGGCCGCACAACCTATTACCTGCTGAAGATCAACGGGCAGAAGGAAGAGGTTGTGCAGACCTTCGCGCCAGACACGCTGCCGCTGATCGGCGACTGCAAGATCGCGAGCTAAGACTTCCTCGGCGCGCTCGGGATACTTAGCGTCTTTGGAACGCCGCGTAGCGGCGTTCCAAAGCAGCGAACGAATCTAGCGGCGGCGCATGCGCCGTTCTTCAGCCCAGAGCTCTTTGTGGTAGTTGACACTTAGATAAGTGTCTGCTTACATATGTGCGCGTATGACCGCCGAGGCCGCTCTCCACGCGCTCGCCGAGCCGCGCCGCCGCGCCATCTTGCGTTTGGTGCGCGCGCACGAGCGGCCGGCCGGCGAGATCGCCGCCCACTTTCCCGAGGTCACCGGGCCCGCGATCTCGCAACACCTGCGCGTGCTGCGTCAGGCTGGCCTGGTCCACGAACGCCGCGACGGCACCCGGCGGCTGTACCGCGCCCGACCTGAGGGCCTGGCCGAACTACGGACGTGGCTGCGGGACTTCTGGGACGACAACCTGGTCCTGCTCAAGGACGCCGCCGAGGCTGAACAACGCGAGTTGGACGCCACCCATGCCGATCACTGACATCGATGCCGTCGCGTGCGACGTCCACATCGCCGCCAGACCCGAGACCGTCTTTGCCTTCTTCACCGATCCGCAGAAGCTGCTGCGCTGGATAGGCACCGCCGCCGATCTCGATCCACGTCCCGGTGGCACCTACACGATCAATGTGAACGGCCAGGACGTCGCGCGCGGCACCTTCGTCGAGATCGTTCCCTACTCGCGCATCGTCATGACCTGGGGCTGGGAAGGCCCGGACCAGCCCGTGCCACCGGGCTCGACCACGGTCGAAGTACAGCTGATCCCCGATGGCGACGGCACCCACCTCAAGCTCGTGCACCGTGGTCTGGCATCGGCGGAGCTGCGCGCGGCGCACCGCGACGGTTGGCAGCACTACCTCGATCGACTGGCGATTGCCGCGCCCGGCGGTCAACCGGGCACCGATCCACTGCTCAAAACAGGGAGAACCGCATGACATCCACTTCTACGAGCGTTACCAGCGCGGCACGGGTTGGCCTGCTGCGTGAGCTCATTCGCGCCGCCCGCAATGTTCTCGAAGGAACAATGGCCGACGTCACACCCGAGCAGGTGCACTATCCACCGCCCGGCATCGCCAACCCTCTCGGTGCCACGTATGCGCACGTGATCATCTCGGAAGACCTGGTCGTGCAGGGCATGTTCAAGCAGAGCGCACCGCTGTTCGCGAGCACGTGGGCGGGTCGCACCGGGCTGAGCGAGCCGATGCCGATGCCCGGCGGAGAGGAGTGGGCGAAGTACCCAGCGTGGACCCGCTCGGTGAAAATCGATTTGGCGGCGCTCCGCGCCTACGGTCAGGCTGTCGCGTCCGCCACCGACGACTGGCTCACCAGCCTGTCAGATGAGGACCTCGATCGGCCGATGGACCTCACGGGAGTCGGGCTCGGCCAGCACACCTGGGGAAGTGCGATCGGGCTGCTGATCGCCAACCACCTGGGCACCGAGACCGGCGAGATTGCTGTGCTCAAAGGCATCCAGGGCGCCCGCGGCTACCCGTTCTAGCGACCGCGTCCGTGCGCGGCGGTGTGCGTGCCACCGCGCATAGACGCCGCCGCAACCTCCCGACAACCAGCAGGTGACAGGGTGCCAGTCCCGGCCCGAAGGGTCGCACGAGACCAGGAGATCCCCGTCACTATGTCAAGCACCGAGCCTGCCGCACCAGGCCTCGAACTCACCGCCGAGATGCTCGCTGGCTGGGAGGCCGCCTTGATCGAGCTTCGCCACCAGGCTGCGCATCTCGAAGCGCGCGGCTCGCTCCGCGCTGCCGTAACCCTCTACGACGCTATCCGCATTGCCCGAGCAGGAGGCCTCAAGTGCGAGCACCCGCCGCGCTCGTGGATGCTGCGGGCCCAAAACTGACGCCGACTGTATTGCCGCCGCTCAGCAACACTCCCACCCGTTCACCAGCTCGCGGCTGATACGCGCCGCTGAGCAGCGCGCCCAGCGCCGCGGCGCCGCCTGGCTCCACGACCAGCCGCAACGTGTTCCAGAGCGCCGCCTGGGCGCGCAAGATCGCCTCGTCGCTGACCAGCACGACCCTCTCGATCGAAGTCTGGGCTATGGCAAACATCAGCTCACCAACACGCCGCGGCGCCAACGAGTCCGCGGCGACGCTGCCCGCCTCGGTGTCTACGGGTCGCCCCGCCGCCAGCGCGCGAGTCAACGTGGGTGCACCCTCGGGCTCGACGCCGACCATCCGCACTCCGTTGGCGTACCAGGCGGCGATACCGCCAATCAGCCCACCACCGCCGACCGCGACTAGAAGGGTCTCGAGCGCCGGCGCCTGCTCAGACAACTCCAGGCCGACACTGCCCTGGCCGAGCAGCGTCTCCACCTGGTCGAAGGCGTGGATGCGCAGCGCGCCCGACTGTTCTGCCCAGGTCTCGCTGGCTTCCAGGGCGTCGGCGTAGCGATCGCCGGTGACCACCAGGTCCGCGCCGTAGTCGCGGATGCGCTCGATCTTGGCCGGCGACGAGACGGTCGGTACGAAGATCCGCGCGGGCACGCCGCGTTGCTTGGCCGCGTACGCCACCGCAGCACCGTGGTTGCCGCCCGAAGCGGCCACGACCCCCGCCGCGGGAATCGTTCGCGTGAGCAGATGCGCGAATGCGCCACGCGTCTTGAACGAGCCCGCGTGCTGCAGATGTTCGAGCTTGAACGTCAACGAAACCGATTTCAGGTCGAAATCGGCCCCGTTAACCCAAATAGTCGGTGTGCGCCGAACGAACGGCGCGATCAGTTGATAGGTGCTGGCGATGTCGTCGCGATCGATGTCTGCAGGTTATCTATCCGCTGGACACCAACGCGAAGCCGATCACCAACGCCGTAATCACCAGCGCGGCGATGAACGTGTACGGTCGCGGCATCGCAAATGGCAGGCGTCGGTCGAACGAGTACATGCCCGGGCCGACCAGGCCCACCACGAGCAAGAGCACGATCAGCACCAGGTTGTATTCGAAGCCGCCGTTCTGGTTCCACAGACCCTTCGCGGCGTGGATCTTGATCGGGGAGGCGCGCCGCGTCTCCCCGTGCATCTCGCGCACATCCCGTTCTTGCTCCGTGAACTCAGGTGGTCTTTCGAGGACCTGAGTCATGAGCTACCTCCGGATAGGTCTGTGAGTGGGCGCACGGTGCATGCCACCGAGTTCCCACGCTCGTCGGCAGCGGCCTATGTCATCCTGAATACCCATTGCACGAGCGTGACAAGAACTTCGAAGTAGCGCGGCTGTTCGACGAGATCGCCCGCAGCCTTGACATGCAAGGCGAGCAAGGGCATCGGCTGCGCGCGTATCGCCGTGCCGCGCGCAGTGTCGCTGGCTATCCGCGCGCGATTGAGGAGTTGGCGGCTGAAGGCCGGCTGCGCGACATCCCGGGCATCGGCCCGTCGCTCGAAGCGCTCATCTCGGAGTACCTGGAAACGGGCGGCATGCGCATCCACTCGCAACTGGTCGAGGCCCATCCGCCAGGTCTGGCGCCGCTTCTGGCCGCGCGCGGGTTCGGACCGGCCGCGGTGGAGGCGCTCCACGCGAAAACGGGTGTCACCGACCTCGACGACGTCGAGCGCATCGCCAGCGAAGGAATCCTCGCCCAGGCCATCGGCCCCAAGCGCGCAGCCGACCTGATGGCGCAGTTGCCCGCGCTTCGCAATCCGATTCGGCGACTGCGCCTCAAATCGGCCGGCGAGCTCGCGACCGAAGTGCTCGATCTGCTCGGCAACACCGGGACCGAGCAGATCGTGGGCGCGGCGCGCCGCATGTGCGACATCATCGAGGGCGGCCTCGAGCTGCTGACCTCATCGCCCCGCTCGGCAGACATATTTGTGCGGCTGCCCAATGTAGACCAGGTCCTGGAGCGCACCGACCACGAGGTGCGGCTGCGGCTGTACGACGGTCTCGTGGCACGGCTCTATATCGCCTCGCCAGAAACCTTCGGCGCGGCGCTCGTATGGCACACCGGCTCCGCGGCGCACCTGCAACGCCTCACAACGCTTGCCAAACAGCGAGGACTCGAGCTCGGCCCGCGGCTGGCCGCGCGCACCGAGGAAGACGTCTACGCGCTGCTCGACTTGCAGTGGATTGCGCCCGAGCTGCGTGAGGACCAGGGCGAGATCGAAGCTGCGCAAGCCGGTGAGCTGCCCAGCCTGGTGCAGCAAACCGACTTGAAAGGCGACCTGCACTGCCACACCAACTGGACCGATGGCACCAACACGCTGGAGCAGATGGCCAGGGCGGCCAAGCGCCGCGGCTACGAGTACATGGCGCTGACCGATCACAGCCGCTCGCTGACCATCACCAACGGCTTGAGCCTGGAGCGGCTCGAGGAGGCGCGGCGGTGCGTGGAGCAACTGAATCACGAGCTTGCACCGTTCGTGATCCTGCTGGGCACCGAGATGGACATCCTCGAAGATGGCCGGCTCGACTATCCCGATGACGTCCTGGCGTCGCTGGACTACGTCTCGGCGTCCGTGCACAGCCGCTTCAAGCAGCCCGAGTCCTTGATGACGCCGCGCATCGTGCGCGCGGTCACCCATCCGCTGGTGCACACGCTCAATCACCCGCATGGCCGGTTGCTCGTGGCGCGGCCGGCGTATGCGGTGGACATGCAGCGGGTCATCGAGAGCGCGGCGAAGGCCGGCTGCGCGCTCGAGGTCAGCGCCGATCCCGCGCGGATGGACCTGGACGGGAGCTGGGCGCGGCGCGCGCGCGAATCTGGAGCGCGCTGCACGATCAGCTCCGATGCGCACTCCACGCTCGACTACGACAACATCTGGCTCGGCGTAGGCAGCGCTCGCAGGGGCTGGCTCGAGCCGAAGCACGTGCTGAACACGCGTCCGCTCGAAGAGCTGCGAGCGCTGCTACACCGCCCCCGGGCTACTGAATGACCATGTTGTCGAAGTTGGTGTCCCAGCCGTTGGAGCTGCCAATCGTCAAGCTGGTACACGTACCGGTCCAGCCGGTGCTCAACGTTCTGAGCTGACCCGCGGGCACGCTGATCGAGACCGTCGCCTGACCCGCGCAGCTGAGGGTGATCGTCGAGGCGCCCGAGCCGCCATTGAACGCATCCAGCTGCACCAGCCGCTGGGCGTTCATGAACCGCAGCGTCGCCGAGGTCGGACCAGCGCCATTGAACGAGATGCTGTTGGTCGTGAACTGGCGCCACGGCGCCGACAGGTACCACGCATTCGCACCCCAATCGATGATCCCCGATGGATACTGACCGCTCAGCACGCGATTGGGACTCCCCAGATCGTTGAACGTCACCGTCTGTTGTGGCGGTGGCGGTGAGCCGCCGTCCTGGGTGATCGTGACGCTCACACTCCGGCTGTTGTTGGCCTCATTCGACTCCGTGACGGTGTCGTGGCCATCTACCAGCGCCCACAACGTGTGGGTGCCGGCCTGCAAGCTGTCGGGAAAGATGTCGCCCTCAGCGATGGTCGACTGGCCCGGCAAGAGCCTCGGCACGGCGATATGCGCGACGAACGCCAGATCGCCTGGGGTCGGCGGTCGACCGAGGTCGGCGAAGACGTGGATATCGAAGGTGACGCCTGGTCCAGCATCGCCGTTGCCTTGATTCAGCACGGTGAACGTGAGGTGCGGCTGCTGCGTGGTCGTGCCGTTGGTGGCGGTGAACTGCGTGAGCGTGAGGTCCGCGCGCACCGTGTCGAAGACCAGGTTGTCGAAGTTGGTGTCCCAGCCGTTGGAGCTGGTCACCGTCACCGACGGGCAGGTGCCCGTCCAGCCGGTGTTCACCGTCGACAGCTGCCGCGCCGCGACCGTGAACGACGCGTCCCGCTGGCCCGCGCAGCTCAAGGTGATGGTGCTCGAGCTGGCGCCGCCGTTGTAGGCGTCCAGGCGCACCAGTCGCCGCGGCGACAGGAAGCGGAACGTCCCACTGGTCGCACCACCGCCGACAAAGCTCGTGCTCTTTGTCGTGAACGATCCGAACGGGCCAGAGTGGTACCACTGGCCGCTACCCCAATCGATCACACCGGCCGGGTACTCGCCGTTCAGCGGCTGATTCTGCCCTGCCCGGTCGTCGAAGGTAACGGTCCCGCTCTGCGGCGGTCCACCAACTGGCGTACTGGTGGGCGTTGCGGTCGCGGTGGATGTCGCTGGCACCGGCGTCGCGGTGCGCGTGGGTGTAGGCGTTGAGGTCGAAGCCGGTGGCGGAGTTTGCGTTGGGGTGGGCGTCGACGTCGCCGGCTGCGGGGTCGATGTGCGCGTTGGTGTGGCGGTCGGCGCGCTGCCATCGAGCATGCGGTACACGACACCGCCGGTGATGTCGATAGCGTAGACCTCGCCCAGGCGATCTTCGGCGAACGAGGCGACATTCAGCGTGGTGTCGAGCAACGGCGACGAGTTCCACGTGCTGCCCGACTGCTGCAGCATCCAGATTCGACCCGAGCAATAGTCGGCGTATACATACGAGCCGACCAGGCTGGATATGCTCGCGCCACGATACAGGTAGCCGCCCGTGACGGAGCAGTCGCCCTGGCTGTGGTCGTACTCGGTGATCGGTCCGGTGCAGATGCCCTGCGAACAGGTGCGCGAGGTATTGAACGCGTGCGTTCCTTCGAGGCAACTCCACTGGTAGTTGTTGCCCGCCGCGGCTGCCGCGGGGTGGCGGTCGATCTCCTCCCAGTTGCCCTGCCCGACGTCGCCGATGTACAGGTCGCCATTCTGGCGATCGAAGGTCCAACGCCACGGGTTGCGCAGGCCCAGCGCCCACACTTCGCCGCGCGCGCCGCTCACGCCGACAAACGGATTACTCGGTGGGATCGCGTACGGGTTGCCGGAGTTGACGTCGATGCGCAGCAACTTGCCCATGAGTGAGCCGAGGTTCTGCGCGTTGTTGTCAGGATCGCCAGCGCTGCCGCCATCGCCGATGCCCACGTACAGGAACCCGTCGGGGCCGAAGACGCCGTTGCCGCCGTTGTGGTTGTTGAATCGATCGGCCAGCGCGAACAGCACGGTGCGGCTGTTCGGATCGGCCTGGTTCGCATTCGAAGCCGAGACGCGGAAGCGCGCGAGGGTGTTGTCGCCGTTGCTGGCGGTGTAATAGACAAAGAAGAGCCCATTGCTGCTGTAGCTCGGATGGAACGCCAGTCCGAGCAGGCCTTGCTCACCACCTGCGCTGGTGATCAGCCCCGAAACGTCCAGGAAGGGCGTTGCTTGCAGGGTCCCATTGACGACGACGCGGATCTGCCCGGTCCGCTCCACAACAAAGAACCGATTGCTCCCGTCAGGTGGTTGGACCATGTTCAACGGCTGATTCAGACCGCTGATGAACGGCATGAGCGCGATCGTGGTCGCCGCGTTGGCGATGCGCTCCTCGCTTGTTGCGCGCACCAGGCTCAAACCGATGGCGACAACCAGGAGGAGGGATGCGCACAGCGTCAGGCGTCCTCGCATGCCGACGCTTTGCGCACGGTGGGTGCCACATCTTTGACTCCGCAGTAACGGCAGACAACCCAATATTTCGCCAACGCCGTTACCCGGTTGTGTGAAACGTTGCATTCGCAAGTGGCACTATTGGTCGGCAATGACCGATGAAGACCCGACCGAGTTCATGCATCGCGGCCAACCCTTCGCCAGAACGCTGGGGTTACAGGATGTCTTCGCTTCGCCTGCACGCGTTGAGGCTTCGATCCGTTATGACCCGGCGCTGTGCACCGGCAGCGGCATCTTGCACGGCGGCGTGCTCATGGGCCTGGCCGATGCGGTCGGCGGATACTGCGCCTACCTGAACTTGCCGCCGACGGCCGGCGGCACCGCCACGATCGTATCCAAGACCAACTTTCTGCGCCCCGTGCGCTCGGGCTCGGTGCGGGCGACGGCGCGCCCGTTGCAAGTCGGCCGCACGATCATCGTGATCGACACCGAGGTGCACGATGACCAGCACCGACTGGTCACCCGCACCACCCAGACGCAAGCTGTCCTGCAAGCGTGAGTCTTTCGGCCATGGACGTGGTGGTGCGTGATTTGCTCGCGCTCGATGTTCTCGAGGAGCAGCAGGCTCGGCTTGCCGCGGCGCTGGTGGGTCCCGAGTCCGGGAACGCCGATGCGTTGCTGCGCTCGCTGAAGGATGCCTCCGAGCAGCGCCTCGTGACCGACTCGCGCGCTGCGCTCGGCCTGGCCAACCTGTTGATCTACGGCGCCGAGCTGGTCGAGCAGCCGTGGCACCGCGCGCTCGGGCTGCTCGCCAAAGCCGATGCGCTGCGCCTGCAGGGCCAGTTTGCACCGGCTGTAGAGCTGTACGAGCAATCCGGTCGTCTGTCGCTCACGCTGGACGACAGCGTCACCTGGGCGCGTACCCGCACCGGCTGGGTGCTGGCGATGCACTACCTCGGCCGCGGCCACGAGGCGCTGCCGGTCGCGGAGCAGGCGTTTGTCATTCTCGTCCAGGCCGAGGAATGGCTGAGAGCCGGCGGGCTCAGTCTCAATAGTGGTCTGGTGTGCTACGAGCTGGGCCAGTACGCGCGCTCGAACGAGTTGTACGAGCGCGCGCTGGGGCTGTACCGCCGCGCCGCGGAGGCCAATCCCGAGCTCAGCGCGCGAGCGGAAGAGCGCGTGGCCAAGGCCCAGGCCAATATGGCCCTCAACCACGCCCTGCTCGGCGATTTTCGCAACGCGATCGGCCTGTACACCGTGGCCCGGGACGCGTTCGATCGGCTGGGCCAGGCGGAGTCCGCGCTGCGCGTGGAGCACTACCTCGCGGCCCTGTACGCGGGCCAGGGCCAGCTGACTCGCGCGTTGCGCGTCCACGCCGATGCACTGGCGAGCGCGGAGCGCGCCGGGCTCGCCGATACCGTCGTCGAGGTCGCGCTGGAGATGGTGCGCTGCTATGCGGGCCTCAATCGCCATGCGGATGCGCTCGAGTTGGCCGAGCAGCTAGTCAAACGCTGCGAAGCCAATAACTCGTCCACTGAGGCCGCCAAGGCGCGGCTGGCGTGCGCGCAGTCGCTGGCCGCGCTGGGAAAAGTCGACCGCGCGCTCGCCGAGCTCGATCTTGCGTTCGAGGCCTTCTCACACTCGGGACAAGCATCTGAGCTCGCCGCGACCGACCTCCTGCGCGCACGCCTGCACCTCGCCGCGGGCGAGTTCGCCGCCGCCCTCACGGTTGGGCAGCGCGCGCTCGCCGCGTTTCGCGACCGCGGCGCTACGGTGCCCACAGCCCAGGCGGAGCTGGTGCTCGCGCACGCCCACCTCGGAGCCGAGGAACCAGAGGGCGCACGCGCGCACGCCCAGGCAGCGCTCGCGCATGCGGCCGAGCGCGATCTCCTGCCGCTCACCCAGCAAGCACACCACGTCCTCGCCCGTGCCGCGGACGCCACCGATGATTCCGTGACCGCGCTGGCCGAGTACGAGTTAGCGGTGAACGACCTGGAGCAAGTCCAGAACCGTCTGGCCACGCAGCTGCGCCTAGAGTTCCTGGGCGACAAGCTGCAAGTCTTCCACGATGCCATCGACGCCGCCTTGCATGCTGGCGACGTCCATCGCGCGCTGGGCTACCTGGAGCGCGCGAAATCGCGCGCGCTGGTCGACTACCTGACCTCGAATGCCGACGTCCACGTCCGCGCGAACGACCCTGCCGAGCAAGCTCTCCTGGACCAGGTGACCCAGCTGCGCGATGAGCACCACTGGTTTGTCAGCCGCCTGAATGAGCAATCCGACTACCACGAGTCGGAGCTCGCTACCCTCCAGGCGTCGATCGAGGACCGCGAGCGGAACATAACGCGGGTCCTGGAGCGTCTGGCGCTCGTGCGCGATGCCGAGGGTCTCGAAGCTATCGGCTGGACTCCGCGCCGCAGCACGCCCGAGCCCCCCAATCTCGCCGCCGGCGCAGTGCTCGTCGAGTACTTGCTGCGCGATGACGATGGCCTCGCGTTCATCCAGACCTCGAGTGGGCTCCGGGTAGAGCCCCTGCCGACCGGTGCCCGTGCCCTGCAGCGCTTGCTGGGTCGCTTTCAGCTCAACCTGGACTCCGTCCAGCGCGCGATCGCCGGCGGCGAGCCGCTCGAGCCGTTGATTCCCAACGCGCGCGGGGTGCTGCTGGCCCTGTACCGGGCATTGATCGAGCCCATCGCGAGCTACCTCGACCACGCCGAACGGCTCATCGTCATCCCGTACGGCCCCGCCCACGGCGTGCCATTTCAAGCATTGTTCGACGGGCAACGGCACCTTCTGGAGCGACTGCGGGTCACGACCTGCCCCTCGAGCACCCTGCTGGCGCTGAGCGAACGCCGCCCAGCGGCGTCGGGTCGAGGCGCGCTCGTCGTCGGGCACAGCAGCGGTGGCCAGCTAGGTAGTGTCGTGGACGAGGCGCGGGCGGTCGCCGGGCTGCTGGGTGCTTCGCCCTACCTCGAACGCGACGCGACGCGAGCCAACGTCATGGCCGAGGCGCCGCGGCGCGACGTCGTGCACCTCGCCGCGCACGGTGAAGCACGTCTGGACAACCCGTTGTTCGCGCACATCGCGCTCGCCGATGGCCAGCTCAGCATGATCGACATCTTCAACCTGCGCCTGGACGGCGCTCTGGTCACGCTGAGCGCGTGTGAGACGGGACGCAGCGCCGTCGTCGGCGGCGATGAGCTGGTCGGGTTGAGTCGCGGATTCCTGTTTGCCGGCGCGGCCACGCTGGTGCAGAGCCTGTGGCGAGTGGACGATCGCTCGACTGCCCGACTGATGCAGTGCTTCTATGGCGGATTGATGGACGGCATCTCGCCGGGCGCCGCGCTGCGGCAGGCACAACAGACGCTGCTGGCAGACGGCTTGCACCCGCATCTTTGGGGCGCGTTCCAACTGGTCGGCCGCGATGGCTGAACGTCGACGCCCACGCCGAGACGACGAGAACGGGCTGGTCAACCACCTGCCCGACGAGGTCTCTGTGCGTGTGCGTGCTCCCGCTGCTGAGTACGTCGATCGCCTCTACGAAGACGTGCGTACCGCACTTAACCGCTACCTGCAGCAGCCACCGACTCGGTTCCACGACCTCCACCAGTCACTGGCACAGGATGTCGAGCCGCGTGAGCTGGCAGCCGCGGGGGGCGTTGCCGAAGTGCTGCAGCGGCTCGACGGCGCACGCGCCGTACCCACCCAGTTCGCCAACGATGTGTGGCACTGCTACTACCGCGTGGAGCCCGCGATGCAGCGCGTCCGCGAAGTCACCAATCTGCTCAACTTGGCTGCACTGGGGCAGACTGATGCGCCAACCGCGCAGGGCTGGTCCCTCGCCGGCAGCTCGCCCAACTGGCTCACCTCAGCGCTGCCGTTCAGCTGTGGCTCGCCCGCGGCGCTCCCCCGCTTGGCCGCCGGTGGCAAGCCGCCATTCCACTTCGAGTTTGGCGAATCGGTTCGCGCCGAGCTCGCGTCCAACCATGGCCGCGACCCCGCGCGCGTCATCGTCGCCATCCTCGATACCTGCCCCGCGGGGCTCGACGATCACGGCAACCCGTTTCTGAGGCAGCTGCTCGATCGCGTGCAGATCACCCACGGGGAGGATCTGCCGAGCTATGTCGCCGAGTGCGTCCCGTGGCTGCAGGAGCAGATGCCATCCGAGCCCATGCCGCGGCCTGAGTTCGCGATGCCCGACCATGGCCTGTTTGTCGCGGGCATCGTGCACGACATCGCACCCGAGGTCGAGCTGCACCTGTTCCAGGTGCTCAATGAGTTCGGCGTCGGCGATCTGTCGGTGCTCGAGCAGGTACTGCGGTCGCTACCCGAGAAGCTGCTAGGCGATCGGTCCGATGCGCGGTTGATAGTGAATCTGAGCCTGGGCAGTGCGGTGCCAGTGCCGCGGCGGCGTTTTTTCAGTCGGTGGCTGCCGGATGCCTATGGCTCGGTGCAGGGGGCCTGGCCCGAGGGCGTCGCGAACGATCTGCTCGAACGTGCCCACGGCGGACTCTTCAACACGATGCAGTGGCTGCACGACCAGGGCGTGCTGGTGGTGGCCGCGGCCGGCAACGATGCGCTGCGCGAGCACCTCAAGGGGGTGCTGCCGCCGCCGCGCTACCCGGCCTATTACGAGTCGGTGCTGGCCGTCGCCGCCGCCGGGCCCGATGGCAGTCCCGCGGCGTATTCAAATCGCGGCGATGTGCAGCCGTTCGGCAACGGCCTGACCACGTTCGGCGGCAACGTCGTGGTGCGCTCGGCCAAACGGCCGCCGGTGACGGCCGAGGACGGCATCGTCGGCGTCTACAGCAGCCCGAAGTTGCCCAGCGGCGAAGCCAATCACAGTGGCTGGGTGCGCTGGGCGGGCACGTCGTTTTCGACCGCGATCATCAGCGGTCTGGCCGCCCGGCTGTGGCACCAGAACGCCGCGCAAGCACCCAATGACGTGATCCACCGCCTGCGCACCTCCGCCCACGACATCGCCACCCGCCGCGCCCAGGGCACCGACCCCGACGGCCCGCTCGACGCGCCCTACCTCGAAGCCCACCAGCACTAGCGGCACCTTTCAGGAGCTTTTCAGGTAGTAGCCAGCAGCCTTCAGGAGGATCCCCGCGCGCCACGCGTACTTTGGCGCCAATGAACGGGAGGGGGTTCCTGGGCACCAATGCCAGCCTGGTCTCTGACCTGTCGCTGGTCATCGGCGTGCTCGTCGCGCTGACGTTGACGGTCGGTGTCCTCATGGCCGTGCGGAAAAAGTTCGGCGTGCACCGCTGGATCCAGAGCGCCGCGGTGACGCTGAACGTCTTGCAGGTGGCCATCGTCATGCTCGGCAGCTTTACCCGCTCGGCCGCGCCCGGCATCCCGAGTCGACTGCACGAGGGCTACTACGCGATCGCGCTCGGCCATGGCCTGCTCGGACTGACCACGCTGCTACTCGGCGTGTTCATCGCCATCCGCGCCAACGAGCTGCTGCCGCCGTTCCTGCACTTCCTGCGCTTCCACAACTTCAAGCTGTTCATGCGCACGGCGTACGGCCTGTACATGCTGAGCACTGCGCTGGGCGTGGGCGTGTACGTCATGTGGTACGTCGTCCAGCCACAAGAAGTAGCGACAACGCTCGAGACGCGAGCGCAGGACGTCGTCGTGCCGATGAAAGGCTTCGCCTTCAATCCCGAGGACATCGTGGTCCCGGTCGGCTCGACCATCGTGTGGGTCAACCAGGACGGCGCGCCGCACACCGCCACCGCCGACGATGGCCTCAGCTTCCAATCCGACCTCCTGGCCAACGGCCAGACCTTCCGCCTGACCGTCTCGAACGAAGGCGAGTTCCGCTACTTCTGCGAGCTGCACGGCTCGGCCGGCGGCGTGGGCATGTCGGGCAGCGTGCGTGTGGTCGCCGCGGGCCAGGCGCCGAATGCTGCCGCTTTAGCCGCATCAGCACCAGCAGCCAAGGCAGCACCAGCCGTGGCACCCGCACAGCCAGCCGTGGTACCCGCCCAGACCGCGACACCCGTCGCGATCGCCGCCGCGCCGCGCCTCGACTTCGCCGTCAGCCTCAAGAACGAAACGCAGGAGATGGAGCGCCACGCACGGCTGCTCGTTCAGTCCCAGGCGGTCGGTGATCTACCCGGCGTGCGCCGCCACGCCGAGCCTGTGTTCAACCTGATCGTCGGCGCCCGCGACGAGGACTTCGGCGACCTGGACGGCGACGGCCGCGCGCAAAACGCCGGCGATGGATTCGGCCTGCTGGTCAACGGCGAGCAGCCAGGCTACATCCGCGCCATGCTGGATGCCGCGACCGCTGCCGCCAGCGCCGCCGACACCGTGCCCACGATCAAGGTGCACGCGCGGTACATCGCGGTCAGCGCCGACAACATGCACGGCTGGGCCACTGAGGCGCGCGCCGTCGCGTTCGAGCTGACTCGCGTCCGCGAGCTGGCGGCGGTCGATCGACCCGCCAGTCGGCTGCTGAACCTCGCCAAGTGGCTGGCAGTCGGCGACGACGCCAATGCCGACGGCGAAATCTCACCCATCCCCGGCGAGGGCGGAGCGCTCGTGGCCTACGAGCACGCCCAGTTCCTTGCCGACGCGAAATTCCCTCTCACTCTGGGAGAGGGCCAGGGTGAGGGCAAGCTTCGCGGCCCGGCGCCGCCCCCACCCCCAACCCCTCTCCCAATGGGCGAGGTCAGCCAATAACCCCCCACCCCGACATGAATTGAGGTTGCTGAAACCACTGATGGATGTGCGTAGTCTCTTCCTTGCCGGCGTCGCCCTGAGCATGGGCGCCTGCGTCGCGGCGCCGGCCGCGGCACCCACCCCCACTGCCGCGCCACCCGCCACGCAGGTGCCCATAGCGCCCCCGACCGTCGCCGTCAGCAAGCCCACGCCGCCCCCGGTCGTGGTCGCGCCAACGCCGACGTTCGAGCGGGTCGCCGAGCAGCAGCCGCGCATCGCGGCGCCCCAGCCGCACGGGCTGGTGACCTGGCGCGACGACACGCTGCGCAACGATTCGCTGCTCATCGCGGCCGAGGACTTGCCGACGCTGCCGAACGGACAGGTGTATGCCGCATGGCTCGCCGGCAACGGCAACAGCGTCTTCCTCGGCACCCTCGCCCCCGGCAGTGGTGGCGCTCAGGTGCTGACCTACGCCGCGAGCGATCACGTCAACCTGCTGAGCGACTTCGACCGCCTGGCGGTCACGCGCGTTTCGCCGACCGACACCGGCCAGGCCTCGAACAACGCCGTCCTGGCCGGTGGTCTGCCGGCGCAGGCCCTCCTGCACGTGCGCCACGTGCTCGTCGGCATCCCCTCGACGCCGAACGGCGCCGGCTTCGCGCTTGGTCTGCGCGATCAGACAGAGGAGCTGCTTCGTCACGCGCAGTTCCTGCAAGAGGCGCAGGTCGAAGGCAATCTCGCCAATGAGAAGCTGCACGCCGAGCACCTGGTCAACCTGATCGAGGGCCATGACGGCGAGCACTATGGTGACCTGAACGGAAACGGCAAGGTCGACAACCCGGGGGATGGCTTCGGTGTCCTCGCCAATGGCGCGCAGGATGGCTACATCAACGGCCTGCGCGAGCACGCCAAACTGGCTGCCAGCGCCGCCGACGCCACGCCCGAGATCAAGCTCCACGCTGGCCACGTGCAGATCGCTGGCGACAACACCCAGGTGCGCACAAGCGAGATCCGTGATCGTGCCTTGAACCTGTCCAAGTCGCGCACCGTCGCCGACACCCGATCGGATGTGCAGAAGGTGCTCGCGCTCGCGCAGCAGACGATCGCCGGGCTCGACCTGAATGGTGATGAGCAGATCGCGCCGGTGCCGGGCGAGGGCGGCGTCGCGGTGGCCTACCAGCACGCGCAATTGATGGCCGGCATTCCGCTCGCGCGAACCTGCCGCCGCGGCTGCTGGTGCGCCTGTTGCCACGGCTGCAACAGTTGCTGCCCCTGTGACCGCCACGTCGCTGCCGACGGCGCAGCCGCTCACACTCACCCCCTTACGGATGCTGATCACCGACAACGCCTTCTCGATCAGAAAGCTGAACGTGCCAATCGGCGCCACGGTGGTCTGGTCGCACGAAGGCCAGAAGCCGCACACGGTCACCGCCGATGACGACTCGTTCAAGAGTGACCTTCTGAAGAACGGCGCTACCTTCGAGCACACCTTCGGTCAGCCCGGTATCTACCTCTATTACTGTGAGCTGCACGGCGGCCCGGCCGGCGAAGGCATGGCTGGGGTTGTGCAAGTACAGTAGGTCTCCTGCTGGACGAAGCACAGTTCGATACAGGCGAGCCCACCCTCAACTACGCCGAGGGCCCCCAAACGGCCCGCCGGGCATGACGCCGCGCATCCTGGCTGCGATGGAGCCCTTCCTCAGTCGCCTGTGATCGCCGCCACCGTCTCTTGCGCGGTGCGCTGTAGGAAGCGATGGACTTCGGGATTCGCCGCCGCGATGTAAATCGGTCCGAATAGTTGCCACGGCTCGCCGCGCTCATCGGTGACGATCGCGCCCGCCTCCTCGGCGATCAGCAGCCCGGCGGCAAAGTGAACTGGCAAGCCGCTGCACACGTACACCGCCGCGGCCATACGTCCCCGCGCCAGGTATATGAGTGACAGGGTGGTCGCCAGGATGCGAACGCCGTAGCGCGCATCGGCCAGCACGCGGATCGCCAGCTCCGTGCCGAAGCGGCTCAGTCGGGCTGGCCCCGGGAGAATGGGATCCAGGCTGACCGGCCGCGCCTTCGGGTTGACCTTCAATTGCTCACCACCGAGCAGGAACGCCCCGCCGCCACGCTCGGCAACGTGGACCTCGCCCGTGGTGCCATCGGCGACGACCCCGATCGTCACCTTGTCGTCTTCGACCAGCGCCACGTTGACGGCAAAGAACGGCAATTCGGCGGCGAAGTTGCTGGTCCCGCACAACGGGTCGACCAACCAGTAGCGCCGCGCATCAGGCACGGTGGCGGGGTCGCCCTCCTCGCCCACGAAGGCGATCGCGGCGTCGTAGGCGCGCAGCACGCGTTCGATCGCCGCCTGCGCCGCCACATCAGTGCCAGTGACCATGTCGCGCGGCCCCTTGAAGCGCACATCCTCCGCGTCTTGCCGCGACAGCACCACCGCCAGCCCTGCCTCCACAGCCGCGATCGCCGCGCGAGTCTCGGCTCGAAACCGTTCTGCCATCGCTCGCAGCGTAGGCGGTCAGGTCGTCACACAGCCGATTCGCGCGGCCGCACGCGAGACGTCATTTACTGCGCGGTGTCCCTCAGGGCAGTGACGCGCTCCAGTTTGGTCCGCACCAGGCTGGTGTACGCGGGGCGCGCGGAGCCGTCGGCGTTGGTGATGGCCCACCAGTATTCTTCGCGCTCCGTCGTCCACGTGGGGTCGGGAACGGTCCACAGCGTCATCACCCCGATCCACGGCCGCCAGTGCTGCTGCGCGTAGGTGAACGCCTTCAGGATGTTCGCCGCCTTCTTGTCCTCGCTGACCGCGAACCACGCGTAGTTTGGATGCACCGTGTCCGACGTCCAGCCGAACTCCAGTAGCCACACCTGCTTGTCGGTGTCGCCGTTGCGCACCATCACCTCGCGTAGCTGCTCGACGCGGCGGAAGTAGAAGCTCGGGTGCGGGAAGTTGGCGATCGAGCCGAACGCGGCATCCACCTCGGGCGCCTGCGTATTGCCATGCGCGCCCAGGACGTCGTAGTTCACACCGCCCTTCAGACCAGCCTCGTACAGCCACTGCAGGTACGCGACGTCATCGGCGGCGTGGCCATCGGTCACACCCGTCGGCGAAAGTCCCGCGGTCACCACGATCACGTACGGGTCGGCCGCCTTGGCAGCGGCGTACGACAACCCGAGCAAGCGAACGTAGTCGGCGGCTTGCTGGCGATTGATGGTCTGGTTGCCCCATTCGCGG
>Ga0137368_10003020_pt1 | contig 17963 bp, 18 predicted proteins | sample SagtaG_13_FD_104917 | JGI IMG/M metagenome (GOLD analysis project Ga0137368, IMG submission 104917) | Vadose zone soil microbial communities from Sagehorn Ranch, Mendocino, California, USA - Sage1_L_100_16 metaG | ecosystem: Environmental > Terrestrial > Soil > Vadose zone | place: USA...
CTGCGCGCGAGGCCGGTCCGGCGAAGCTCCCCGAAGCACGCCCGCACGCCGTCCGGGTGGTCGAGCGAGTAGCCCGCCGCGAACAGGTGGCAGGTGTCGGCACACAGGCGCAGTCGTTCGCCGCCCTCGGTGGCGCCGAACAGGCGGGATGCCTCCTCGAACGTGCTGGCCACCGCGCCGGCGCCCCCGGCCATGAGCTCGACCATCAGGTCGGCTTCCCCGGCCTCCGACAGGATCGCGTCGAGCGACCGGGCCGCCCGGCGGCGCCCTTCCTCCGGCTCGCCGGGGCCGCCCGCCCCGGAGTGCACCACGAGTCCACGCGCGCCGAGCTCGTTCGCCGCCTCCATCGTCGCCCGCGCGAGGTCCACGGATTTCCGGCGGAACTGCTGGTTCGGCGACGCGATGTTCACGAGGTAGGGAGCGTGCAGGAACAGCGGGCCCAGCCCCGATGCCCGCCACGCCGCCCGGAACTCCCGACCGAACGACCCGTCGATGCGTGGCGGGGCCCACGCGCGCGGGTTCGATCCGAAGAGCTGGACGGCCTCGGCGGTGCGCTCCTTCGCGTGCTCGATCGCGGCGAGCAGCCCGCCTCGGGTGGGGACGTGGGCGCCGACCTTCACAGACGGGTCACGCGACGTAGATCGTGACCTGCTGGCCCTGCTCGACGGTGTGTCCGGCGGCCGGGATCTGGCTCACGACGTGAGCTCCCGACGAACCGGGAACCACGACGACGTTCACGACGAGGCCGAGCCGACCGAGTTCGGACTTCGCCTCGTCGGTGGCGAGGCCGATCACCCTCGGCATGGGGAACGTCCGGGGGCCGAGCGAGACCCACACGGTCACCCGCGAGCCGGCCGCGGCGGTACCGCCGGAGGGGTCCTGGCGGATGACGTTCCCTGAGGGGACCGTCGTGGAGTACTGGTGCTTCAGGGCCACCTCGAACCCCGCCGCCACCAGGATGGCCTCGGCGTCGCCGCCCGACTGGCCGGTGACATCGGGGACGGCCACGGGCTGGGGCCCCTTGCTCACGGTCAGCGTCACGGTGCTGCCGAACGGGATCGTCTGGCCAGACGCCGGGTTCTGGTCGATCACCCGGCCTGTGGGGACCCGGTCGTCGAAGGCCTCATCGACCTTGACCTTCAACCCCTCGGCCTTCAAGGCCTTCTTTGCCCCTTCCACCTTCTTCCCGCCGACGGACGGCACGCTGCGGAGGGGGAGTCCGGCCGACAGGCGCAGCACGACCTCGCTGCCCTTGCGGACGCGTGCGCCCGGGTCCACGCTCTGGCGGACCACCTCGCCGGGCGGGATCGAGGTCGACGTGATGGGCTGCCCGAACTGGACGTGCAGCCCGGCGGCCTCCAGGCGTCGTTCGGCGGCCCCTCCCGCCAGCCGCAGGACCTTCGGGACGTGCGTGTAGTGCGGCACGACGTAGGTCCACACGCTCCAGCCCGCGCCGGCCAGCGCAAGCAGCAGGAACAGGACGGTCGCCACCACGCGCCTGCGGCGGCGGCGCCGGGCCAACGGCGAGATGGTGCGGGGGATCGTGACCGTCGACGCTCGGTCGTCGGCCGTCGCCACGGCCGCCGGAAGGTCCCGGACCAGCTGCGAGAGGGGCGGCGCGGGCGGAAGCGAGCGGGCCACGGCCTCGAGGTCGGTCCGGAGCTCCGCGGCCGACTCCGGACGCTTCTCGCGGTCCTTCGCCGTCGCGGACAGGACGATGCGGTCGAGCGCGGGAGACACCGACGCGTTCCCGCGGGAGGGCGCCGGGACGGCGTCCTGGAGGTGACGGTACGCGATGGCCAGCGAGGTCTCGCCGGTGAACGGGACCTTCCCCGTCAGCAGCTCGTATCCGACGATGCCCAGGGCGTACAGGTCGGTCCGGGGATCGGCGGGATCCCCCTGGATCTGCTCGGGGGCGAGGTACTGCACCGTGCCGGTGACGGTCCCCGGGGCCTGGCTGATCCGCGACTCCGCGAACGCGCGGGCCAGCCCGAAGTCGGCCACCTTCACCGTGCCGTCTCTGGTGACCAGGACGTTCTCCGGCTTCACGTCGCGGTGCACGATGCCGTGGCGGTGCGCGTGGTCGAGGGCCGCCAGCATCTGGACCATGATGTCCGCTGCCTGGGACGGCTGGAGCTTCCCGTGATGCGACAGCAGGTCGCGCACGTTCCGGCCCCGGACGAACTCCATGACCATGAAGTACGTGCCACCGGTCGTCGAGCCCCAGTCGTGGACGCCGACGATGTTCGGATGGGACAGGAGCGCGGCCGCTCGGGCCTCCCGGCGGAACCGGTCGATGAACCCGGGGTCGCCGGCCAGGTTCCTGTGCAGGACCTTGATGGCGACGTCGCGCCCCAGCACGGAGTCCCGGGCGCGGAACACCTCGCCCATGCCCCCCGCCGCGATGCGGGCGATAACCTGATACCTGGCGCGAACCGTCGTTTGGCTCATGATGCTTTCTGGGGGGCCGGCAGGAGCGCGGTCCCATTGTAGGGGTCAGGAGAAGGGAGTTCGGGAACGAACCACACCAGCTCCACTCCCGAGGAATTCCAGGACGCGTTCACGCGGATCGAGGCCGCCGTCGACGGGGGCGACACGGACCTGGGCCGGCTGGGGTTCTGGGCGACCCTGCGGCAGGTGAAGCGTGACCCCGTCCTTTCGGCGCACTGGGCCGAGCAGGCCGGGCGCATCGACCGGAAGGCGTTCGAGCAGCGGGTCAGGCCGAGGTTCCCGGTGTGGTTCGGGAACTCGGTCCTGGCGGGTGGGGTGGTGGCGGGCGCCGGGGCCGTCGCCGTCTCGATCACCGTGTCGAACCCGACGGTCGCCGGGCTGGCCCTGGTCGCGTCGGCGGGGATCCTGTCCGTCTCCGTCCACGACCTGGCCCACTGGGCCGTCGGCCGGCTGCGTGGCATCCGGTTCGTGGCGTATTTCCTGGACGGCCCGGTGCGAATCCAGCCCGGCCTGAAGACGGACTACGCGACGTATCTGCGCGCCCAGCCGGAGTCCCGGGCGGCCATGCACGCGGCCGGGGCGATCGCCTCGAAGGTCGCACCGTTCGTGTCGCTCGCGCTCTGGCCGCTGTCCAACGCCCCGGTGTGGGCGGCGTGGGCCACGCTCGGGATCGGGGTGGTCCAGCTCGTGACCGACGTCGTGTGGTCGACCAGGCACAGCGACTGGAAGCGGGTTCGCCGCGAGCGCCGCCTGGGGGCCGCCCACCGCGCGGCACGCGCGTAGGCGACTTCATTCCGTCGCCCGATCGTCCGACAGTGGGCTCGCGCCGTTTGGGGTATATCCGATCCGTGCTCCGGGCCGTCCATCGCCGAGTGTTTCTGGCCGGGGTCGCCTTCGTTGCGGTATCAGTGGCGATCCCGGCCGACGCGCTCGGGTCTGCCGTGCCCACGGCGGGGGTTCGGGTCCGGCTGGTACGCGTGGCGACGCTGGACCAGCCCCTCGCCATGGCCACGCGGACGAACTCGACCGACAAGGCGCTGTACGTCGCGGAGAAGACCGGATTCGTGATGGCGATCCGAAGCGGCAAGGTCGATCCGACGCCGGTGCTCGACATCTCCGGGCTGGTTTCGCAGGGCGGCGAGCAGGGCCTGCTCGGGCTGGCGTTCTCGCCGGACGCCCGGTACCTGTACGTCGACTACACGGACGTGAACGGCGACACGGTGGTGGCCGAGTATCGGGTGCGGAGCGGCCGCGCCGACGTGACGACCAGGCGGCAGGTGCTCTTCGTGGACCAGCCGTTCGACAACCACAACGGCGGGAACATCGTGTTCGGGCCCGACGGCGACCTGTACATCGGGTTCGGGGACGGCGGCGGGGGAGGCGACCCCCAGGGCAACGGCCAGTCGCTGGGGACGCTGTTGGGCAAGATCCTTCGGATCAGCCCCCGGCCCACTCCGACGGCGCCGTACGGCATCCCCGCGGACAATCCGTTCGTGAGCACGGCGGGCGCCATGCCGGAGATCTGGGCGTACGGCCTCCGCAACCCGTGGAAGTTCTCGTTCGACCGTTCCACCGGCGACCTGTGGACGGCCGACGTCGGCCAGGACAGCTGGGAGGAGGTGGACTTCCAGCCCGCCGGCGATCCCGGCGGCGAGAACTACGGCTGGAACCTGACCGAGGGGAAGCACCCCTACAACGGCGGCACGCCTCCGGCGAACTGGACCCGGCCCATCCACGAGTACTCGCACGCCAACGGGAACTGCTCGATCACCGGCGGCTTCGTGTACCGGGGGGCGGCCATCCCCGACCTGGCCGGCGAGTACGTGTTTGCCGATTTCTGCGTCGGCCGGCTCATCGCGTTCCGCCTGGTGGGCGGGGCGGTGACGGACCTCCACGGGCTCGGGGCCACGGTGGGCAACCCCAGCTCGTTCGGCCAGGACACCGCGGGCGAGATGTACGTGCTCTCGCTCGGCGGGAACGTCTACCGGCTCGCCCCCCGAACCTGAGCGGGAGCGACGACTACCGCACCACGTGCAGGCCGGTGCGCTCGGCCAGGACCTCGTCGATGACGCCGTACTCCTTCGCGGCCTCGGCGGTCAGCCAGTAGTCGCGGTCGGTGTCGGCCCGGATCTTCGCGATCGGCTGCTTGGTGCGCTCGGCGAGGATCTCCTCCAGACGCTGCCGGAGGTAGGCGATCTCCCGGGCCTGGATCTCGATGTCCTTGGCCTGCCCGCTGATGCCACCGTGGGGCTGGTGCAGCAGGATCCGCGAGTTCGGCGTCGCCGATCGGGTCCCGGTCCCGGTGGCCAGCACGACCGCGGCGGCCGAGGCTGCCAGGCCCACGCAGCGTGTGTGCACCGTCGAGCGAAGCGTCTGCATCGTGTCGACGATGGTGAAGATGCCGGTGACGTCGCCGCCGGGGGAGTCGATCACCAGGGTGATGTCCTCCTCCGATCGGGCGTCGAGCGCCAGCAGCTGCGCTGCCACGTCGTCGGCCACGCTGTCCTGGATGGTCCCCCGCAGGAAGACCACCCGCTGTTCGAACAGCCGTGCGTACGCCGTGTCGGGCAGCCGCTCGTGCATCGGGAATCCAGCTCCGTCCGTCTCCATGGCCGTCTCCTTCCCGTGTATCCTGCAACTCTACGGTTGCGGGTAGGGACAGGGTACGACGCGCAACCGAGAGGTTGCAAACAGTGTCCGAGATGGATCGCGTGGAACGGAAGCTGGAGCTGGACGCCTCGGTCGGGGACGTGTGGGTCGCACTGACGCGCCCCGAGCGGCTGAGCGCGTGGATCGGCGCCGACGTCGAGCTGGACGTTCGCCCGGGAGGCCGCGGAACGGCCCGACGGGGCGACGGCGCCCTTCGGCGCATCCGCGTGGAGGCCGTGGACCCTCCGCGCCGGCTGGCCTTCCGGTGGTGGCCGTTCGAGCGTGACGGCGGGCGCCCGGGGCTGGGGACCCGCGTCGAGTTCCTCTTGGAGGAGACGCCCGGTGGTCGGACCCGGCTGACCGTCGTGGAATCGGGCTGGCCGGGGATGGCGTCCAGGCCACCGGCCGAGGTCTCGGCGTGACCGGCGACAGGGTGGACGCGGTGTTCGCGGCCCTGGCGGATCCCACGCGCCGGGCGGTGATGCGCGCGCTGTCCGAAGGCGGCCCGGTGACCGCGACCCGGCTCGCCGCCGAGCTTCCCGTCTCGAGGCAGGCGGTGGCGAAGCACCTCGAAGCGCTCGCCGACGCGGGTCTGGCGCAGGGGGAACGCCTGGGGAGGGAGAAGCGCTACCGGCTGACCCCGGCACCGCTGGCCGAGGCGGCCGCATGGATCGCCTCGGTCGGCGGCGAGTGGGACGCCCGCCTCGAAGCCCTCCGGCGCCACCTCCTCGCCGAGCGCTGACTCCGACCGCTCTTTCCGAACGGCTCCGGCCCGTGTAGAACGCAATCGGACATGGCCCAGGACAGCCGCATCGGCGCCACCCTCGCGGGCTACCGAATCGAGCGCCTGCTGGGCCGGGGCGGGATGGGCCGGGTGTACCTGGCCGAGGACACCCGGCTGGGCCGCAAGGTGGCCCTCAAGCTCCTGGACCCCGATCTGGCCGAGGACGAGCGGTTCCGGGAGCGGTTCGTCCGGGAATCCCGCCTGGCGGCGTCGATCGACCATCCGAACGTCATCCCCATCTACGAGGCGGGGGAAGGAGACGGCGTCCTGTTCATCGCCATGCGCTACGTGGAGGGCACCGACCTGGCCAGGCTCATCGAGGAGGAGGGCTCGCTCCAGCCCGGCCGGACCGCCGCGATCGTCTCCCAGGTGGCTGACGCGCTCGACGCCGCCCACGAGCGGGGCCTCATCCACCGCGACGTGAAGCCCGGGAACATCCTGGTCGGCCGGGGCGACCACATCTATCTCACCGACTTCGGCCTGATCAAGCGCCGAGAGTCCGACCCCGGGCTCACCAGGACCGGGCAGTTCATGGGATCGGTGGACTACGCGGCGCCCGAACAGATCAGGGGGGAGGCCGTCGACCCCCGAACCGACGTGTACTCCCTGGGCTGTGTCCTGTACGAGTGCCTGGTCGGGGAGCCGCCGTACGCCCACGACCCCGAGATCGCCGTGCTGTACGCCCACTTGAACGATCCCCCACCGAAGGTGACGGCGAGGCACCCCGAGCTTGCACATGCCGTCGACGCCGTGGTCGAGAAGGCCATGGCCAAACGCCCGGACGACCGGTACGAGAGCGCCGGGCAGATGGCCCAGGCCGCTCGCGATGCGATCGCCGCGCCAGCCCCGGGTGGAGGACCGACCCCGCGACTGCCGCCGAAGAAGGTGGTGGTCGGGGCGGGCGTGACGGTCCTGGTGGTCGCGCTTGCCGTCGTCCTGGTGGTGGCCCTGACTCGCGATGGGGGGCGCCCTTCCGCGGCACCCTCCCACCCCGCATCGACGGTGGCGCCCCCGCCGGCAAACTCGCTCGTCGAGATCGATGCAGCCACCGGTCGGGTGGTGAGGACGATCCCGAACGTCGACGGGACCAGGGGCCTGGCGGTGGGGGAGGGAGGAGTCTGGGCGCTGCTGCCCGCACAACAGCAAGCGAGCTTTCTCCTCCACCTCGATGCCTCGACCGGGAAGCGCCACGGGATGATCGGAAACGTCTGGAGGATGGCGGTGGGGGCCCACGGCGTGTGGGTCCTCGCCTTCTCCGGGGCCGAGGGCAGCGGGGTGCTGACCGTGAGGCGGGTGGACGCGGCCACGGACGAGGTCATCGGCCGGATCCCCCGGTCGGCGGGTGCCGCCGGAGCGACCCAGGAAGGTGCCCGCCTGTCGATCGGCGAGGGAGGGGTGTGGGCCGTATTCGAGGACGGCACCGTGGAGCGCATCGATCCACGGTCGAACACCGTGGCGGCCCGGACCGATACCGGCCTGGCGCTCGATGGCGTGGCGGCGGGGGAAGGGGCCGTGTGGGCGAAGGACAGCTTCGACGAGAAGGTGGTCCGGATCGATCCGGCGACCGCGCAGGTGACCAAGACGATCGGGGTCCAGGGGAACCTGACAGGCATCGCGGCGGGCCTCGGACGGGTGTGGATCCTGGACGCGGTGGCCGGGACGGTCACGACGATCGACCCGGGAACAGGCCTCGTGGGCACCAAGTTTCAGGTGGGAAGCTCACCGAGAGCCATCGCCGTGGGGGCCGGGTTCGTGTGGGTCACGGACGCGGATGGCAACCTGTACCGGGTCGACCCGGTCACGCTGGACGTGTCCAAGATCCCGGTGGGCCCCTCGCTGGCGCTCGTGGCGGTCGATGACGCCTCGGGGAAAGTGTGGGTCTCGGTGGGATCGGGGTCCTAGCGCTTCCTTCGTGGCGTCAACCGGGAGGCTGGGTCCCCCCAAGCGCCGTGTCATCCCAGGCAGTTACCCGCCCCGAAGGATGCCAGGATCCGGCGATGGTGGGCTCCTCCGTCCCACGCCACGTTCAGCGCGATGCACCGGACGCCGTCCACCAGGAAACCGCCGTTGAACTGCGTGCCGTACCGGTCCGGTGGGGGATGGCACACCTGGAAGGTGACCCGGTAGTCGCCGCGCTCGACCCGGCCGGCGCTGAATCGGTGCGGGTCGTAGATGAGCGAGGCATGAGGCCGATCGGCCGGCGCGATCGAGAGCGTCGCCGCTCGTCGGGCCACCGCCAGCACCTTCACCGCGTTCAGTCTGCCATTCGGCCGGCGGAACTCACTTGCCCTGGCATGCGCGTATCCGGGAAGGCCGATCAGATACAGGGGTCCGGCCCGAACGCTGTTGGTCTCGACGGTCTGGCGGCTGAGCTCCCCGTACACGCTGCTCTCGCAGGTCCGAACGAACGCGTGCGGCCCGATTCGCGCGGCGCGCGCCACCGAGGACAGGGGCGGGAGCGGGGATGTCGACGCGGACGGGCTCGTCGAAGGGAGGGGGACGGATCTCTCTTCGGCGTTTCCGGTGCAGGAGGCGAGCAGCGCGAGCATCCCTGCGACGAGACCGGCGCGCTTCATCCCGTCCGAACATACTCCCGCTGCCCACGTCCGGTTCCCTTCGAACAGCCGATTCCGCGGGGTGGTTCCCTATACTGGATGCGAAGTCGTTCCGGGGAGCTCGGGCCACCGGGCTGAGAGGCGGGCTGACGCGCCCGCGACCCGAGGACCTGAACCGGGTAATGCCGGCGGAGGGAGACATGGCAACGGACACCGTCCCGCTCGAGGATTCAATGACCATTGCGGGGCGCGAGTTCCGGTCGCGGCTCATCGTGGGAACCGGGAAGTTCGGCTCGTTCGAGGTCATGAGCGACGCCCTCATCGCGTCGGGGACCGAGATGGTGACGGTCGCGCTTCGCCGGGTGGACCTGGAGGCGACGGGCGGTCCCGACATCCTCGAGTTCATCGACCGGTCGCGGTACCTGGTGCTGCCCAACACCTCCGGTGCCGTCGACGCCGAGGAAGCGCTGCGCATAGCCCGACTGGCCCGGGCCGCGGGGCTACCGACGTGGATCAAGCTCGAGGTCACCCCGGAGCCGCGGTACCTCATGCCGGATCCCGTGGAGACGCTGCGCGCGGCCGAGCGCATGGTCGCCGACGGCTTCACCGTGCTGCCGTACATCGGCGCCGATCCCATCCTGGCCAAGCGCCTGGAGGAGGTGGGCTGCGCGACCGTGATGCCGCTCGGGTCGTGGATCGGATCGAACCAGGGCGTCCGGACCCGCGACGCGATCCAGATCATCGTCGAGCAGGCCACGGTCCCGGTGGTGGTGGACGCCGGGCTCGGCGCCCCGTCGCATGCCGCGGAAGCCATGGAGATGGGTGTCGATGCCGTGCTGGTCAACACCGCCATCGCGGTGGCCCGCGACCCTGCGGAGATGGCCCGGGCGTTCGCGCTGGGGGTGGAGGCCGGCCGCCGGGCGTTCGTTGCCGGGCGGGCTCCGGAACGCGAGGCGGCGGAGGCCTCCAGCCCGCTCACCGGGTTCCTGGACCGCCTCGTGACCTCGCAGGCCGATGCGGGGGTCACCGAGCCGTGAGCCACGCGGAGGTTCGCACGGGCGGCCATGGCCTGAAGCCGCTTGAACACCCGGCCGACCGCCACGGGGACGGCTTCGCGGCGCCGCCACCGGAGGTGACGTTCGCGGACGAGCTGGAGCGGCTTCCCCTCGACGACCTGCTGGCGGTCGCGGGGGCCGCGTCGGCGTCGCGAGTGGAGCGCGCGCTTCGGAGGAACCCGCTGGAGCGGACCCTGGAGGACTTCGCGGCGCTGCTGTCGCCGGCCGCGGCATGCCGGCTGGAGGACATCGCCGCCGCGTCGCGCCGGCTGACCCTGGCCCGGTTCGGCCGGACCATGCGCATGTACGCGCCGCTGTACCTGTCGAACGAGTGCCTGACCACGTGCGCGTACTGCGGGTTCGCCCGGGAGCTCCCCATCGCCCGCAAGACGCTCACGGCCGATGAGACGCTGGCCGAGGCTCGGCACCTGCTCCATCAGGGGTTCCGCTCCATCCTGCTGCTCACCGGCGAGCACGAACGGCTCACCGGGGTCGAGTTCCTGGAGGACCGCATCCGGCTGCTGGCCCGGGAGGTCCCGCAGCTGTCGATCGAGGTCCAGGTGTGGAGCGAGGAGGAGTATCGGCGACTGGCCGCCGCGGGCTGCGAGGGCGTGGTGATCTACCAGGAGACCTACCACCCGGACACGTACGCGCGCGTGCACCTGGCGGGGCGGAAGCGCCATTACCGGTGGCGGCTGCTGGGACCGGAACGGGCGGCGCGGGCTGGGATGCGGCGCGTCGGCATCGGCGCGCTGTACGGCCTGCACCCCGACTGGCGCTACGAGGCGCTCTGCGTGGCCGCCCACGCCCGGTTCCTCCAGCGGCACTACTGGCGTTCCCAGGTGAGCATCTCGTTTCCACGCATGCGGCCCAGCGCCGCGGGGTTCCAGCCGGTGACGTCGCTGGGCGACAGGGAACTGGTGCAGCTGGTGTGCGCGGCGCGGCTGGCCATGCCCGACGCCGGCCTGGTGCTGTCGGCCAGGGAGCTGCCGGAGTTCCGGGACGGGCTGTTCCGGGTGGGCATCACGCACACGAGCGCCGGCTCCCACACCGAGCCCGGCGGGTACGAGCAGCCGAAGGAAGCCACGGAGCAGTTCGAGGTGGCGGACCTCCGTTCGCCGTCCCGGGTCGTGGAACGCCTGCGCGAGCTGGGCTACGACCCGGTGTGGGAGGACTGGGCCAGAGTCACCCCGAGCGCCGAGTCGATGCTCACGCGAGCAGCCGCGCCCGCATCTCAGGAATCGTGAGCAACGATGGCCGAAGAGGTTCGCCGGTACTGAAAGCCGCGTCTCGGCGCTCGGCGGCCTCCCCTCGCATCCGATCGGGGGGCCGTCCTGCCAGCGCCGCGCTGACCCGCGGGGCAACTCCGGGGTCGACGGGACTCACGTGGGAGCCGTGCGACCGTGTGCGTTCAAGCGCTCGGCCCGCCGGAGCCGCGACGTTCGCCACCAGAGATTGAGTGGGACGGCCGTGATCCAGAACGCGGCCACACCGACCCAGAACCAGTCGACGCCGGACGGTCTTCTAAGCCCCATGTAGAGCATGAACGCAAGGAATGCCGTCCCGATCGGGACGTTCGTGAACAGCCAGGACCGCAGTTCTCGCCTGCGGATCGCCATGAAGCCGTAGACGTAGGGTTCGAGGTGCGGGTCGTCGACTCGCGCGCCGCGCCGGACCGCTCGCCTCACCTCCGCTCGCTCTGCGGGCGTGAGCCTCTCGTCCCAGGCCAGCCGCCACTCGGGCCCGCGGCCCTGAAAGACGCTCGGATCGACCGGCCCCACCGGCCCCACCGGCCCCACGTCTCGATTATCGCAGCGGTGAGCCGGCTCCATCCGCCGCCTGGAGGGGTCGGCGTTCAGATCAAGTTCCGTTGCTTTTAGAATCTGGAGCGTGACTGCCGACGCGCGCCAGATCCAGACCATCTCGCTGCTGGACGAGCCGCTGCGACGCCGGCTGTACGAGTACGTGCGCGACCGCCGGGATGCCGTGGGGCGGGACGAGGCGGCGGGCGCGTGCGGGATCTCGCGGAGCCTGGCGGCCTTCCACCTGGACCGGCTGGTGGAGGGCGGCCTGCTCTCGGTGGAATATCGGCGGCTGACCGGGCGGACCGGCCGGGGCGCGGGACGGCCGGCCAAGCTCTACCGTCCGTCCGGGCGGCGGTTCCGGGTCACGCTGCCGGAGACGCGGTACGCGCTGGCGGGAAGGGTCCTGGCGGACGCGGTCGAGGAGCGCCGCACCGAGGAATCGGCCCAGGACGCCGTGAGCCGCGTCGCGAGCCGGGCGGGCCAGGACCTCGGCGGGCAGCTCCGCCGGGAGGCCCGGTCCACCCGGGCGGCGCCGCTCACCGTGGCAAAGCGGGCGCTTCAACATCTCGGGTTCGAGCCGATGCGGATAGGCGGGAGGGTCGTGCTGCGCAACTGCCCGTTCCACGACCTCGTGCAGGCCCACCCCACGCTGGTATGCGCGATGAACCGCGCGCTGCTGCTCGGGATCCTCGAGGGCCTGGGGACCGAGGGCCTCACCGCCGGGCCGTGGAACGAGCCGGGGTACTGTTGCGTGGAGGTGAGGCCGGCGTGACGAGACGTTCAGGGAAGCGGTCCGGTGGACGGCTGCTCCGCGCGGTGGAGCGGGCCATCCTCGGGGTGGGGATGACGCTGGTCGCCTTCGTGGTCGAGCGGAAGCTGCTGAAGGGGCTCCGTGAGGGCGGGATCAAGAAGAAGAGACCCCTCGCCGAGGAATTGGAACAAGTGGTCGACGTCTCGCCGTCGGGAGAGCACGCCCGCCCGAAGAGCTGAAGGGCCGTCCCTCGAACGAGCCCGGTCGCGACGCCTAGCGTCCCCGGCGGGCCAGGTCGGCCACCAGGCCCGCCAGCAGCAGGCCCCCGACCACGCCCATCGCGATCGGCACCCATGGGGCCACCTTCTCGGAGACCGCCGTGATCGCGCTCCCCACGAATGCGCTGGCCCCCGCGATGGCGAGCGCCAGGCGCCGTCCGGTCCGGCGGATGGTGTCCTCGAGGCGCTCTGTCCCCCGGAACAGCACCTGGAGCTTCGGCCCGGGCCGGGCCCCGGCCAGCCGCTCCACGGCCTCCACCAGCCGGACCAGCCGGACCCGCATCTTCTGCGCCTCGTAGAACAGCCTTCCGGGGCTGATGCGCTCCCGGATCTGCCCGGTCAGGCGCTTCATCACGAACTGGCCGGCCACCGCGAAGGGGTCCAGGTCGGGGTCCAGCTCCGCCGTCGCCAGCTGCATCTGGGCCAGCGCCTTCCCGGTCAGCATGAGCGAGGTCGGCAGCTGCACGTCGTGGCGGATGGAGATCTCGGTCAGCTCCTGGAGGATCGGGCCGAGCTGGATCTCGCGCAGCGACAGGTGCCGGTACCTGGTGAGGATGCCCTCGAGGTCCTTCTCGAACGCGGCGATATCGATGTCGCCGCGCTGGTCGTCGCCGGCCAGCATGAGCGTCACGTCGGTCAGGAAGTGCAGGTCGCTCTGGGCGAACGCCATGATGAGCAGCAGCAGCAGCTCGCGGACGTCGGCGCCCACCTCGCCGACCATCCCGAAGTCCAGGAAGTAGATCCTGTCGTTCCACCACTTCAGGTTCCCGGGGTGGGGGTCCGCGTGGAAGAAGCCGTCGGTCAGGATCTGCCGGTAGTAGGACTCCAGCAGCTGGCGGGCCGCCTCCGTGCGCTCCGGGCCTACGGGCGCGTCGCGAATGGGGCCGCCCTCGACCTCCTGCATCACGAGGAGGCGGTCGGTCGTGTACTCGGTGTAGAGGTGGGGCACGTCGAGCCGCGGGAACGGCTCGAGGACCTGACGCATCCGGTCGATGTTCCCGCCCTCCTGCCGGAAGTCGAGCTCCCGCCGGAGCGACTCGGAGAGGTGCTCGATGATGGCCGGCATGTCGAACACCTGCCGGAACGCGGCCCGGTTCGCCGTCTTCTCCGCGAACAGCTCGAGCAGCCCCAGGTCGTCCAGGATGTCGCGGCGGGCGGTGGGGCGCTGGACCTTCACCACGACCTTGTCGCCGGTCTCCAGCGTGGCCCGGTGGACCTGCGCGATGGTGCCGGCGGCGAGCGGCTCGGGGTCGATGCTGGCGAACACGTCCTCCCACGGCACGCCCAGCTCCTGCTCCATCACCGAAACGACCTCCTCCTCGGTGAGGGGCGTGACCTTGTCCTGGAGCGTGGCCAGCTCCTCCACGAATGTGGGGGGCAGGAGGTCGGGGCGCGTGGACAGGATCTGGCCGAGCTTGGCGAACGTGGGGCCCAGCTCGTCCAGGGCCGCGCGGAGCTGCCGTGCCCGAGCCCGGCTGGTGGCCTCCTCGTCCTGTTCCTTGGACGGCTGGAAGAGCTCCCGGACGCCGTACTTCGCCATGACCCGCCCGATGCGGGTGGCCCGCCGAAGGAGATAGCCGGCGGGGAGGGCCGCGTCGCCGTCCGCCACCGCGGCCGGCGCTTCCACGCGCGGCGCCAGCCCGAGGTCGGTGTTCACGATGATCACCGAGCACCGGGCCATGTGCGAGACGCGGTTCGGGACGTTCCCCAGCAGGAACCGTTTCCGACCGCTCATCCCGACGTTGCCCACCACGACGACGTCGACGCTCTCGGTCTCGGCGACCGAGACGATGGCCCGGGCCGGGTCGGGATCCACCACCACGCGGGCCTTGCCGCGCGCGCCGGCGAGCTGGACCGCCAGCTCCTCCAGCCCCCGGGTGGCCTGGACCGCGGCCTGCGACTCCACGGCGCCCGTCTGCGGCTCGCCCTCGGTGTCGGGGACGATCACCTGGAGCAGCAGCAGCTCGGCCTGGTAGCGATCCGCCATCTGGGCCGCCCAGTCCACCGCCCTGGTGGCGGTCGTCGAGCGGTCCGTGGCGACGAGGATGCGGTTGACCACGGGACCTCCGGTCGCGGGGCGCCATTACAGCGCAGGGAGCGGGTTCGAGACAAGGACGCGCTCGGTGCGCCCCGAAGGGCGTCACAACCCGACGGCCCGGAGGCATAGTACGGGCGAGAGTCCGAGACGAGGCCCGTGTTCGAGGAACTCACCGACGACGAGCTGATCCTGCTGGCGGGGACGCGCGCCGAAGCGTTCGGGGCGTTCTACCGGCGGCACGCGGAAGCGTTGCTCCGGTTCTTCGCCCGGCGGACGTTCGACCCCGACGCGGCCGCCGAGCTGACCGCGGAGACGTTCGCGTCGGCGTTCGTGGGGCGGCGCCGGTTCGCGCCTCGGGGCGGAGGTGCGGAAGCGTGGCTGTACGGGATCGCCCGGCACCACCTGGCCCGGTTCTTCCGCAAGGGCGCCGTGGAGGCGCGGGCCCGGCAGCGGCTGGGCCTCCCGGAGCAGGGGCTGTCGGACGTCGACTACGACCGGATCGAGGAGCTGTATGACTTCGACGCCGTGCGGCGGGCCGTGGCCGACGCGTTCTCGGTTCTCTCGGAGGAGCAGCGGGAGGCGGTGACCCTGCGGGTGGTCGAGGGCCGGTCGTACGCGGAGGTGGCCGAGGCGCTGGTGTGCAGCGAGCAGGCAGCCCGGGCCCGGGTCAGCCGGGGGCTGCGCCGCCTGAGCGGGCTCCTCGAGCATCGGATGAGCGAGCTGGACGTGGAAGGGAACGCGAAGTGAAGACCGAGATCGAGTACCTGCGCGAACTGGAAGAGAAACTCATGGAGGCCGTCCAGCGGGAGTCGAGGCCCGTGCCGCGGCGGGCCCGGCCGTCCCTGTGGCGGCGGTACCGGATCCAGCTCCTCGCCGCAGGCACCGCCGCGTTCCTCGCGGTTGCGGGAACGGTCGGGTACTTCGTCACGCGCGGATCGCCTGCCGTGAGGGCGGCGGGAATCCAGCCGCCCTCCGACCAGAGAAGTCACCTCACCCTTGTCCCCTCCGTCAAAGGCGCGTCCGACTACGCAGCGAACGGGGGGCCCACACCGGCGCCGTCCGCCTCCCCCGCGAAGGCAGGCCCGTCAGCTTCCGGTGGCCCGGTCGTCGGGCCGAACGTGATCAAGACCGCGCAGCTCTCGATCCGCGTGGCCAAGGGCAGCTTCGGCGAGCAGTTCGGCAAGGCCACCGAGATCGCGGGCACGAACGGTGGCTACGTCCAGTCGTCGACCATCCAGAACGGGAAGTCGGACACGGGAAGCCTCGCCATCCGGGTTCCTGCGGACCACTTCGAGCTCGCGCTGGCCGGCCTCCGGGCCCTGGGGCACGTGGACCGCGAGTCCATCTCGGGGGAGGATGTCACGGCCCGTTTCGTCGATCTGGCCGCGCGGCTGCACAACGCGAAGGACCAGGTGGCCACGCTGCGCCGGCTGCTGGCCAAGGCCCCGACCGTCGCCGCGACGTTGCGTGTCAACAACGCGCTATCGAACGCCCAGCTCGAGGTGGAGCAGCTCCAGGGACAGCTCCGGGTCCTCGCGAACCGCGCGGACCTCGGGACCATCCAGCTCACGCTGTACGAGCGAGCGCCGGCGCCGCCGCCGCAGCCAACGGCGAATCACCGGACGATCGGCGGGGCCTGGCACCGTGCCGTTCACGGGTTCTTCGGGGTCGTCTACTCCGTGGTCGTGGGGATGGGATACCTCGTGCCGATCTCGGTCCTCGTGGCGATCGCCATCGTGCTGGTGTGGCTCGGCGTCCGCCGGGCCCGCAACCGCGTGGTGGCCTGAGCCCCGCTCCTACACTTGAGGCCGTGAAGGTCACGGCAAACGGGAAGCCCTACGACGTCGACCCCGGCACGACCATCGACGCCTTCATCCGGCTTCGCGGCCTCGACCCCGGAAACGTCGTGGTCGAGCACAACGGGGAGGCCCTGGAGCGTTCCCGCTACGCCACGCTCGAGCTGGCGGAGGGCGACAGCATCGAGCTGGTGCGGGCGGTGGCGGGTGGATAGGCGCGAACGCCTGGCCGGCGCACGCCTGTACGTCGTGACCGGGGCCCGGCAGGACCGGGGCGATCTGCCGGAATTCCTCGACGCCATCCTCGAGGCCGGCACGGACATCGTGCAACTCCGGGAGAAGGAGGCTGAGGCGGGCGACCTCCTGCGATGGGGCGAGGCGTTCCGCGATGCCGCCCAGCGCCACGGCGCCCTGTTCACGGTGAACGACCGCCCGGACGTGGCCCTGGCCCTCGGCGCAGACGGCGTGCACCTCGGCCAGAACGACCTCCCGCCGTCCGCGGCGCGCCGGATCCTCGGCCCCGATGCCATCGTCGGCCTGTCCTGCCACGCGCCGGCAGAGCTGGACGCCGCGCCGCGGGAAGCCGACTACGTGACCGCCGGCCCCGTCCACGCCACGCCGACGAAGCCGGGGCGGCCCGGAACCGGGCTCGACGTCGTTCGCCACGCGGCCGCCACCCAGGAGCGCCCGTGGTTCGCCATCGGCGGCATCGACCCCCAGACGCTTCCAGAGGTCATCCAGGCCGGAGCGACGAGGATCGTCGTGGTCCGCGCCGTGACCGAGGCCGCCGATCCGGTTCAGGCGGTCAAGGCGCTGCTGGCGGCGCTTCCCCCCCTCTGACCCGCGGGGAGAACCCGGCCAGGAGGATGCCGGACACCACGACCACCCCAAAGGTCAGCACGCCCGCCGTTCCGCCCAGGAGCAGCCCGGCCTTGGCGGCGACCAGCCCGGCCAGGACGAGCATGCCGGCCCCCACCGCCGGCGCCAGCGACAGCGCCAGGAGCGGCGAGGCCTCCCGGCCCAGGAACCACTTCGTCCATCCCAGGCCAGCCATGGTCAGCAGCACGACCAGCAGGAGCCCGCCGGCCAGGCCAGCCTCGGTGGTCGGCACGGGCCGCAGCGGCGCCACGGCCGCCAGCGGCTGGGTCGGCGGCGTGCCCCGGAGCAGCGCCACGCCGGGCGCGATGACCGGCGCGCCGATCGTCTTTGTGGCGGCCAGGAACTCCTTCGGCCCGAGCTCCTCGAGCACAAGCACCGGCGGGTGCCGCGCCAGCACCGGCCGGGCGGCCTGCCAGTACGGGAGATTGTGCGCGTTCACGTCGGGGTTCGGTACGCGGGAGAACCGCCCCGCCAGCAGGTCCGCGGGCTCGCCGGGCACCACGAAGACGCTCTCCTGGCGGGAGGGCGGCAGGGCCGCGCGGATGGTCCGTTCCTTCAGCGCCACGGAGATCGAGCCCGACGACCCGAGCGGCCCGACGAGGAACACCACCGCGTCCCCGGCCGGGACGTCGGCGGCCAGGTAGGCACCGGCCTCCCGAGCCTGCTGGAAGGCCGTGGCGTCGAACCACTGCTCGGGGCCCTTCAGGTCGGCCGGCCCGTACCACCACAGCACCGACGGGATGGCCAGCGCCGCCACCGCCACGACCGCCACCGCCACGCCAGCCGGCCTCCCGACCCTGCGTGCCACCGGTCGGGCCACCGCCCACACCGCCGCCGACAGCAGCACCACGCCGGGTCCCACCATGAGGAGGGTGAGGAACCGGTGGGGAGGCACGGCCAGGGTCAGCACGCTCACGATCAC
>Ga0137368_10003022_pt1 | contig 17954 bp, 17 predicted proteins | sample SagtaG_13_FD_104917 | JGI IMG/M metagenome (GOLD analysis project Ga0137368, IMG submission 104917) | Vadose zone soil microbial communities from Sagehorn Ranch, Mendocino, California, USA - Sage1_L_100_16 metaG | ecosystem: Environmental > Terrestrial > Soil > Vadose zone | place: USA...
CGCCCGCTCCAGCGCCTCGGGGTAGCTGATCCGCTCCCGGGACGCCAGCGCCTCCACGCACGCCTCGGCCCGCTCGCCGATGCCGCGGCGCGGGGTGTTGATGATCCGGCGCAGGCTGACCAGATCGGCGGGGTTGACGAGGGTACGCAGGTAGGCCAGCAGGTCCTTGACCTCGCGCCGCTCGTAGAAGCGGACGCCGCCTACCACCTTGTACGGCAGGCCGACCCGGATGAAGATCTCCTCGAACACCCGGGACTGCGCGTTCGTCCGGTAGAAGACGGCGACCTCGCCGGGGGTGACCTCGCCGCCGTCGGACAGCCGGTCCACCTCGCCGGCCACCCAGGCCGCCTCGTCGTGCTCGTTGTCCGCGACGTATCCGATGATCTGCGCCCCGGCACCGGCGTCGGACCACAGGTTCTTCGGCTTGCGGCTCGGGTTCTTGGCGATGACCGAGTTCGCCGCGGACAGGATCGTCTGGGTGGAGCGGTAGTTCTGCTCGAGCAGGATGGTGCGCGCGCTCGGGAAGTCCCGTTCGAACTCGAGGATGTTGCGGATGGTGGCGCCGCGGAAGGCGTAGATCGACTGGTCCGCGTCTCCCACGACACACAGCTCCGCGGGCGGCACCGCGGACGCCTCCCGCACCACGTCACCGTCGACCGTCGACAGCCCGCGGTCGCCGCTGGACAGCTCCCGGACCAGCACGTACTGCGCGTGGTTGGTGTCCTGGTACTCATCCACCAGCACGTGCCGGAACCGCCTGCGGTAGTGCTCGGCCACGTCCGGAAACACCTGCAGCAGGTTGACCGTGGTCATGATGAGGTCGTCGAAGTCCATCGCGTTGGCGTCCCGCAGCCGGCGCTGGTACAGCGTGTACGCTTCGGCGACCACCTTCTCCAGGTACCCCGAGGCGCGTTGCGTCCAGGTCTCGGGATCGACCAGCTCGTTCTTCAGGTTGCTCACCTGTGCGGCCAGCGACCGGGCCGGGAACCGCTTCGGGTCCAGGTCCAGGTCGCGGCTGACCAGAGTCATCAGCCGCTGGCTGTCCGCCTGGTCGTAGATGGAGAAGCTGGTCGTGTAGCCGAGTTGCTTGGCCTCCCTGCGCAGGATCCGCACGCACATCGAGTGGAACGTGGAGACCCACATCGCGGCCGCCCGCCGGCCGACCAGCGCGGCCACCCGCTCGCGCATCTCGCCGGCCGCCTTGTTGGTGAACGTGATGGCCAGGATCTGTCCGGGCAGCACCTCGCGGTGGGCCAGCAGGTAGGCGATGCGGGCAGTGAGCACCCTGGTCTTGCCGGAGCCGGCGCCGGCCACGATCAGCAGCGGCGAACCGGTGTGCACCACCGCCTCGCGCTGCTGCGGGTTGAGCCCCTCCAGCAGGGTGTCCGGGTCGACTGCGAGCCGCACCCGAGGTCGTCGGGTGGCCTCGGTAGGCACTTCGGGGGCCGCGCCCAACTGCTCGGCTCCGCGCTCGCTCGGCACCTGCACCCCTCGAGGACGGTCTGCAAGCTCCGCCGCCGGGACAGCGGCCCTGCGATGCCCACTCGCTGTCGCCTCGCCTGCGCTCATGACAACGGCAACCCTACTGCGCTCCGCCGACAACCTCCCGGACGTCGGCCGGCGCGGTAGCCCGGACGGTGCCCAGCGCGATCGCGGCGCCGACCAGGATCAACCCGGCCGAGCTGACCAGCGCGGCGCTCAGCCCGGCCCGGAACGACTCGCCGGCCGCCTGGATGACCTGGCCGACGATCGGCCCGTACGCCGCCGTGGCCGCGTCGGCGCTGCTGGCGGTGGCCTCGCCGGTGACCACCGCGTCGATCACGATCCGGTGGAACGCCTCCGGGATGCCGAGCTGGTTCAGCCGGTTGGTCAGGTCGGCGATGAGCCGCCCGTACACGATGGAGCCCAGGATGGCCGTACCGAAGACCGCCCCGAGCTGGCGGCTGGTGTTGCTCATCGACGCGGCCATGCCGGACCGCGCCGCCGGCACCAGCCCCAGCACCGCCGACGTCACCGGCACCACCGCGACGCCGAACCCGGCACCGGCCACGGCCAGCGCGAGCAGCAGCGGGCCGAACGGGTCGGCGCCGCCGAGGTAGTGCTCGGTGAGCAGCGTCCCGGCGGCGGCCAGCAGGCAGCCGACCACCATCGGGTCCCGCGGCCCGTACCGCGCCACCCAGCGCCCGGTGAGCAGCGCGCCGACCACCATCGCGGCCGCCATCGGGGCGAACTGCGCCGCGATCCGGAAGCCGGAGTAGCCGACCACCGACTGCAGGTACAGCGCGGTGAAGAAGAAGATCGAGAACACCCCGAAGTAGATGGTGAACGTGACCGCCAGCGGCCCGACGAACGCTGGCCGGCGCAGGTACGCCAGCTCCAGCATCGGCCCGGGTGCGCGCCACTCGATCAGCAGGAACCCGACCCCGGCCAGCCCGGACAGGACGAACAGCGCGATCACCCAGCCGGCCCGGTACCCGGCGTTCTCGCCGCCGATCACCGCGAACACCACCGCGGCCAGCGCGCCGGAGCCCACCACGAACCCGGCCAGGTCCAGCCGGGTCGGCTGCGGGTCGGCGCTCTCCGGCACGAACCGGACCACCGTCGCCAGCAGCAGCACCCCGCACGCGACGTTGAACCAGAACACCGCCCGCCAACCGCCCAGGCCGACCAGGGCACCACCGACCACCGGGCCGAGCGCTAGCGCCAGCCCGCACACCGCGGCCCAGGCCCCGATGGCGCGTGCCCGCGGGCCGGCCTCGGGGTAGAGCTGCCGGATCACCGACAGCGTCCCGGGCTCGGAGGCCGCGGCGCCGACGCCCATCACCGCCCGCGCCGCGATCAGCATGCCCACGCCCGGGGCCAGCGCGCCGGCCAGCGAGCCGACCGTGAAGATCACCAGGCCGATCACCATCACCCGGCGGCGGCCCAGCCGGTCGCCGAGGGTGCCGGCGGTGAGCATCAGGCTGGCGAACACCAGCGCGTACCCGTTCACCACCCACTGCAACTCGGTCACCGTGGCGTGCAGATCCGACTGCACCGAGCTCAGCGTGACGGCCACGATGGTGGTGTCCAGGAACGTCAGGAACAGCACCCCGCAGACCGCGGCCAGGGCGGTCCGCGTGCGCACCGGCGCCGGCGCGCTCACGAGCCGGAGCCGGAGCACGGCGGCGCGGTCAGGCCCTGCAGCGCGAGCAGCGCGCAGTAGGTGCTCGCCGCCACCTTCCACGTCCCGTTGTCGAGCACCGCGCCGCCGGCCTGGTTCTCCAGCACCGGCTTGCCGTCGAGCAGCACGGTGAACGTCACCGCGGCGCTGTTCGGGGTGCTCCGGGTGACCTTGACCACCTTCACCCCGGACTGCCTGGCCAGCGGCCCGGCGTTCTGCTGCTCGATCACCTTGGTGAACTGCTCGCCCTTCTGCAGCAGGCCGACCTTGGTCTGCACCGGCAGCGTCCCGTCGAAGAACCGCTGGTACAGGGTGGTGACCTGGTCGGTGACCGACCCGCTGGTGGTGGCCGGGCCCGGCGGTGCCGAGGTGGGCGGTGGCTGGCTCGCGGGCTTGCCCCCGCAGCCGGCCAGCGCGGCCACCACGGCCAGCGCACTGAGAACGGACCCGATCCGTCTGCCCATCATCCGCAGCTCCACCCCGACTCGCGATCAGCTCGATTTGTACCGTAGCGCCTGCTCTGTCGGTGACGACAAACGGCTCGTCGATCTCACCGCTTCCCGAGGTCGAGCCGGGTGTGGCACACTTTCCGGGTGCAGCACGCGACGCGCCGATTTTTCTACGGCTACCGGAGTCCGGTAGTCGTCGCCGCCGCCTGATCATCCCAGCAGCCGACGCCCCGGGCCCACAGCCCCGGGGCGTTTCGTCGTTTCGGAGTTGCGGAGGCCTTGGGCGGACCGAGAGGAACCCGCCGTGCTCGACCTGCAGGCCATCGCCCCCGACGCACCGGAGGTCATCCCGGTGCTCCGCAACCAGATCGACGCCCTCGACGAGGCGATCACCAGACTGGTCAACGAACGCGCCCGGCTGTCCCGACGAGTGCAGACCGCCCGGATCGCCTCGGGCGGCGTACGCATCGAACTGGGTCGCGAGCGCGAGATCCACAGCCGGTACCGCAGCGCCCTGGGCGCCGGCGGAGCCGCGCTGGCCGACGCGATCCTGCGCACCTGCCGCGGGCCGCTGCTCCCCGACCGCCGCTGACCCGCCGCCGCTGAGCTTCCAGTGCTTCATCGCCGACGACGGGAGCGTCGGCGTGTTCGAACCGACCGGGGTGGCGGCCATCGCCGGTGGCGGCTCGTTCGACTGCGGCGAGGTGCGCGCCACCGCCGCGAGCGCAGAAGGAGCTGGACAAGCTGGGACAGTGGGAGGGTGCTGATCCTCCAGCCGCGGCAGTGGCAGCCACTGCGGGCCGCCCACGAGCGCCGGGTGGACGCCTGGGTCGGCCCGCACCTGGCGCGCCGCAGCCGCGGCGGCACGCACCCCGTCGAGGACTTCCTGTTCACGTACTACCCGCACCGGCCTGCCCGGTTGCGCCGCTGGCATCCGGGAGCCCGCGTCGCGCTGGCCGGCGCGCAGGAGTACCTGGCGTACGACGGCTACGTGCGCACCGACGGCGGCGCGGTCACCGCCGACCCGGCCCGGCTGACGGCCACCGCCCGGACCGCGCTGCACCGCACCGCCGGCCTGCTGCACCGCACCGCCGGACGGCCCGCGCATCTCGGCTGCTTCGGCCTGCACGAGTGGGCCATGGTGTACCGCATCCCGGCCGGCGACATCCGGCACGCGGGCTGGCCGCTTCGGCTCCCCCCCGGGAGGCTCGCCGAGGTGGTGGACTCGATGCGGGTCACCTGCAGTCACTTCGACGCGTACCGCTTCTTCACCGCGCCGGCCCGCCCGCTGAACCGGCTGGCCCCCACCCGGGAGAGCCAGCCCGACCTGGAGCAGCCCGGCTGCCTGCACGCCAACATGGACCTCTACAAGTGGGCGTACCGCGGCACCCCTTACGTACCGAGCGACCTGGTGGCCGACTGCTTCGCGCTGGCCCGCGACATCCGGGCGGTGGACATGCGGGCCAGCCCGTACGACCTGGCTGAGCTCGGGTACCCGCCGATCGCGATCGAGACGCCGGAGGGCCGCGCCGAGTATGTGGCGGCGCAGCGGGGGTTCGCCGAGCGGGCCCGGCCGCTGCGCGCGGCGCTCGTCGCGGCGTACGACACGATGCTCGGCGGCTCGTACGCCGACTCCGGCCGTGCACCCTGATCGATCAGTTCCAACAACTTGTGGACGCAACACGCGGTTCAACAGCGTGTCGCGTCCACAAGTCGAGGAGGCCAGCGCTCTGCGTACGGCCCGGTCGCCGGCAACGCGGCCGGTCGCGTGGAGTACCTGGGTTAAGGGTGAGCGGTACGCCGCCGGATCCCGTGATCGTCGCCGCGTTGTGGCGGCTGTAGCCGGGGATTCCCGGCGACGATCACCGAGGGCACTGGCCGGAAGACGGGACTGGACGGCAAGACCGGACGACGGGACCGGACGGCAAGACCGGCGACGGGACCGGACGACAGTGGTCGTGGCCCGTCGACCCACGACCGACCCGTTGGAACAGGTCATCGCAGCGTCACCGGACACTGGGGCAGGGCGGCCTGCCCGATCCGCCGCCCGACGGACCCTGGCCGGCGGCGCGGCGGATACGCAGAGTCGGTGTCATGGAACCCCGATATGACGCGACACAACAGCACGAGGCGCAGCACCACGAGGCGCAGCAGCACGAGGCGCAGCACGGCTCTGACGACTGGCTGGCCGGCGCCACCGTCGAGATCGGGCAGGAGCACCCGGCCGAGCAACTGGTGGTATCCGCCGACCAGTTGCCCGCGATGCCCGAGCACGACGGCGAACACGACCAGCTCGCCTGAGAGGGCACCGCGATGACACCGCCACGCCTGACGTTCAACGACGAGGAGCTCACCCTCACCCTGACCGGAATGGGAGGCGGCTGGTCGTTCGGCCACCTGCGCGAGATCCGGCTGCTCGACCACGCCCAGGTGCACTTCCCGTCGAGCTGGAGCCAGTTCCAGATGGACGTGGCGCTGCACCTGATCGACACCACCTGGCGGCTGCGCGGCGACCTGATCCTGCGCAGCAGCATCGAGTCCGGCCTTTCGTACAGCCTGGCCGACGGGACCAGCGGCACGCTCGCGGCGAACGCGGAGCTGGTCGAGCACATCCTGCAACGCCCTACGGTGAGCCTGGACGGGTACGTCAACTTCCGCTTCGACGGCGAGGTCGGCGAGCACGGGTTCACCGGCACCTCCGCGGTGATGCTGGGCCTTCGCGGCCGGTTCTGACCCTCGGCGGTCCGCCCGCGTCGGTAGGGTCGGGCCGTGACGCAGAGCCTGCCGCTGCCTGACAGTGAGATCGAACGCGTCCTGGTGGTGACCGCGCACCCCGACGACGTGGACTTCGGCGCCGCCGGCACGGTTGCCGGCTGGACCGACGCCGGCATCGAGGTGGCGTACTGCGTGGTGACCCGGGGCGACGCGGGTGGCTTCGACGACACCCCGCGGGAGCGGATGCCGGAGCTGCGCGAGGCCGAGCAGCGGGCCGCCGCGCAGGCGGTCGAGGTCAAGGACGTGACCTTCCTGGACTTTCCGGACGGGCGGCTGTACCTGACGCACGACCTGCGCCGCGACATCAGCCGGCAGATCCGCCGGTTCCGCCCGCAGCGGGTGCTGTGCCCGTCCCCCGAGCGGAACTGGCAGCGCATCGGCGCCTCGCATCCGGACCACCGGGTGGCCGGCGAGGCCACGCTGTGCGCGGTCTACCCGGACGCGCGCAACCCGTTCGCGCACCCGGAGCTGCTGGCCGAGGAAGGGCTGGCCGAGTGGACGGTCAGTGAGGTATGGATGATGGCCGCGCCGCCCGGTCTGCTCAACCACTGGGTGGACATAACCGACACCTTCGACCGCAAGCTCGCCGCGCTGGGCGCGCACGCCTCGCAGACCGGCCACATGGCGGACCTGGCGGACCGGCTGCGCGGCTGGTTCGGGGCGACCGCGGTGGCCGGCGGGCTGGCCGAGGGGCGGCTGGCCGAGGCGTTCCACGTGATCGCCACGGCCTAGTCTTGGTCGACCACCGGTGAGGAGTCCGACCCCAGTGAGCGACGACGACATCGCCCAGCTCAAGCGGATGCGCGACCACGGTGAGATCACCCAGGCGCAGTACGACGTGCTGCGCCGGCACGTGCTCTGGGGTACGCCCCTGCCAGAGGCCGTCGAGGCGCTGGCCGAACAGGAAGGCCCTGCCCCGCCGTACGCCCCTGCCGCCGGCAACCCCCCGGCCCCGCCGTATCCCCCTGCCGCCGGCAACCCCCCGGCCGCCCCGTACCCGGGGCCACCGAGCGGCGGCCACCCAGCCGCACCGCCGTACCCCGACCCTGCGACGGGCCATCGGCCCGCGGTGCCGCCGTACCGGTACCCCGCGACGGGCGCCCAGCCGGCGGTGCCGTACCCCGGCCCGCCCACCGACGCCCACCCCGCGCAGCCCTACCCCGGCCCGCCCACCGACGCCCAGCCGGCGGTGCCGTACCCCGGCCCGCCCACCGACGCCCAGCCCGCGCAGCCCTACCCCCGCGCCCAGCCCGCGGTGCCGTACCCGGGCACGCCCACCGGCAGCCGGCCCGCCGCGGCGCCGCCCTACCAGCCGCCCTGGCCCACGCCGCCGGCCATCCCGGTGCCGGAGATCCCGCCCGCGTCCCCACCGCGCTGGGGCTCGGAGTCGTGGTGGCACCCCGACCGGCCGCCGCCCCCGCCCGAGACTGCCCACCGCCACCGCGCCCCCGAGCCACCCCCGGCACCGCACCGCCCGGCCGTACCCGAGGCCCCGTCCGAGCCGCGCCGGCGCGGCGGTCGGGCGGCGTTCCTGCTGTCGCTGCTGCTGGTGGTCGCGCTGGTCGGCGCCGGGGTCTGGTGGTTCGTGCTGCGCAAGCCGGGGGTCGCGCCGGCGGAGTACGCCCGGGCGGTGTGCTCCCAGGTGGCGGGCTGGCACGCCGACGTGACCGCCCGAAGCGGCCAACTACAGCAGGCGCTGAACTCCAACAACGACCCCGAGGCCACCCGCAGCGCGCTGGCCACCTTCTTCGACCAGATGGCCAGCCGGACCGACCAGCTCCGCACCGACATCGACGACCTCGGCACCCCCGCCATCGCCGGCGGACAGTCCTACGTGGACGGCCTGGACCGGAAGCTGGACGACACCACCGCCTCGTTCCGCGACTCCGCGCAGAAGTCCCGCGACCTGAACGTGAACGACAAGGCCACCTTCACCATCACCGTCCAGGTGCTCCAGTCCCAGGTGGACCAGCTCATCGGCGGCGTGACCGGCTCCCTGGCCAGCACCTCGACCCCCGGCGAGCTGCGCACCGCCTACAACAACGCCAGCGGCTGCGCCCCCTTCACCGGCTGACGGCCCGCCTCCTGCCTGCCAATACGCGGCGTGCGCTGACCCGGCTCACTCCCACTCGATGGTGCCGGGGGGCTTGGAGGTGATGTCGAGGACCACGCGGTTGACGTCGCGGATCTCGTTGGTGATGCGGGTGGAGATCCGGGCCAGGACGTCGTACGGCAGGCGGCCCCAGTCGGCGGTCATCGCGTCCTGGCTGGTCACCGGGCGCAGCACCACCGGGTGGCCGTAGGTACGGCCGTCGCCCTGCACGCCCACCGAGCGCACGTCCGCGAGCAGCACCACCGGGAACTGCCAGATGTCGCGGTCCAGCCCGGCGGAGGTGACCTCGGCGCGCACGATCGCGTCGGCCTCCCGCAGCACGGCCAGCCGGTCGGTGGTGACCGCGCCGATGATCCGGATCGCCAGGCCGGGCCCGGGGAAGGGGTGCCGCCAGACGATCTCCCCGGGCAGCCCGAGCTGCAGCCCGACCCGGCGGACCTCGTCCTTGAACAGCGTCCGCAGCGGCTCCACCAGCTCGAACCGCAGGTCCTCCGGCAGCCCGCCAACGTTGTGGTGCGACTTGATGTTCGCCGTACCGGTGCCGCCCCCGGACTCGACCACGTCCGGGTACAGCGTGCCCTGCACCAGGAAGTCCACCCCGGCGTCCGCCGCCACCTCGCGCGCCGCCGCCTCGAAGACCCGGATGAACTCCCGTCCGATGATCTTCCGCTTCGTCTCCGGGTCGCTCACCCCGGCCAATGCGGACAGGAACCGGTCTGCCGCGTCCACCACCCGCAGCCGGATGCCGGTGGCGGCCACGTAGTCGCGGGACACCTGCTCGGTCTCGCCGGCCCGCATCAGCCCGGTGTCCACGTACACGCAGGTGAGCTGCTCGCCGACCGCGCGCTGCACCAGCGCCGCCGCCACCGCGGAGTCGACCCCGCCGGACAGCGCGCACAGCACCCGCTTGCCGCCGACCTGGGCGCGGACCCGGTCCACCTGGTCCTCGACGACGTTGTCCATGGTCCAGGTCTGCCTGGCGCCGGCCGCGCCCACCAGGAAGTGCTCCAGCACCCGCTGGCCGTGCTCGCTGTGCAGCACCTCGGGGTGGAACTGCACCCCGTACAGCTCCCGCTCCGGGTCCTCGAAGGCGGCCACCGGCGCACCGGGCGTGGACGCCACCACGGCGAACGAGGGCGGTGCCGCGGTGCACGAGTCGCCGTGCGACATCCACACCGACTGCGTGTGCGGCAACCCGCGGAACAGCACCCCCGGCTCGGTCACCGTCAGCGGCGTGCCGCCGTACTCCGACGTGCCGGTGTGCGCCACCGTGCCGCCCAGCGCCCGGGCCATGAGCTGGAACCCGTAGCAGATACCGAGCACCGGCACCCCGGCCCGGAACAGCGCCGGGTCGATGTCCGGCGCACCCTCGGCGTACACCGACGCCGGACCGCCGGACAGGATGATCGCGGTGGGCCGCCGGGCCAGCATCTCGGCCACCGGCATGGTGTGCGGCACGATCTCGGAGTACACCCGCGCCTCACGCACCCGGCGGGCGATGAGCTGCGCGTACTGCGCGCCGAAGTCGACCACGAGCACGACCTCGGCGTAGGCCGACTCGGCAGGACCAGTCACAACCGGATTCTACCGGCCGGCCCGGACCGCGGGCCGGCGCCGTCACCCCGCCCGCAGCGGATCTGGCCCGGTTCGGTGTCGATCGTCACCACTTCGGGCGGCGCTCGTTGAGCGGAGCAGACCTTCGTCCCTCTCACCGGAGGCAACCGCGATGCGCCGTTCCGCGTCGTTAATTCCCGGTGTGGTCCTCGTCGGCCTGGCCGTGGTGTCCGGCGACCCGCCCAGGCGACCGACCCGCCGGCCGCGGTTTCGCCGCCCTGCTCACGTCCAAGCTGCAGCAGGCGCTGGCCCGCGAGGGCGTCGTGACCGTGTGGGGGGCCGCCGACGACGGCCCGGACAACAGCGCCTTCGCCGCGGTGCGGTACCTGCAGGCACATCCGGCCTGACCGGGAGAACGTGGGGGCTGCCCAGGACCCGACCAGGGCAGCCCTCACCCGGACCATGAACGCCCGCTCCCTTCCGGGTCCGGCCGGGGGCACCGGATTCTTCCGGGGGTGTAGTGGGCGCCACGGTCGGCTCCGACCGGCTGAACGAGGGCCGGTCGGGGCCGACACCTGTCACATCCGCGACATTCGCGCATGATCGAGCCGCTGTGCGGGTACACGCTTTCTGCCGGACAAGGAGGTCACCATGGGCATCGGTGTCGGCCTGTTGCTGATCCTGGCGGGGGCGATCATCAAGTTCGCCATCACCGCGAGGCCCTCCGGGGTCAACCTGGACGCCCTCGGCATGGTCCTGATGGTGCTCGGACTGCTGTACCTCGCGCTCACGCTGGCGCTGTACCAGCGCGGCCGTACCGCGGTCACCCGCCGCCGGATCTACGGCGGCGGCGTACCGGAGCAGGAAGTGATCGAGGAGCGGCGGCTGTACGACGAACCGCCGGCATGAGTTAGGCGGTGGGCCGGCCACGCGGACGCCTCGCCGACGCTCGGCGCCGACGTTCGCGTGGCCGCGCTGCTGCTCATCGGTCCGCTCGCAGGCTCGGCTGCTGTGTCCATCGGTTCGCTCGCAAGCTCGCTCGCGGCGGTCCTCGGCGCGCGGGACCATGGCCGTATGCCCGACATTGAGCCGAGGCCTGAGCGGCCCACCTGCCCGCAGCCGCACACCCGCGTCTGGCGGGACGGCAAGCTCAAAGATGAGGGCTTTCCGATCGAGCGCGTCTCGGACTACCTCGAGCAGGAGGACTGTGTCGTCTGGGCGGACCTGTGCCACCCCGACCACGCCTCGTTCCTGACCATCGCGGACGAGCTCGGGCTGGATCCGCACGCGGTCGAGGACGCGGTCAGCCGGCATGAGCGGCCCAAGCTCGACCGGTACTCGACCAGCGCGTTCCTCACCGCGTACGCCGTTCAGCTGGACGGGTCGAACCAGCTCCAGACGTGCAAGATCTCGGCATTCATCCTGGATCGGGCGCTGATCACGGTCCGTTCCGAGCACTGGTTCGGCCCGGAGCGGTTCACCGACCGGTGGGACGAGACCCCGGAGCTCATGCAGTACGGGGTGCCGGCGCTGCTGCACGCCGTGCTGGACGAGATCGTGGACGGCCAGTTCGACACGATCCAGCGGCTCGACGACGAGATCGAGGAACTGGAGGACCTGCTGTTCGAGGAAGGGCCGATGCCGCGGTCGGCGCAGCGGCGCAACTTCGCACTGCGCAAGTCGCTGGTGGAGCTGCGCCGCCTGGTGCTGCCGATGCGGGACCTGGTGGTGAGCCTGCACCGCTGGCACGCCGGCCCGAACGGCGACAAGGAAAGCATCCCGGCCGCGCTCGAACCGTACTACCAGGACCTGTACGACCACGTGCTGCGCGCCTCGGAATGGACCGAGGGGCTACGCGACATGGTGTCCACCATCTTCGAGACCAACCTGTCGCTGCAGGACACCCGGCTCAACGCCACCATGCGCCGGCTGTCCGCCTGGGCGGCCATCATCGCCGTGCCCACCGCGATCACCGGCTTCTACGGGCAGAACGTGCCGTACCCGGGCTACGGCCAGTGGCACGGGTTCGTGGCCAGCACCATGCTGATCACGGTGCTCGGCGGCGGGTTCTTCGTCTACTTCCGCCGCCGCGGCTGGCTCTGATGGTTCAGGGCGTGTCCACCCTAGTGGCTGCGGAAGGCAAGGGTGAGCTCGACCCGCTGGAACTCCTTGACGGTGGAGTAGCCGCACTTGGCCATCGAGCGGCGGAGCGCGCCGAACAGGTTGCGGTGGCCGGTCGGGTCGAAGGTGGGGCCGATCAGCACCTCGGAGAGCATCACCCGCTCGCCCGCGAACATGAACTGCTCCAGCACCGAGCGGGGCAGGTTGGGGTGCGAGACGGTGTGGTCCCAGTACGTGCCGCGGCCGGGCATCTCGGCGCCCGCGGCCAGCGGCTCGCCCAGCATCACCGCGTCGGCTCCGCAGGCGATCGCCTTGGCGATGTCGCCGCCGGTGGTGAGGTCTCCGTGCGCGATGACGTGCACGTACCGGCCGCCGGTCTCGTCCAGGTAGTCCCGGCGGGCCTCGGAGGCGTCGGAGATCGCGGTCGCCATCGGTACGTCGATGCCGAGCACGTCCGGGGTGGTGGCGCCCGCGTTGGCGCCGTACCCGACGATGATCCCGGCCGCGCCGGTGCGCATCAGGTGCAGCGCGGTCTGGTAGTTCGCGCAGCCGCCGACGATCACCGGGATGTCCAGGTCGGCGATGAACGTCTTCAGGTTAACCGGCTCGCGGTGCTTCGACACGTGCTCGGCCGACACCACGGTGCCCTGGATGACGAGGATGTCGGCGCCGGCCCGCAGCACCGTGTCGGCCAGGTCGGCGGTCTTCTGCGGGGACAGCCGCACCGCGACCACGCCGGCCCCGGACTCGCGCTGCTCCTTGATGGCCCGCGCCAGCAGTTCCGGTTGTACCGGCTCGGCGTACAGCCGCTGCAGCGCGACCTCCTCGGGCAGCTCGCCCTCGCCGATGACCTCCTCGAACAACGGCACCGGATCGTCGTAGCGCGACCACAGGCCCTCGCCGTTCAGCACCGCGAGGCCGCCGAGGGAGTCGATCAGCGCCGCCGAGGACGGCGAGACGATCGCGTCGGAGGGCGCCGCGACCAGCGGCAGCGCGAACTCGTGCGCGTCGAGCTGCCAGCTGGTCGAGACGTCCTTGGAGGCCCGGGTCCGCCGGGTGGGCACCAGGGCTATCTCGTCCAGGTGATAGCCGCGGCGAGCGGTCTTGCCCATCCCGATTTCGACGATGTCACGCACTGGCGCACCTTACCGGGAGTGGTAGTTCGGAGCCTCGACGGTCATCTGGATGTCGTGCGGGTGGCTCTCCTTCAACCCGGACGCGGTGATCCGGATCAGCCGCCCGCCGGCCTGCAGCTCGGTGACCGTCCGCGCGCCGGTGTACCCCATGGCCTGCCGCAGGCCGCCGATGAGCTGGTGCGCCACCGCGGCGAGCGGGCCCCGGTACGGCACCTGGCCCTCGATGCCCTCCGGCACCAGCTTGTCGTCGCCGATCACGTCATCCTGGAAGTACCGGTCCCGGGCGTAGGACCGGGCCTGCCCGCGGGACTGCATCGCCGACAGCGAGCCCATCCCGCGGTAGGACTTGAACTGCTTGCCGTTGATGAAGATCAGCTCCCCCGGGCTCTCCTCGCAGCCGGCCAGCAGGCTGCCCAGCATCACCGTGTCGGCGCCGGCCGCGATCGCCTTGGCGATGTCCCCGGAGTACTGCAGCCCGCCGTCGCCGATCACCGGCACGCCTGCGGCGCGGGCCGCCCGGGACGCCTCGTGGATGGCGGTCACCTGCGGCACGCCGACGCCGGCCACCACCCGGGTGGTACAGATCGAGCCGGGGCCGACGCCGACCTTCACCCCGTCCGCGCCGGCCTCGATCAGCGCCTGCGCGCCGGCCCGGGTGGCCACGTTGCCGCCGACCACCTCCACCCTGGTGGCCGCCTTGAGCCGGGCCACCGTGTCCAGCACGCCCTGCGCGTGGCCGTGCGCGGTGTCCACCACGATCAGGTCCACGGCCGCGTCCACCAGCCGCATCGCCCGCTTGAACGCGTCGTCGCCGACGCCCACCGCGGCGCCCACCCGCAGCCGGCCGTCGCGGTCCTTGGTGGCATCCGGGAACGCCTCGGACTTGACGAAGTCCTTGACCGTGATCAGCCCGCGCAGCCGGCCGGCCGGGTCGACCAGCGGCAGCTTCTCTATCTTGTGCTGCCGCAGCAGCCCGAACGCCTGGTCCTTGCGCACCCCCACCGGCGCGGTGACCAGCGGCATCGGGGTCATGACCTCGCGCACCGGCCGGGTCAGGTCCTGCTCGAAGCGCATATCCCGGTTGGTCACGATGCCGAGCAGCACGCCCTCGGTGTCCACCACCGGCACGCCCGAGATCCGGAACCGCTGGCACAGGTCGTCCACCGCCGACAGCGCGTCGTCCGGGCCGCAGGTGATCGGGTTGGTCACCATGCCGGCCTCGGACCGCTTGACCAGGTCCACCTGAGCCGCCTGGTCGTCGATCGAGAGGTTGCGGTGCAACACCCCGAGGCCGCCCTGCCGGGCCATCGCGATCGCCATCCGCGCCTCGGTCACGGTGTCCATCGCCGAGGAGATCAGCGGGACCCGGACGATCAGGTTGCGGGACAGCCGTGCGGTGGTGTCGGCCTCGCTGGGAATCACGTCGGAGGCCGCGGGCAGCAGGAGGACATCGTCGAAGGTCAGACCGAGGCCGGCTATCTTGTCGGCGGAATCCATGCCTCATGCTACCCGGCCGAACGCGCCGGCCCGCGCCGCCCTTCGGCTCGTTGATCACGGCATTTCGCCATTGGTTCGCTCGCGAGCTCCCGGCGGCCGCCGTGCCGTTGGTTCGCTCGCAAGCTCGGGCACGGACACTCATCGTCGCGACGTCACCCTCCGACGGGGCAACTGAGCACGGCGAAGGTTTCCCCCGTGCATGGCGCCTCGTCTACGGTGGTGGCGTGACGAACGAGCCGCTGGACCCGTTCCTGGGCGATCCCCATGACCCCGCGGCGGCACTCGCCCGGGAGGACTCGGGCGATCCGCTCACCCCGGCCGAACGCGAGGACGTGCTCGCCGACCTGGAGGATCTGGACGTCTTCCAGGCGCTGCTGGAGCCCAAGGGCGTGCGCGGCATCGTGGTGGACTGCGAGGACTGCGGGGAGCCGCACTTCTTCAACTGGGACCTGATGCGCGGCAACCTGCTGTACCTGCTCGAGGCCGGCCAGACCCGGGTGCACGAGCCGGCGTTCGGACCCGACCCGGCGACGTTCGTGTCCTGGGACTACGCCCGCGGGTACGCCGACGGCGTGCTGTCCGCGACCGAGGACGGTTGAGCCGTAATCGAGGTGACCCCGCGCACGGCGGCGGGTAACGTGGCCGGTTCGTGCGTGCCGCGGCGCGCACCCCGATGACGCCGGCGTAACGGACCGCAGCGCGGGCCGGGCCACCCGTTACCGGCAAGGGGACTCATCCAGTGGCGACCGACGCCCGACTGTCCACCGAACTCGACGAGGAACGACGACACCTGCGGTTGGCCCGGGACTGCCTGGACCGGATGCGGGAGCGCACCGAGCAGGTCACCGACAACGCCTGGGACGAGCTGTCCTCCTGGGCCCTGGGGCGGACCCGGTCCGAGCGGCTGGCCGCGCTGGCCATCGCCCCCGACGTACCCCTGTTCTTCGGCCGGCTGGACCTGGACCCGGCCGAAGAGCTGCACATCGGCCGCCGGCACATCCGCGACGACGGCGGCGAGCCGGTGGTGATCGACTGGCGCGCGCCGCTGGCGGTGCCGTTCTACCGGGCGCACGCCGAGGATCCGATGGGCGTTGCGCGGCGGCGCCGGTTCGGGTTCCACGGCGGTGCGCTGACCAGCTTCGAGGACGAGTCGCTGGCCGCCCCGACCGGGCGGACCAGCCGGATCATGCTGGCCGAGATCGAGCGGCCGCGGGTCGGCCCCATGCGGGACATCGTGGCGACCATCCAGCCCGACCAGGACGTGCTGGTCCGGTCGGCGTTGGAGCAGAGCCTGTGCGTGCAGGGCGCGCCCGGCACGGGCAAGACCGCCGTGGGGCTGCACCGGGCCGCGTACCTCCTCTACACCTACCCCGAACGGCTCAGGCGCTCCGGCGTGCTGGTCGTCGGGCCGAACGCGGCGTTCCTGCGCTACATCGCCGGGGTGCTGCCGGCGCTCGGCGAGGTGGCCGTTACCCAGTGCACGGTGGCCGAGCTGACCGCCACCGCTGCGGTACGGGCCGAGGACCCGCCGGCGGTGGCCACGCTCAAGGGCGACACGAGGATGGCGGCCGTACTCGCCCGCGCGGCCGACCTGCTGATCACCGCGCCGGACCGGACGCTGGTGGTGCCGTTCGGGTCGAGGCGGTACCGGATCGGGCCGGCCGACCTGTGGGCCCTGATCGAGGAGCTGCGCCGGGATCAGGGCCTGCGGTTCGGTACGGCGCGGGAACGGCTGGCCGTGGTGCTGGCGCAGCGGGTGCGCCGGCTGGCCGAGAACGACGGGTTGAGCCCATCGGACCGGACCACCGAGCGGCTGGCCCGGTCCGGGGTGGTGAAGGCGTTCGTGGACGCGCACTGGCCGGCGCTCGAGCCGGCGGCGCTGCTCGCCCGGCTGTACACCGAGCCGCGGTTCCTGGCCGCGGCGGCCGGCGGGCTGCTGGACGCCGGCGAGCAGGCGTTGCTCCGCTGGCCGGCACCGCCGCGGACCGCCCGCGGTGCCCGCTGGACGGCCGCGGACACGGTGCTGCTGGACGAGCTGGCCAGCCACCTGGAGCGCCCGGACAGCTACGGCCACATCGTGCTGGATGAGGCACAGGACCTGTCCGCGATGCAGTACCGCGCGGTGGGCCGCCGCTGCCCCACCGGCTCGGTGACGGTGCTGGGCGACCTGGCGCAGGGAACCGCGCCGTGGGCGGCCGCGGACTGGGCCACCGTGCTCGGGCATCTGGGCAAGCCGGAGGCGGCGGTCAGCTACCTGACGACCGGCTACCGGGTCCCCGGCGAGGTGCTCGCCCTGGCGAACCGGCTGCTCCCGCATCTCGCGGTCGGCGTGCCGCCGGGCCGGGCGCTGCGCGCCGGCCACGACGCGCTGGCCGTGCGCGCCGTGGCCCCGGTGAATGCTCCGTTGGATGCCGCTGTGGATGCCGCTGCGAACGGCCCCTTGGATGCCGCCGTGGATGCCGCCGTGGATGCCGCGGTGAATGCCGCCGTGGTGGCCGCGGTCCGGGAGGCGGGCGAGGGGTCGGTCGGGATCATCGCCGCGGACGCGATGGTGCGCGGGCTGACCGCGGCGCTCGGCGGGGCCGGCATCGCGGTGGCACCGCCGGACCACCCGGAGGCCGCGGAGCGGGTCACCGTGATCCCGGCGAGCCTGTGCAAGGGGCTGGAGTTCGATCACGTGGTGCTGGTCGAGCCGGCCGAGATCGTCGCGGCCGAGCCGCTCGGGCTGCGCCGGCTGTACGTGGCGCTGACCCGGGCCGTCTCGCGGCTGACCGTGCTGCACAGCCGGCCGCTGCCGCCCGAGTTGGCCGCCGACCCCGCGGCATGACCGGCCCAACCGGGGTGGCGCCGGCGGGGCACCGTCAGGCGTGGCTGTGGCTCTGCTCGCGGCGCTGGCCGGACAGCGGCGCGAAGTCGCTCGGCGTCGACCTCCCGGAACGGTGCGGCTGGACCGAAGTGGACGCATCCGGGTCGGGGGCCGGCGTGCCGTGGCCCTTGCCGCCCTCCTCGGTCCCGGTGGGCTGGGCGGTGCCCTCCTGGGGCGACGCCGTCGGTGAGCCGTCCGGCGCGGTCGGCGGCCGGCTGGGCGACTGACCGGGCGGTTGACCGGAGGGGTGGCCGGAGGAGGTCGGACGGCCGCCGGGAGC
>Ga0137368_10003026_pt1 | contig 17934 bp, 12 predicted proteins | sample SagtaG_13_FD_104917 | JGI IMG/M metagenome (GOLD analysis project Ga0137368, IMG submission 104917) | Vadose zone soil microbial communities from Sagehorn Ranch, Mendocino, California, USA - Sage1_L_100_16 metaG | ecosystem: Environmental > Terrestrial > Soil > Vadose zone | place: USA...
CTGTGTAGGTAGGGATCGTGCGGGCAGCCCGGAGCGCCGGCAGGGAGAAATCGAGAGCCACGAGGTGGCGGCCGGAACGAGGAACCCGGCTCGAGGACTGGCCGGTGCCGCATCCGCATTCCAGAAAGACACCGCGGGGCGGAAAGTATCGGTCGCTATAGTCTCGAACTGCCCGACTGAGGATTCGCATTCGAACCATGGAAGCCAGCCGCTCAAAGAGCGAACCCTTGCTCGCAGAGGCCCAATGTTTGTCCCATGCGTCGCTTTCTTTCACAGGCTACACCGCCATAGTATGACTCGCACTGCGGCAAAGTCTGCCATGAGTAGGCCCGGGACTTGTCGGCGCAAAGTCAGGCGGCCCTCCAGCCGCACAACGTCCACCGGAAACTCCAATACGACCTCCTTCAACGCGGCCGCGTCTGCGGCGGGGATGACGAGATCGGCGGCAAGGCTCATCGTGTCGAGTTTAACCCGATGTTAGACAGAGGTCCACAACTTCCAGTTGAGGTCGGCCTCATGATATTGTGGCCGGATGGCATGGGTTCTTGATCGCCGCCAGGATTGAATGAGCTCAAGCTCTGCTGACGTCAAGACAAACTCTCGTTCGAGAGAACCTCGGATTTCCGTCGTCATCGCCGCGTATGACGAGCGAGAGAATATCGAGCTGCTAACACGCAGAATTGAGAAGGGAATGAAGGATCTCGGGGCGTGGGAGCTTCTCTACGTCATCGAGGGGAAGGACGGGACGCTGTCCATCGCGGAGCGTCTCGCCCGCGAAATCCCGAACATTCGCATTCTCTACCAGGAAGAGCCGGGCGGCCTCGGCGGAGCCTTCCGACGAGGCTTTGCCGCCGTCTCACCTGCCAGCGGTTACATCGTCACGATGGATGCAGACCTCAATCACCAGCCGGAGGAAATCCCCCGCCTCCTCCGCGCCATGCAGGATCGCAATGCCGACATCCTGGTCGGATCGAGATTTGTCGAGGGCGGACGTGCGGACGGCACTCCGCCCTGGAAGCTGGTCTTGAGCGGCACGCTGAACGTCATCCTGCGGATCGTGTTCGGGCTTCGAATCAAAGACAAGACCTCCGGATTTCGCATCTACAGAGCCGAAGTGCTTCGAGCGTTGACGTTCGAAAACGATAACTTCGCGTTTCTCCCTGAACTGCTTATCCGGGCGAAAGCATTGGGTATGAGAATCGTCGAAGAGCCGATCCACTTCATTTTTCGCCGGGAAGGCGTCTCGAAGATGCACTTCCTGACGACCACCCTGAGCTATCTCTCCTTGCTGAGGCTGCGGATCCCCAGGGCCCCCATTCGTGGAGCCTGATCCTTGACCGCACAGGCGGCTATCAAGCCCCGGCGTCGATGGGAAACTGGAGCATGCGAAGTCCGAGCGAGCCGATGACACGCGCAAAGCTCTGGCCGAGTCGACCCCGCACAGCGCTCCTGCGGGGGGCTCCAAATGACACGCGCGGTCCGATCCAGCATCGGCGAAGATTCTCAGGACACCGGATCCTGACTGCCCTGGCGTCTTGGTCAGGGTTCGCCGTGAGAAGTAATGGAGACGCATCTCCACCAGCCAAGGCCATCGGCCCCGCGTCATATTTGCGGCGAAACTCCCAGCATGCATCGTCTGAACAACAACGGTTCCTCCGGGTTTGAAGACTCGGGTAACCGACCGAAGCAGCGAGAGTGGATCGAAGACACGTGCGAAGAGAAAGAGCATCGGTCCGCGAATGATGGCGGTCGCGGCCGCCGGTGATCTGGCAGTTTTCGGAAGGAATCGAGCTCGGTAAGCGCGGAGCCGACCAGCCCCGCACGAAGCGTTTCGACGCTTCGGCCTCGAAGGCTTGGCGCACGGAGTTTGCATCGACGAGCAAGATCAGAACAGGCTTCGGGATAAACGTCGACCGGAGTTCCACCGTCCGGGCGTTTGGATAGACCGTGCGTATGAAGTCGGCCCTCGTCTCGAGTCCCGGCAGGACGATGAAAGCGACCTCGCGCCGCGGGTCCATCGGCGGGACCGGCAGAGTCTCTTCAAGCGGCTTCGTCATGTCGGAGATGTCCGAGTCGTCGGCGAAGAAGATGAACGAGGGCGCCGCACAACTGAGCTCAGTGGACGTCCGGACGAGATAATAGCGCCGGTTCGGATTTTCCCGAATGTAGCGCGGGACGATCGACCAGACCTCCGCCCGAAGAGCCGGTTGGCCGTTGGCCTGACGCGACGGGGACCGGCCAACGAGACCCCAGACTGCTCGGAGTTGAAGGGCGCCGATGAATGCCAACATAAGGAGCCCGATCATTATTGGCACGCTTCGCAACTGTGGCTTCCAGGGGTCCGAGAGCGCTAGGAAGCGATCGACGGTCACCGCGCTCACAAGGAAAATGGGAGGAATCGCTGCCAGGCAGTGATAGAAGTTTACATTCGGAAAAAGACCGTTTCCGAAAAAGAAGCCGAAGCCGATCCATGGAAGAAGAACCATCGCCGGCGCCCAGCGGCGGGATATCAGCAGATAGATCAGGCCGACGCCGAAGAGCACCGTTTCCGGACCGAGCGCGAGGGGCTTTCCTGTTGAAACATTCCAAGACGAACCCTCTCCGTGTTGGAGAATCGTCCCGAAGGTCCGCTCCAACTGGTTCTTCCAGAAGGCAGGATCTCGCTGGATGGAGCCATCGGGTGTTAACACGGCGGACGTTTCTCGCAACCGGGACCCGAGACTCATGGTCCCCTTGATGTGCGGCACCATCGGCAGATAGACAATGACCGCCCCGAAAAGCATCCAGAGCAAGCCGGCACGGCGCCTCCATAACCACCGAGGATAGAAGAGTGCGAAGGTGCCGAAGATCGCTGCGCCAACGACCACGAGAACCGTCGACGCCCAATAGGTCAGCAGGCACCATCCACTCAGGACTCCGGCGAGGCACCAGGGAAATCGTCTTCCGCTCCGGAGCCCGACGGTGATGCAATACAAAGCCAAGACGAAAAAGGCTGCCGGATCGATGACGTACGGCTGACGCGAGTACAACAGCAGAACGTGATTGACCGATGCGAGGAACGCGGCAGCCAGGCCCGCTCGTCGGTTTAACAGCGAAGAGCCGAGGAGATATGTGCCGATGACAAGCACAACACCTGAGATCGCGGCCGTGAGCCGCAGGACCCAGTAGTGTGCGCCGAATACGCCCAACAGGGCCGCGCAGACGGCTACCCAGGGACGGGGAATCGATCGGTTGACCGGTTCCATGATGAAGAATGGGCTCCACTCGCCGCGCAGGATCTTCAGCGCCGCGCTGCCGTAGGTCGCATGGTCCGAGTTAATGAAGTCCGGGTACTGACCAAGTTCCCAGAAACGCGTGAAGATGGCTCCGAGCAGGACGGCTCCGAGCAGCATGGCGAACGCTCTTCGGCGGGAATGGCCTGTTCGAGGCGTCGGTGGGTCGAATGCCGCCACCAGGACGAAAACCTGCGCTGCGATCCAGGTGCCGACGGCCGGTCCCGGATGATCGGGAAGGAAAAGAATGCCGAGTAGGCAGAGAGTCACACTCGAGAAAGCAAGGCAGACCAGCACCGCCGGGCTCCGACCATCCCTCGACTCTGCGGGGTCGTCCGACTGCGTCGGCGACAACGATGAGAAAGTTGTGCTCGTACCGAGGATCGCGTTAAGAATCCGCAACGCGATGGCCCCGGCGGCGCAACCGAGCGCAAACCGAATCATCTTGCCGGGAGCCACGCCTCCGGCCTCGAGAGTGGTCCCCCACGCCGCGAACGCGGCGAGCACGAGAGCTACAGTTGCTCCCCCGATCTGCACGGCTCGGAATCCGTCGCTCGAGCGCTTTTCACCGATCGAAAAGGACGGCGCGGCCGGGCGGTCGTGGATCGCGGAGCTCTCGTTAATTGGGCCCGGCCGGGCCAATGCCCTCTTGACGTCGCGCGATCGCAACGCAGCGCAGAGGAGAAGTGCAGCCGATATGCCGAGTAGAACGGTCCCCGGAAGTGTCTGGTTGAAGGGGAAGCGTTTACGTTCTGTGCGGAGCTGCAGCGTGGCGTTCAGTCGCTCATTGTCGGGACGCCATTGAAATCCGACAAGAATCGTTCCTCTCGCCGAGATGTTCGCACACAGTGGGAGGTCGGTTCCGGGAGAAGTCCAGGTGCGGACCTCGCCGTTTGCCCGCTCGACCCAAACAGACAACGCCTCTGGAGCTACGGCGATCAACTCACCGGTAGGGCCGAAGCGCGCATCTGAGAAATGACCCATCCCGACAGGCCAGTAGCGGAGGACAATGTGGTCCTTCGAGAAAAGACGCAGACTGTTCGAGTCGTAGTCCGGGGCAAAGATCTCTCCGTCCCTTCTGACATCGAGCGAGGAAGTCGAGGTGAAAGTTTGCTCGGCCTTCTCTGAGACCCACTTTCCGGCGGGATCGAGTCGCGCTCGCGGCTTCGATCGCCAGAGGATCGAACCGTCCGGTCGGCGTTCAGTCATCCATCCCTGATCGTCGTTGGAAACGGTCAGGATGTGACCGCTGGGAAGCTCCGCGGCGGCACGAACCCCTTTTACAGAGATCTCTCGCTCGACCTCGAGCGCCCGGTCGGTCAGCAGCACCTTATCTGCGGATGTCACGACCAGGCCGCCGAGAGGCCGCGGGCGCACCCTCAGGACCCCAGAAGAGAACTTGCATCGATAGGAGATGGTCCCCGTCGACGGGTCAAATGCAAGGATCTCCTGCGCTCCTTCGTCAGCCACCAAGAGGGAGCCGTCGGCCAGCGGGGTGATGTCCGTGGGCTTCCGGAAGCCGACATAGATACGCAGCGGCCGAAATCGGAGGTCGTACTCCACGATCGAGGATTCACCGGGTCCGATCGAGATCGTCGGGACCGTCGAGGGGCGCGCCGGAGCGGCTTTCAAGAGCATCAAGAGGAGGACGATTCCCGCCTTCAGAAAAAGGGGTCTCATTCGCCCGCCGGACTGAGAAGCGCCCCTCTCGCCTCGCGAAAGGCCTCTGTGCAGAGAGTGATTCAAAACCACATCCTCTTAAAGACGCGTTCTGGAATCACGCAGATCGTCGGCATCAGCGGACGCCAGAAGCCTGGAACATAGGCGACATCTCTTTCTTCAATTATAGCTTTGACGATTCCCCGGCCCGCCGCTTCGGGCATGCGACCAGTGAACATGCCGGGGCCTTCCCTAAGACGCTCTTGCGACCCTGGGCTCGCTCGGCCCAATCCTCCGGCCAGTCGGCCCCGAAGAGGATCAGCACGCCACCGAAACGCGACCGCCACCGCCAGTGGCGGGAGGATCGGCAGGGCTCTGAACTTCGTCGCGAAAGACAACCCGATCGAGAGGCTGGCAGCTCCGGCCGACCGGAGAATCGAGGTAGGAAGTCCGAGCTTGCTCCGACTTTCGCCGGGTTGGCCGTCCTGGTCGTATCCTTTCCGGTCGGTTCGCCATTTCGTGAGATGTTCAATGACTTCGGGGCGCGCTGACACCTCGATACATCAGCGGGCTGGTACGGGCCGGCCTCATCGGCGCAGCGTCCCTTCAACCGGCCTACCGGAATGAAGCACCCGCGCGGCACCGGCTCGCTGGGCATGGGACTCTGGCGGTTGGGCTGGCCGGCTGGGAAGAGGCCGTTATCCGGTCGAGGAATTACTCCGGATTGGGAGGAGCGCTTTACTTCCTGGGTATTGTGCTCTTCAGCATCGGCGCGTGGCCTCTTCCCTCGGCGCGCGGCGGCGATGCGATCCCGAATCGAGCCCATCAAGAAGGTCGCCCGGCTGCTTCGCGGCCATCGCGACCTGCTGCTCAACTGGTTCCGCGCCAAAAAGGAGATCTCCGCAGGCGTCGTCGAGGGCCTCAACGGAAAAGCAAGACTCATTACCTTTCTCGGTCGGAGCGAGAAGTACCAGACTGGCTTCGGGACGCCCGCGGCCTCGCGGGTCAAGGTCTCCTATGCGGTCAGAGCCACATGATAATGTTCGCATTTCGATTGGAGGTGAGCTCAGTGAGACCGATGGCGATCGCTCTGACTCTTGCTCTCGGAGCCGGTGCGGTGGGATGCGGCGAGAAGACTACGGGTGGTGGAGCGCCCGAGTCCGTGAGAACCGGTATCTATATGACCAAGTTTCGGATTGGGCACACGGTCGCGCCGGACCGGACGGTGACCGTCGAAACTGACTCATTCGGCCAGGGGGATCCCATCTACGTCTCGTTCGAGGTCAAGAACGTTCCGGCGAAGTCTGTCGCGAGAGTCGTTTGGAGCGATTCCTCCAACAAGAAACTCTCCGAGGAGCAGAAGCCGCTCGCATCCGGGACCGGCGCGGTCAGCTTCGAATGGAAGGGCGCGCGGGATCTCCCGATCGGCAGCTACTATGCCCAGTTCTTCTATGGAAGCCCGGGAGAAGTCCCCGAGAAGTGGACGAATCTAGGGGGTCATCCTATCCGGGTCGGTCCGAAGCGGCCCTCCTCGTAGGATAGATTCCGCCCCCTTGAGTTGAGACCTGTGCCCCGGCGGAGCGCTTCTAGTTGGGGTCGTCGGCGGAGTCGGGTCTCCCTCTTCCGACTTCATCCGGCGCCTCTTCCCCGTAAGCCGAGGCCTCCTCGGGAACAATGGGACGTCCGCTCGACCGCGCGACGGATATCGGTTTGGGCTCTTCTGATGTCGGGCTTTCCGGTTGTTGCCGCGACCCCGTCTCAGCCCGGAAGAGAGATTCCTGTCATCGCGCTCCCGGGTGGAGAAGGCCTCGGTGAGATCTCCCGATACACGGCTGAAGGAAAGCTCCTGGCCCGATGGACAGGCTTTTCTGACATCGAGAACATCCAGATCACCGGACCGGGCCGTCTCATGGTCTTCGAACGAGCGCGGAAGCGTTTTATCGAGTTCGATCGATCGGGAGTCGTGCATCGCAGCGGCTCATTCCGGCAGTTGAATGTCTTTCAGGGGGCCGCTTTGAGAAACGGCCACTTGTTGTTGGCAGCCGGAACGGAGGGTGCGGTCGAGCTCGATGGCTCCGGAGAGATGGTGTGGCACGCGTCGCTTCCCGATCCGGCCGCGGAGGTCGTCAGCGCCGTCCGGTTGGCCGACGGCACGACCCTGTGCGCCGCGAGATTCGCGCCGGCACCCCTCTATCAGGTCCCGGCGGGCTCGGCTCGCTTCCTGCCCGTTGATTTCCCGGAAGTCGACCGGTTCCGAGACTTATGGCAGCGACCCGGGCTTCGAGTCGTGGACTCCGCCGCGCAACAGGTCGCTCTCTGGTATGGTCCCTGGAGGAGCTGGTACCAATTCCAGTGGAAGAGCGGCGCTCTCCAACGGCGCGCAACCCTCCCGTCAAAGGGGAGTGTTTCGGCCGTTGCGGCGGGGACCGGTCGTTCGACGTGGGCGGCGGAGGATCAGTCCGAAGTGATCCAATCCTCGTCTTCGGGTGGGGAAATCAGGTGGTTCGCGGTTGCCGACGGGATTCGGGATATCGCGGGGGAAGAAGACGGCAGCGTCCTTGTAGCTGTCGAGAGAACGCCGGAAGCCTCACGGCCGGCGCATCGTCCCCCTTCTCCGGGTCACAAGCCGTTCTCCTGGGCGCGGCTGGGACTCTGGGTCGTGTGCTCCTTTCTTCTTATCGGAGTTCTGCAGGTGGTGGTCTGGAGGATGACCGCTCACGAGGCTGCCCCGGTGTCGAGCCCGGCGACGCCATCTCCCAGCCCCCGAGAGAACGCCGCCCGGCCGGGGGGCGACCTATGGATTCCTTTCGCCGCAACGGCTCTTGTCGGTCTCGTGATGGCCGGGGCCGGCAGCGTCCTGCTCCACCAGAACGCGTCTCGGCGGGCGATTCTCTTGCTACTCGCAGGGAGCGTTCTCGCCGCCCTCGCAAGTCAGTGGTGGTCGCGCGTGATACGCGGCGAAGTCGACCAGTGGTGGATCAAGACGCAGGCGGCGCGCTTTCCCCGATGGCTTCTCCTTCCGACCTGGTGCACCGTGGCGGCGCTGCTCGCGGGAGGCCTGGTCCTGTGGCGATGGCAAGCTCGGGGTGTCCATCCGAATGACAGCATCTCGCTCTGGGTCTTCCTCCAGCTCCTTTGTGTCGGTCTTCTGGCCCTCTCTCGACGCCCTCCCAGATTCCGGCAACGTCGAGTCCCGTGGGAGACTCTGCTACACGTCGCGGGTCTGCTTCTCCTGGCGTCAATCGCCTTGAGCCGGGACCTCAAAGGCGTGCCTCAGAACGTCCATACCGATGTCGGCCTGACGGTGGAGTTCGCGCTGCGCCTCGTCGAGGGACGGGCGGAGAATTTCTTCAGCAGCGGATATGCCGAGATACCCTACCCGGGACACCTCCCGACCAGCCTCGGTCTCATCCTCGCAGGCAAGACCGTCGCGGGCTCGCGCTGGGGAGGCATGTTGGTGGGGTTCCTTGCAGTGCTGGGAACCTACGCGCTCGGACGCGAATACCGGAGCGCCCGCCTGGGACTCTTCGCGGGCATCCTTCTTCTCTCCTCGATCCCTTTCCTGCACTTCTCGCGGTCAACACCGTTCGGCGAAGTGGTGGCTTACTCCGTCTGGTTCCTTTACGTCCTTCTTCGGGCTGTGCGAACGGCGCACCCCGGGTGGTGGCTGCTCTGCGGCGTGCTCGGAGGCTGGGGACTGTTTCTGTTCTACTCCGCCCGCGTCGCGCTGGCCGGCGTGATCATTGCCGGAGTCCTTCTTTCGCTTCGTTCCTACCGAGTCACGTTGCGTCGTTGGTGCGGTCCCCTTCTTTTCGTCCTCGCCTTCGCCGTTACGGTCGTTCCGATGGTTCCCTACTGGCGATCCAATCCCCGGGCGCTCGCCCATCGGATGGATACTTCGTTTTCACTCTATGATCCGCAGACCGGCTTCCACCGCGAAGTTCTCGCCAGGGCGCTCGGAAAACCGTTGCTCAAAACACTCGGAATGTTTTACACCGAGAGAGATGCCAGCGGGCAGGGAACGCTATCGCCGGCCGCGGGACCGATGGAAGGAGCTCTCTTGTCGATCGGTCTGATCATCGTCCTGACCGATGGATGGGGTGCCAACGCCGCGTGCCTCGCCTGGTTTTCGACGATGCTCCTCGGATGCGGCGTTTTCGCGGAGGCGACCCCCTGGTACACGCGGCTCGTGCCGGTCACGCCGGTCGTGAGCCTCTTCATGGCCCGAGCGGTCGACCTGCAGCTGGATCTCCTCACCTGGAAACGCCCGGTCTTCAGGCGGGTCGTCATCGCCGCCGTGTCGGCCACGCTCGTCTTTCTTGCGGCGAAGAATCTAAAGACATATCTGAACTATGAGTGGACAAGGCCCTCGACGATATACACGGCCTTCGGTCGAGCGGCTCTCGCCCTCGGCCCACGCTACGAGTTCTATTGCGTGACCTTTCAGCGGCCCGACTTCACGTGCCTGCACGCCGCGTTCCTGCCGTACCTCGCGAATCTCGACGTCCGCGATATCAGCGACCCACGCCGCGCGATGCCATTTCCCGTGGGGCGGCCCGTGGCGGTCATGGTTCCTTTCGAGCGATTCGTTCCGCGCCCGCTCGATCCGCAGGTGCTTGTTGCGGACATCGTGCGGAATTACCCCGCTGCGAGAATCCAACCCGCTTATGCCAGCCAGGCGCGCTCCGGTCCGCCGATCGGTGTGATTGCAGTCCTGTCACCCTGATCAAGAGACGGTCCCGGTTCGAGGGCTGTCCGCCGCTTCGGGCCCCGCCAGACCAGGTTAACGACTAAGCTCGTAGCCGGGCTACTAGGCTCTTCGCAGTCGCGCGATGAAATGCAGGGAATCGTCGAAGACCCACGAGACCGGAGGCGGATAGAGACCCAGGCGTTCGCGCCAGACTTCCGGCAAGAGGCCGATTATCCCAAACGCCTCTCGCCACCTCTCCTCGGTCCAGTAGTTGTAGGGGAGAGAGACCCCGTAGCGTGCGTTGCCAACCCGATCCATGAGTCGAAGCCTCGGGATTGCCAGCCAGGAATCGGCCAGGTGATCCTTGATCAGAACGACGCCTCGAGAAACCCGCGCCGTCTCCGACAGAAGATTGATCGGGTTCTCGGCATGATGAAGCACGTCGACGGCCATGACGGCATCGAAACTCTCGTCGGGATAGGGAAGCCTCTTTCCGTCGAACAGGTCTACCTCGATGTAGGTGCGCCTCCGGACGAGTACATCGAGACCGCGAATCGCCACGTCTCCGCGAATCCTCTGGATCGACCACGCCAGGCGACCATCCCCACAACCTACGTCGAGGACGTTCGCGCGCAACGGGATGAGGTCCGCCAGATGGTCTCTCAGGACGTCGACTCGACGCCCGAAGACGAACTTGCCGTGGGCCCACTCCAGCATTGTCATCGCCGTCGCATCCCGAGAATGCTGAGAAAAAAGCTGGAGAGAATCGTCTGGAAACCAAGCGCCGTCAGGGTGACGCCCGGAATGACCCAGCGCATCGTTTGCTCATATCGGAGCGGGCCAAAGCCCGCAACGCGCCACTGGTTGACCGCGGCCATCAGAAGACCGAGGCCGATGAGCATCATCAGCGCCCCGGCCAGCAACCCCTTCTCGAGGTCGAAGAGGACAAACAGCCGGCTCATCCGCGGGTCTTGCGGGAGCATTCCCTCGGTGATTGCGAAGACTTTGGTAAAGACCGCGAAAAGGATCGATTGATACCCACAGATGATTGCAAGGCTGGCAAAGAGGAGCGTGTTGACGTCAAAGGTGGCGCCCCCCAAGCTGAGCCGGGGCATCGCCACGGCGTATCCGGCGAGCCCGAGCAGAATGAGCAGCTCGCCTGGGATGAGGAAGAGTCTCCGAGGACTGAAGAGCAGAAAAAAACGGAGGTGACGCCAGCCGTCCCGGAAGGTGCGCAGATGGCGTGAACGGGAAACGCGTCCGTCCCTCCGGAGAGTGATCGGGATCTCTCCGATTCTGGCTCCCCGCAACGTCGCCTTGATGATCATTTCGGACGCGAATTCCATTCCGGTGCAGCGGAGATTGATTTCGCGAATGAGATTCGTCCGGAAGGCTCTCAAACCGCAATGGATGTCTCGGATCGGGACCCGAAACCAGCGGCGCGCCAGGCGAGAAAACAGGGGATTCCCCAGCCATCGATGAAGAAACGGCATCGCGCCCGGAAGAATCGTGCCGCCGCCAGACTCCAACCGGCAGCCCTGCACGAGATCGTACCCTTCCCGCAGCTTCTCGAGGAACCGCGGCGCTTCTCCAAAGTCGTAGCTGTCGTCGGCGTCTCCCATCAGGACATGCTCTCCGCGAGCCGCCGCGATGCCCGCCATCAGCGCGCTGCCGTACCCTCTTTCGGAGGCAATGACGATGCGCGCGCCGAGCTCGCGCGCGATGGCTTGCGATCCGTCGGTGCTTCCGTTGTCCGCGACGACGATCTCTCCCGAGATTCCATTGTCGCGCAAGGCGCTGCTTGCCTTTTCGATACATGTCCCAATCGTCTCGGCCTCATTCAGGCAAGGTATCACTATCGATAGCTCCGGTCGGGCCTCACGCGAGGCGTCCGAGACTTGTTGGTCGTCCTGGGTCATCGGCCTATTTGACTTCGAACGGATGCTAACACGGCGACGCCGAGACTCGACCCGGGGATCGTGATCCTCTTCGCGCGGGTCTTCGTGCCAACGCCTCGACGAAGCACTCGCCCAACTCCGGAAGAACCAAGACTGGTGACCGACCCGCATCCGGGGTAAGCTTGTACACTGTCGTGCGACGAGGGACCGGTTTGTTGAATCGCGGCGCATGGCGAGTTTTCAGTTGCGGTCTGCCTCCGCGGCCTCGCATCGCCTCATGCCCGTGCCCGGCGAGTCCGCTCCTTTCGTCAAGGAGGTCGCCGGTGCGTGAACCGGGCGAAGCGAATTCCTTCGTCGGCGCGCGGGATTCGCCCCGTTCTTTCACGGGATTCTCTCGCGCGGCTGAAGCGATGGTGGGATGGATCCTCATACTCTTCGGCGTCTTCGCAATCCGATCCCCTTGGAAGGCTGGCGCATGGATCCGGCATACGCCCCTCTCTCGTCTCCTTCACCGCTATGGCCCCGGTCTCTTCTCTTACTTTCCGGAGACATTCGTGGTTGGCCTGGTCCTGGTCCTGGCCGGCTGTTTCTTTCTTTACACTTCGACACCGAGGGGTTCACGTCCTTCGGAGGATCCGGGCCTGGCAGGTCCTCGTTGGGAAGCCCCCGATTGGCGGTTCGTGGCGGCGCTGCCCCTTGCGACGATCGGGCTCTTCGCGTTGGCGCAGCGACGCGGTTTTCACAATCACCCCGCTCTCGCGCTGGTCTTCCTGGCTTTGTTGATCGGTGCCGCCGCCGCCCTCCTTGCCCGGGAACGGCGGAGCGGGGTCCGGATCGGCGTCGCGATCTCCCGCGTGGAGGCGGTCTGCCTCGTCCTGGCTTCCGTTGGCCTGGTAGCCCTGTACGCGTGGCGGCTCGATGCCTGGCAGTTCTCGTACATTGGAGACGAATGGAACTTCTTTGATTCCGCAGACGCGTGGGCCCAGGACCTCCATCGGATTCCCTGGCTCGAAGCCAACGGGGTTTGGGGCTTCTTTCCGGCGGCGCTTGCGGGCTGGCAGGCGCTCTTCATGCGCTTTTTCGGGAGAACGGACTTCTCGTGGCGGCTGTCGATGTCCGTCCTCGTCGTTTTGTGCCTTGGTCCGCTCTACCTCACGCTTCGCCACTTCCTGGCAAGAGCATCCGCGACGCCCCGGATCGCTGCCGCGTTCGGCTGCGGTTCGTTCTTCCTTTCCGAGTTCATCGTAGTCTGGGCTCGGATCGGAAAGCCGCACGCGGCCTTCCTTCCGCCCCTTTTGTTTGCTGGCTGTTTCTTTTTCGCCGCACGAGCGCGTCAGTCCAAGGCCCTTTACTTTCTGACCGGCGTGGCCTCGGGCCTCGGCTGCTTCCTGAGCTCGCTGGGCGCGCTCCTGCCGCTCGTCGTCTTCCCCGGATTTCTCGCGATCGAAGCCGTGACGAGTCCTGGCCGGCCGGGCGAGCGCGCCAAAGGCTTTCTGACCGCGCTCGCCTTCTTCGCCGCGGGCTTCCTGATCGCCGGAGCACCCATCCTTGCGGAGCTCGATTACTGGCAGCATCAGATTCGGGTTAACATCGCATCGCCGGAGGCCCAGCAGAACCGGCATCTGCTTGCCGCAAAGACGGTTCAATCATTCTTCGCTTTCCTCAGCTACAGGTCCGGTACCCATTTTCTCTGGCAAAACGTCGTAGACCCGCTCACAGCAGTCCTTGCCGCGGCTGCGTTCGGAATGGCGCGGCTTGTCGGGTTACGCCGGTGGTTGTTCCTGCCCTGGTCCCTTTTCGCGGTTGGTTTCCTGGCCGGCGGTATCAGTCAATATAACTATCCGCCGGCCTCGCGAATGCACGTGATCATGTACCCGGTCGCCTTGCTGGCGGCCGTCGGGTTTGCCGGCCTCACAAGGGGCTCCAGGAGCGCCGCGGCTTTCCTCGCGATTTTCTTGATTCCAATCATCGGCGCGTACAACATTGTGAAGCTGGAGGACTGGAATCCCTATTACCCGAACAGGGATCTTTACCTTCAGGAGATGCAGCGGCTCCAGGAAGCGCCGCCCGGGACAGTCCATATTCTGATCGTGACGGAGACCGAGAGAGAGCGGCTCGAGCGTGTCCTCAGAGCCTACGGGAATCAGTGGAGAGTCGTCTTCCTGGAGGACACCCCGGACGGCCTGAAGCAGCTTTCGGCATTTCTCGGGAAGAACGCGGCCGCCATCGAAGTTCGCGCTTCGCCTTTCGACAACGCCCCCGAGATAAGGAAGATCACCGAGGCAGCGGGGGCGCGCTTCGGTCCGCCGGTCCGCGGCGGTGTGCCGCAGAGATCGGGGAGCATAAGCAAGCGCGTGGTCGAATTCTTCGAGTTGATGAACCCGTACTATTGAACCCCTTCAAAGAGCCCTGAGGCGCAGCCGAGCCCGGAGGGTGGCAACGGCATTCAGTCAGCGAAGTTCCCGGCCTTGCTGCCGGGGAACAACGCTCGGAAGCCGGGTCTCGACCGCAGCATTGATGTTGGCGTCGAGCAGCGAGGTCAACAGCGAGTATGCGGGAAGGGTGATTCTCTATTACTCGCGCATTTGTGAATGATCGGAGTGGTATCGTTGCAACAGAGCGTTGAGATGTTATCGCATGCGGATATCCTACACTGGGCGTCGACCGTGCCGGCCTACGTGGCGACGGCAGTGGTGCTGTCAGCGGGTGCGGCGGCGGCCCTGACTTGCGGGTTGCTACGGAGCCGTGCGGCGACACGCCTGTGGCTGCCTGGAGTGGCGTTCGTAACGTTGAGCACGGCGGCCATATGGCCGCTCCGCACGGCTGCCGGCGCGTGGCGGCTGCGTGGGGTGCTGATGGGTGCTGCCGGTGTGGCTCTCTTGGTTGACGCTCTGGCATGCGAAAAGCAGCGGGACGAATCGACCGGCAAGAGCGGCGCAGCGACAGGCGTGAGCAGATTGTATCTCGCGATTGCATCGTTGGGTGCGGGGATGTTCCTCTTCTCCAACCTGAGCGGCTATTCGGGGGATGCGCTGCTGCCTTGGGAAGCAAGCGTGACGCTCGGGTTTGGTGAAGCCTTCACCAAGGGTCTGAGCGTCGTGCACTTCACCCTACAGCGTTTTCTCTGGGACGATGGAATCTTAAGCGCCGGCAACACGAGTCTCTTCTACGGAGCGCCGACATACGCACTGTTCCACACGGCTGGGTTCTCACCCTGGACACTGCGGTGTGCCGCTGTAGCGGCCACGCTCCTGAGCATAGCCGTGGCGTATGCGGTGGGGCGGCACTTCTTCGGGCCGGTGGCCGGTGCGGCCATGGCCGTGGTGTTCGCGTCTAACCCTTGTTTACTGTTTTACGGCCGCTACGGCAGCTCGCCTGCCGGCACAGTGCTGGCAGTGCTTCTGGCCGTGCTGGCAACATGGCTTTTCCTGGAGCGGGAACAATCCGCCTGGTGGCGCGCGGTGGTCTGTGCCGCGTTGCTGTACTTGGCTACTCTCCAGTATTCTCCCGGCCGGATCGTCGTGCTGATTCTCCTTGGGTTCATTCCGATTGGTCTGGCGTACCAGTGGCGGCAGGTCGGCTGGCGGCGGCTAGCGGGCGTCGTAGTGATCGCCCTGATAGCGGTTGGGGTGTGGCGTCTGGAGGGCTCGTTCCAACGGCAGGGGTTGTTTCTGAGCGCCCGCGGCGAGACGTTCTTCGCTTTGCTGCGCAGCCCTGCTTACATCGGCTCTCTTTACGGAGGAGCGGTGCCGCCGCATATTCGCCCGGAGGCATTGTCAGTACGCGACAAAATCGAACTGCTAGTACGAGCACTGAAGATCACCGTTCCTGAGTACCTGAATTCGATACTGCCTGTTCTGGCGCCGGCGGCCCGCGGGACGGTCTTCGCCGTCGATCCGCCGCCTCTGCAGCTGTACTACGGCCCTGCTGTCATCTTCATTCTCTGGGGTATCGCGCATTCGCTGCGGCGGTGGCGGTCCTGGCCTCGGGTCTTCCTCTTGCTGTGGGTGGCTCTCGGGACTTTGCCCCTGCTGCTGACCAATCGTGTCGATGCGCACCGCATCATGTTGTTTGTGATTCCTCTCTCGTACCTGGCCGCTCTGGGTGTCTCGGAGGCCGCGCGAGTGATGGAGCAGGCCACCGTACCGCGGCCCCTGCAGCACGTGGTTGCCGCCGCGTTGGCTCTGAGCGCTGCCTCCAGCGCGGTGAATGTGCTCGGTTATGAGCACCCGCCACAATCGTTTGCGAGTCGTGCCATGGCCGCAGAAGTGGCAAGCGTCCGAGGTCCGGTGATCCTGGGCGTGCACGGAATGCAGCGCGACCTGGGGTGGGTCTACCTGCAGTTGCTCGAGCGCGAGCGCCAGGACCCCAGGCGACCGGGACGGCTGTTGGAGAATCGCATCATCAGTGGAGTCGAGGCTCCGGCGGGCGAGCCGCCTGAGTCATATCTCCGTGAGCTGCAGCACCTCAGCACCACGGCCACGATCTTGTTGGCGCCGGCGGATGATTTCCGGCGGGTGGCGGCCGCGCTCGAGCGTAAAGGCGTCCGAGTGATAGAGCGCGGGATCCCTCAGTTTCATATCTTGCGCCTCGGCGGAGCACGGGATGCCGCCGGCGTTGGCGGCGAGGAAATCGCGGCCCTTCCGACTCCGGTGATCAAACCCAGCCCCACGCCGCCGCCGCCCGTTCACTTGCACGAAGGACCACAGCAGCTGCTGACGGAACTGGAAGCGATAGCGGTGACGTTCGGATTCCGACCGCCGAAGGTCGATCACAACTGGGACGGAGGCCCCATTCGTATGGGCGGAGTGACGTACGAACACGGGCTCGGTACGCACGCATGGTGCCGCATGACCTACGGGGTCCCGGCCGGCGCGACCGCTTTTCAGGCGATCGTCGGCCTCTCGGATGGCGTTCGCGAGTGCAAGAGCGCGGCGGTCACTTTTGAGATTCACGACGATCATGACAAACTGCTGTACGACAGTGGGCAGGTCGATACGACAGCCCCACCGCAGGCCGTTTACGTGAAGGTGCGCGATACCCGTACCATTACTCTCGTCACGACGGAAGGAGGGAACGGGCGGGACTGTGATCATGCCCTCTGGGCTCTCCCCGCCTTTCTGCTACAGTCAAAGTGAACCACCACAATGGCGGCCGCACACCTGGTCCCCACGCCAATGCTCCCCGCTCCTTGGCTTTGCACCGCCTGATTCGTACAGCCATCGCTGCGCCCGATACCCGACGGCATCCTGGCGCGACTCCTGGCGGAAGACCGCCCTGCGGCAACGGCGACTTCTACTTGGTCCTCCGTTGCTTGGTGTCCTGGACTCTGAATTCTCGCTTAACGCCCTCGAGCCCTCGTGGTGGCGACAATCTTGCGGCGGAGGCGGGCGAGGTCGTAGAAGGCCCTCAGGATCACGGACAGGTGCGCTCCCGTCGGCGCCCCGGCCGTGCGCGGATAGTGGCGCACCCCTAGCTCTTTGATCCCGAATCCACGCCGCACAGCGCGACCGTATAACTCGGCATTGATGAGCGCACCGGTCGACTCGAGCGTAATCTGCTGAAGCACCTTCTTCGGAATGAGCTTGAAGGCACAGTTCAGATCACGCACCCGCACGCCGAGCACGACGCGCACCAGGAAGCCGCTGAAAAGCTTGGCGTTGAGCCGTCGCATAAAGGGGTCACGCCGGTCGAGGCGGAAGCCGGTGACGATGTGGTCCTCGTCGGTGACCAGCGGAAGCACGAGGTCGAGGTCGCGGATGTCGAACTGACCGTCGCCGTCCATGAAGAAGACGAAGCGCTTGGTTGACGCATCGAAGCCGGTGCGCAAGGCGGCACCGTAGCCCCGATTCTGTGGATGATGGATTGCTCGAAGCAGCGGGAACTCGTTGGCCAGCCGGTCGAGGACTTCCCCCGTGCGGTCGCGGCTGCCGTCGTTGACGATCAGCAACTCGTAGTCGGGAATCCGGTCTGCCAGGTACGCGACGCAGTCGCGCAGGACTCGTTCGACGTTCGCTTCTTCGTTGAATGCCGGCAACACCACAGAAAGCTCGTGCACCACAATCGATGCCCGTACTGCGGTCACTTCGGGATCAGAGCTCCTCTGTCGAGGCCTGCGAGGAGGGCGCGGGCGACGACGGTGTTGCCGTACGGGGTGTAGTGGCAGTGGTCATAGAAGAGCCTTTCGTTCTTCGCCTGCCAGTCGGCGCGGAGGGCCGGCAGGATGTCCAGGTAGGGGATACCGCGCCGGGAGCAGAGCTCGCGGCAGCGATCCTGCGGATAGTTGTCCTGGTAGCTGCCGAGCACCTGGATGTGGACGGGGAAGAGCGCGATCGCGAGCGAAGTGCCTTTCTCGCGGGTCTCCTGATTCAGGGAGGCCATGACGCCGTCCAAGATCTCCCAGGACCTGGGGTTC
>Ga0137368_10003030_pt1 | contig 17920 bp, 13 predicted proteins | sample SagtaG_13_FD_104917 | JGI IMG/M metagenome (GOLD analysis project Ga0137368, IMG submission 104917) | Vadose zone soil microbial communities from Sagehorn Ranch, Mendocino, California, USA - Sage1_L_100_16 metaG | ecosystem: Environmental > Terrestrial > Soil > Vadose zone | place: USA...
CGCATTCTGGAAATCGGTACGCTCGGCGGCTACAGCACGATCTGGCTTGCGCGCGCGTTGCCCGCCGGCGGCCGGCTGATCACGTTGGAGGTGGAGCCTCGTCATGCCGAAGTGGCACGCGCGAACATCGCACGCGCCGACTTGTCTGCTCTGATTGACCTGCGCGTCGGCAAGGCCCTCGATCTCCTACCGCAGCTCGTTTCTGAGGGTGTGCCGTTTGATTTTATTTTTATCGACGCAGACAAGCCGAACACCTCGGCCTACTTCGAATGGGCGCTGAAGCTCTCACGCGCCGGCAGCGTCATTGTCGTGGACAACGTCGTCAGGAACGGTGCGTTGATAGATGCGGCGAGCACTGACGTGCACGTGCAGGGCATGCGCCGGTTCCTGGAACAGCTCGGATCCGAACGTCGCGCCGATGCGACGGTGATGCAGACCGTCGGACTGAAAGGCTACGACGGATTCGCGCTTGCGATCGTTACTGCTTCTTAATCGACGGCGGCCCTGAAGGGCCGCCACTACACGACGGCGTCGCACGCTCGCGGTTTGTAGTGGCGGGGCTTTAGCCCCGCCGGGGCCGCCCTGCTCGCGATTACAACGGCAAGGTCAACGTCGCTCGCGCGCCGCGCGCGTCGGGCCGGTTCTCTAATTTCAAAGAACCGTCGTGCGCCTCGGCGATCTGCCGGCAGAGCACGAGGCCAATCCCCGATCCTCCAGGCTTCGTCGTAAAGAACGGCACGAACAGATTGGCCGTGTTCGACAAGCCAGGTCCCTCGTCATCGACCCAGATATCCACCCCGTGCCGCGTGCGCCGCCACGCCACCGTCACCGTCCCACCCCCGACTTCGACGCAGGCGTCCGCAGCATTGCGAATGAGGTTGATGACGAGCTGCTCGATTTGATCGGTGTCAACTGAGACGGTCATGTCGGGTCCGGGACGAACGTTCACAGGCACACGCGTCTCGAGTCCTGCGACGCGAACGAGCAGTGGTTTCAACACCACGGGATTCGACCGCGGGGCTGGCAGACGCGCGAGGCGCGAGTAGGCGGCCGTGAAGCGGCTCAGCGACTCGGTGCGTGAGGCAATCACTTGAAGGCCCCGGCGCATGTCCTCGCGCCAGTCTTCGGGCGGCGGATTGCGGTGTAGAAGGGTCTCCAGGCTGCCGGCAATTGATTTGATCGGACCGAGCGAGTTTCCGAGCTCGTGGCCGATCACGCGGATCAACCGCTGCCACGCCAGACGCTCCTGCTCGCGCAGCGGGCGGCTCACATCAGACAGCACGAGCAAATCGTGCGGCAACCCGCCCAGGCGGAACGTAGTGAGCCGGACCTCCCATCGGCCCGCCCCGCCGCCGCCCGGCAGCGATATGTCCACGACGCGAGGCGCATCGCCAAACCATTCACTCACCCCGAGCTCGTCCGCCGTGCGTCCGAGCATCTGCTCCATCCCGCGGCCCATCAGCCGCTCGCCCGTGCGGTTGACGATTCGCAAACGATGATTCGGATCGAAGGCGAACACCGCGACATCGATCTGCTCCATCACCGTGCGAAGGAGCGCCGTCGCTTCCACCGCGCCCAGACGCTGCTCGTGAAGCGTTTCGGCGAGCTCGTTCACCTCGATGAGCACCGCGTCGAGCGGATCCTCCGGATCGCTGGTGCGTCCGCGGATCGAGAAATCGTCTTCGCGCATTGCCGCCAGCAGGTTCGCAAGCGTTTGCAGCGGAAGCACTACTCGCGTGCGCAGCGACGCCGCAAAACCCACCAGGAAGCCGACTATCAAGACGGTAAGCGTCCACTGAACCTTCGGCGTGTAGCCACCGGTCCACAAAATGATCAGGGAAGTCAGCGTGCCGGGAAGGCCGGCGGCGAGCGCGTAGAGGAAGATCTGCCGGTCGTGCGTGAGTCGTCGGGGCAAGGTGTGGTGTCAGCTGACTTGTGGCCTGGGGCTCGGGGTTTGTGCCTTGTGGCTTCACTCGAGCCTGAAGCCTCGAGGTGTGAGGCCCACTCGAGGCCAAGCCTCGAGACTCAAGCGTCGAGTCGAAGTTCGATCAAAGCTTATAGCGCTCCAACCGGCGGTACAACGCGCTGCGCGAGAGACCGAGGGCACGTGCGGCGTGGCTCACGTTGCCGTATCGCGCCATGGCCTTCTTGATGAGAAACGCCTCGACTTCTTCAAGGCTCATGTCTTCGAGCCTGGCCGTGCTCGTCCCATCGCTTCGAAGGCCCAGGTCGCTCGAGCGCACGGTCGTCGCCTGCGACATGAGCACGGCACGCTCGACGGCGTGATCCAGCTCGCGCACGTTGCCGGGCCAGCGATGCTCGAGCAGCATCTGCATGGCACTCGGATCGAACCCCGCCAGGTTCTTCCTGTACCGCTGTGCGTGCTGGCGCAGAAAGTGACGCGCGAGCAGCGGAACGTCTTCACGCCGATCGCGGAGCGGCGGCAAGTGCACTTCGATGGTGTTCAAGCGGAACAGCAGATCCTGACGAAAGCGTCCGGCGGCGACTTCCGCATTCAGATCCGCATTGGTGGCGGAAATGAGACGCACGTTCACCTTGCGTGTTTTCGAGGACCCCAACCGCTCGAATTCTCCCGTTTCGATCACCCGCAAGAGCTTTTGCTGCTGATTCAACGGGACGTTGGCGATCTCGTCCAGAAACAGTATGCTGCCGTCGGCCAGCTCGAAACGGCCAACGCGGTCCGACTTCGCGTCGGTGAAGGCGCCCTTCATGTGCCCGAAGAGTTCCGACTCGAACACGCCTTCGGCCATTCCGCCGGCGTTGACTGTCACCATCGGCCGATTGGCGCGGGGCGACACGGCATGCATCGCCTGCGCCACGAGGCTCTTGCCCGTGCCGTTCTCGCCGGTGATCAGCACGTTGGCGTCGGATGGTCCGACGCGCGCGATGATATCGAGCACGGGGCGCATCGCCGCCGATTCCGCCAGGAGAGGGGAATGGCCATCGGCCATCAGCGCCTGATTGGCCGCTTCGAGTTGCCGCCCGCGGCGAATGGCCCGCCCCAGCTCGGTCTGTGTGCGGACGATCGAGAGCAGCCGCTCGTTCTCCCATGGTTTCTGAATGAAGTCGCGCGCGCCGCGTCGCATGGCTTCAACAGCGACGTTGACGGATCCCCACGCCGTCATGACGACCACGGGCAGAGATTCATCGGCGGTGTGGATGCGTTGAAGAAGATCGAGTCCCTCTTCGCCCGATGTCGTGTCGCGCGTGTAGTTCAAATCCATCAAGACGACGTCGTAGTCCTTGAGCTCGAGCGCGCGCAGCAGTTGCTGCGGCGAAGAGGCTGTGTCGATGACGTAGCCGTCCGGTTTGAGCAGCAGGCGAAGCGCTTCGAGAACGTCGGGTTGATCGTCAGCTATCAGCAGGCGCGGCGACGGTTCGCCTCGTGTGGCGCCTGTTTTCTGCGGAGAGATGTCTGTCAACACGTGTAGCCCTTGCCCTCGTCATTCGGATCGCAACGTCACCGCTGGATCAACACGCGCGGCTCGCCGCGCAGGGACATAGCCGGCGACGAGCGCCGCGAGAAAAAGGAGCACGGACGCGGCCGTGAACGTCAGCGGATCCAGTGGCTTGACGCCGGCCAACGTGAATGAAAATGCCGCGGTCAAGCCGGCGGCGGCGACAAGTCCAATCGCGAGTCCCCACACAGCCGGGGCGACGGCTTGCGCCACTATTCTTCGCACCACGATCCGTCTGGTGCCGCCGAGCGCCAATCGAATGCCGATTTCACGCGATCGCTCCGCAACGACGTGCGAGACGACGCCGTAGATGCCGATCGCGGCGAGCACCAGCGCGACGAGCGCCATCGCTGCCAGCAGTTGCCGGGCAAAATTCACGAGACCCACTGCGAGGTTGACAACATCGCGCATTGTGCGCTGGTCGTACACCGGCTGCTCTGGATCGATTGACTGGATTGCCGCGCGGATGGGCGCTAGCATGGCGCCGGGATCTCCGCTCGTTTGGACGACGAACGTCATGGACTGCGACGCCTCTTGCGATTCAGGGAAGTAGACTTCCGGATCGGCGGGTTCGGTCGGCCCGCGGTGTCTGACGTCGGCGACAACTCCCACGATTTCCGCCGAGGTCTCTGGTCCGCCAAATCGGAGGCGAACGCCAAGCGGCGCTCGATCGGCCAAGAAGCGCCGGGCGAGCGTCTGGTTGACAATCACGACCAGCGGCTGCCCGACGCGATCCTGCGCGGTGAACGATCGGCCCGCAAGCATCGGAATCGACATCACCGCGAAGTACTCGGGGGTGATGACTCTGTAGCCGACATCCGGCTGCTTTCCCTTTTCGAATGGTGGTCTGCCCTCGATATCGAAAGACGTCGTCTCGTTGCACTGACAGAGGGGCGTTACATTGACGGCCGCCGCGCGATTGACGCCTGGCAGCGCAGCGAGGCCCGCGACCGCGCGCTCGTAAAATCGGCCGACCATCTCTGGCGTCGCGTACTTTGCCGACGGCAGCACCACACTGGTCGTGGCAACCCCGGCAGGCGTAAAGCCGAGATCGACGGATAGCGAGTGGTGGAACGATCGCAGCACGAGACCCGCGCCAATCAACAACAGAGCAGCGAGCGCCACCTCCGCTGCGACGAGCAGGCGACGAGTGCCGTGGCGTCCGTCGCTGAACGTGCGCGCGCGCTCCTGAAGGACAGGCAGGAGATTGCGCCGAGCGGCCTTGATGGCCGGCAGCAGGCCGAACAGCACTGACGTCAACAGCGAAATCGACGCCGTGAACGCGATGACCGGTCCGTCGACAGCCAGCCGATCGAAGCCGTTGATGAACCTGCTGTACTGAGCCGGGACCAGCGCGCTGATGGCGCCGATGGCCCAGAGGCAGAATAGAAACGCGGCGGCGCCGCCACAGGCGGCGATGAGCACGCTTTCCACGAACAACTGTTGCTGCAAACGACCCCGTGCCGCTCCAAGCGCCGCTCGAAGCGCAAGCTCACGCTCGCGTGCGGCGCCGCGCGCCAGCAGGAGGTTTGCGACGTTGGCGCAGGAAATCAGCAGCACTAATCCCACGGCTGCGAAGAGCGACAGCAGCATCGGCCCGATCGTCCGCGTCGAATCCGAAATCAGCGGCTGCACGGTGCTGCTCCAGCCGCTGTTGGTATCCGGGTCAGTGCCGGTGAGGCGTGAACTGATCGTTCGCACTTCATCGCGAGCAGGATCGACGCCGACCTCGGATTTGAGGCGACCTGTCACGAGCAAAAAGTGACTCTGGCGGCTTGACCACTGTTGAGCCGTGTAAGCAAACGGCATCCAGAGGTCGCCAGGCGCCGGATAACGCACACCTGCGGGAAGAACGCCGACGACGGTTCGCTGCACGCCGTTGACGGCGATTCGCTGGCCGACGATTGCCGGATTCCCTCCGAAGCGGCGCCTCCACAACCCATCGCTGATCATCACCACATCGTCGCGTCCGGGCTCGTCCTCGCCTCGTTGAAACGTTCTGCCAAGTGCCGGCTGAATGCCAAGCGTGTCGAAGAAATTCGACGTGACGCGGAAGCCTTGCACGCGCTCAGGACGATCGCCGCCGGTGAGATTGATGGTGAGCCACGCGTGTGCCGCGAGCGATTCAAAGCTTTGCGTGGAAGACCTGAGGTCGCGAAAATCACCGAGGGAAAACTCGTTGTGATCGTTGCGGCCGCCTGGCGCCACTTCCCAGACCGACATCAAACGATCTGCATCTTTGAGAAACGGCATTGGATCGAACAGGAGCCGGTAGACGCCGGTGAAGATTACGCTGTTGGCGCCGATGCCGAGCGCAAGGGTCAGGATTGCGGAGAGTGCAAAGCCCGGGGATCGCAGCAGGCCACGCGATGCGTATTTCAAGTCGTTCAGGAAAGCGTCCATAGGGGTATCCCGCGTCGTACGTAGCGCGGACCTTCAGGTCCGCGAACGGCCGCGGGACTAAAGTCCCGCGCTACGTACTCGCGTAGCAGCGCTAGTCATCCACGATCCAACCGTCCTTCAGCTTGATAATCCGCCGTCCGTATCCAGCGTTGATTTCCGAGTGCGTCACCTGCACGATCGTCGTGCCCGCCTCGTTCAATCGCTTGAACAGCTCCATGATTTCGCGGCCCTGATCGGTGTGCAGATTCCCCGTCGGCTCGTCCGCCAGAATCAGCGTCGGCTTGGCCACCACGGCACGCGCGATCGCGACGAGCTGCTGCTGTCCCCCTGACAGCTGGTTCGGGTAGAGATCCTTTTTGCCGACGATATTGAAGCGGTCGAGGATGTCGGCGACCATGCCTTGCCGCTCCGACTTCTTGACCTCCCGATACGAAAGCGGCAGGTCGATGTTCTCGTACACGGTGAGGTTGTCCAGCAGGTGATAGCTCTGGAACACGAACCCGACATGCTGCTTCTGCAGCCGCATACGGTCTTTTGCCGAGAGCTGGTGCACGGGATCCTCGAACAGCCAGTACTCGCCGTCCCACGCGCTGTCGTGCATGCCGAGGATGTGCAGGAGCGTGCTCTTGCCGGCTCCCGACGGCCCCATGATTGATACGAACTCACCCTGCTGAATCTCGGCGTTGATGCGTCGGAGGACAAACGTCTGCGACAAGCCGTGGCGGTAGCTCTTCTCGATGCTGCGAAGTTTGATCATGTGTTGTGGTGAAAAACGAATCGGGATCCCTTTCGTCAGCGTACATCGAAAGAGATCCCGACTGAGTGTAGCGGCGGCGCTCCGCGCCGTAGCCGGGCTCGCTGTCGCTCGCCCGTCGGGCGCGTGGTGGGCGCTCCGCGTAGGAGCGCTCCCACTGCAGGCCCTCCGCGCGCGCAGCGCGAGGCCCACCGAAGGCCCAGCACCACTCCCTTGCCTAGACGACGGCTGCGCTTTCCTCGACCACCCGGCCGTCGAAGAGGTGCACGCTGCGGTCGGCGTGGGCCGCGTAGCGCGGATCGTGTGTCACCATGCAGATCGTCGCGCCCTGCCGGTGCAGTTCGCGCAGCAGATCCATCACGGCCTCACCGTTCTTCGAATCGAGATTGCCGGTGGGCTCGTCCGCAAGCAGAATCGACGGCTGCCCCGCGACGGCGCGGGCGACAGCCACGCGCTGCTGCTGACCGCCCGAGAGCTGCGAGGGCAGGTGCTTCGCGCGGTGCGCCATGCCCACACGCTCGAGGGCGGCGTTGGCGCGCTCACGACGCTCCGCGGATTTCATGCCGCGGTAAATCAGCGGAAGCTCCACGTTCTCGAACACAGTGAGATCGCCAATCAGGTTGAAGCTCTGGAAGATGAACCCGATCTCGCGATTGCGCACGCGCGCGCGCTCGGAGAGCGACAGGTTCGCCACCTGATTGCCGTTCAGAAGGTAGGTCCCTTCCGTCGGAGTGTCGAGCAGGCCGAGAATCGCCAGCAGCGTCGACTTGCCGCAGCCCGACGGACCGGCAATGGCGACGTACTCGCCCTGCTGGATCTCGAGGTGAATGCCTGCGAGAGCGTGCGTCTCTACTTCGTCCGTGTAGAAGACTTTCTTGATGCCCTCCAGTTTGATCAGCGGCTGCGTCATGTAATGCTCCTTCTCACGGTGGTTCCTTCACAGTGGTTCCGACACGTACGTTCGTTCACCGCGGTTCACGGTGGTTCCTTCACAGTGGTTCGTTCACGTTGCTTCCTTCACGTTGGTTCTTGGTTCCGTCACGTTGGTTTCCTGGTTCCTCCACGTTGGTTCCTTTCGACGTTCCTCACGTCATTCAAGTTAGCCCATCACGTTGGTGCCGATGATTGTCACCGAACCCTTGTGCGCGAACCCACGTGAACGATCGTGTGCGAACGGACCTGAAAGAACCTCCGTGAACCATCGTGTACGAATGTACGTGTCGGAACCCGTGTGAAAGAACCTACGTGATTTAGCGAAGCCGTATTCTGTCGAATTGATCCCAGGCCGACATGTCGGAGAGGATCACTTCGTCGCCCTCGGACAATCCGGACTTCACTTCAATCGTGTTGACGGCGGCACGTCCGAGCTGCACCGTCACCCGATTGGCGTCACCGGTTGCCGAGTCGACCTTGAAGATGCCGACGCTGGTGTTCTCCTGACCACACGCTGGACGTCCCATCACCAGCACGCTGTCGAGGCGCGTAATTTCGATCGTGCCGTCGACGCTCAAGTCGGGACGCGCGCCCCGCGGAAGCTCGCCCTCGAGCGCGACGTCGATGGTCACCGTCCCCTGCTGTGCGGCGGGATCGATGCGGACCACCTTTCCAGGAATGATGCCATTGCGCGTGTCGATCTTGGCGAGCTGTCCGATGGCGACGTCGCGCGCCTGGGTTTCTGCGATTCGCAGTTCGGCTTTGAGGCGTGTCGGATCGGCGACCCGGGCGAGGTTCATGCCCGGACTCACTTGCTGGCCCACTTCAACGGGCACCTGCTCGAGCACGCCGTGCATGCCGGCGCGCACCCGCAGTTGGTCGACTTGTGACTGCCGGAGGGCGTACATCGATCGGAGCTGATCGATGCGTGCTTGCTGCGCCTGGAGCTGCGCGTTGATGTTTTGCTCGACCACCTGCACCCGCTGCTGCTCGATCTTGTAGCGCTCGCCGAGCGACTCGGCGCGAACCGTGGACTGCTTCAGGATCAGATTCGAGACCAGACCATCTTTCGCGAGATCCGTGTTGACTTCCTGTTCGAGCTTTGCCGTCTGGTAGTCGGCGGCGACGGTTGCCGCAGCGGCGCGTTGATTCAGGCGCTCGGTCTGGAGCCTCGCTTCGAGACTCTTGTAGTCCGCCTCGGCACCGCGCAGCTGTTGCTCGGCCTCGCGGAGCTGTTGCTGCAACTGGGGCTCCGAGAGCTCGAGAACGACGGTTTCCGGCGTGACGACCGCTCCAGGTCGCAACACGATCTTCTCGACGCGCGCCTGAGTGGCGGCCGGCACCCAGCGGCGTGCTTCGTCGAGCGGCACGAGCGTTCCCAACCCGCGAACGTCGACGATCATCGAGCCGCGACGCACTTTGTCCGGCCACACCGTGGCGCGTTCCACCGTGGGCGCCGCCGGCTTGAGGCGGGCAAGCACCACGGAGACAAGGCCGATGACCAGCACGGCGGCAATCGCGAAGGAAATGCGGCGCAGCTTCTTCTTTCGCGCCACGGATGCGGGTCGATGAATATCCATTCTGTGTTTCCGTTCTTAGACGTGAGAACTAGCCTGAAAAGATGCCAAGAAACCGGCCGGTGTCGAGATCGGCTGCGACCGGCATCCCCTGGGGGCGGCCTTCAGGCGGCCCGCTGTTGTCACTCCAAACGTTATGCCAGGACGAGCCGGCCGTCCAACATCTTGATAAAACGAGAGTTACGCTACGAAGGTTCCGCGGTTTCGCCCCTCGAGTGTTCGCTTGTGGGACTGCCCACAACTGCAGCGAACAGCGCCGGATCGGTCACACCCTCTGTCACGAGCACGAGGATTCGACTGCCCGGCCCAAGCCCGACCTTGTTCTTCATCTCTGCGAGGGCTGGATCGCGCGAGAGTGCGAGCCATCCGGCGAGGGCTGCGGCGCCGGACGCGCCCGTGCGAACCATCGGATCACCGCCCACGCCTGAGGCCAGGTGCCGCATCGCATCGAACGCCCAGGCATCATCAATTGCGAGGAACGCGTCGACCCCCGACACGACAGTGTCGAAGCCGGCCCGCGACACCTCGCCGCAGCGCAGGCCCGCCATAGCGGTGTCGAACGGGCCGTCGAGCGTCGTGGGCCGACCATGCCGCGCCGAGAACTGCACACACGCCGCGGTTGCCGGTTCAACGCAAATTATCGCAGGTCTCTCGCCGTCGAATCGCTGGAATGTCCAATCTGCAACCGCGGCAAGCAGCCCGCCGACACCCGCCGGAACAAAAATCGCGTCTGGAGGCGGGTCTGGCAGCCACTGCGATTCGGCCTCGTCCATCAGACGTGTGTAGCCGAGCATGATGAGGCGCGGCACGCTCACAGGCTCACCGGCCAATGCCGTATCCGAAATCACGCGCCATCCGTTGGCTTGCACATCCGCGGTCATCTTTCGAAGCGCGTCCTCATAGGTCCCCGTTACCCGAACGACGGTGGCGCCTTCCGACTCGATTGCCGCGGCTCGCGCAGCGGCGACGTTCTCGGCCAGATACACCCGCGCCTCGCAACCGGCTTTGCGCGCGGCATACGCCACCGCGCGTCCATGATTGCCTTCGCTCGCACAAACCAGCGTGTCGTGACGCGCGAGCTCGCCACGCGCTCGAAGCGTCTCGATCGCAAAGAGCGCCCCGAGAGCTTTGAATGCGTTCAGTCCAAATCGATGCGTTTCGTCTTTGGCATAAAGGTCCGCGACGCCGAGCGCGCGAGCCAGCGCCGGAAAACGCCGGAGTGGTGTCGGTTGAAGCTCAGTGTGCGCACGAAAGAATGCCCGCTGGGTCGCGTAGTCGGCATCGGTAAACAACGGAATTCTCGGCGGCCTTGCAGAGGGGAGAAAGACAGAGACCATCGCGCTGAGATCTGGAGACGTGGTGATTGGTGACGTGGCGATGGTCATGTCGCACATCGCCACATCTACTGCAGCCGCCTTCCACCTATCCACACACTCTGAATCGTCCTGGTCGCTTTGATGTCCGTCAGCGGGTTGTCCTTGAGGACCACGAAATCCGCCGCGGCTCCGGGCTGAATCGTTCCAATCTGTCCCGCTTTGCCATGACAGATGGCGGCGTCTCCGGTCGCGGAGACGAGCGCTTGCATCGGCGTAAGGCCCGCGCCGACCATCATCTCGAGCTCGAGATGCTCGAAGAAGCCTTGGAAGCGGCCCACGGGACCGGTATCGGTGCCCATCGCGATCCGTACACCGCGATTGGACACGGTCTTCAGATTGCGTTTCGCCACTTCGAGTGCCTCCTTGTAGCGGAGTCCCTGTTTATACCCGTTGCTTGCCTGCACCTCCGCTTGCCGCTGTGGATCGGTGATCTGTTTGCGAATGGCATCCGCTTCAGCACCGAGGCCGCCGAGAAAGAACGGATCGTTGGCCCACGGCGGCGTCGAGCCGTAGACGAACGTCGACACTTCGCGCATGAGCGTTGGCGAGTAGCAGGCGTTGCGCGCTTTCAGCATGCTGATGAACTCTTCGTCCACTGGAACGTCGCGAACGCTGTGCGCAATGAAGTTCGATCCCGCGGCAAGCGCGGCTTTCGCGTCGGCGAGATAGAAGATATGCGTCGCGATCGGGAGCTTCAGCTCCTGCGCGCGCTGAACGGCCGCGCGCCACGCGGGTTCGGGCATCTTCCGCGCGCTGCCGAGATTGTCGTCGATGCGGATCTTCAGCAGGTCGGGATGCATCGCGGCAGCTTTGTCGGCCATTGCCCGTGCGGCCTCGGCGGAATCGCCGGTGATGACTGGTCCGGCGAGAAAGATGCGCGCGCGATCGATCGGGCCCTTCGCTTGCTCGGCGCGCAACTGAAAGGCGCCCTCCGGCTCGTCGCCGAGGCTGAAGACCGAGGTCACTCCGTAATGCGCGTACGTCTTCGCCTGCCGCAGTACGTTGTCACGACCGCCGCCCGCGGGATCGACGCGCATGCCAACGACGTTCGTGAAGTGTCCATGCGCGTTAATCAGGCCGGGAATCAGCGTGAGGCCGGCGAGATCGACGCGTTCCGCGCCTTGCGGGACGGTGACGTCCGCTACGGGGCCAACCTGCTGAATCTTGCCGTCGCGAACGATGACGGTGCCGCGCTCGATCACCTTGCCGGAGCCATCGATCACGCGCGCGCCCACCAGCGCGGTTGTCTGCGCGAAGGCGGACGAGGCGCACGCGAGGCCCGCGAGCGCCGCGAGAAGAGGAAACCGGAGCCTGAATTTCATGGTGAGAGGGTATCAAAAACGCGGCGGCGTGCCACCGTCGCCGGCGTGGCAGGGGGCTTCAACCCCGCGTAATATGGAGAGATGCTGATCCAGAGATATCCGGAACCGTTTGTCGCCCCGATGCGCGAAGAGCTCACGCGCGAGGGATTCGAAGAGCTCCGCACTCCTGAGGCGGTGGACGAGGCCGTTCTAAGACCCGGCACGACGCTGGTCGTTGTCAATTCGGTGTGCGGATGCGCGGCGGGAAAAGCGCGGCCGGGCATCGCGCTTTCACTGCGAAATGGTCCGCGACCGGATCATCTCACGACGGTTTTCGCCGGCGCGGACATCGAAGCGACCGACCGTGCCCGATCGTATCTGGCGCCGTATCGGCCGTCATCCCCCTCAATCGCATTGCTGAAGGAGGGCAAGCTCGTTTACATGATGGAGCGGCGAGATATCGAAAGCCGGCCGGCGGAGACGATTGCCGCGACGCTGCAGGACGCGTTTCAACGGTTCTGCGCGTAAACGCAGAGCGCGACATCGTAGTGGCGGGGCTCTAGCCCCCGCCGTCAAATGCGACATCGTAGTGGCGGGGCTTTAGCCCCGCCCCGAGCGCTTAAGCCGGCCGTGGGAGCTCAGGCCGGGAACCCTGCCATAATTGAAGAATCTCAATGCTGCACGACGCGCTTGGCCGGCCGCTGGCCAATCTGCGCCTCTCCGTCACCGATCGCTGCAATCTCCGCTGCCAGTACTGCATGCCGGAGCAGGAGTACGTGTGGCTCCCGAAAGAAGACATCCTTCACTTCGAAGAAGTCGATCGCGTCGTTGACGTGTTTGTCGACCGCGGCGTTCGTCGGGTTCGGCTGACGGGAGGAGAGCCGCTCCTCCGCAAGGACTTGCCCATTCTCGTCGAGCGGCTTGCCGCGAAACCCGGAATCGAAGATCTCGCGATGACCACCAACGGCGTGCTCCTGGCGCCGATGGCGCCGGAGCTCAAACGCGCGGGGCTGGGCCGCGTCACCGTCAGTCTCGACACGCTGCAGCCGGAACGCTTCTTCAACCTCACACGATCCAAGGAGCTCGACCGCGTGTTGGCTGGCATCGACGCGGCCGCCCAGATCTTTCCCGGCTTCAAGATCGATATGGTCGTCATGAAAGGTGTGAATGACGACGAGATGATCGAGATGATCGAGTTTGCGAAATCGCGCGGCGCGGAATTGCGGTTCATCGAGTACATGGATGTGGGCGGTGCAACGCGCTGGAGCTGGGAACAAGTCACCACCCGGGCGGAAATACTCGATCGCCTCGCGAGCCAGTACGGGGCAATCGCCCCGGTCCAGGAGCAATCGTCCGCGCCAGCGGACCGTTTTCGGTTACCCGGCGGGACGACATTTGGAATTATTTCGTCGACGACCGCTCCGTTTTGTCGCGACTGCGATCGCAGCCGCCTGACGGCCGACGGTATGTGGTACCTCTGTCTGTACGCGGCGCGCGGCACGGATCTTCGTGGACCGCTGCGCCGGGGCGCCACCAACGAGGAGCTCGGTGCGCTTATTGCCGACACCTGGAGCGGCCGCATCGATCGCGGCGCCGAAGCGCGGCTCGCGTTGCGCGATCGTTCCCCCATGATTCCCATCAGTTCACTGAAGCGCGATCCGCACCTCGAAATGCATACTCGCGGAGGATAGAGGCTCCGCCACAGAGGTTCCTTCACGGCGGTTCCGTCACGTACGTTCGTACACGCGGGTTCACGGCGGTTCCGTCACGTACGTTGCTGCACACGTGTTCCACCGTGGTTGTCTCACGGACGTTCTCCGCGGCGCTCGCAGGGGCGAAGCGATATCGGACTTGAGTGTGCTTCACTCGGTCTTGCGCTGGTCAGAATCCGACGACGTCCGCAATCGGGTCATACCGCAGCGGAATGTTCCAACCTAAGTCACGGCGGTTGCCAACAGCGTTCGCGCCCCGGCCACAAGCCCGCTCGAACTTTACCAGAACATTGCGCTTCTGCTCGTCCTTCGCAAGCACCACAATCACGCAGTCACAATTAGGCAGCTGCGCTCCGCTGCCAACGGCCAGCTCACCGACCTCAAGAAGCTCCATCGCCCTCCGCCACAGGAGCACGCGACAAGCCGTCGCGTTGTGGCGCAAACTGAATCAATAGTGAACTAAGCATGCGTATTTGAACGCACGTGAAAGAACCCCCGTGAACCCCCGTGTACGAACGTACGTGAGGGAACCCACGTGAAGGAACGCGCGTGAACCTCCGTGTACGAACGTACGTGACGGAACCCACGTGAAGGAACCGCGCGATCAGACAATCCTAAGCCGTGCGCGGTCGTGAGGCAGAAACGGATGCGACGCGATCTGTCCCGCAAACGCACGATCCCATCGTCCCGGCACGAGCGCCGAACATCCAGGACACTTGCCGTCTGCGGTGACGTGATACTCGCGAATGTCGTAACCGTAGCGCTCGATCAAGATCGCGTTGCACGACACGCAGCGCGTGTTCTCGAGATCGCCGACCATGCCGGGGAGGTTGCCCGCATAAACGTAGCGCAAACCGGCGCGCTTTCCGATCGCCGCGGCTGTTCGCAGTTGCGCTGGTGTCGTGTTCATCGGGTCGACCATCCGGTAGTCCTGATGAAACGCCGTCACGTGCCACGGAATATCGGGCGAGACTGAAGCGATGAACTCGGTGAGGCGTGTGACTTCCGAGTCCGAGTCGTTGAAGCCGGGCACCAGGAGCGTCACGATCTCCACCCACAGACCGCGCGCATGCAGCGCGCGGATGGTGTCGAGAATCGGCTGCAGCCGCCCGCCAAGCTTGCGATATTGCTTGTCGTCGAAGCTCTTGAGATCAACTTTGTAGAGATCGATCCACGGCGTGATGTACTCGAGCACCTGCGGAGTGGCGTTGCCGTTCGACACGAACGCGGTTGCGAGCCCACGCGCCCGCGCAGCTTTGAAAACAGCGACGCCCCACTCGGCGGTGATGAGCGGTTCGTTGTAGGTGGAGACGACCACCCGCGCGCCCTGCCGCTCGGCGTCCCGCGCCAGCGTCTCCGGCTCGACGTCCCGCGGCGGCGCGACCGCAGCCGGATCCCGAAGCGCCTGCGATGTGACCCAGTTTTGACAGTAGGCGCAATGCAGATCGCAGCCCAGCATGCCGAAGCTGTAGGCGAGAGCGCCCGGCCACGCGTGAAAGAACGGCTTTTTCTCAATGGGGTCGCATTGAACGCCCGCGACGTAGCCCCACGGGACGCGGAGCGTGCCGCCTTCGTTGAATCGCACCTTGCAGACGCCGACCGCGCCCGGTGGAATAGGACAATCGTGTCCGCATGCATGACAGCGGACCCAGTCTCGCGCCAGGCGATCGTAAACTGTGCCCTCGCGTGTGCGGGCAGTGAGGACGTCGCCCAAGGAAGCCATGACCCTATTTTCGCGCGCGGCAGAGGTAAATCAAAGGCCCGTGCGACTCGTAAAAACAATGATGCGCCACCCGGTTCTGGTCCTTTTCTGCCTTCTTCTCGGGGTCGCAGCGGCTTCGGCTCAGGAACGTCAAGTCTGGATTCGGGTAGAAGATCCCTCCGGCGCAACCATCCCGGCCGCGCAGATCATCGTCATGTCGGGCTCCGATGTCGTTGGCGAGTTCACCGCCGACAACAGGGGGCTTGCACTTATCAAGCTGGGCGCAGCGACCAACATCAAGCTTGTCGTATCGGCGCCGGGCTTCGAGACGACAGAACAGGACGTGGTGGTGCCGGCACGGCCGCCGCAGCAGATCACGGTTCCGCTGCCGATCGCGAAGGTCGAGACCGACGTGAGCGTCTCGGCCACGCAGGAGGAAACGGGCGGACTCACGCGGATGCTGAGCCAGGCGGAAATCGATCAGTTGCCCGACGATCCGGATGAACTGCAGCGCATGCTCGAAGAGATTGGCGGGCCGGGCGCGGTGATTCGTGTCGACGGGTTCAGCGGCGGTCGCCTTCCGCCGCGCGATCAGATTGCTCGCATCGTCGTCCGGCGTGACGCCTACTCGGCGGAGTTTCACCAGGTGGGGCAGCGACGCGTGGAGATCGCGACCCGCCCCGGCGTCGATCGGTGGCGCGGCAACGCAGGCCTGAACGTGCGACCGAGCGCGTTGTCGGCGCACAACGCCGTCGCGCGTTTCTCGAAGGCGGGGACCTTGACGCGGATGAACGCGTTCATTGCCGGCCCGCTCGTGAAGAATCGCATTTCGTTCGCCGCAGAGGTCGAGGGGGCTTCGTCGGAGGACATTCGTGGCATCTCCGCGTTGACGGCGGCCGGAACCGTCGTCTCGGCCCTCCGGCAGCCGTCAGACAATCGCGAGTTCACGATCCGCACCGAAGGACTGATCACGCCGCAGACACTCTTTCGTGCGTCGATCGAGCGTGGCACCAACCGGCGGGACAATCAGGGCATCTCGGAGCTCGATCTCCCGGAGCGCGGGTATCGCCGCGAAGACGTGGACTACTCGGCCCGCCTGTCGCTCGAAGGCGGACAGCGAAAGCCGTTTCATGTTCGGTTTCAGTACGATCAGGCGAGAAACCTTTCGATCCCCGACACCATCGCATCAGCCGTCATCGTGCAGAGCGCGTTCCGCGCCGGCGGCGCGACGGTGAGCGGCGCGAACAGATCCCGCGCGGTGATGAGCGACACGATGTTCACGCTGCGCGTGAAGCCGTACACGCTTCGCGTCGGCTCGCTCATGACGTGGAACTACAACGAGCAGGGGCAGCTGAATAACACGCTCGGGACGTTTACGTTCACCGATCTCGCGTCCTACGTGGCGGCGCGGCCGGCCACCTTCACGCAGCGAGTCGGGGCGCAACCGCTCGCGTTCTGGATCGGACAAGGCGGCGCGTTTGCGCAGATGGAATACACGACGCGCTCGCGATGGTCGTTCGGGCTCGGCACACGCTACGAATGGCAAACCGGGATTGACGATCGGGCGACGTTCTCACCCCGCCTCGGCGTGACACGCGCGTTTCGTCGCGGGCAGACGAACGTTCGGGCAGGCCATGGCTGGTTTTATGGCTGGATGCCGACGCGGATCGAAGAAGAGACGATTCGCCTGGCGCGAGGCTCGAGCGAGCAGGAGATCATCATTCGCGATCCGGGATACCCCGACGCGTACGGGCAAGGCACCACATCGACACGACGCGATCCGCCAACGCAACTCGTGCTTGCCGAGTCGGCGCACTTGCCTCGCTGGCAGCGCACCTCCGTTGGCATCGACCATCAGATTCGTCAGGGCTGGCGGGTTGGCGTCGACACCTTTTACCAGCACACCGGCAACGAATTCCGCTCTGTCGATCTGAATGCGCCGGTGAACGGCGTGCGGCCGAATCCGGTGTTTGGACGCACGCTGCTCGTGCAATCGATCGGCCGCGCGACTCAAGCAGGTTTCAACGTCGACTTGTTCCTCACACCGCGCCGGGGAATGTTCGGCAACGTTCGTTACGGCTATTCACGAACGATGAACGATGCGGACGATGCGTTGACGCCGCCGGCGACGGGAACCTTTGCGACCGAGTGGGCGCCTGCGCGCGGCGAATCGCGTCACCGCTTCAACTGGAACATCGGTGGGCCGATCGGCCCGTGGGGTCTCACCGCGTCGCTCAACGGCCGTGTTCAATCGGGCGTGCCGTACAACGTCACGACCGGACGCGATGAGAATCTCGATGCCATCTTCAACGATCGTCCGGCCGGCGGGCCGCGGAATGCGCGGCGCGGCGCGCTGACGACGCAGACGGATCTTCGCGTGGGCTGGATGATCACGGGACGTCCGGTCAACGCGCAAATCGCTGCGCAACGCGGGCCTGGTGGCGGCAGCGGTCCGCGTGGCGCGCCCGGTCGTGGGCGAGGGCCGGGGGTGCGCGAGCAGGGCAAGAGGCTCGAGGCATTTCTGTTCGTGTCGAATCTGTTCAACCGCGTCAACTACGGCTCGTACGTCGGCGTGTTGACGTCCCCATTCTTCGGGCAGCCCACATCGGCGCAGGCCGCGCGGCGAGTGGAGCTGGGTTGGCGATTCTCGTTCTAGCGGACGGTCGAGGGCCGGTCTAAAGGC
>Ga0137368_10003050_pt1 | contig 17865 bp, 17 predicted proteins | sample SagtaG_13_FD_104917 | JGI IMG/M metagenome (GOLD analysis project Ga0137368, IMG submission 104917) | Vadose zone soil microbial communities from Sagehorn Ranch, Mendocino, California, USA - Sage1_L_100_16 metaG | ecosystem: Environmental > Terrestrial > Soil > Vadose zone | place: USA...
AGTTCTGTATAAGCCTCCTTAAGATGCGTGGCCATCTCGTTAAACTCGTCAGCGAGAATCTCGATCTCATCGCCGGTCTTCATGTCAAGCTGATGGTTCAAGTCTCCTTTGCCGATCCGTTCCACGCCACGTTGAAGCGTTTCGAGAGGTCGAACGACCCGTTGCCTCATAAACAAACTCGCCAATAACGCCATAGTGAAGGCCACCATGAGAAGAGTCGCAGTCCGTAACATTGAAGCGTAAAGCGGGGCGTAGGCTTCTTCTGCCGGCCTTTCAATGACAACAACCCAGTCAACGCTCGGAATGAACGCGTAGGAGCTGATAACTTTTTTGCCGTCAAGGTTATCGGCCAGCGTCACTTCAGATCGAGGCGTGCCCGAGGCGGTTTGAAAAGCCGCTTTAACCTGAGCGAGATGGGCTATATTTCGCCGCTGCAAGACCAAACTGATATCCCGATGAGAAATGAGATCACCTGTGCGGTCAACCACATAGGCATAGCCCGCTTCCCCCGCTTTGATGCTCGAGACAACATCCCAAACGTGCTTGAGGTTTACCTCGGCCCGAACCACTCCTATGACCGTGCCGGCGAACTGCTCAATAGGAAAAGCGATCGTCATATATGGCTCGGAGTTTTTCACGAAGTAGACCGGGCCATAATCGGGCGATCCCTGGAGAGCCCGCTGAAACCCACCCGAAGCATCAATAACTGAACTTAAATTGGAAGAAATCGTACCAGCGCGGGAGACGTGCGCCTGTTTCACTCCGTTGGCATCGAGCGCTACGGCTTCAGTTATTGCGGGGGCAAGGTAGAGAAGCCTTTTCAGTTCAAACCGGTATTCGGGTGAAATTTTGCTTTGAGCGACTTCACGGGTCTTGGTCGCTGCTCTGATTGCGGTCGTGGTGTCCTGCACGAACCGTTCAATCTTTACGGCAGCCAGGGCAGCCATCTCGTGTTGGAGGCGAGCGATTTGCTCCTGGCTTTCGCGATAGCGAAAATAGAGCTCCAAAACAGCGCTTGTAATCAATCCGCCGGCAATCAACAGTAACGAGATGAGGAAATAATGGCGTACAAGCCGTCCACGTCTCCGGCGGCTCAAGAGTGGAGCGATTTGCGATTTCAGATTTTCGAGTGATTTAGAGATCACGGCAGCCGCATCCAAAAATGTTCTATTGAGACAAGCGCCGTAGCGATGTTTTCATCTTCGTACCTTTCTCCTCGCCCAGCGCCTGGCTTGAGGGGAGTCGCCACATCGGCAATCGATAATCATTTGATGACCTGGTCTGCCCACATGAGGATCTCAGGCGGAATCGTTACGCCAATCTGTTTAGCTGTTCTGAGATTGATCACGAGCTCGAATTTCGTCGGCCGCTCTACAGGCAGGTCGCTAGGCTTAGCGCCTTTAAGAATTCTATCCACGAAGTATGCGAGGCGGCGGAACACGGCAGAATCCGACCCATACGACATAAGGCCGCCGATCTCAACGAACTCCCTCCGCGCGTAGATCGCCGGCAACCGGTGCTTTATCGCAAGTTCCGTGATCCGTTTTTCGTTGTCATAAAAGAACACGTTTCCCGTTTGTAGGACGGCGCCGCTTCCCGTCCTCGTCGCCTCCTCGAACGCGCCCTCGAAAGCGTTGAGGGTCCGTACCGCCATTGAGTGAAGTTGGAGACCTAGCTCCCGGCTCGCAAGTTGGCTTTCTTTCCAGCCGAGTATGGAACCTGGACCGTCCGGATTCCATAGCACAGCGACGCGGGAGAGCTTGGGGACGGTTTCTTTAAGCAGCTCCAACCGTTTACCGCTTAAATGGTGGTCAAGGTCGCTTATCCTTGTGATGTTACCTCACGGCCGCGCAAAACTGTCAACCAGCCCAACTCCAACAGCGTCCCCAGCAATCATTACAATGGGAATCGTCTTGGTAGCGCCCTTGGCAGCCACAGTAGGGGGCGTACCTAAAGTAACGAGCACGTCAACCTTGAGATCTACCAAATCAGCTACAAAGGCGGGGAGGCGATCCGACTGACTTTCAGCGTAGCGGTAATCAATGATGATGTTCTTTCCTTCTACGTAACCAAGCTCACGCAGCCCCTGCCGAAATGCCTCAACATGTGCTGACTCCGAGGAACGAAAAGAAAAATCTAGGAACCCTATCCGTGGAACTTTCGATGACTGCTGCGCTTGTGCTGGAAAGCTAAGAGTCAAGAGTAAAGTGCTTAGAGTCAAGCGAATAACTGCTTTACGCACGGGATTTCCTGGGTCTTTGCTACTCACTGCTTTCTGCTCGCTCACACTCACTTGAGATCGGAAGATGGGAGTACCTTACCCAACTCTTATTCCCTGGCAATGAGAATGCCAACCACGGAGTCGAAAGTTTTCGCGAAAGACCTGGAATGCGTAACTAATTTCAGGAGCATTTTGGTTTTTTGACCTTAATCTTATAACAAGCATGGCTTTTAGCACACCTGGGGTGGCGCAAAAGACATCCTCATTAAGCGTTCAGTGAGTACTTTTCTTTTTCACTGCCTCATTTACTCAATGACTTAGCCGGCAGTTATTTGCTGGCACTGCGGTTGCTGAACACGTCACCGCAGTGATGAGACGCGCCCAAATTGGAAAAAAGCGTGATCAAATACCGACGAACGTTTCTCAGCAGGCGTTTGGTCATGCGAAAGCTGTGAATCCCAAGCGATGTGGAGGTAACACGTTTCCCCTTTGCAGAGAGTTTAGCGGCCCAACGTCGCCCGCGAACTCAAAGGAGGATCGATGAGTGCTTGGTTACTGCCGCTACTCGGCGGGATTGCTTTGAGCGGTCTCAGTTTTTTTCGAATCGATTCGACTTTAGCCAGCGTCATACCAGTCCCGGCGGACTATGATGGTGAGGGGAGAGTAGACACAGCCATCTACCAGAATGGTGTGTGGTTTCTGTTTATCTTTCCGCCCTTCTCCAGTAGTCCGAGCATGAGAATAGGTTGGGGTGGTGCGCCACAGGACATTCCGTTACCGGCAGACTACGACGGCGACGGCAAGGCAGACGTAGCGGTGTACCGTGACGGAATCTGGTTCATCATTCGATCATCGGATGGCGAACAGACCACAGTAGAATGGGGCGGTGAGCCGCAGGATATACCTCTACCCGCAGACTACGACGGCGACGGGAAGGCAGACCTAGCAATATATCGAGATGGAGTGTGGTTTATTTTACGGTCCTCGGATGGCGAACAGGTCATAGTCGGCTGGGGTGGTGCGTTGTCGGATGTGCCAGTACCGGCAGACTATGACGGAGATAGAAAGGCAGACTTAGCGGTGTACCGTGATGGAACGTGGTTCATCATGCGGTCATCCGATGAGGCGCAAGTATCACTGGTTTTGGGCGGAGCAGCTCAAGATATTCCAGTACCAGCGGACTATGACGGGGATGGGAAAGCAGATTTGGCGGTATACCGGGATGGAAATTGGTTTATTAGACGCTCCTCGGACGAAGCAGTGACAGTGCAGACGACAGCGGGTTGGGGAGTTGGGGCACAAGATGTACTCCTGCCGGCAGACTATGACGGCGATGGAAAAGCAGATCCGGCGTTGTACCGCGACGGAGCGTGGTATATCGCTCCGTCTTCAAATCCTGAGTGCAGGGGCTGCTGGGATTATTGACGGCCGACGCAGATTGAGACGAGACAATGATCCTAAACGTCGCTACTTCCGAGACCCGCGCAGCTCGAGGCGGATATGCCGCTCTCGAAGAGGCATAGCGCCCGTCATTCGTCCATATTCGATAAGGAACGGTCTCGATCAGATTGTAACGATCACGACATGCTCCAGGCGCTGCTGCCTAAACCGCACTGAAAGGAATTGGCTGATATGTCATTAATATCTAGTTCAATCGTGAAAGGTTGTTTGGCCGGGGTGCTTACTCTAATTTTCGCGCCATCCTTGGCGCGGGCGCAGTTATTCACTCTCAGCAGCATCACTGGCTGGTGGGATTATGATTCTGCATACATCCGGGAAGTGGATCCAGCGACAGGCGCGACGATTTCTGTCAAATGGATCAAACTGCCGCCGGGGACTTATGGGGCATACACTACCGGCATGGCTGCACATCCCACGACGGGAGAGTTTTTTGCGCTGGTGGAAAGTGCCCCGAGTCCGACAGGTCCGATATGTCAGCATCTGCTGGCGGAGATCGATCCTGCCACGGGCGCCGCTGCGATTATCGGCAACACCGGGATGTGTTTTGCCAGTTTGGCATTTCACAGCAACGGCACCCTGTACGGTGTCACCCTCAGCGAAGGGGCTGTGCCGCCAGCCCTGCCTGTGCCGCCAGCCCTATTTACTCTCGATACGACTAACGCGACGCCAACGTTTTTGACTTCCTTCGGGACGGTGGAAGCGGGCAGTGGCGTCATCAGCTTCGGCGGCTCGGCTCTCGCATTCAATCCGAACGACGGCCTACTCTATCGTAGCGGGCATTTCGATGTTCCGGACGAAATTTTCTTCCAAGCCATAAACCCAAACACGTTGGCGGTCACCAATATCCCACTGTCGGGGTCGCCCACAGATGAAATCATCGCGTTGACCCATTCTAGTGGAAACACATTATTGGGTGCCGACGCCGGCAATCGGCTGATCAGCATTACGACGGAGGGTGTTCGTACTCTCATTGGTCCTATGGACCATCTGGCACGAGGACTGGTGTTTGCCCGCACAGAGCCTCTGCCGCCCCTTACTCTGGCGTCGATTCTCCTTCCTGATGCAGAGGTTGGCGTAGCATACACTGCTCCTTTGGTGAGCGGAGGGCTGCCGCCTTACACCATCAACCTTGTTAAGGGCGCTTTTCCACAGGGGCTTAGTGACTCCCTAGCTAGCGGCGCCCTTTCAGGAACGCCCGCCTCTTCCAAGGGCAGGAGTTTTACGGCTCAGATCACTGATGATCTCGGCTCATCGGTGACCGGAACATTCACCATCAAGATCTTCCCTGCGCTAGGAATTACTACCAGAGCTCTCAAGGCGGGGATCAATGGGAAGCCCTATAAGGCAACGCTCAAGGCCGCGGGAGGAGAGAAACCCTATAATTGGTCTCTGTTGTCTGGAAATTTGCCTCAAGGTTTGAGCCTGGACCCGCTCACGGGTGCGATCACAGGCATACCTACGGAAACCGGGACTTTCGATCTTACGTTTCACGTGACCGATCCTGTGGGCGGTATTGCCGAGACGGAACTGAGACTCACTGCAAGACCAAACTGATATCCCGATGAGAAATGAGATCACCTGTGCGGTCAACCACATACGCATACCCCGCTTCCCCCGCTTTGATGCTCGAGACAACATCCCAAACGTGCTTGAGATTTACCTCGGCCCGAACCACTCCTATGACGGTGCCGGCGAACTGCTCAATAGGAAAAGCGATCGTCATATAAGGCTCGGACTCTTTCACGAAGTAGACCGGGCCGTAGTCGGCCGATCCCTGCAAAGCCCGCTGAAAGCCACGCGAGCCATTGATAACTGAATTCAAATTGGAAGAAATCGCACCAGTGCGGGAGACGTGCGCCTGTTTCACTCCGTTGGCATCAAGCGCTACGGCTTCAGTTATTGCCGGGGCAAGGTAGAGGAGCCTTTTCAGCTCAAACCGGTATTCGGGTGAAATTTGAGCGACTTCACGGGTCTTTGTCGCTGCTCTGATTGCGGTCGTGATGTCCTGCACGAACCGTTCAATCTTCACGGCAGCCAGGGCAGCCATCTCGTGTTGGAGGCGAGCGATTTGCTCCTGGCTTTCGCGATAGCCAAAATAGAGCTCCAAAACAGCGCTCGTAATCAATCCGCCGGCAATCAACACTAACGAAATGAGAAAATAATGGCGGACAAGCCGTCCACGTCTGCGGCGGCCCAAGAGTGGAGCGATTTGCGATTTCAGATTTTCGAGGGACTCAGAGATCATGGCAGCAGCCACATGCCAAAGTGTTCTATTGAGACAATCGTCGTGGTGGCGATGTTTTCATCTTTTTATCTTTCTCCTCGCCCAAAGCCTGGCTTGAGAGGAGTCGCCGCAGCGGCAATCGACAATCATTTGATGACCTTGTCCGCCCACATCAGCACTTTCGGCGGGATCGTTAAGCCAAGGGTCTTGGCCGTCTTGAGGTTGATCACCATCTCAAACTTCATCGGCTGCTCGACAGGAAGATCGGCCGGCTTGGCACCTTTCAGGATTTTGTCCACATAGATGGCCGCGCGCCGATACAAGTCGGTATAGTTAGGCGTATAGGACATCAAGCCACCAGTATCCACAAATTCGGGCGCTGCGTACATTGCAGGCAACCGGTGTCTGGCCGCGAACTCGACGATTCGGGCGTGATGAGTGTTAATGATAGGACCCGGATTTGTAAGCAGGGCCTGGGCACGGTTCTTTGTTATTGCTTCGAAGGCTCTATCGAAATCCTTCGAGTCGCGCACCTCCAGCGATTGCAACTGTAGTCCCAACGCCTGGGCCGCCGCCTGTGTCTCTTTCACAGTGACGGGTGCCGCTGGGCCTAAACCCAAGAGAAAAGCTACCTGTGTAATTTTTGGAACTACCTCTTTGAGTAGCTCCAGTCTTTTTCGGCTTAACTCTGGGCCTAAGATGCTTAATCCCGTAGCGTTCCCGCCTGGGCGCGCTAGGCTGTCTACGATCCCACTCGCCACCGGATCTTCCACTGCACCGAAAACGATGGGGATAGTTCGAGTCTCGTTCTTTGCGGCCAAAGCGCTTGGAGTACTCGCCGTAACAATTACATCTACATTGAGGGCGATAAGCTCTTTTGCTAGCTGAGGGAGCCAATCTAGCTTCCCTTCTGCATATCGGTACTCGATCAGAATGTTCTTTCCTTCAACATAGCCAAGGCTGTGAAGCCCTTGCCGGAATGATTCCTTCCGATCTGCGAAGAATGATCGGGAGGGAACCACTAGAAGCCCTATCTTCGGGACTTTCACCGGCTGCTGCGCCTCGGCGGGAACAGTTGTCAGCAAGACAGTTGCCAGCAGCCAGACAGAGATTTTTCTGCTCATCTTTTTCGCTCCTGTTTCCTTACTGGCAACTGATAACTGATCACTGCCTACTGTCATTTGATCACCTTGTCCGCTCTCGCCAGCACGTTGGGCGGAATCGTCAGGCCGAGCTGCTTCGCGGCTTTCAAATTTATGACCAGCTCAAACTTTGTCGGCTGCTCCACTGGAAGGTCTGACGGCTTGCTACCTCGTAAGATCTTATCAACCAGGGAGGCTGCGCGGAGATACAAATCGGAAGTGACGAGCCCATAGAACATGAGACCGCCCGCTTCTGTAAAGCTCCCTTCCGGATACATTACCGGCAATCGGCTCTTCGCTGCCAGATCCACAATTGCTTTTCGGTTGAGGCGGACCGGATCCGGAAGCGTGATCAGAGCGTTGGCGCGCTGAGCAATTGCTGCTTGGAATTCCTTTTTGAAGTCAGGCTTGGGCCCGCGCGGCCCCAAAACTAGCAGTTCTACGCCCAATGTTTTTGCCAGATTTTTCATCTCAACGAACTGTCTTCTGTGGACAGGAGCGTCTGGGTCCAAAAGAACAGCGACACGGGAGATCTTTGGAAAGGCATCCCGGAGCAGCTCCAGCCGTTTTCCACTAAGCTCAACGGCAAGGAAGCTTAGCCCCGTCATATTTCCGGCCGGACGGGCGAGGCTAGCGATCATGCCATCGCCAACAGGATCCCCGTATGTGATAAAGACGATGGGGATTGTTGTGGTCGCCTTCCTTGCGGCATTAGTCGTTGCATTGTTGGTCGTAACAATCGCATCAACCTTAAGGCGAACCAATTCGTTGGCGATTTCGGAGAGTCGTTCGTATCTGCCCTGTGCCGAACGGTATTCAATGATGACAGACTGTCCTTCAACGTACCCTCGCTCACGGAGTCCGGTCAGGAAGCCCCGGCGTGGCCCCGACCCGTCAATATCGATCCAACCAATCCGGGGGATTTTCTTCTGCTGCTGCGCCTGTGCGGGCTGCACGAAAGGCAGCAAGGTAGCCACTACGAAGAGCAGAATTTTTTCTCTCATACTTTCTTCTCAGTGGTTCAGCACATTGCAACCTCAGGGTTCCGTACTTTACTTTTTCACCAGCACAGGCCCAAACAAAAATGCCCCACCGCAGGGGAAACCGGCTGGGCCAAACGCACGAGAAATACTCCAGTTGCCGGACCGAGCCCGGCGGGTCTTGTTGCGGCCTTCTTATTTCATGGCTACTACAACGTGTCAATTTCGCCGTGGGTCAAAGACCGTGCAATAAACGATTCTCGCTTGGCGTTGAGCCTTGAGGCCTCTAAACCATCCTTTATGGACGGACAGCGAAGTAAGCCGTCTCACTTCCCCATCGCACCTTCAAGAAAGGAGAAGACCTCAGCTCCCCAAACATTTCCACCTCGCTTACAGAACACCCCATGGCCTTCCTCGTGGGTATCTCCATAAGGCGGAAATATCAGGAGCTTGTGCGGTTTTCCCAACCGCTCAAGCTCGCCGGCCAGGGTCCGGCTGGGACCGAGATCGTAATCGTTCTCCGCCTGAATAAAGAGAATGGGAATGGTAGCTTTCCTGACCGCCCTGACCATTCTCTCCCTCAGACTGGTTGAGCGCCAACTCATGGCGCCTCCAGCAAAATCAATAGCCGCGCGGAGACCCAATCTCTGCTCCGCATTGGCTTCAACCGCAAGGACTGTTTGAATTCCGCCGTAGGAACAGCCAGCCACTGCAACCCTGTTGGGGTCTACGTAAGAGAGCTGTTTAAGATAGGAGAGGGCTGCCAACTGATCGTCAAGATGGATCTCGTGCAGCGCAACGATTCCCCCCGCCCCCCGGTCATAGAGAGAATCGACGAAAGGGTCATTAGGCGAGCGACCGTGACTTCGCCTGTGAGGGACGAAGAAAACGTATCCTCTGCTGGAAAACAACTGCCCCAGCTCGGGCTTCCAACCCGGCTGCCGCTCGCTCCCATGATTATACAGGGCAGCGGGGAATGGACCGCTCCCCTCCGGTCTGTAGAGAAACCCATGGAGCATTAACTTACCACTCGGAAACGTTACCTCCTCACGTTGCGCTCCGAACAAATTCGTGACCTTTAACAAAAGTACCAGTAAAACTGCCAGGCCGACACATAAACGCATAGCCGAGCTCACTTCGAGAGTAGGATTGCTATGCTGGCTCACCGCAGCTCCTGAAGATTTTTCATACTTGTTCAGTCCAACGGAATGCACTGTAACCCTTTAATTAATGGCAATGAGAATGCCAACCACGAAGTTCGAAGGGGTTTCGCGAAATACCTGAGTGAGCAACTAATTTTTTCAGGAGCGTTTTGCTTTTTGGTCTTGATCTTACAAATAAGGATGGCTTTTAGGACACCTGAGATGGCGCAAATGACATGATCACTAACGGTTCACCGAGTGCGTTTCTTTTTTACCGCCTCGTTTACTCAATGACTTAGCCGCCGGTTATTCACTGGCATTGCGGTTGCTACCGCGATGATGACACAGACCGCACCCCAATCGGAAGGAACAGTTGACCAAGACCGACTCAACACACGCACAACACAGGACAAGGGCAGTGCGTGATCAGAGTTTCCCTGAGGAGGTGGATATGAAGCGCAAGCTTACTCAGACGATATTCGCGATGGCCATTGTGGCATTAGCCGGCGTGGCGGTGATCAGGGCGCATGCCACCCCGCCGTCAGAACTGACGAACTACCCGTTGGCGCGTGGGACGAACGTCTCTCATGGGACCATCCCACTTCAAGTCGGAACAGACGTCGCCATGGCGCAGATCACGGTTGATGTGGGCGGCTCTTCCGGCTGGCACTCCCCCATCCGGGAGGCGCGATCGTGGTCGTAAAGCAGGGCTCGCTCACGGTTTACCGATCGATTGGCAGCCAGTGCGAGATTGAAACGTACACCGCCGGGGAGGCGTTCATCGAGCGACCAGGGGAGGTGGACCAGGTCATCAATACGGGTACGATCCCGTATATCCTTTTCGTCACCTTCCCACATGTACCTCAGGGCGACTCCCCAAGAATCGACGTCGACCCGGACCCGGGCACGTGCCCGGGGGTGTGACGCGAGACGCGACCTGGCCGAGCGCGGCGATCAGGTCTTGAAAGAGTTTGGCAGGTGCAGCAGTTTGGCCGCCTCACGAGGAGTGAGCAAAAGCGTTGGCTCAGCTTGGACGGGATGTGGTTGATCGCTCCGTCCTCGAATCCTGAGTGTAAGGGCTGCTGGGACTATTGACGCCGACGCAGATTGAGACAAGACAATTTGCCCGGGGTCGATACTTGCTGCGGCAACTTTAATGAGCTTTCGGAGCGATCACCATCAAACTTCGGTGGAGGTTGAAGGTGCAACGGCGGTTGCAAAAGAAATGACTAGTAGCCACTACGTTGTGAGCCACCCAAGGAGAGTCCTATGAAACAGGTCAGCCGTATACAAAAAATCAGAAAGAACGTCTCTATCCAGCGGATAAGTATGGGTGGCGTTCTCGTCGGTTGCCTTGTCTTTAGCCTGGCCGTGGGCATAAGGCCTGCCAACGCAGACAAACCTGGTCGCGCCGTTCACGCGTTGTTTAATCTTCACGATCCGGAAACCGGACCCTTTCCCAGCGACATCTTTACGATTGCTGATCAGACGCACAACACCGGACGCAGGGTGAACCTGCCGTACCCTGACTGCACGATTCGCGTGTCCGACTGCGAAGATCTCGACGTGGTCAATACGCTGGATGGGTTCGGCCTGCAAAGCCGTCTTTCGATCCCGTTCGACGGCTCGATTGATGTAAATACGGCTACGTCGGACACCGTGTTTCTCATCAGTCTGGGTAGTACGATTGACCGGAACGGCGATTCGCCCGGCACGGTTATCGGCATCAACCAAATCGTGTGGGACACCTTCACGGATACGCTGCACGTCGAGTCCGACGAGCTTCTCACGCAACACACGCGCTACGCGCTCATCGTCACCAATCGACTGCGAGATACCGAAGGGAGACCTGTCGAGGCAAGCGAGAGCTTTCGCCGGTTCCGGCAGACGGTGCGAGGAGAGTACAAGCAGGCGCTGCTCGAGGCAATCCACGCGGCGCGGGGCCTCGGCGTAGGCGAACGCGACATAGTAACCGCGAGTGTCTTCACCACGCAGAGTATCACATCGGTGATGGAGAGAATTCGGGATCAAATCAAAGCCCTCACGCCCGACCCCGCCAACTTTCTGCTCGGCCCCAGGGGCGAGCGCGCGGTTTTCAATCTGGCGGACGTGACAAGGATCGACTGGAGCCAGCACACTACAGTGAGCCCTCCTGGCTTCACCTCCGCAAATCCCCCCATTAACCTTACGGTCCTTCGCTACATCACCAATGCGATAGGAACGATCGCGTATGGGTACTATGTTTCGCCCGATTACGTTGTTCACCCGGACCAATACATCCCGGCAGTGGGAACGCGCACCGGGACACCTGTCGTGCAAGGCTACAACAATATCTACTTCACGCTGTATCTGCCCTCTGGGCCCAAACCGGAAGCTGGCTGGCCCATCGCCCTGATCGCCGGCGCCAACAACCAGCATGGCACATCCGGCAACTTTGCGTCGAAGCTGGCCGCCAATGGTATCGCCACGATCGGAATCAACAACGTGGGACGGGGGTTCGGACCGCTTGGCACGCTCACGGTGAACATGACCAATGGTTCATCCCTGACCATCCCCGACGCAGGCAGGGGGATTGATCAGGACGGTAACACCTTGATCACGGACTTAGAAGGCAGCGAGGCCGCCGGCCCTTTGTCCTGGACAATCTCCGCCCGCGATTCCAACCGACAAACGGTGATCGATCTCATGCAGCTCGTGCGCATCATCGAGGTCGGGATGGACGTCGATGGGGACAATGTGGCTGATATCGATCCGTCGCGCATCTATTTCGTTGGTGCATCTACGGGCTCGATAATCGGCACGATCTTCATGGCTCTCGAACCGAGCGTGTCTGTAGGCGTTGCCGCCGCATGTCCCGGAGTGTTCCCCGAGCACGCGCGCTGGCAACCGAACCGCCGGGGGGCGCAGCAGATCGGATCGGCTCTGCAGTCGCGAATGCCATCGCTGATCAACTCACCCGGGTTGACCGAAATCGACGGAGTCCTCGTCGATGGTCCCTATTTCAACGAGAACAAACCGCTGCGGAACCAACCAGCCGTCATCAACACCATCCCGGGTGCGATTGAGATCCAGAATGCTTTGGAATTTTCTGAAATGGCATCGGAGTCAGGTCTCACACCGGTGGTGTGGGCGCGGCACCTTCGAGAAGAACCTTTGCCAGGGCTGTATCCAAAGTCGGTCATCTATCAGTTCGCAACGGGCGATCAGCAGGCAGTCAATCCAGGCACCACGGCGCTCATTCGCGCGGGAAACCTGGCGGATCGGACACTTTACTACCGTCACGATCTGGCGTTCGCGCAGGATTCCAGTCCCAGCATGCCCACGAACCCTCATCTGTTCGCCGGTTCACCGACGAGTGCCAACGTCCTGTTTCGGTCGATCTCGCGAGGAGCGCAGGATCAGATCGGCGCGTTCCTGGCCTCTGACGGCACTGTCGTCATTCATCCCGAGCCCGCACAGTTCTTTGAGGTTCCGATCAGCAGTCCGCTTCCAGAGGACCTGAACTTCATCCGCTAGTCTGGAAAGACGATGTCTTCGGCTCAAGGAGGACCCGATGCGCCCCCGGCGGCTCTGCTCTGCCGGTTGATTCTCACCTCGGCTTGCGCGGAAGCCGGCGTGGGCCTGCCGAGGCTGGCGGGACCTTCGGCAGTCCCATCGCCCGCACCGTCCCCCGTCAATCAATTTTCGTCTGTCATCGTTCCGATGTCCTTGGGCGCCTTTGAGTACGGCGCCGAATTTGTTCCCGTACCCCCACCTCCGCCACCGCCACTTGCCGTAGGCGTGACTACGGTCGCGACCGGCGAGGCCGGCGTGTCTTTCACAAGTGACTTGATGATATCCGGAGGTATCCCACCGTACATCGTGTCTCTCATTAAGGGCGCTCTGCCAGCAGGCTTGAGCCTGGGAAATGACGGGGTCATTTCCGGCACTCTTTCTCCAACCGCCAAAAATGCGAGGATCACTGTGCGCATCACCGACTCAGTCAACGACTCGATCACTAAGAGTTTCAAGATGACTATCCTCAAGGCTCTGAGTTTATCGGAGAAAGCTAAGACAGGTAGAGTCGGAAAAAATTATAATGCGTCCTTAAAAATCAAAGGCGGACTCGGGCCCTTCAACTGGTCCATCACCACCGGCGCGCTGCCGACGGGTCTGAGCTTCAACAGCGTAACGGGTACGATCACGGGCATACCGACGGAAGCGGGGACGTTCCCACTCACGGTGCAAGTGACTGATACTTTAGGCGGCGTCGACGCGGAAAATCTGACGCTGACGATTAACTAAACGCGCAAGTGGTTTCAACGAGGAGAACTGAATAGTGAGTCCAGGGGCCTTAGCGCAATGGCGTGTGATGAAAAATAGGAATCGGATAAGAGCAACCTCGCGCAAAGGCGCAAAGGGCGCCAAGTTAGAAAAATTCGAATTTCGAAATTGACTTTGCGGCCTTGGCGGCTTGGCGCGAGAACAAATTCTTTCGAAGGAGAAGCCATGAATTACTTTGATCTATATTCCTCATATCCCGACCATACCATCACCGCAGCCTGGGACTGTCAGATGACAGAAGCAACACAAACCCCGTGGTTCAAAGAATTGTTGCTACGGCGTGGCAGCGAACTGTTTCCGCGCTTTGCAGCTTGTTATTCGGAACTGCGCGTCTTGCCCCGCAGCGCGCGGCGTGCGCTGCAACGTCAGATTGCGCGCTCCAACGAGCCAGCAGCTATCTTTCCAGAGTGGCTGCAAAGCGGAGGAAGGCGTGAGCTCCAGTATAAGCTAGCCCGTTCGTTGGCCGGAGCCGCGCTGTTGCTCGCCCTCTGGCAAGGAATGGCGTCGGCCGCCACCATCACCGTCACCACAAAAGACTCTCGCGTCAGGCCGGACGGTCAGTGTTCGCTGATAGAGGCCATCGTCAATGCTAATGCCGACGCTGCGTTCTTCTCTGACTGCCCGGCGGGCAGCGGACCCGATACCATTGTGCTGCCCGCAAAGGGTAACGTAAGTGTCAAAGCTCAGTACGATGACACCTATGGACCCACCGGTCTGCCTCTGATTACTAGCCCGATCACTATCGAGGGTAACGGTGGCAGGATTCGTGGCCAAGGAAACGCCTTCCGTCTTTTCGCCGTGAGCAATTCTGGGAACCTGACACTACAGAACGTGAATCTGAGTGGAGGATCTTCTTCCTACGGTGGTGGCGTATTTAATAACGGCACTCTGACAATCCAAAACAGCGCCATCTCGGGTAACACGGCCGGTCGGGGCGGCGGCGTGTCGAACCACGCCACACTAACCGTCGAGAACAGCACCATCTCAGGTAACAATGCCAGAGACGGTGGTGGCGTATCGAACGGCGGTCTCGTCTTTGTCGAGAGCAGACCGATCTCGCACACTACGCCGCCGGCTGGAACCTACTGCTTCTATTATGGTGGTTACTCTGATCAGTATGGCGGCGTCTATCCTAGTGGTGTTTCTTGCTTTCAACTCTACTCCGGCGCTCTCACCATCACCGACAGCACCATCTCGAAAAACTCGGCCACCACCGGCGGCGGAATATCTAATTATGCCGGCACTGTCACAATTGCCAACAGCACCATCTCAGGTAACAAGGGCTCGGGCGGCGGCGCGTTCAACCATGGCGGCTCTTTCGATTATTACGACAAGAACATTCCCGCCGGTGACTTCAGCATCGCCAACAGCACCATCTCGAAAAACTCGGCCAGCCTGGGAGGGGGCGTGTTTAACCAAGGCGTTTTCACCATCGAGAATAGCGCCATATCGGGTAACAGAGCCACTGACGATGGCGGCGGAATATTCAACGCGAGTAATTCTAACGCTCCCGCCGGCGATTTGAGCCTCCTCGACACCACGATCTCGGAGAATCGAGCGAAGGATTCTGGCGGCGGCTTGTTTAACGAAGGGTCGCTGAATGTGACCAACACTACAATCTCCGGCAACAAAGCACGCATTGGCGCCGACGTCTTTCCGTAAAAAAGGAAACTCATGTCTTAACTAATGCAAAGTTTGTCAGCCAACGAAAGCTTCGGCAAGTCAAAATGGAGCGACAGTCTTTTTCTTGATCGAAGGGCTAAATCGAACGTCCGCGCCCTAATGCGCTCACGTTAGGGTACTACCGCTTTTTCCGCTTCGAGCGACATCTGGCTGCCTTTCTCAGGCAAAATACCTCCACCCGATTTTCCGCAAAATAGCTTGGAGGCGCCGTTTGACTCACTTTGTACACCCGTGTACACTTCATCACTATGAAACTCTCTATCAGCGAAGCACGCAAAAGATTGCCCGAGTTGGTTCGCCAGGTGCGAAAGGACGCAGGCGCCAAGGTTGAGATCACAGTGCATGATGAGGTGGTGGCGGAGTTGCGCGCGACCTTGCCTGAGCCGGAGCCTGGAGCCGCCGCCAAGAAGCTCGTTCAATTGATGCGCAGGCTCCCAAAGTACCGGGGGCGAAAAACGAAGGTATCCGAGCATGTCAAGGAACATCTCTATGGTTCCAGCGCGAAGAGCCGCTGATGGCGCTCCCAGCCCGCCTGTTTTGTGACACATCTTTTTTCTACGCCTGCTTCGACCAACGCGATGTCAACCACCAACAAGCCGCGGATCTTTCGGCGGATGCCGCTGTGTCAGGCTCTCGCCTTTACGTCACCTGGGATATCATCAATGAAACGTTGACGCTGCTTCGTTATCGGCGATCCTACCGTGAAGCGTTGACGTTTCTTACTGAAGTCAAGCCTAATCTCCACATCGTAAACTATGGCGAGACCGTGCGCACAGAAGCGGAACAAATTTTCCGCCGCTACGCCCGTGACCATAAACTTTCTTTTTGCGACGCGATTTCATTTGTAGTTGTAACCACGCTCCTCGATGACGTGCCTTCTCTTGCTTTTGACGGCGATTTCCGAGCCCTTGGCCTCAACGTGATTCCTTAGGCTGCCCGTGATTCTACGGGTTCGTCGGGTGTGACAAGGACAGCCGATGAAATATGAAAATGGCGAACTGTTACCGCGAGAGTGGATTGAAGGTGTGAACTAGCCTTCCCTGCGTTTTACCTGGTCGCGTAACGCCTCCAGCGTCGGCGGAATCGGCGCGAACTCTTTCTCCGAGAGTCGAATCGCCTCTAGCTGCTTCAAACCGTGGCCGGTGAGATTGCAGACGACGATATCATCGACGCCGATCACTCCATCATCGCGCAACCTCCGCGCAGCGGCGACGGAAGTCGCTGCTGCAGGTTCGGCGAAGATTCCGGCAAGGCTGCACGTGAGCGCTTGAGCTTCGAGAATCTTTGTATCACTTAGAGCAACTGCGGTTCCTGCCGACTCGCGCACCGCCGCGAGCGCGCGCCCGCCGAGCGACACCGGATTGCCCACTTGAATACTCTCGGCGACGGTTTCGCGCGCAACCACCGACTCGACATCGGTGAGCCCACGTTCGAATGCGGCGACAATCGGCGCGGCCGCTTCGCTCTGCGCTGCGACAAGTTTCGGCGCGCGATCAATCCAGCCAAGCGATAAGAACTCCTGGTATCCTTTCCACATGGCGTAGATGCCAGTGCCACCGGCGGTCGGATGAATCACCCAATCAGGAATTCGTCCATCGAGCTGATCGACCATCTCGTAGGCGTAAGATTTTTTTCCTTCGTCACGATACGGATTTGACGATAGACAATCGTACCAGCCGAATTCTTGCACTGCCGACTTGTAGAGCTTCGCTACTTCATTATCGAAGTCGCCGTCGACGACAATGACCGTCGCGCCGTAGGCGCGGGCCTGAACAATTTTTGATTGCGCCGTTCCCGATGGCACCATGACAATGCTTTTCATTCCGGCGGCAGCTGAATACGCGGCGACCGAAGCCGCAGCATTTCCCGTCGAAATTACCGTCGCGGTGGTAAAGCCAAGCTCCTTTGCCATCGAAATACCTACACTATTGCTGCGATCCTTTAACGAACCCGTCGGCAAAACCGTATCGTTTTTCAAATAGAGATGCGGAACACCAAGCCTTTCGCCGAGTCGCTTGGCGTGTATCAGCGGCGTGTTTCCTTCACCCAGCGATACAATGGAGGATCGATCCGCGACCGGAAAGAAATCGAACCAGCGCCAGATCGATTGATCGCGGCTTTGCCGCATCGCATCGAAGTCCATCCGCGTGAGATCGCCGACTTTGACGTTGACTTCGAGAACGCCCCCGCAACCGGCACATGTGAAGACGGTCTTCGTCCTCGGCTCAATGCCACATCTCGGACAGCAAAGCTTGCTCACCACGCCCATAGGATCTGTCCAGTGACCAGGCGGGCGGTTAAGAAATGCCACTCGTTCAAAAGTTCAAGGTTCAATGTTCAACGCTGGCGAACGGTTCAAGTCGTTCAATCATTAAACACGGCGATTTCCAATCCTCCTCCATTACTCCATCACTCGCGTACTCCAACCTTGCTGCCTCTACCGCGTCCGCCGTTCGATTTCGTTCAACGACTTCTCCAACTCCCCCTCCAAGTCGGCCACATCGAATCCCACAGCTCTGGCGCCGTCCAAAGTCGCGATACAGATCATGATCAGATTGAGAGTTTCTCGCGGCGGTGGCTCATCTGGATGATCGTAAAGATGATGATCCACCCGCTGTTTGAGTGTGTGAAAGTCTCGCAGACAAACGACCGGCGGTAAATCTTGCACTGGACCGGAATTCTCGGTGGA
>Ga0137368_10003062_pt1 | contig 17823 bp, 12 predicted proteins | sample SagtaG_13_FD_104917 | JGI IMG/M metagenome (GOLD analysis project Ga0137368, IMG submission 104917) | Vadose zone soil microbial communities from Sagehorn Ranch, Mendocino, California, USA - Sage1_L_100_16 metaG | ecosystem: Environmental > Terrestrial > Soil > Vadose zone | place: USA...
CCGCCGTCGCGGTCGAGCCCGTCGGGATCGCGACGTTTCCGGGCCCCCCGCGCGGGCGCCTGGGCGGCGGCCGGTACCGACGGCGTGGCAGCAGGCGGCGCCGGGCCGGCGGTCGGCGCCGCCCGGGCCTGGCCGGCGTGCCAGCAGAAGCTAAACGCGCAGCACACCAGCGTCCAGTGCCGGCGGATCGCCCGGTCGCTGCGGACCTGGAAGTCCGCCCAGCCCAGCTCGTCCTTGACCTGCTTGTAGCCCTGCTCGACCCAGTTGCGCAGCCCATACAGCCCAACGATCTCGGCAAGCTGGGCCTGCTGGGCGCGACGTGCGGCGGGACGGGGCAGGTTGCACAGCAAATACCAGGTGGTCAACTTGGGCAGTGTCGCTGGGTCGGTGGTGGCCACCACCAGCCGGTGCGGCCCCTGCGGCCCCCAGCCGCCAAGCACCGCGTCCGCGGCCCACCAGGTCTCGGTGTGGCCATCACGGAAGCGCCGCCGGATGCGCCGCCACGGGCCGGGCCGCCTGGGGCCACCCCAGCCGAGCTCGCGGGCGGCTTCCACCGGGGTGTGGGCAGCCTCGGCCGGCGCCCAGGTGCCCTTGCGGGGCTTGAGCGCCAACACGAACCGAACCTTCAACCTGCCAAGCGCCTCGACAAACCCGATGTTGTCGCCATAAAAGCAGTCGGCCACCACCGCCCGAAACGGAATGCCAGCCTGCTGGGCGGCGGCGACCAGTTCGGCGGCCAGCCGGGGCTTGGTCCGAAACCCCGGGTCGGTCTTGCCCTTGGGCAACCTGGACGCCGGCGTGTAGGGCACCAGGTGCAGCGGCCAGTAGCAGCGCGGATCGGCCCACAGGCTGGTGACCGCGACGATGCCGTTGTCGGTCTTGCCGACCGAGCCGAGGTACTGGCGGGCCACGTGGGCGGTGTGGCGGCCGTCTTTGCGGTCGCCGGTGTCGTCGATCACCAGCACCCCCCGCGCGTGTGGCGCGGTGGCCGGGTCGGCCTGCAGCAGCTCGATCCGCTGTTGGTTGACGGCCTGGTGGTCCCAGGTCGATTCCGACAGGAACCATTGCAGCCGCTGGACCTCGCGGTGCTGGGCGCCCACGATCGGTTCGGCGTCGGCCAGGGCGGTCAGGGTCTTGTTGCGGTCGCGGGGTAGCAGCAGGCCTTGCAGGTAGTCCCGAAGGCCGCGGCGCTGGGCCAGCGAGCCCCACAGCGCATCGAACTGGGCGGCGTAGTCCTCCAGGGGACCGGGGGCGGGTGGGCAGGGCAGGCGCTTGGTCATCGCGACACCTCCGCTTCCAGCGCCAATAGGTCAGCCCTCTACCTTCCCGCCTCCAGCCTCAACTAACAAACCACCGTTATCCCGGCGTGACGCCGGTGACCCGCAAACTCCTTCAGCATTGGGCAGATCCGACGCGGGAGGATCGTGTGCTGTTTTGCCAGCGGGAGGCGGCGGAGACGGCGATCTACCTCGCTGAGGTTGCCGGCCGGCGGGGCGAGCCGGACTTTCGTATCCGGGTTGACCAGGAGAACCGCACGCACAATGACGGACTGCCGCGGGTCGGGCTCAAGATGGCGACCGGCACGGGCAAGACGATTGTGATGGCGATGCTGATCGCCTGGCAGACGGCTAATAAGGCCTTCAGCCCCAGGGACGCGCGGTTCACCAACCGCTTCCTGATCGTCACCCCTGGGATCACGATCCGTGACCGGCTGCGGGTGCTTCTGCCTGCCGATGACAGCAACTACTACCGCCAGCGTGACCTGGTCCCGCCTGACCTGTGGCCCATCCTGGCCGACGCGTCCCTCTCCATCACGAACTTCCACACGTTCCTGCTTCGTGACGCCAAGGAGATCCGAGGCGTCGCCGCCAATACTCGCAAACTCCTCACTATCGGTAAAGCCGCCGATCCGTTCAAGGAGAGCGCCGAGCAGATGGTCGAGCGCGTCCTCCGTGACCTGGCTGGGCGGGGCAAGGGCGAGATTGTCGTCTTTAACGACGAAGCCCACCACTGCTACCAGGACAAGCCGTTGGACGCCGGCCCGCTGGACGCGGAGGCCAAGGAACGCAACGAGGGTGCGCGGGTCTGGTTCCGCGGTTTGCGGGCCATCTCCCGCAAGGTCGGCATCAAGTTGATCTACGACCTCTCGGCCACGCCCTTCTACCTTGGTGGCTCGGGCTACCAGGAGGGCTACATCTTCCCGTGGGTCGTCAGCGACTTCTCGTTGATGGACGCGATCGAGTCGGGGATCGTCAAGGTGCCTCGCGTCCCAGTCGACGACGACGCCACTGGCAAGCTGCCCACCTACCTCGCGCTTTGGGAGCATGTCGGCGGCGACCTGCCGAAGCGGGCTGGGCGCAAGGCGGCCTCCGACGCGGGGTGGGTGCCGCCGGTTGAGCTGGAAGGGGCGATGCGCAGCCTCTACCGCAGCTACGCCCGGCGGTTCACCCAGTGGCGCGGCGGCTTGGCCGCTCTCGGCGAGCCCCCGCCGGTGTTCATCGTCGTGTGCCCCAACACGATCGTGTCGAAGCTGGTCTACGACTGGATCGCCGGCCAACAGGTGGAGCACGCCGACGGCGAGGTCGCGCTGCGCCGGGGGCAACTCGATCTGCTCTCCAACGTCGAGGACGGCCGTTGGGTCGACCGGGCCCGGACGATCCTGATCGACTCCGCGCAGCTGGAATCGGGCGATGCCATGAAGGACGACTTCAAGGCGGCCGCCGGCCGTGAGATCGAGGTCTTCAAGGCCGAGTACCGGCGCCGCAACCCGGGCGCCGACATCGACAATCTGACCGACGAGGACCTGCTGCGCGAGGTCATGAACACCGTCGGGAAGAAGGGCAAGCTGGGCGAGCAGGTCCGCTGCGTGGTGTCGGTGTCGATGCTCACCGAGGGGTGGGACACCAACACGGTGACCCACATCCTGGGCATTCGCCGGTTCGGCAGCCAGCTCCTGTGCGAGCAGGTGGTCGGTCGCGGGCTGCGGCGGCGCAGCTACGCCCCCAACGCCGACGGCCGCTTCGAGCCCGAGTACGCGGAGGTCTACGGCGTCCCGTTCGCTTTCCTCCCAAGCGACCGGGCGATCAAGCCGGCACCGCCGACGCGGCCCGCAGTGGAGGTCCGCGCGCTCGACGAGCGTTTGCTGTTACGGATCACCTTCCCCAAGCTGGACGGCTACCGGGTCGAGGTACCCGAGGGGCCGATCGTTTTCGACCACGAGCGCGCCGAGCGCCTTCACGTCGACCGGGACCTGCTCGCCACCTGGACTCAGACCGGGGGTGTGCTCGGCGACGTCGATGAGCAGGAGCTCGCCGAGGTGCGCGGCGCTCGCTTCCAGCAGGTCGCCTACGCGGTGGCCGCCGACCTGCTGCGCCGTAAGTTCCCGGGCCATGACGGGGCCACCAAGCCGTGGCTGTTCCCGGCGCTGGTCGACGTCACCAAACGCTGGCTGGACCCCGGGTCGGAGCTTGTGACGTTCGCCCCGGACACCCCGGTCGGCTCGCTGCTGCTGGCCGAGCCGCGCGCTCAAGCCGCCGAGGCCGTGTTCAACGCCGTCGCCCGCTCGCCTGACGCCCGCCAAGAGATTCTGCTGCCGATCATCCGCCGCTTCGACGGTGAAGGCTCGACCGACGACGTCGCCTTTCTCACCCGCAAGGTCGTCATCGAGGCCACCAAGTCCCACATAAGCCACGTCGTGCTCGACGGCCCGAAGGGCAACACCTGGGAGGAGACCGTCGCCGGTCTGCTGGAGGCCGACGATTGGGTGGCTGCCTACGCGAAGAACGACCACCTGGGCTTCACCATCCCCTACGTATGGGAGGGCAACACTCACCAGTACGTTCCCGACTTCCTGGTCCGCCTCGTCAACGAGCCGGGCGACGTGACCCGCACGCTGATCGTGGAGGTGTCGGGCGGCCGCAAGAGCCCAGGCCCGACTGCGGTCAAGGCCACGACGGCTCGCGACCAGTGGTGCGCTGCGGTCAACAATCATGGTGGTTTCGGCCGGTGGGGCTACCTGGAGATCAGAACGATGTTCGATGCCGAACGGGTACTCCGCGCCGCCATCGACCTGCTCCGCAACGACGCCCCAATCGGGGGATACCGACCGATCGATGCCCGTCCGATGAGGAGCCGCTGATGCCGGCCCGCAGGAACGCGCCGGCCGGCCCGACACCGGTCGACGCCATCGTCCACACCGACAAGCGGAGGAACCTGCCGACCGCCGACGCCTACGATCTCGTGACCCCCGAGATCGAATTGCCGGTCACGGTCACCTACCCGCGAGACATCTACTCGCCGATGCTGGTGTGGCAGGGCAAGGAGCTCCTCGACGACCAGGACCTCGAGGCTGACGCCCCGCCCATCTACATCCAGGAGAAGGTCGACCCCCGCGTCCTGATCGAGCACCTGCGCCAGACCGCCAAGGCGGGGGAGCAGGAGCCGGAGCTCACGCTCTTCGACACGTTCGACGGGCTCGGCGAGGTCGACCTCGTCGAGTTCTACCGGCATGAGGCCAACTGGTCGAACCGCATCATCCTTGGGGACTCGCTCCAGGTGATGGCCAGTCTGGACAGCCGCGAACGGCTGCGGGGCAAGGTCCAGATGATCTATGTGGATCCGCCCTACGGCATCAAGTTCGGGTCCAACTGGCAGGTCTCGGCCCGCAAGCGCGACGTGAAGGACGGCAAGGTCGAGGACATCGCCCGCGAGGTCGAGCAGATCAAGGCGTTCCGCGACACGTGGGAGAACGGCATCGCCTCGCACCTGACCTACCTCCGCGACCGCCTGCTGGTGGCGAGGGACCTGCTGACCGACAGCGGCAGCATCTTTGTCCAGATCGGCGACGAGAACGTCCACCTGGTCCGGAGCTTGCTAGACGAAGTGTTCGGCGCCGAGAACTTCGTAAGTCAGATCGTCTGTCGGACGACGACGACGATGGCCGCGGAGACACTGGGCAACGTGGCCGACTATGTGCTCTGGTATGCGAGGTCGCTTGACGCCGTCAAGTATCGACAGCTGTACCTCGAAAAGGAGCCGGGCTCCAGCGTGGCAGCGCTCTACCGGCGGGTTCGGCTGCCCGACGGAGGGGAGCGCCCAGCGAGCCCTGACGAAATGGCTGACCCGAGTCGACTTCCCGTCGGGGCGCGCCTATTCCGGCCGGGCGACCTCACGAACCAGCGTCCACTCGGCGCCGGTGATCTTGCCTCATTCGAGTACGGGGGCCGTCGGTATACGCCCGGCAAGGGGAAGTTCAAGACCGATCGCGACGGCCTGGAGAAGTTGGCGATCGCAAGGCGCCTATACCCCACGCGGAGCGGCACTCTGCAGTACGAGCGGTACCTAGACGATTTTCCCGCGTACGCGCTGAGCAACGTATGGACGGATACCGGCACGGGTTCATTCACAGATCCGAAGGTCTACGTGGTCCAAACCAATACGAAGATCGTGCAGCGCTGCATGCTCATGACCACCGACCCAGGTGATCTTGTGCTCGACCCCACATGTGGCTCGGGCACCACGGCCTACGTCGCAGAGCAGTGGGGTCGGCGTTGGATCACCATCGATACCTCGCGGGTGGCGCTCGCCCTGGCCCGGCAGCGCCTGATGGGGGCTCGCTTCCCGTACTACTTGCTGCGTGACTCGGTCCCAGGGCGGGCGAAGGAAACGGAGCTGGCGGCGATGCCGCTGGCCCCCGCGGAGGTCAGTAACGATATCCGTCAAGGGTTTGTGTACGAGCGGGTCCAGCACATCATGCTCAAGTCGATCGCCAACAACCCAGACCTCGAGGAGGGCATGAGCCGGGAGGAGATCGACGCTGCGATCCGCCGGCATGCCGAGTTCGAGGAGCTACTCGACAAGCCCTACGAGGACCCGCACAAGGTCCGGGTGACCGGGCCGTTCACGGTCGAGAGTCTCTCCCCCCACCGCTCGCTGGCCTTTGCGCCTGCTGCCGAGCCGGCGTCGGAGCGGGAGGCGGCGGTCGATCCCGACGCTCCCACCTTCGAACAGACCATCCTCGAGAACCTGCGTGCCGCGGGCGTGCAGAACGGCCGACGAGCCGAACGGCTCACCTTCGACGACGTCGAATCCTACGCCGGCAGCTATGTCCAAGCCGTCGGCGTGCGCGCCGAGGCCGAGGCGGGCACCCCCGCCGGGGTCGGCATCGCGATCGGACCGCAGTACGGCACGGTGTCGCCCAGCTTCGTCAAGGGCGCCGCGCGCGAGGCCAGCAAGGCCACCGACCTGGACCTGCTGTGCGTGCTCGGCTTCGCCTTCGACCCACAGGTCCTCGGCGCCAGTGAGGAGTTCCTCGCCAGCGACGAGAGCTTCAACGTGGCCGCCGAGCGGGCCCTCGGGCGTATCCCGGTCCTGCTGGTGCGGATGAACGCTGACCTGCTGATGGGCGAGGAGCTGAAGAAGACCGGCGCCGGCAACCTGTTCACCGTCTTCGGCGAGCCCGACATCGAGGTGGGCGAAGCCGGCGATGGCGAGCTGATCGTCAAGGTGAAAGGCGTCGACGTGTACGACCCGACCACCGGTGAGGTCCGCAGCGGAGGTGTCGACCAGGTCGCGCTGTGGATGATCGACACCGACTACGACGAGGAGTCGTTCTTCGTGCGCCACTGCTACTTCACCGGCGGTCAAGACCCCTACAAGCGTCTGAAGCAGGCGCTGAAGGCAGACATCGACGAGGAGGCGTGGGCAACGCTGAATCGCACCGAGTCGCGCCCGTTCCCGCGGCCAAGCACCGGGAAGGTGGCGGTCAAGGTCATCAACGACTACGGCGACGAGGTCGTGAAGATCTTTCACGTCTGAAGGCGATCGCGGTCAGCGCCGCATTCTGGGCAGGCGTCGGCTGGACAGCTCGAGGCGGCCGGTTGCTTGTCGGCGCACGTTGCCGCCAACCGTCGGCACACGACGGCCTCACAGCTTGCGGAAACGACACACGGTTCTAACCTCGCAGCTGCGACACTGCGGACCGGGCGATGGGGTGTAGTCGCGGACGCGAAGTCGATCGGCAGCCCCCTGTACCTTGGCCTCCGCCGACTCGATGGCGGCCTCATCCACGTCCACCGTCAAGCGCGCGCCGGCCTTGAGATCGTGGATGTAGGCGCCCCTGACGTCGAGCCCCTCACGTCGACCGGCGTCCGCATAGACCTGGAGCTGGAGACCGTGCTCCGCGCCGACCACCGTAGACGTCTTGTAGTCCAAGATGGCAAGCGCGGTCGGCACACCGCCCTCCCGGTCGAGGATCACGTCTGCTCGGCCAACGATGGTGATGCCGTCCAGGTGCAGCTCGAAGGGCCGCTCTGTCTCCCAGATCCGATGCAGGTCATCAGCATGGGCGGTGGCGTACTCGACGATGAGCCGCCGGGCGGCGTCCTTCAGCTGACGGTGTGCGGGCTTGTTGGCAGTAGGAAGGAAGAAGCTGGCGTCGAGGATCGCGTCGATCTCAGCGTCGGTCGGGATCTTGCCCGTGGCCTGGGTTTGGTCGGCGACGGTACGCAAGACATGGTGCACGGCCTTGCCGTAGCCCAGTTCGGGAGCGAGCCGTGGCTGGAAGCCGACCAGGTTCCGGAGCCGGTAGGCCAACGCGCAGTCGAGGTAGGCGGCGAGCTCGCTGTAGGTGAGCTCGATCGTTTGGTCGGCGTCGCCCGCAGTGTCGATCGGCGGGGGCACGATGGCAGCCGGGTCGAGCTCGTGCTGCTGCAGCGCTCGGTAGTAGGGGCTGGCGCCCACTGCCCTCGTGGTCACTCGTTCGTGCCGCGAGATCGACACCCAATCCCGAGCGCGCGTGAGCGCGACGTAGAAGAGCCGGCGCTCGTCGGCATCGTCGCCCTCGTACCGATCGGCGGCAAACATCGTGCGAGGGACCAGCCAGTCCTGGACCGCACCAGTACGGGTCGTGGGGAACCGGTTGGCGGTCATCGACGGGACATAGACGACCGGCCACTCCAGACCCTTGGCTCGGTGGACCGTCGTGAGGTCAACGGCGTCAAGCTCGTAATCAACCTCACCGTCGAAGCCCTCATAGGTGCCCTGCGCGTAGTTGACGATGTGGATCGCGAGGTTGCGGTAGTACCAGTCGCCGCGGTCCTGCCCGCCGACCTGCTCACCGGGCGTGGCGGCGTCCGGGCGGGCCCGGCGCCGAACCGACTCGTAGTCAGCAAGCAGCGCAGTGAACCGGGCGAGCGTGCCAAGCCGGTTCACGGCCAGCGGGTCGCTGAGATCCCAAGAGCGAACATTGAGCTCCGCGAACAGCTCGTAGAGCTCCCCGACCAGGTCGGCGGTCCGGTCCTTACGGGGAACAGCGTCGCGCCACTGGTGAAGGAAGCGGCGCAGCCGGTTACGGCCCGGACCGTCGAGGTCGAAGACAGCCTGGTACTCGTCCAGGAGATCATTCTCGTCGACAGCCGCGCCAGGTCCCCGCACGGGCCGCCAGTCGACGCCGGTCATCCATGCAAAGGTGCGCCCGAGGACCTGGGCGTCCCGCTGGTCGAACAGCCCAGTCCGTCCTCCCGGCTGCACGGGAATGTCGAAGGTGGCGAACGTGTCGACCAGGCACCGGTAGGCAGCGCGCCCACGCACGAGGACGGCGATGTCCCGATAGGGCACGCCCTCGTCGTTGAGGTCGAGAACCAGCTGCGCAATCCATCCCGCCTCGCGCTGCTCGTCACCCGCGTGCCAGACCGCCACCTCGGTGCCGCCACTCGGCGGGCGGTGGGTTCCCATAGTCTTGGCGATCCGCCCAGGAATCGTGGTGGCGAAGGCGTTCGCGGCGTCGACAATCCCAGGACGGCTGCGTCGGTTGGTCGTGATCTCGAACGTGGCGACGTTCGGGTACCGGCCGGCGAAGGTCACGATGTTGCCAACGTCGGACCCACGCCACTGGTAAATGGCCTGGTCGTCGTCGCCGACGACGCAGAGCTCAACGGCGGGGCCGGTCAGCAGCTCGATGAGCCGCTCCTGCGCGGGGTTCACGTCCTGGTACTCGTCGACAACCAGATGGCGCAGCTCGGCCCGCACCGAAGCCAGGATGGGCTCGCGCTCCAGTTCGCGGACGGCTCGGACGACCTGCTGGCCGTAGGTGAGCAGGCGGTATCGCTCCAGTGTGTCCAGATAGTCCAGGAGCACCCCGCGGAAAGGCTCCGGCATCGCGTCGGGGTCGAGGAGTTCGTTTTCGACGACGTCGACGCCGCGCAGAAAGCGATCGATCGATCCGAACAGGCGGCCCCGCGGGTCCAGCCGCTTCAGGTCCAGGCGCGTGGCCTCCCGAGCCAGGAAGGCCGTCAGCTGGTGATCGTCGAGGACGTCGTAGGTCTCGTAGCGGGGGACGTGGGTCTCGAGAAGCCGGAAGCAGTAGGCGTGGATGGTGCCGACAAACAGCCCGCCGAGCTGGTCGAGTGCGGCTCGGCCCAGCCGGTCTTCGGCTCGCTCGGCGATCCGCTGTCGAAGCTCGGCCGCCGCTCGTTCCGTAAACGTGAACGCGACGATGGCGCCAGCGGTGACACCGTCAGCCAGCAGGTCGGCGACGCGCTGCGACACGACCTCGGTCTTACCCGATCCGGCCGACGCGATGATCTGCAGGTGACTGCCGCGGTGCCGAACCGCGGCGAGTGCAGCACCCTCAAGCCGCGGTCCCCTCACGACTGGCACCTACCGGGTCTCGATGTTGGGCTTGCCGTTAGGCCACTCGACAACCCGGCCGCAGACTTCGCAGATGGCCAGCTCCGGGTAGTCATCGGCCAGCGGACTGCCGACGAGGTCGTCGGCAAGCACATGGGCGTCGCGGTGGCGGCCGCGCCAGCAGGCGACGAGCCGGTAGATCGGGTCAAGGTCGCGGCGTAGCCGCTGCGCCCACAGCAGCTGCCAACCCGCCTGCAGCTGCGTCAGCCGCACCCGCCACCGTGGCCACGTGGTATGGGCGGCGGCCCACAGCTCGGGTGATCCAACCCGCCACAGCACACTCCAGGGTGGCTTGGATCGCCGCTGCAGCATGCGGCGAACCCGGTCGATCTGGGAACGATCCATGCCGCTCTCCCCGAGGCACCGTTCGTTTCGCGGCCGGCGAGTTGGAAGCCTGGCCGCGCTATCCTACGGCCTCTTGAACGCGCTGCACCCCCGAAGGAGACGACGAGTGGAGCGCCCGACTGCCCAACTGAAGCCCGGCTCAAGCCGTCGGGCTAGTACATGGCCAGATCGCGACCTTTAGCAGACTCGGGGCCGTGTCCGAGGCTTTCGGACACGGGCTCGTCGCTCGCGATGCGACCGCACGACGGCTTTTAGGGTTCTTTGCATTCGCGCTGCTGGGGCATGCTCAGTGATCTGCTTCAACGCGCTCCAACAGCCGTCATGGTGACCCTGGTGTGCGTTTTGCCTGGGGCCAGCAAGCCATGCGCCCAGCGCCGGATTGTCGACGGTCGGCGCATGCTAGGGTCCATCGCATGATCAGGTCGTTTCCGGTGTCGCGACCGGTCCGGTCGCTTGTCTGGGAAAGCGATGATCTCATCGACATCGCCGCGGGATGGCGCCGCTGGCGCGCAGACGGCAGTGAGGAGCACGGCCGGGTCAACTACGCCTTCCCGTTCGACCGTGCCCTGGTGTCCCCGTCGGGGGGCTTCCAGGTGCTGTATGCCGAGCGCGGCACCAAAGGACTGGTCTTGGAACACGGCGAGATCCTGCGCGAGATCGACCGCAGCTTCTACTGCGCCAACGCTTACGACTATCCAGCCGCGGTGGGCCGGCTGCCGGACGGACGCGAGATCCTGGTCCACTGCCCCGACGCCTACAACGTGCTCCAGATCGAGGAGTTGGAGACCGGGCGGCGGCTGACCATGGGTGAGCGCCGTGCCGTCGACGTGTTCCACTCGCGCCTGGCGGTCAGCCCGGACGGTCGCTACCTGTTGTCGGCTGGCTGGTTGTGGCATCCGCTCGGGACCGTGGAGGTCTACGACTTGGTCGCCGCGCTGGATGACCCGACTGTGCTCGACCAGCACGGCGCGCTGTGGGAGCAGATCGACGCCGGAGTGGAGGCCGCGTGCTGGCTGGACTCCGAGCGGCTGCTGGTCAGTGGCCACCCCGACGAAGAACCCCTCGATGGTGACGACGCCGGCCTGCTGGCGCCGGGGGAGCTGGGTGTGTGGTCGCTCACCCGGCAGGCATGGACGCGTCGGCGCCGCATCGACTTCCGCGTCGGGACGCTGCTGGGGTGCCAAGGTCGGGCACTGGGCATGTACGGCCACCCCAAGCTCATCGACCCAGCGGCCGCAACCGTGCTGGCCCAGTGGCCTGAGCTGGCGACCGGCAGCAAGGATGCCAGCTACAGCCTCGAGCCGACGCCGATCGTGGCCGTGCACCCCGACGGGACCCGCGCAGCGGTCGCCACGACCAGCGCCATCGCCGTTATCGACCTCCCAAGTTAGACACAATCACTGGCAGCGCCCCGTTCCGGAATGTCCTCTTAGCAGACTCGAGGCCGTGTCCGAAAGCCTCGGACACGGGCTCGTCGCTCGCGATGCGACGGCATGACGGAGGTCGGGCCTTCAGCCTGGCGGTTGCTAGGCGCAGTCCACGCACCGGCCGTTGACGAGGAGACGGGCGTTCACAGTCAGTCCGCACTTACGACAGGTTGCGGTCCGCTGGGTTCGCGCTCGGCGGTGGCAGTCGCACTCGTGGCAGACGGGACACTCAGGCTGGCCACACACTGGGCACGGGAAGCGGCGGGTGGCCCTGGTAGCTTGGCAGGTCGGGCAGTGGAAGGTGGCCTGGTAGCCGCTGCCGGGATGGTGCGGGACCGGATCGGCGAGGTGCAGCCGGGCGATTCCCCACAGATCGTGCTCGGCGAACACCGCGTACACGCGCCGGCTGTCAGCGACGGCGTCGAGGTAGAACGAGCGCCGCCGACCGCCGGGGTAGGGCCACCAGGCCTCGACCCGGCGGTCCTGGCCAGGTCGAAGGCGGTACAGCGGGTGGCCGGCTGGGAGCGGCTCATCGCGCCAGGGGGCTGGACGCGTCTCGCCGGCCCGTGCCGCGAAGCTGATCATCTGGGAGGCGAGGTCCACTAGGGCGACGAAGCCCTCGCAGCCGAGCTGACCGGCCAGCGCGATCGCGCAGACCTCCCGAGAGGCGTTGGACTGCTGGTAGAGCAGTGGCAGGTGGCGCGCCGCCACTGCGTCGCCGGCGAGCACCCCGTGCACCAGCTCTTGGGGCAGCAGGAGCGTGGCGGCGAAGTAGTCGGAGATCCGTTCCAGCTCTTGCTCGGGGTCGGGCCGCTGGTGGACCCAGTTCAACAGCACCTCGTCGTGCTCGCTGTGATGGTGCCCGGCTTCGTGGAGCAGGGTGAAGTTCTCCCGGCGCGAGTATGGCGTGGGCTGGTAGATGATGCGGTCGTCGTCGATGATGGACAGCCCGTCGCACCAGCCGCCGAAGCCGCGGCCCGGGCCGGGGTCTCCGGGTTGGACACGCAGGCCGAGGTGCTCCACGATCGCCCGCGCGGGGTGGGTGGCGAGGGCCGCCCGGACCGTCGGCGACAGCCGGTCGACCAGCTGCTGGGCCCAGCCGCGGGCAGTACGCGGGGTGGGCATCAGCCGAAGTCATCCAGGATCGAGCGCAGGAGCGAGAGCCACTGCTCAGGCGAACCTTCTTTGCCGCCGCGGAACCGGACGCTGCGCAGCTGCTGTCTGGCCCGTGCCGCCACCGCCTGTGGCTCCCGGGCGTGGCGGTCTGCCCATCCGAACACCTCGTCATGGAAGGCCGCCGAGACCAGAAACGCGCTCAGGCCGCGATCATCGGGTCGCGCGTCCGCGGGCCTAAGCGCGTCGACCGGCACACGCAGGGCGGCCGCCAGGGCCTGGGCCGTCCAGGCGGGCACGGCGGCGGCAGGGTTGCGCTCCAACCGCGACAGGTCCCTGATGCTGATGGTTGTGCCGTGCTCGCCGACGGTGGCGGCAAGGCCAGCCAGGTCGAGCCCGCGGCGGCGCCGGGCGGCGGCGACGACCGGACCGGCGACGGTGACCTGCGGCTGTGGTACGAGGCCGAGCCTCGCAGCGACCGGGTCGTCGGTGAGATCGGGCACCGCGTAGGCGGGCGTGGCTGTGCGCCACAGGTCGCGGAGCCAGCCGAGGGCGGCCGTCGCCTCGGCCCGGTCGATCTCCGGGAACTCCTCGGCTGCGGGCGGCGGCTGGCCGCGGTCGAGGTGGTCGAGGTAGCGGTCCACGAGGTCGTCGACGGGGTCGGGCGGCTGGTCAGGCATGGTCGTCCTCCGTTGGATCGCACTTGGCCCGCAGTCTGCCGATGGCCTGGTTGACGAGCTGGGCGACGCGCTGCGGGCTGACCTGGAGCTCACCGGCGACCTCAGTGGCGGGCCGGGCTTTCATCACCCGCTCGACAAGAGCGTGGCGTTCGCGGGGTGGGAGTCCAGGCAGCTCGCGTTGTGCGCACTCCAAGCGCAACCTGGCAAGCACGATCCGCTCGACGTCGGCCTGCTCGTCAGCCAGGTCGTGGGCGTCTTCCTCCAAGGGGATGGTGGGGTGGCGTTGCGCCCGGCGGAGCTCGTCATAGGCCCGCTGGATGGTGCGCCGGACGAGCAGGGCGCCCAGGTCGCGCGTGTCGGCGGGCAGCCCGAGCCGCTGCAGTTCGATGACGACCTTCTGCACGACGTCGCCGGCGGACACCCCGGCGAGCGCCCGTCCCTCCAGCACCCAGACGGCTGCGTGGTACATGGCCTTTCGGTGGGCCAGGTAGATCCCGCCCCAGTCCGGGGTACCGGCACGCACACCCGCCAGCAGGACATCGTCAGACTCGACCGTTTCCACGCGGCGGAGCATACAGCCGACGCATCCAGCGCCGGCGGACTGGGGAGGCGCACACGCAGCGGCCCGACCGGTCGGCCGGTCGGGCCAGGACGAACCCGGGTGGCAGGCCGGTCAGGTCGAGGTCTACGCGACGCTCGACCAGCGGCAGGCCCTGGGCGGCCTTGGCGATCTCGGCGGCGGCCAGCACCCCACCCATCCAGGATACGTAGGGGGCGCTCACCGCGGTGGGCGCGGCCCCCGGTGTTGGGATGGTCGCCTCGGCGTAGGCCCGGCGGACCAGGTCGGCCAGGCGCCGGCCGACCAGTTCGCCGGCCCGCTCGCCGTCCAGCCGCCCTGCGGCGACCGCGGTCGCCACATCAGCGTCGGTCAGGGGCGCGCCGAGCGCCAGAGAGAGCACCCGCTCGACGGGCAGGCCGGTCTGCTCGGCCCAGACCGCGGCCTGGCTGGCGGGCGGGTCGAGGTCGACGAAGTCGCAGTAGGGGCAGGCGAACCCGTCGCCGAGCCGCTCGCGTTGCAGGTGCAGGGCGAGCCCGTCGACCCCGAGCGACAGGGTCGTCTCGGCCAGCAGGTCGGCGACTTGCAGGCGGCCGTCTACCGTGTCGACCGAGGACACCGCGATGCCGGCGAACCCCGGGGCAGGGCTGGCCGCCACCCACTGGGCCACGGTTCCCTCGATGTGGCTGGCCTGCCAGCCGAGCCGCTGCAGGACGCCGGCCAGCCAGGCTGCCTTGGCGCCTCGCTCGTCGCCGGTCGAGGCTGGGTAGCGGTAGGGGTTGCGGGCCGGGTCGAAGGAGTCGTCGTCGACCACCACGGCGCGGCCGGTCAGCTCGGGCAGGCAGCCGAGCACGCCGACGGCGCTGGATCCCACCGACCCGGCTCCCAGCACCGCCAGGCTGATCGGCCGCGACCGGCGGCGCTCGATCGGGGGGGCCGGCCGCCGCCGGTGGTCGGCGAGGTTCCAGACCAGCCCGGCCGGGAGCGGCACGTGGGCCATGCCGAGCGGGCCGAGCACATGTTTGGCCACCGCGGCGGCAGCCAGTGTGGCTGCGGCCTGCAGGCCAAGCCCCAGCCCACCCGAGTCCAGCAGCTGCGGGGTGCGGCCGACCCGGGCGGTCCACTCGTCGCCACCGACCCACAGGTCGGCGCGGCCGATCGTCGCGCCCGCCGCTACCACCAGGTCGCGGGTCGCCGACCGGGTGGCGGCGGGCCGGGTCGCCGCCAGCCGGTCGTAGCCGTCGGTGATGCTGGTGGCCGCCCACGGGTTCGGCCCGACCGGGGCATCGCCGTCGACCACGATGTGGGGCAGCAGCCGGCCCAGGATGCTCACCAACGCCAGCCCGGCGACGCCGGCGGGCTCGCCTAGGCCAGGGGCGAGACGGACGACCACGCGCACTGCGTCCAGCGCCTCGAGCACTCCGGCGGCGCCGACGCCGGTACGGTCGGCGCCAAGCGCCAGTCGGGGGTCGCTCATGCCACCCGGATCCAGGCAGCTCGGGCCGGCCCGGCCGGTAGCTCCACCCAGCGGGTGCCGCGCAGCACGTATACCCCGCAGGCGTCCAGGCCTCGGCGCAGCCCCAGGCCGAAGAAGGGCACCACGATGCTCAACGCCCCCTGGTGGGTCAGGGCCGGGTTGTGGTCGTCGGTGGCCGAGTGGAATGCCTCGCCGGGGTGGCTGTGGATGCGGCCCACGTACCGTTCCCCGGAGCGCAGCGCGGCCGCGCACTCCAGCTTGCCGGCCAGCGGCACCTCCACCCAGCACCCACCACCCGCCCGGCTGGCCTGCTGGGTTGGAACCACGAGCCGGTCGGCCGGCCCGCCGTCCCGCGCGGCCAGCAGCGCCGTGCCCTCTAAGCCCTGTGCGCCCTGCTCCTCGAAGAAGGCGCGGGCCTGCTCCAGCAGGGCCCGGGTGACCACGACCGGGTTCACCGCCCACACCGCCGCAACAGGTGGTCCAGCAGCTGGGCCAGGCGCAGCCGGTGGCGGTGCCGGTCCCAGCTGTCGGCCACGTGGCCGGGGTGGGTGTGGTACTCGTAGGTGCCCTGCACGCACGCGAAGGGCACCTCGAGGACGGGGTGCTGGCTGTGATGCAGCCCGGGCGGCCAGACGGCCCCGGGCAGCGGCACGCCATCGCCGTCGACCACCGATAACCGAAACGGCTCGGCATCGTAGCCGCGACCGTCCAGGCGCAGGACCTGGTCGAGATCGCGCGGCTGGCAGAGGACAGTGGCACCGTCGACCGTCAGCGAGGCCATGCGGTCGCCTAACCGCGCCCGGGCGACCGCGACCTCGTCGTCGAGCAGCTCGGCGAGCACACTGGCGGCCAGCATCAACCGTCCACCTGCGGGCCGCGCGCGAACAGCGCCAACACCTCGTCGCGGTCGATGCCGTAGTCGTCCAGCCGGCCGCTGTCGGTCAGCTCGGTCGCCTGCCCGTCACGCAGCAGGGCCAACCCGTAGTCGCCGTCGACCAGCTGCCCGGCGGCCACGAAGTAGGTCACGGCCGTCCGGACCGTCTTGTCGACCCGATCGTGGCGGTGGACCTCGAACCGGTGCTCGGCACCGGCCGGGGTGCGGATCACCACCTCGATCGTGTGCCGATGCTCCTGCGCCGTGGCGGAGACGGACTCGGTCGTCATGTGCGCTCCTTGGTGCACTGTGGCCCGCGGGTCGGGCCGTCACTCGGGAGTCGACATCCGGGCGATCGATGAAAGGGTGGAAGAACTTCTTTCGCCTCACCGAACTGACTCGCGGGTAGCGACCATCTTGGCTTCCGCTCGTCGTCCACAGCGGACAACGGACAATCTGAATACCCCTCATAAGGCCGCCGCCAATCCCTGCCCGTGCGGCCACCTCGGCGACCCCGATCGCGCGTGCCGCTGCGGGGCCGAGGAGGTCCGCCGCTACGAGCGGCGGCTGTCCGGACCGCTGCTGGACCGCGTCGACCTGTACGTGCGAGTGGACCGCGTAGGCGCCGGCGAACTGGAGGCCGCCACCGCGGCCGAGGCGTCGGCGGCCGTGCGCGCCCGCGTGGTCGCCGCCCGCCAGGTCGCCCGCTCCCGGGCTGGCGTCCTGAACGCCCGACGGCTGGCCGGCGCGCCGGTGGGCGTGCCCAACGCCCGGCTGGCCGTCGCCGACCTCGAGGCGGCCTGCCAGCCGACCATCGCCGCCCGAGGCCTGCTCGGGGTGGCCGTCGACCGGCTCGGCCTCTCCGCTCGCGGTTTCCATCGCTGCCTGCGGGTCGCTCGGACCGTCGCCGATCTCGCCGGTGACCCCAAGGTCGACGACCACCACGTCCGCGAAGCCCTCGGCCTCCGCCACCTCGCCCTCGACCCCAACGACCAGGCAGGCGCAGCATGACCCCACGACCAGCCGAACGGGAGGCGGGTCAGGAGCCACCCGGGGGCGCTGTGATCCCACGGCCGAGCGGGCGGGAGGCGGCCAGGGAGCCCCGCCGGAGCGCTGTGGTCCGACGGCCATCGTGGTGGTCGACCGCCACGTCGGCGCGTGACACCCTGCTCGCGCTGGCGGCCACCCCAGGGCCCCTGCCGTCGGTCACCGCGTCCCGGCTCGCCGCCGGGGCCGACCCGACGAGCCTGCTCGACCCGCACAGCCCAGACCCTGGCGAGGTGGCCGCACACCTCAACGACCTCGGCGCCCGCTTCGTGCTGCCGGGTGATCCCGGCTGGCCGTTCGCCGCGGCGCCGCCCGACCCGCCATGCGCCTGGCTGTTCGTGGCTGGTCCGGACCCGCCCCGTCCGGCGGTCTCGGCGGCCATCGTCGGCGGGCGCGGAGCGGCGACGCTGCGGAGGGCCACCGCCCGATCGCTCGCCATGGGACTCGCCGGCGCTGGGATCTGCGTGGTCAGCGGTGGCGCGATCGGCGTCGACGCCTCCGCCCACTGCGGCGCTCTGGATGCTGGGGGCCACACCCTGGTGGTGCTGGGCTGCGGCTTGGACGTGCCCTATCCGCGCAGGAACGTCGAGCTGTTCCGCCGTGTCCGCGAGGCGGGC
>Ga0137368_10003070_pt1 | contig 17806 bp, 26 predicted proteins | sample SagtaG_13_FD_104917 | JGI IMG/M metagenome (GOLD analysis project Ga0137368, IMG submission 104917) | Vadose zone soil microbial communities from Sagehorn Ranch, Mendocino, California, USA - Sage1_L_100_16 metaG | ecosystem: Environmental > Terrestrial > Soil > Vadose zone | place: USA...
GCCGAGATCATCGCGAACAACACGCGGAAGCCCCTGTGGGGCTATCGTTCGATGGTCTACTCGCTGGTCTTCCTCGGCTTCATGTCGTTCATCGTCTGGGCGCACCACATGTTCATGACCGGTATGGGGACGGCGATGGCCGCGTTCTTCCAGACGACCACGATGATCATCTCGATCCCATCGGTCGTGATCCTCACGGCCCTGATCATCTCGCTCTGGGGCGGATCGATCCGCTTCAACACGCCCATGCTCTTCGCGGTCGCCTTTCTCCCGATGTTCGGCATCGGCGGGCTCACGGGGCTTCCGCTCGGCTTGAACGTCGCGGACATCCCGCTGCACGACACGTGGTACGTCATCGCCCACTTCCACTACGTCGTCGCTCCGGGGACGCTGTTTGCCCTCTTTGCGGGGCTCTACTACTGGTTTCCGAAGGCAACCGGGCGGAAGATGAACGAGACGCTCGGCAAGATCCATTTCTTCGGCTCGCTCGTCTTCATGAACGTCGTTTTCATGCCGATGTTCATCGTGGGATTGGCCGGCGTCTCGCGGCGACTGTTCGACGGTGGGGCGACCTACGCCTTTGCGCAGCCGGTCCTTCACTGGAACGTCGTTTCCTCCTGGGGCGCGTGGATGCTCGCGATCTTCCAGATTCCCTTTATTTTCAATTTCTTCTGGAGCATCTGGAAGGGGGAGAAGACCGACGAGAACCCATGGCAGGCCACGACGATCGAGTGGTCGGCGCCCTCGCCGCCCCCGCACGGTAATTTCCTCGTGGCCCCGGAAGCGTACCGGGGGCCTTACGAGTACAGCGTTCCCGGCGCGACCAAGGACTTCATGCTGCAGTGTGAGGCCCGCGACCAAGCAGTTGCTGCTCCAGTGTGAGGCCTGATCGAGATGGACATCCCCTACACCGTAGAGCTGCGCCGCGACACCGGTCTTACCAACGGCAAGATCGGCATCTGGCTTTTCCTGGCCTCGGAGGTCATGCTGTTCGGCGCCCTCTTTGCGAGCTACATCCTCATCCGGGCCGGGGCGCCGAGCTGGCCGCGGGGAGACACGTTTCTGAACGTCCCGCTCGCCACGCTCAACACGATCGTCCTGATTTCGTCCTCCGTCACGATGGTCATGGCCTGGGCATCGCTGATGCGCCGCCGCTTCGGGACCTTTCGGATCTACATGGGCGGGACGATCCTTCTCGGGTTGGTCTTCCTCGTGGTCAAGTACTTCGAATACAGTCACAAGTTCCACGACGGCCTCTTTCCCAGCACCAACAACTTCCTCGCCATCTATTTCACGCTGACCGGACTGCATGGGCTCCACGTGTTCGGCGGGATGGTGGTAAACGCGTATTTCTGGGGCCCCGGCTCGAAGCTCTGGAAGACGAATCCGGAGTGGTTCACCAACCGGGTCGAGCACTCGGGCCTCTTCTGGCATTTCGTGGATCTGGTCTGGATCTTCCTCTTCCCGACCCTGTATCTTCTGTAGGCGGCATCCGTGACGAGCGACCACGCAGCAGTTGACATCGACAGACACGTCAGGGTCTACATCACCGTCTTCGTCGCGCTCATGGCCCTGACTATCATCACGGTAGCGGTCTCCCGCCTCCACCTTGCCCTGCCGATTGCCGTGACTGTGGCGCTGCTCGTCGCGATCATCAAGGGATCGCTGGTGGCGTGCTACTTCATGCATCTGATCTCCGAGAAGAAGTTGATCTACGGGGTGCTCACGCTGACCGCTGTCTTCTTCCTCGCGCTGCTGGCCCTTCCTGCCGTGACCCACAGCAACGGCTACTGGATTCACTGATGAACCTCAGGTGGGTCCACGCGCTGCTGATCCTCCTCTCCGCGGCCCTCGCGGTGCTGTTCGGTGTCTGGTGTCTGGTGCGGTACGGGCGGGAGAACGGGGTCGGACCCCTGCTCGCGGCCGTGGCCGCTTTTGCCGTCTCGTTCGGCCTGATAGCCTACGACTCGTGGTTCCTGCGCAAGACGAGGTCGCTGCGATGAAAACGGAAACGACACGCTACTGGGGGATCCGACGGGCCTGCCTCGCCGTAGCAGCGCAGCTGCGAAGCCGGGTCTTCACGACAGCGGTGGCGGCGATGATCGGCGGAGGCTCGAGCGTCCTCGCCTGCCCGCAGTGCTTCGGGGCGGAGGAGACCTTGATGGTCGACGGGACGAAGCTCGGCGTCCTGTTGATGGTGGCGGTTACGCTTGCGGTGCAGGGCGGGTTCGTGGGCTTCTTTCTCTATCTCCGCAAGCGCGCGAAGCGCATCGCGGAGGTCGAGTTGGACACCGAATGGTCGGAGCTCCAAAGGTCATGACTTATTGGCTCGGACTCCCGGCGCTCGCCGCGACTCACGGCGCGCAGATCGACAGCCTGATCGGCTGGACGCACGTGTTCATGCTGGTCCTGTTCGTGGGTTGGGGAGGGTTCTTCGCCTACGCCCTGGTCCGTTTCCGGCGATCGCGGAATCCGGTGGCAAACTACACGGGGGTCAAGTCCCACGCGTCGAACTATTCCGAGATCGCCGTGGCCGTGGTCGAAGCGATTCTCCTGTTCGCATTCTCGGTCCCGATCTGGGCCGCGAGGGTCGACCACATTCCCCCGGAGAGCGACGCGCTGGTCGTTCAGGTCACCGGCGAGCAGTTCGCCTGGAACGTCCACTATGCCGGCCCAGACAGGGTATTCGGTCGCACGGACATCAAGCTGATCGACCTCCAGTCGAACCCCCTGGGACTCGATCGCTCCGATCCCGCTGCGAAGGACGACATCACGACTGTGAATCAGCTCTATCTGCCCGTGAACAAGCCGATTATCGTGAAGCTCAGGAGCAAGGACGTCATCCACAGCTTCAACGTCCCCGAGTTTCGCGTGAAGCAGGACGCTGTGCCCGGCTTCACGATCCCCATCTGGTTCATCCCTGACATCACGACCGCCGATATGCGGACCCGGACGGGGAATCCCGAGTTCCAGTACGAGATTGCGTGCGCGCAGCTCTGCGGCCTGGGCCATTACAGGATGCGGGGTTTCGTCACCGTCCAGAGCGCCGAGGAGTTCCAAAAGTGGATGGAGGAACAGAGCCAGGCGCAGGCCGAGTCGGACCCGTTCCGATAGGCCGCCTCCGCTGAAGCTTCGGCGCGCCAAGCAGACCACTCGCGATTCCTGTCGGCATCCCGCCTTCCCACTTCGTGCTACGGCGCGGCAGGCCGTTACAGGATTGACCGCGGGCGGGCCTCCGCCGCGGCACACGTCAGTACCGCAATCCTCGCGCCTCGTCTACACCCGGCTTCGTGTAGCGAACACCCAGATCAGGTCCGATATCGCTGTGGCCGCGTGGCTTGAACCACGTGAACCACGTGTGACCGTGCTGCTTACCCCGTCGTATTTCAAACACGAGGTACGGCACGAGGATCAACAGAAACAACCCGACTCCAACCAAGAGTCCGGTGGCGAGATCCATCGTCAATCCTCCTCCGCCGTATCCCGACTGCAAGGGTAGCGCCAAACAGGCGGGCTCCTCAGCCTCTCCTCAGCCTTTCCCTTAGCGCGGCTGTTCCTCAACCTGACCGAAGATCTTTGGGTCGGCATCCGCGACCGGATCCGGTCGAGCTCTTCGACGGTCACGCGGTCGAGGCCGTTTTTGCGGCAGGACTCCTCGACGGCTGTGACGACCATGCCCCGAACGAACGCGGGGGTCTTCTTCATGCGCGCGGCAGCCGCGTCGTCCCACGGGATTGTCGTCGGCCAGTGCGGTCGGCTGTGTGAGTCTGACGTGAAACCAGTCGGAGAGCCGGATGCGGGAAAACTGCACGTCCGGTTCGATGAGCGGGAGTCGGAGACGGAACGATGAGACGGATTGAGGCACCGGCGTGTTGGCGAAAGCCGTCGGCCCCAGCTACTCCCCGTCTCTAAGGTCACCGCGCCGATTCTCGACTCTACCCGTCTGGTTGGGAGTCCGAGTGAATCCGAACTTCGTAGAGACCGTCCTCCCGTCAGCTATAACTGAATGGGCCGTGCCGCTTGCTTCCGAGAGAGGCGCCTATTGGTGCGCGTTCGGAACGGCGGTGATCGTCGCGCCGTACCTCGCGATCACCGCGAAGCATGTCATTGAGGATCACTGGCGCCGTCAACAGGGCCCAGTAGGTCCCTCGGGCGGCGGACATGGGGACTTCTCGATAGTGGCGTTCCAGGTGCCCAAGGCAGGGGAGCCGTGCCTGTGGGCGGTCCGCAAGATTTGGCCCTCGGCCCATACCGATGTGGTTTTCTTGAAACTCGAGCCGTGGAATGAGGGTGCGGCGTCTGGCGCTGGGTGACGATCAATGTTCTACCGCCAGCGATCGGCAGTACGCGCGGATCCTCCTCCGATCGGCATAGCCCGCATCGGCAAGAGCCCTGACGGGTACTTCATTGGCCCTGAGGGTCCCGGCGTTGTGCCCCACCAATGGCGGCAGTTACAAAGACGAGACAGGGCGCGTGAAGCGCAGTCGAGATAAGATATTTCCGTAGAAGACCACGTTGAAGTGTTCAGTCAGCGCCAAGCCGCCTATTGGCGCCTGAGTGACCCGATGACATATTGCAAACGTGCGATGGCAGTATTAGTGATGGTCGTCGCGCTCGCCTCTTCTGGCGAAGCCAGCCCGATCACGATCCATCAGTTTTTTGGTCCTGCGCAGTCCGACCTAGTCGTCAACGGGGTCACCCAAAGCGTCGCCGGAAACTGGGACTTTTACGTGAACACCGACACGTCCAGCCCCGACCTGGCGGGGACATCTGACTTGGGTCGGTGGGCCGCGAACGTGACGGTCAGCAATGCCGCGTTGGGTTTGGTCAACGTCCGCGTCCTGTCCCATTCCTTCTACTACGAAATTGACGGGATGCGGTCGGGCATCACGGATGCGGGGTTTTCTTCGGGCACGGTTCTGGTCGGCGCCGCCGGCGTGGTCGGCGACCCGAATGTGATCGAGCCGGGTTTGCTCACGTTTAATGCCAGCATTGCTCCTTTTCTACCACGTGACATTTCGTTCGTCTTTCCGTCAGCGGAGCCGCTGACGCTTGGAAACGGGATGACGATTAGCACAACGGTTAGCGTCAGGCTTATGGCCTTCGGCTCGCAGGCGGTGCCGGAAACGGCAACGTTGCTGCTGTTCGCGACGGGCGGCGGCGGAGTGCTCGTCCAGGTGCGCCGCCGGAAGCAGCGCAGCTAATCCAACCGGCGCGCGACTCCATTCGCATGGACAAGGCTCCGGGCGATGGAGCCCTTCTTTGTACGGTTACTGTCTTGAGAATCAAAAGCAGCGAAAGCTCTGCACTGTAATAGCAACACGGGATCTGCGCAGGCGCGATCACGCTGCTGTTCGCCTTCGACTGGCAGCCGTGATCAACGCCGGCTAACACCCGCTTGCAGCCGACGGCGACTGGCGCGATCATCCGCCGCCGCGGCTGAAGCGGCAAACGTTAGGCGGACAATCAGGCATGCGACGCACCGTTGATCGCCAAGCTGCAACAGCCGATCCGAACTTGATCTGGAACGCGTTTGTCGATCTGGTCGCGATGGAGGAGTACGCCTCCCTATCGGACGTTCAGCGTCAGGGTCACCTGGTCTTTTGGTACGAGTCCGAGGTCCAGAACGGGGGCCACCTCCAGTTTTTTGTAAACAGAGGCACGGACCTCCTTGAAGAAACGCTAGCGTCGTTGGACGCTACCGGACTGCGATGCCAAGTGGCGGTCCTGCGTCGTGCCGCCGACGGGTGGCTCATGGCCGAACGCCAAGCCCCGGAGTCTGTCGAGGAGTATGTGGAAGTAGCCCTTGAGGCTGAGTTCAGGAGTTCGACGAAGCGTTCGATCGGTGCAGCCCCAGCGTCCAGGAAGCACTCGAACGCCACTTGGAGCGTCATCGCGACGAGTACGTGGTTCTCGCGTAGCGGCAGCCGCCTAACCTGCGCGTGAAGCCGACGGCGCCGAACACCTGTGGCATCATCCGAGCACTTGGCCGCCGCGGCTGACGCGCCGGTCGTTAGACAGCCGGAACGAAACAATGGAATGGGAAGTTGTTCCAGCAACGTACGCGAACAAGCTGCTCCGATCGTCGAGGCGTTGTCTGGAATCTGTCGAATGTTGCTCCAAAGCGAGGCCTCGTTAGGGGTCGGCAGCCTTGTCGAAGTCACGCCGAGTGGTACACGAAACATCTTTGTCGAACTTGAGCCGGCCGTTCTGCGGATCACCGGAGGTATGGTGTCGATGCAAGTGATCCATGCCGATGGTTCAATTGAAGAACGGCGGCCATCAGATCCGGCACCGGCGTGGCTTGCGAACTTGCTCGAAGCGCCCGAGGCAGTGCGGGCGTTACGATTGCGTGACAAAGGCCAGTTGTCTTGGACCGACCTCTACCGATTGTTTGAAGTCATTGTCGACGGTGCTGGCGGAGCTGACGTGATCGTCACAGAAGGATGGGCGAGCCGAACGCAAATGCGGAGATTCAAGCATTCCGCGAACAATGTAAGTGTCGCTGGCGACGAAGCGCGACATGGCGTCGAGTCGGCAACGCCACCGGTCGATGCTATGTCAATCTCTGAGGCAAAATCGCTGGTGGACATTCTTTTGGCTAGGTGGCTTGGGAAACTGGCTGTCTAACACCCAAATGGAGCCGACGCGCCTAACGGTCCGTGTCATCATGTCGCCGCGGCGCGCGGCTCATTTGGCACGTTAGACCGACAGATCGAATCGACACATGGACTTGACGGTGCGCTCCATCAAGTTCAGCATCCTCGAGGCGCTGTCGGCGGTTCGGCATGAGCACAAGTTCAACCTCATCGGCAAGGGGTACCACCCAGGTCGCCTCGAATCCCTGCTGAACGCCCGGTTCGATCCTCAACAGCGCCACATGGCGGTCGTGGCTTTCGACGAACTCCGGGCCGCCGGCTTCATCAGGCCCACCTACTCGGACTTGGTGGACCCCGAAGCCTGGGTCGAGATCACAGATTCTGGTCGGCGCGTTCTTGAGCGGCGAGCGCTCGATTCCCTCGACATTGCACTCGCCCGAATTGCGTCGAACCTTGTGGAGTTGCGTGAGCGGGCATGGGCCGCCGCGGCAACTCCTCGGCCAGACTCGCTTCGGCAGGCTGCGCATTCGGCCCGGGAACTCGTGGACCAGGCGCTCAAGAGTGGCGCGCCGGACGATGCCGTACGCGGTATGAGTGGATTCACGCCTGACGGCTCCAGCCGCTCCGGAATCACGCGACGCCACCGCCTGAGATACCTGATGATCAGTAATCGCGGAGGGGCGTCGGATTCCGATCTGAAGATCGCAGAGCAGGCCTGCGATCTGGCTCTCGCGACCGACGAGAAGCTCAAGGCCTTGGCCCATTCGCGTGAACTCATCGTCGTTGACGACGTTCGAGACGCTCTCGTCGCGGCGGAAATGGCCCTACGCAAGGTCTTGATGCGCGACACTGATGCCGTCTAACCTCGCGTTGGAGCCGTCGGCGCGGAAAAGATTGCGAGCGCCGCGGCTCAACGCGAACGTTAGACCGACCAAACTGTAATACAAATGAATCTCTACATGTTCACGGGTCGCCTGTTCTACGCACTGGTCGGACTGTGGGTGGTTGCCGTGGTTGTGGGTGGCATTGTCCAACTGCCGTACGTCGCCAGGAAGTATGGCAGCGTGACTTTGCCGATTTATGGTGGGCTAGTAGCGGGGGCGGTGACGACATGCAATCTCGCGAGCGGAGCAATCTGGCGCGGACGTGCTCGACGAATCGAACGCAGGCAGGAACCAGTCGCCTATTGGATCAGCATCGGTGTGCTGGCGAGCGTCACTGGAATGTTATTTGTGGTGGGGATCTTCAACTGGATCTCGCAGTCGTGAGGGCGGGTCTAACGGCGGCTGCACCCGGCGGCGGCGTGGCGAACGAAGTGGAATCGAGATGACAAAGAGCCGCCGCGGGTGAGCCGCATAGCGTTCGGCCTCGGAATCACCAACAAGCTTGACGTGAAAAACTCAACGTGGGACTCTGATTTCGTGACCCACGCGACCCAAAAGCTGCTCGAGGAATTCGAAGCGCTCCCGGATCGGGATCGGTCCGAACTCGTGGCCGAACTCGCGCGTCGGGTGGCCTTGGCCCCGCATGACTTGCGGCAAGACGAGGATTTGATTGCGGCCGCCGATCAACTCTTCACCGAACTCGATCGTCGCGAGCAGCCTGAATGACGCCGCCGCGCCGGGGCGAGGTCTGGTTGGTGGACCTCGGCATGGCGGCGAACGTTCGGCCTGCGCTTGTCATCAGCGTACCCGCTGAGGACGCCGATCGGGCACTCGTCACGCTCGGTGCGCACACAACCCGTCCACGCCAGTCCAGATTTGAAGCGGCGGTCTCGGTTCCGTTTTTGCGGGCGGGCATGTTCGATGCGCAGAACCTCGTCACGATTCCGTACGCCAAGCGCATTCGACCATTGGGAAAACTCGGGACTGCTCATCTGGCCTCGGTCGAACGAGCGGTGTGTCTGTGGCTCGGGTTGCCCGCAACGAGCTCCGAGGCCTAACACCGCTTGCAGCCGACGGCGGCCGGCGGGACAATGAGCCGCTGCGGCTGAAGCATTGCCGTTAGGCCGCGAATCGCCAGAACTGCGCATCAATCGATCCGTGAATGATGCGCTGCCTCTCGTCCGTGGTAGCGTCGTCGCGTGAAGGTGCGCGAGGTGATTCGGCTTCTCGAAGATGATGGCTGGGCGCTTGTGAGCCAGGAAGGGAGTCACCGTCAATTCAAGCACGCGACCAAGACGGGTCGGGGTGACCGTCAGCGGCAATCTCGGCGACGATATGCCGAAAGGGAACGCTGGGGTCGGTGAAACGCCAAGCTGGATTGAAGGTACCGAAGTCATGAAAACGATGCAGTATCTCGTGCGGATCAACCGCGACCCCGGCAGCGATTGGGGCGCATCGGTTCCCGATCTGCCCGGGTGTGTTGCGACGGGTAAAACCATCGACACTGCGTTGCGTCGGATAGAACGAGCGATCGAGCTACACGTCCGCGGCCTCCGTGAAGACGGGCTGCCGGTTCCTCGCCCCAGCCATCGCAGCGTCACGCCGAGGCGGAGGCAACGCCAGATCGAGTTCTACGCCATGGTAGAAGTCGCGGCCTAACAACCGAATGGAGCCGACGCGCCCACGTCGTGCTGCTTGCGTGCATCGTGGTGGGCGGCTCATTCGGAGACGTTAGGCCGCTTGCTTGTTGACAATGACTAAACCGGGGGCGCGTGCCGATCATCTCGGCGTTCTACGGAATCGTGATCCGGATGTTCTACAAGGAACACGAACCGGCGCACTTTCATGCCGAGCACAGTGGCCAGCAGGCGAAGTTCGACCTCGGCGGGTCGCTCGTCGCAGGCGCCATTCGGTCTCGGCGAGCGCGCGAGCGGATTCGTGAATGGGCGGAACTTCACCGTGCGGAATTGGAAACAAACTGGGAGAATATGAAAGCCGGCCGTCCCTTGGAGAGTATTGAGCCGCTTCGTGAGGCGAAGTCATGAACTTTTTACCAGCGGTCGTTCACGCGGAGCACCGGGGTGGTTTTCGGCTACACGTCGTGTTCAACGACGCCTCTGAAAACACGATCGACTTTGAGCCGTGGCTGGAAGGCCCGATCTTCGAACCCGTGCGAGATCCTCAGTACTTCCAACGCTTCTTCATTGACGGTGGGACGGTCGTGTGGCCGAACGGCGCGGACATCGCGCCAGAAACGCTATACGAAGTTGCCGGTCGCCGACGGCGGCCTAACCGGCGCTTGCAGCCGGCGAAAGCGCGTCAACGAATGGCTGGGAAGCAACCTACTCGCACGCGCCTTCGCGGCTGAAGCGCGTGGCGTTAGGCAGCAAGACACGCGACGGAGCATAACTTCATGCCGGTCGCCGAGCTCGAACATGACGCATGGTACCAGGCCGTTGCCGCGATCGATGCGGGTGATGTCCAGCGGCTACAGTTCTTGATCGCTGCTCATCCGCGCCTGGTCACCGCTCGACTTGACGGGACGCCCGAGTGGCTGCGTGCTGCAGCTAGGCGACGCGGCGGATGGCCTCTTCAGCCGTCCTTATCTGCTGTGGTTCGTCACCGACGAGTGGCGTTGCAGGAGGTCCGATTCGCTGTCGAGGATGCCACACGGGGTCAAGACTTCGAACATCGGAGTGTTGACACGCTTTCCGTACGCCATCTACTTTCGCATCGACGCCGAACAAGGTCGTCATCCTGGCGATCCACGGTCGGCAAGATCCGGCGCGATGGCAGATTCGATCATAGGCCGAAACGCTGTGCGTCCCGAGTACGCGGTCTAACTAACAAACGTTTGCATCCGACGGCGGCTGGTGCGCTGATGAGCCGCCGCGGCTGAAACGCATGACGTTAGGCCGCTTCATTTTCTTGAGGAACGCTAAACTTTAGAATGCCGATCATCTCGGCCTTCTTCGGAACGTCATCCGGATGTTCTACAAGGAGCATGAACCCGCGCATTTTCATGCCGAGCACGCCGGGCAGAGAGAGAAGGTCGATTTTGAGGGCGTGATTGTCGCCGGCGAAATTCGTTCCCGGCTGGCGCGCGAGCGGATTCGAGCATGGGCACAGCAGCACCGCGCCGAACTCAAGGCAAATTGGGAGAAGATGAAGTCGGGGCCAACCTAGACCGGGACGCGGCCAATCCCGCACTGGACGATTTGGTGTTCCTCTGTCTCGAACATCACGATCAGTTCGATAGCAGGACGAGTCAGAGCAGGGGTCTCACCTCCGCGGAAGTGCGTCACTTTCGTGACGAACTCGTTGCGGCCATAAGCCACACCTGGCGACAACCCATCCAGATCGGCGACGGCTTGGTGGAAGTGCACCCGCAGGACGGAGTGTCCGGTCGGTGGGTGCGTGGAGATGACTTCGACTCTGCAGAACTCGCTGTCGAATTCGTCGGCAACGCTCGAATCCGAGTTTGCGGGTTCGCTCTTCATGGCAAGACCTGGGACATAGGACCGAACTTTGGCGATCTCGAGTTCGAGAGCGAACTGGTTCATGGAATCGCTTCGCACAGCAAAGAGCGCGGCAGTGGCCGAGAGTACGCTTTGAGTTTGCGTTTCACTGGAGCGAGTGTCATCGCGACCGAAGACGGCGCATTTGGCCACCTTGGGGCGGGAGCCCACTTTGGCGGCGAATATCGACGACCAGAGTTCGCGCAACGGCGGGACATAGCTGCCATCAGAAAAGCGCTCGGCTAGCCACGCGCTGGAGCCGACAGCGCGAACGTGACGGCAGCGCTCGCGCTGGGCTCAGCGCGGAACGTTAGGCGGACGAAATCGATGCCCAAACAGATCGTAATTCGCTGGGATGAGGCGAGCATCCGCGGATACAAGGACTTGCTACCAGCAGACGTTGTGCGTTCGCATAAGAACGGTTCGGTCATCGAGCACGAGGTAAGGGGGCCTCACGAAGGTCATTACGGATTTGCCAATGCAAAATCAGAGTCAGGCAGCGTGCGGTAGATCTTGATTACACTGCCTTCGACGAACTCAACATTCAACGCGGTATGGAACGCGGTGTCATGCGCCTGTTGTTTACTGATGGCAAGCGCCGTGTCGTCCGCCGAATTGAATGGCGGGATGGCGGCGCGAAGCAGTTCACATCTGCCGAGGCGTCGGTTGTGCCATCGCATGGGCTGACCTCGACGCAGGCACTCTATGAGGGTGCGGTCAAGAAGCTTCAGACAAGGAGCTTTGTTCGTGATCCGCGCCTGAGGCGCCGATGCATCGCCCACTATGTTCCACTTGTTTCGTCTGTGGTTTTGATTTGGCCAAGTTTATGGTTCCCACGCGTCTGGCTTCATCCATGTGCACCATCTGACCCCGCTTTCGAAACGTCGCGCGCGGCACAAGGTCGATCCAGTGAAACATTTGCGTCCGGTTTGTCCAAATTGCCATGCGGTGCTGCATCTCAATACGAACTGGGGAGTACAGCAACTGAAGAACAGGGTGATGACGTCGAAATAGCCGCCCAACTTCGTTTGCAGCCGGCGGCGGCCGATGCGATCATGAGCCGCCGCGGCTGAAACGCAGACGTTAGGCAGCCGATTCGCTTTTCGAATCTTGAATGCCGAAGACAAAGGTGCGACCCATGAAATGGGCTCTCGTTCTCGGGTTCGTCTCGGTATCTGTTCTTTTCGTGCTCGGATGAGACGGCCTTTGCGGCGACCGGCAAAGTCCGTCGGCGCTGCCTAACCAAAGAATTTCGGCGTCGGCATCCGGGCGCGGATGCGCTCCAGTTCCTCTGGCGTAACGCGACTGATGCCGTTTCTGCGGCAGGAATCCTCTACAGCCTTGACGACCATCCCCCGGACGAATGCCGGGATCTTCTTCATGCGCGCGGCAGCCGCATCGTCCCACGGGATTGTCGTCGGCGATTCGGACCCGTACTCGATCGCGGAAGCGCCGTGTGCCCCCGACACGGCGGCACGGCCCTGCACGGCGAGAAGCACGGGCGAGCCCGCAAACTTCCCGGGCATGTGCGTGCAAAGCGGATCTTCGGCCATCAGGTCGCCGGTCACCCCGTAGGCCCGGGCGCGACAGCCCCCGCACTGGGCGTTCATCTCGCACGCGCCACACCGACCTTCGAGCGCCGAACGGCGGCGAATGCCAGCGAACAGCTCCGAGGAGATCCAGAGGTCCGCGAGAGGCGAGCTCCGAAGGTTCCCAGCGAAGACCGGGAGATAGGGACACGGCGTGACATCGCCGTTTGGCCGTATGCCCATGTAGTGCGTGCCCGCTGGGCAGCCGCCGGCCCCTCCGGAGTAGGTCCTGATCGGGGACGAACCGGGCCACGAGGGGCTGCCCTGAGCCGGGTCGAAGGGCGCCCTCGCCGATTCGGCTTGCCCGCCGTAGCCTTGGCGAAGGCGGGCATCCGTCGGGATCGGATCGGTCGCGCCGCCGGCATTCTCCAGAACGGTCTTGATGTAGTGCGGTGCGCACTTCGCGTTCACGAGCATCCGGCGGTCGTACTTCCTCTGAATCCGGTAGAGCGAGGCGAGAACCTCGTCGTACTGCGCGGGGGTGATGTCCGACACGAACTGCCCGCGCCCCGTGGGCACCAGGAAATAGAGGTTCCAGACCCTGGCGGCGAGGCGATCGTACGCGAAGTCGGCGATCGCTTCGAGCTCGCCGAGATTGTGCGAGCCAGCGGTCGTCTGCACGATGAAGGGGAGCCCGGTCCTGTTGAGGATCTCCGCTCCCTCCACCGTGTTTCGCCAGGCGCCACGCACCTTCCTGAAGCGGTCGTGACGATCGGGATCGAGAGCATCGAGCGAAAGGGACAGTCCCCGTGCTCCGGCCTCCGTCAGGCGCCGTGCCAGGTTCTCCGTGATGCTCACGCCGTTGGTGCCGACAACGACCCAAAGTCCACGCTCGGCCGCGCGCCGGACGATCTCGAGGATGTCGCGCCGTAAGAGCGGCTCGCCGCCCGTCAGGATCGTCAGGCATTCAGGCGCGAAAGTGCCGATTTCGTCGATGACCCTGAAGCATTCCTCGGTGCCGAGCTCGCTCCGATCGGCGAAGTTCTCCGTGCCGACCAGAGGCGTGCCGCCTGCGTCGAGATAGCAGTGCTCGCAGGCGAGGTTGCAGCGGTATGTGAGGTTCCACGAGACGACGTAGGGCCGGGTGAACCCTTCGACTGGACTCAGGGCAGGCGGGCTCGTGTTCGGATGCGGCATGTTCATCTCGATGTGTCGGGCGAGACGGCGCCTCACATGCCGAAGAACTCGCGGGCCGCGTCGAGGATCTTTTCGTCCACTTCGAGGGCCCCCCTCTCTCGCGCAAATCTCTCGATGCCGGTTCGTGCCATGGGACGCACAAACTCAGGAACGTTCGCGAGCCGGGCTTCCGCGGCGGCAGTCCACCGGACGGGGATCGGCTCGCCGGCCTGACCGGGTCGCGCACCTTCCGTCTCCCCGCCTTCGCCCAAGGGCTTCGGCGTGGCAGGCGGGAGCATTGCCGAGAACGGGCACTTGGTCGGCTCGGCCGCGCTCGTGCTTCCGGTGCTCGACGCTCCCGCACCGATATCCGGTCCGATCCGCACGCCGAGTGACTGAACGATCTGTGTTTCGTACGCATTGGTCAGCATCGCCATCTCGTAGCCACACTCGGGACACGAGTAGACGACCGACAGCGAGCCGCCCTCGGGCGGGCCGACGGCTTGCAGCTTCATCGGGCTATCGCAGGGGATGCAGAGGAACTTCATCGAGGATGCTCCCTGCCTGCCCGTACCTCACGCGAAGCATGAGCGGAGCCTGGCCTGTCTGGCCGAAGCTCACTCGATCCATGAGCGGAGGCCGGCCTGTCTGGCCGTAGCTCTTGGGCCGCATGAGCGGAGGCCGACGTTGTCGATTCGAGGCTGTCCAGAAGCTGCTGCGCGACATGTTCCAGGGCCCGGCCAACGGGTGTTTCGCGCAGCTCCGCGAGATCTATCCCCCGATCACAAAGCCGTGCAAGCTCGGGATCGAATGGGACGGTTCCGAGGCAGGGGATCTCCAGGTTCGTTGTCTCAGGTGAGACAAAGAGCGGCTTGATGGCGTTGCAGTCGCGGCAGTAGTAGCCGCTCATGTTCTCGACGTAACCGAGGAGGCGATTGGGTCCCTTCGACAGAGCTGCTACGGAGCGCGCGACTACGCCCCGTGCCACTTCGGAAGGGATCGTCACGAGCAGGAACGAGGTCCGCGGCCCGAGAAAATCGGCGTACTGGACGGTCCGCTCGGCTCCCGGCGGCAGATCGAACATCAGCAGATCGAGCGCTCCCCACTCGAAAGACGCGAGGATCTCGCCGAGGAGCGCGAACTCCTTCGTGGCGCGCCACGTATGGGACTCTCCGTCCGCCGTGCTCTCGAACTCGAGCGCCTCCGACTCCGGGATCATCGAACCCATCGAGAAGACCCCGATCCCGTTCCTGGTCCGCGGGAGCGCGACCTTGTGGTCGCCGGGAACAAACACCGCCCCCTGGACACCTGCCATGCGCGCCTGTGAGGGGCCGTTGAAGTCCGCGTCCAGGATTGCAACCCGAAGCCCCCGGGCGCGCAGAGCGCCCGCGAGATGCAGCGTCAAGGTGCTCTTGCCGACTCCCCCCTTGCCGGAGCCCACGGCCACGAGATGGCGCACCCCGGCGAGCCCGTCGGTGATGCGGGTGCGCTGCTCGGCGACCTGCTCGAGGACTCCGGACCCTCCGTCGCCGACGATGTCGTGGTAGCGCTTCATCGCGAGCTCTTAGCCTACACCGAGCGGACTGTCTCGTGAGAATCAGGACCACGGCCAGTATGCGAACGGCGCTGCTGTCGCGACGTCACGGGGCGCCGTCTGTTCGAACGGCGGCACCGAGAGCCGAGGACGCGCGCGAAGTCGCGTCGTTGTTGTGCGGTACCGGTCCTGATTCATGCGAGACGGTCTACTAATCTGACCGTGCCTTCGCCGCGTAGAGCAGATGCCCGCCGACCGGGTGGAAACCGAGCGTCTCTAAGGCCTTGACGGCACGGCACGTTTGTCGGGATCTGTTCCGAACGGAGCCAAGCTGGTCTGATGCGCTTCACGGAAGTCTGAGGGTTACTTCTATTTGCCCCACTTCCGGGCTAGTGACTGGCGCTCCGTGAAGTCTAGGGTGTTCAAGCTCGGGACGAGAATGGAAAGCTATTGGTGCAGATTCGAGGGCCGGCCTAACCTCGGCTGACGCCGCACGTTAGGTTGCACCAATGAACGAACGGGACGTTCCGAGTCCGATCGACTTGTGTGATCCAAGGGACGCCCTGGAGTGGGAGCGAACCGCTCAGGAACGACCTGGGCGGGCCGAGATCTTTCGAGCGATTGGTTTGTCGAGGGGCATATGCGGAAGTTCATGGTGAAGAAGCAGTCCGAGTGGAAGGAATATGCCGCGCGCACGACGCGTGGCTGCAATCAAATCTGAGGCGGTGCGGTAAGCTGCGTGAGTGAGTCCGACAGTACTTCGGGTTCGCGGATTTCGCTTCTACTTTTTCTCGCGTGAGGAGCGTCGGCCTCATGTTCACGTTCAGCACGCTGAAGGCGAAGCGAAGTTCTGGATTGATCCGAACGTGGAGCTTGCGGCGAACTTCGGCCTTCGTCCGAAGCATGTGACGGAAGCTCACGGTCTCGTTGAGGAGCATCTCGATGAAATCCGCAGCGCTTGGGCGAAGCACTTTGCCGCCAGTGGAGGTCACTAACGTCTCTCCACATGGCTTCTGGATCTTTGTCGGTGAACGCGAAATGTTCGTGGCGTTCAACGAGTTTCCGTGGTTCCGCGAGGCTTCTGTGCGGGAGATCGCCAATGTAAAGTTGCCGAGTCCGCATCATCTGTATTGGCCAGATCTCGACATCGACCTCAGCGTGGAGTCGATCGAGCATCCCGAGAAATACCCGCTCGTTAGCCGCGGGCAGCCTAACAAGCGCTTGCAGCCGACGAAGGCGCCAACGCCAGGCGAAGAAGCGCGGCAAGTCCCAGCGCCTTCGCGGCTGAAGCGCAAGCGTTAGCCCGACAGACCACCAGGCGTTCCGACATTGAACTTGAATGATCTCTTGCGCAGCCAGCAAGTTGAACCCGAGAACGTGCTCGTACTTAGGCATCGACCGCATGAACGCGAGCTTCGAAAAGTTCTGCCATGGTTGGCAGGCGAAAGGCCGACGACCTGTCGCGCCATTCTCGAAGACAGTGCACTCAACGTGGCGATGCCCGAGTGGAGCGATATCGATCTCACGTGGGCGGAACTGAACGTGCTCCCAACCCGGTGGAAGTCGGCACTCTCGGGTGGAGGGGAATCTATTTCATCTTCGACACGTCCGACGGCAAGGGGTACGTGGGCTCGGCGTCTGGCCAGACGAACCTACTTGGGCGTTGGATGAATTACGCCTCGCGCGGCGATGGCGGTAACTCGCTACTCCGCCGACGGAACCCACATGATTTCAGGTCCACGATTTTGCAGCGTGTGTCGCCGGATCTGGATGCGTCGGACGTGATCCGACTTGAGACTTCATGGAAGCAACGGCTTCACACGCGACAACCGCACGGCCTCAACGACAACTAACGAGCGGGCTAACATGGCGCTGGAGCCGTCGGCGCTGACGCGTTCTGCGCGCCACGGCTCAGCGCCAAACGTTAGCCACTCTCGAAGGGCCCGCCTCCGCCGCGAAGCGGCTTCGGCAAGGTCTCGCCGGAGCGCGCCTGACGAGCCTGCGCGCGAAGGCGGACGAGCCTAGTCGGACCGCGCCCTCGCCACATAGAGTAGATGTCCGCCGGCGGGGCGGAAACCGAGCGTCTCCAGGAACTCCTTTGAGATCTCCGCCGGGTGGACCTTCGGAAATCGAAAGGTCCCCGTGCCCAGTCGAGAGAGCAATTGCATTAGACCGGCTCCACCATCTTCGACGAAAGAGCGCAGCGACACAATCTCCCCTGGCTTCACATAAAGGAGGTAGGCCTCGATTCGCTCGTCGGAGGCGACGGCGAGTCCTGCGATGTCGTCCTTCCTTGCAGTGAGGGTCTCGACCGCGCGCTCCCAGCAAACCTGCGGATGATCCTCTCCGAGGACACCATTGGCGGCAAGATCGTCGACCGTGACAGGGATTACGAACCGGCCGTCGTGATCGTCCGCCTCCGCGCGAAGCGCTTCGGCGAGACCTCGCCGCAGCCTTGGCGAAGGCGGGTCGGACATCCCTACTACCTCGCGCGCATCATTCTCTTCACGCTCCAAGACGTAGTCTGTCAGGAGCGCTTCCCGGACATACCGACTTGCGTTGAACA
>Ga0137368_10003083_pt1 | contig 17782 bp, 17 predicted proteins | sample SagtaG_13_FD_104917 | JGI IMG/M metagenome (GOLD analysis project Ga0137368, IMG submission 104917) | Vadose zone soil microbial communities from Sagehorn Ranch, Mendocino, California, USA - Sage1_L_100_16 metaG | ecosystem: Environmental > Terrestrial > Soil > Vadose zone | place: USA...
CACGGCTCTACTGTCGTCGCCGCGAGCGGCGACGACGCGGCCCGCCGCGCCCGCAGCGCGCTGCGGGTCGGTCGGGATGCAAGACGCCGCACGCGGCAAAGCCGCGCACGGCTCGAATGTCGTCGCCGCAAGCGGCGACGACGCGGCCCGCCGCGCCCACGCAGGGGATAGGCTGCGCGGCGGGTCGGACATAGACGCCGCGCACGGCGACTACGCGGCTCGCCGGTCTACTCGAGGGAAGGGGGACCGGTCCGGTAGAGCCACGTCCAGTGCCTGGCACTGGACATGTCGGTTTGGGCTAGCGGGAGTGGAAGACGACGAAGGGGCGGCTCGTCAGTTGCCGCGTGCGGGTCTTGTTGGTCGCGGCGCGGAAGCGGATCGAATAGACGTAGCGCCCGGGGCTCAGCCGGCGAGACGGGAAGCGGACGACTCGCGCGAGGTTGGCATCCAGCCGGCCGGTCTCACCGAGCACGCGGGAGCCCAGGCGCGAGCCCGCGGCGCGGTAGACGCCGGCCTCGAAGACCGCGTCCTCGCCGGTCGAGGCGAGGAAGCTCCACGAATCGACTCGGCCCGGGAGCCGTCTGCTCCTCGGGAAGACGGCGCCGGCCCCATCGACCTTCGAGGAGTGTCGCCACCTGCGCATCCTGCCGCGGCAATCGCCGCCGCCTCGCGCCAGCGTCGCGCGCACCGCGCGGTAGGAGGGCCGGGGCGAGCCGTCCGCCCGGACGAGCCCGGCCTGCCACCGCTCGAGGACCGGCTCGTCCTGGAGACCGAAGAAAAGAATCGAATCGACGCTGGGCTCGCAGGCGATGTAGCGAACGAGACCGGAGTAGATCGCCGCCTGCGCAGCCTCGGTCGTCGGCCTGATGTTCTCGGCGCCGGAGTACGAACCGCGCGCCTGCGGCACGACGGCGACCTGCCAGCCGATCTCGTCGAGCCGCATCCGCAGGCCCCGCTCGAACGTCTTCTGCGGGGTGCCTCGGAAGGCGTCCCAGAAGGCCTGCTTGAGCCGGCCGAGGTTCGTCACGCCGGCATTCGGCCACTGGTAGCCGACTTTCAGCCCGTCCGTGTCCTTGCGCGGATAGGGATGGAACGCGAGCTCGTCCATCAGCGGCGCCTTCCTGCCGCTCGCGCGATAGGCCGCGCCGAGTCCCTGGATGAACCTCACCGGCGAGACGGAGTTGTTCCCGGGGGCAGACGGATTGTCGTTCCCCCGCGGCGAGAGCCCGCCGCCGAGCACGGTGATCACGGGATCGACGGCCTTCAGAGCGTCGTAGCTCCGGGCGAGGAGTGCCTCATATGCCGCGGGCGACACGGCATGCCCCCTCGCATCGAACTGAGGCTGCCAGAAACGCGGCTGGTTCGGCTCGTTCCCGACGATGAAGTCCCTGACCGTCGGGAATGTGCGCGCCAGCTGCTGGAGGAAGGCCGCGTACCGCTGCGGCGCGCCCGGCGAGCCTGTGATCGACCGCGCTCTGGCCGGCGGGACCGAGAAGACGATCCGAATCCCGCGCAGCGTCGCGACGGGCACGAGCGCCTCGATCCGGGCCTGGTTCTCGATCGTCGTCGGGTGCGCCGGATCCCAGATCACGGTCAGCCGCACCTCACGAAGGCCGATGTCGTTCATGACCGCGAAGAAGGCGGCACCTCCGTCCATCGACCCGAGTGGGCGATCGTCCGCGACGCCCACGCTGACGCCCGCCTCGGCTGGGCTCGCCAAGGCGAGGAGAGCGCTCGCAAACGCAAAGATGACCCCTAGGCGGCGCACTAGCCCACACGACCTCGGCGCCGGAGGAAGCGACGCTCATCCCCCAAAAGGGCGGTTAGACTCGATTCGATGGCGACGAAGGTCGGGATCAACGGCTTCGGCCGGATCGGGCGCAACTTCTACCGGGCCTACCTGGACAAGGACCCCGGGTTCGAGATCCTCGCCGTCAACGACCTGGCCGACCCCGACGTGCTCGCGCACGTGCTCCGCTACGACTCCTCCCACGGCGTGCTCGACGCGGAGATCGAGGCCGGCGAAGGCGAGATCTCGGTCAACGGCAAAGCGTTCAAGGTGCTCTCGGAGCGCGATCCGAAGGCGCTCCCGTGGAAAGACATGGGCGTCGAGGTCGTGGTCGAGTCCACCGGTCTCTTCACCGACCGCGAGGGCGCGTCGCAGCACCTCGACGCCGGTGCAAAGAAGGTCGTCATCTCCGCGCCTGCTACCGACCCCGACATCACGCTCGTCCTCGGCGTCAACGACGACAAGTACGACCCGGAGCAGCACCACATCATCTCGAACGCGTCGTGCACGACGAACTCCGTCGGGCCGATGGCCAAGATCCTGCTCGACACCTTCGGGATCGATTCCGGCTTCATGACCACGATCCACGCCTACACGACCGAGCAGCAGCTCCAGGATCAGATCGCCCTCACCCGCAAGGGCAAGCCTGACCTGCGGCGGATGCGCTCGGCCGCGCTCAACATCGTCCCCGCCTCGACCGGCGCGGCGAAAGCGATCGGAGAGGTGATCCCGGAGCTGAAGGGCAAGCTCGACGGAATGGCGATGCGGGTGCCGGTCCCGGACGGGAGCGTGACCGACCTCGTCGTCGTGCTTGGGCGCGAGACCTCCGTCGACGAGGTGAACGAGGCCTACCGCTCCGCGGCCGGCGAGGACGGCTGGGACGGGATCCTCGAGTACACGGAGGATCCGATCGTCTCCTCGGACATCGTCGGCAACCCCGCCTCCTGCATCATCGACGGCCTCTCGACGATGGCGCACGGCAACCAGGTCAAGGTCATCGGCTGGTACGACAACGAGTGGGGGTACTCGTGCCGGCTGGTCGATCTGATTGACCGCCTGTTGTGACGACCTAGCGATCCGGGCAGTCGTCGTAGCGGTCGCGCCAGCAGCCGGATACGGCGAGCGAAGCTGCGCTCTTGAAGGCGAGCCCGAGGTCTCGGTCACTCGCTCGGGGGGCGCGGCCGATCCAGACCGAGAAGCGGTAGCCGGAGAACGAGCCGCCGGCTCTTAGCCACTTGAGCTGTGGGGCGGCTTCGGTCGCGATCTCAGCCGCCTCGAAATCGCCGCGAGCCGGCCAGTCGCGCCCAATCGGCGGAAACTCATCCGGAGGCCCGCCGTTCGGCTCCTCGAGGACGAAGAGGACGACGCCGTCGGACGGGAACTCGTTGGCAAGCGCTCCGGTCGGAAACTGGTTGTCCTCGAGGACGGGCTCGTCCATGCGGGCGACGAGCTTGTCCGGAAGCCCCCAGAGAGGCAGGTTGCTCGCCCAGAAGAGCAGGCGCGGGCGCGAGGTCTTCCCGGGCCGATAATCGAGAGGCGCTCCCGGCCAACTGGGCGGTGGACGAAGAGAGTCGCCGGAGTTGTCGCTTGCGAGCGGCCAGCCGGCGTACGGGTCGCGCGGGGGAGCAGGCAGGCTGTAGAAGCGAAGGCTGTTCAAGGTTGCCTCGACCTGCGCCACACGCTCGTCGGTCACCCCTCTGCCGAACGCAACCAGGAGCTGGAACGGTCGGTCCGCGGCCCGGAATGTCGTCTCGTATCCCGGCCCGGGCTGGCAGAGCCCCTTCTCGAGCTTGCCGCGCCGCAGCTCGAAGCTCTCGGGCCTGGGCGGGAAGCGGGTTCTCGGCAGATCGGCCCAGACGTCTCCGCGAGCAGGGCGATACTCGGTGAGCCAGACGAACGCGCCGTCCGGCGGAAGCGTTGCGAGCGCGGCCTTCGGAGCGCACTCTCCGCCTTTGTCTCCGTCTCGCAGAGGGTACGAAGCGACCGCGAGCACCTCGCGCGGATCGGTCATATCCGTGAGCGCTCGCGCTCGATGCCAGTGGGCCGGGTACTTACCCGAGAGGCCGACCCCGGAATCGTGAAAGCGAAGGACGCCAGAATCCCCGCTCCGGGCGCTCTCCTTGGCCCCGCACGCCGCTGCACCGGCAGTGAGGAGAGCCGCGGCGATGCAGAGCCAGAGGCGCATCTGACCGTTCTACGAAGACGACGCCGGCTGAGGTCCGCGAGTAGGCTCCGCGCCCTGTGAAGCGCCCGCGCTCGGTCCGTGACGCCTACGTCGCCGGCAAGCGCGTGCTCGTGCGCTCCGACCTGAACGTGCCGCTCGAGAACGGCCGCGTTGCCGACGACACGCGCATTCGCGCGTCGCTGCCGACTCTGGAGCTGCTGCTCGAGCGCGGGGTGGACGAGGTTGTCGTCTGTTCGCATCTCGGCAGGCCCAAAGGTGAAGACCCCGCGTTCTCGATGAAGCCGGTCGAGGCCCGCCTCCGAAAGCTCCTGCCCGACGAGCGGATCCGCGTCCTCGAGAACACGCGCTTCAACCTGGGCGAGTCGAAGAACGACCCCGACTTCGCGCGCGAGCTCGCGGACGACTGCGACCTGTACGTGAACGACGCCTTCGGCTCGGCGCACCGCGCCCACGCCTCCACGGTCGGCGTCGCCGAGCTGTTGCCGGCCTACGCGGGCCTCCTGCTCGAGCGGGAGCTCGAGGAGCTCGGGACGCTGCTGGGAGAGGTCGAGCGGCCCTTCGTCCTCATCTCGGGCGGCGCGAAGGTCGAGGACAAGCTCGGGGTGCTGAGGAACCTCGGCGATCGGGCCGACCATGTGCTGATCGGCGGCAAGATGGCCGAGGAGATCCGCGATGCCAACCCGCTCCAGTTCGAGGTCGAGCTGCCGAGCGACATCGTCGCGGCTGCCGCGTTTGCCGAGGACGCGGAGTCGAAGGTCGTGCCCTACGAGGCCCTGCCGGACGGCTGGCTCGGGCTCGACATCGGCCCTGACACGCGTGAGTCGTTCACCGCGAGGATCGCGGCGGCGAGGACGGTTTTCTGGAACGGCCCGATGGGCGTCTTCGAATGGCCGCGTTTCGCCGGGGGCACGAACGCGGTGGCAGAGGCGGTCGCGCACGCGGACGCTCACACGGTCGTCGGCGGCGCCGATTCGATCCGCGCGCTGGCGGAGATGGGCCTCGTGGACGAGGTCGACTGGGCCTCGACCGGCGGTGGAGCCGCCCTCGAGCTGCTGGAAGGGAAAGAATTGCCCGGCGTGGCGGCAATCCCGAAGGCGGAGGCGTAGGTGCTGATCGCAGGCAACTGGAAGATGTACAAGGGTCCGGCCGAGACGGCCGAGTTCTGCGTCGAGCTGAAGCGCCACGCTGCCGACCTCGAAGGCGTCGACATCGCCGTCTGCCCGCCGTACGCGTCGCTGGCCGTCGCGGTGCAGATCCTGGCCGGGACAGAGATCGCCGTCGCTGCCCAGAACGTCCACTGGGAGCCGGAGGGCGCCTTCACGGGCGAGGTCTCGGCGCCGATGCTGCGCGAGCTCGGCGTCTACGGTGCGATCGTCGGCCACTCGGAGAGGCGGCAGCTCTTCGGCGAGACGGACGAGGGCGTCGCGAGACGCATCCGGGCCGCGCTCGACGCCGGCCTCTCTGTGATCGCCTGTGTCGGCGAGACAGAGGCCGAGCGCGAGGCCGGCGAGACCGAGGACGTCCTCCGGCGCCAGGTCTCCGTGCTCGAGGCCGAGGACAACCTCGTCCTCGCCTACGAGCCGGTCTGGGCGATCGGGACAGGCAAGACCGCGACACCTGAGATCGCCCAGGAGGCGCACGAGTTCGTCAAAAGCCTGCTCGACGTGCCCGTGCTCTACGGCGGCTCGGTGAAGCCCGAGAACGCGGGAGAGCTCCTCGCGCTTCCGGACGTCGACGGCGCCCTCGTCGGCGGCGCGTCGCTCGACGTGGAATCGTTCGCGGCGATTTGCCTCAACGCTACGCGTCCTATGTAGGTGGACGGGCCATACGAGGTCGGCGCCAATGCCAAAGTCCAGCCTCGTAGCGCTCGTCATCCTCGACGGCTGGGGGCTCGCGCCGCCCGGTCCCGGAAACGCGGTCGAGCTCGCCGAGACGCCCGTCTTCGACCGGCTCTGGGCCGAGTACCCGCACACGACGCTCGAGGCCTCGGGCGCGGCGGTCGGCCTGCCACCGGGGCAGATGGGCAACTCCGAGGTCGGCCATTTGACGATCGGCTCCGGGCGCATCCTCTTTCAGGACCTGATGCGGGTGAACAAGGCGATCGAGGACGGCTCGTTCTTCGAGAACCCCGCCCTCGTGGGTGCTTTCGAGCGGGGGGAGAGCGTCCATCTGCTCGGTCTCGTCTCGCACGGTGGAGTCCATTCGCACATCGACCACGTGAAGGCGCTCCTGCGCTTCGCGCCCGAGAAGACGTGGATCCATGCCTTCACCGACGGGCGTGACGTGTCGCCGACGTCGGCCGTTCACGATCTAGCCGAGCTCCCCATCGAGCGCATCGCCACCGTTGCGGGCCGCTACTACGCGATGGACCGCGACCAGCGTTGGGACCGCACGGACAAGGCCTTCGCGGCCATCGTCCGCGGCAGCCACGACGTGGGGTCAGACCCCGCACAAGAAGTGCAACGAAGTTACGACGAAGGTGTGACAGACGAGTTCATCGAGCCCATGTCCTTCGAGGGCAGGCCTCGGCTCGGGCCCAACGACTCGGCGATCTTCTTCAACTTCCGGCCCGATCGCGCGCGGCAGCTGACGGAGCGCCTCCTGAGCGCAGGGTTCGACCTGACGACGATGACGCGCTACCGCGACGACTTCGACTGCCCGGTCGTCTTCGAGGAGCAGGACGTCCACGAGACGATGGCCGAGCTCTGCGCCGAGCACGGGATCAAGCAGCTCCACGTCGCCGAGACCGAGAAATACGCGCACGTGACCTACTTCTTCAACGGCGGCCGCGAGCAGGAGTGGGCGGGCGAGCGCCGCATCCTCGTGCCTTCCCCCCGGGACGTACCGAGCTACGACCACAAGCCGGAGATGTCGGCCGCCCGGGTCGCCGAGGAGTTCGACCGCGCGCTCGCCGACGACGGCTACGGCTTCGCGATCGTCAATTTCGCGAATCCGGACATGGTCGGCCATACGGGCTCGATCCCGGCCGCCGTGAAGGCGGTCGAGGCGACGGACGAGGCGCTCGGCCGGGTCCTCGAGGCCGTGGAGCGGGAGGGAGGCATCGCCCTCGTGACGGCCGACCACGGAAACGCCGAGGAGATGCTCACCGCGGAGGGAAAGCCACAGACGGCACATACGACGAACCCGGTCCCGCTCGTCGTCACCGACCGCGGCGCCTCGCTGAAGGAAGGAGGCGAGCTCAGCGATCTCGTGCCGACCGCGATCTCCCTCCTCGGCCTTGCAAAACCTTTACAGATGTCGGGCCACAATCTGATGGTGGAGACCGAAATGCGGCTAAACTAGGCCACCTTTTAATGCCCCTCCAGCAGCCTGATCTTGGCGTCCTGCGGAAGGCCCAGCGAGGAGACGAGCGGGCGTTCAACCTCATCGTCCGGACCTACGAGGTCCCCGTCTTCAACTACGTCCTCCGGCTGGTCGGCGACCGCAGCCTCGCGGAGGACCTGACCCAGGAGGTCTTCCTCCGCGTCTTCCAGGGCCTCTCGAAGTTCTCGCTGCGCTCGAAGTTCACGACCTGGCTCTTCCAGGTGACGAAGAATCGCGTCCTCGACGAGCTGCGCGCGAAGGAGCGCCGGCCCCGCCTGACCGTGTGCCTCGACGACATCGCGCCGCTCGAGGTCGTTGATGCGCCGTTCGAGCGAGTCGAGACGATGGATGCGGTCTGGCGCTCTGTCGGGGAGCTGAACGTCGACCTCAAGATGGCGCTGCTCCTGAGGGACGTCGTCGGGCTCTCGTACACCGAGATCGCCGACGCGCTCGAGATCACCCTCGCCACGGTCAAGTGGCGGATCTTCCGCGCGCGGGAAGACGTGCAGATCGCGCTCGCCCGCGAGGGCATCACATTCGGCGAGGAGGCCGCGCACTCCAGGTCGACCTTGACGACCGTCTCCTAGACCGAATGCGCGACAGCCACGGGGTGGCCGCAGCTGGCTGAACAACCGCCGGGCAATCGTGGAGGTCATGCGGGCAGCACGGGCCGCTAAGGTCCATCGGCACCTCGACCCACGCGAGGCTCACCCTGATCCGTTACTCCCGTCCGCAGGATCCGGCACAGCTATGCTCGAGTTCGGGCTGCAAAAATCCTCTTAGGTTCCGCTGCAGCATGAGACACCCCAGACAGGCTGTGCCTAGGACTCAAGCTGCGAAGAGAGCGCATGTAGTTCTCGCGGTCCCCTTCTCTTTTTCTTGCCGGGGTGTGTGCCAGCCGAGAACCAGGGTGCGGACGTCACGTTTGTTCGTCCGATCGCAGTCTCGAACGTTGTCGCTTGGGCTCACCGGCATCGCGTGGAGCTCATCGAACTCGACCGGCATTACCCACTTGGTGATGAGACCTACACAGTGGGCTACGGGGTAGAGCCGGGACTATCGGACCGCGAGCTGGCCCGTGACTACACGCGCTTCCACGCGAGCGGGGTTGATACCACCCTTGGGCGCATGACGAGAAGACAACGGGCCGACCTTCTCCGCGCGGCCGAACAAGCTCTAGCGCATCCAAGTCTTGTTGATGCCGCGACGGTCAGTGGCTCTGGGAGCGCGCTCGACGCTGCGAAATCGGACGGGATTGTCGATGGGTTCGCCCTAAGGCGCTTCAGCCCGTAGACCCGACCCCAAAGAGCCGCCCCTCAAGTTCCTCATCGGAAATACTCGACCTGGAAGTAGGGGTCCGAACTTCGAGGCCGAGGTCAAGGTCAAGCCTCAAAACTGGAGGTTCGGCCGTCCACGACTGCCGACTTACGGGTTCGCGACGCAAAAGGTGGTGGCTCGGATGCACATAGCCCTGGTCAGGTTTGGTCAACCAAAGGAAACGAAACACGGTGATGCACGGCCAAAGATGCCCACATTATTCCGCAGGACTGAGGCAGACGGCGAGCGTTGACAACTCATCGCGACGACAAGCGACGAGATCGCACCCAGGAGGCCCCCGGTCCGGGCTCGGTTACCGTCACGAACTGCAAAGCGCTCGCGACTTGATCCAGACGGTCGAGTCGGCTCTTGTCGTCGCGACGCGGCTGCCGTTGAGGTAGCCCGGCGGGAACGGACGCGGGGTTCCATTCCCGCCGCCGAACGCAGCCGTACCGCTGTTCGAAAGTCCTCGTCTCGGCTGCATCGATCTTCGATTCTGGGCCGATGGTTCCGCCATTTGACAGCGGTTATCCCACGTGAGATCGTCACCTGCGAGCGAGAGGAGAACGCCGAACTTGATTGGTGGCGGGCCAGCTGCGGCCGCACCAAGAGCCGCGGCTAGGAGCGGCCGGCGTGGAGTACAGTCGATCGAGGTCTGGTTCGTCGTTCGAGCCGGTTCGCGACGGCGGCCATCCATCCCGGAATTACGTTTACGTCACGCGAGGTCGAGCGATCTTGTGGCCTGATTTAGAAGCGGGCGCCGATAGATGCCATCGGTAGCGCACGCCTAAGGAGTCTGCATGGGGTGTGGCTGCGAGGAGCAAACGAATCACCGTCGCCGGCGGGGTAAGCACGCCGGGAACATCTTCTGCCGCATCTGGGAGATCCTGAGGGACGGGAAAACGCCCGAGGGCGACGCCTGCGTCGTTGTGCCTGGTCATCTCGTTCGCAAGCCCGACCCCTGCATCTACAGCCAGTTCCTCTTGATGCAGCTCAACCAGCCGGTGACCTGGGACAATCCCGACGTCCGCATTTTCTTGAACGGGGTCGAGCAGGACACCTACAACCTCTCTGCCGGCACCGAGTACGACCTCGAGATCACCGTCCACAACGCGTCGCGCGATAAGCCCGCGAACGGAACGAGCGTCGATATCCGCTGGATCGAGTTCGGTGCCGGGGCGGAGATTCGGCATCCGATTAGCACGCTCGCTGCCAACGTCCCCGTCTGGCCGGGCACTGCCGTCGTCGCCACGCGGTGGCGGACTCCCGACACGCCCGGCCACTACTGCATCGAGGTCGAGCTAACCCACAGCGACGATGGCAATCCGGCGAATAACCGAGGCTGGAACAACACCGTCGTGCACGCCGCCGCTTCGCCCGTTGAGAGGGGGATCCGGATCTTCAACCGCTATCCAGACGGCTGTCCGCCGGTCCTAGTAGAGCGGCCTCAGACGCCGTGAGCGAGGCGCTCGGCGAGAGCCTCCGGTAGCTCGCGCTCCCGCATCTCTGCCTGTGTGCGCTCGACGGGATACGCCACCCGTCGAAAGCGAGCGCTGCCCGCGGGGAGGTCGAGCTCGAGCCACGCTGCGCGAGGATCGCCGTCGCGCGGCTGGCCGACGGAGCCCGGATTGAGGAGCCACCGACCCCGGGCCAGGTCGGCCTCGGTTCCCTCCGGTGCGAGGTCGCCTTCGAGCCCGTCCCCGGCGAGCATGATCGCGAGCGCGACATGGCTGTGGCCGACGAGGACGAGCGGCTCCTTGGTCAGGTCGAGCGCGGCGTGCGCCGCTTCCGGCGAGAGCACGTATTCCCAGACGGGGTCGCGCGGGCTGGCGTGGAAGAGTTCCGCTCCTTCGGCTTCGGCCGCCGGGGAGAGCGACTCGAGATAGGCGCGGCTCTCGTCGAGGAGCACGGTCTGGGTCCAGCGCGCGCTCGCTGCCGCGTCGGGCGCGAACTCGTCGAGATCGAGCCGGCCGAGGATGCCGAGGTCGTGGTTGCCCACGAGGCAGAGGTCTGCGCGCTCGCGGACGATCTCCGTCACCTCGTTCGGGCGCGGCCCGTAGCCGACGAGGTCGCCGAGGCACCAGAGCACGTCGGGCGGCCGGGAGTCGATCGCCTCGAGGACGTGCTCGAGGGCGTGTAAGTTCGCGTGGATGTCCGAGATGACGGCGACTCGCAAGGGGGTCTCCTGGCGCGCGGCAACGATAACCGCGCTCGCCGCCGCGGCCTGGCTCGTGGCCGCCGCGCTCCTCTGGAGGACGACCGTGCCGGGCGACCTCCACCTGCTGCAGCTCGATCCCGGCGACTTCTTCAGCTCGTCCGAGCTCGCGCGTACGGCTCGCTACGAGCGGTTCCTTCGGATCGACATCGTGCTCTCGACGCTCGCCTCGATCGCCGTGCTGCTCGTCCTCGTCCGGCGCGCGCCGCGCTTGGCGCGGGATACGGGGCTGGGGCCGATCGGCGCCGGCCTGATCGTCGGCATGATCATCCTGATCGCACTCTGGGCGGTCGACCTGCCGTTCGCGATCGCCCTCCGCTGGTGGGACCGGCGCCACGGCCTCGCAACCGGGCCGTGGATCGAATGGCTGGTCGATCCCTGGGCGGAACTCGGCGGCGCCGTGGCGTTTGTCATGCTCCAGATCGCGGTCCTGATGGCGTTCGCGCGGCGCTTCCCGCGCAACTGGTGGCTGGCCGTGACGCCCGTCTTCCTCACTCTTGCCCTCGTTTTCGTCGTCGTCTCGCCGTACCTCCTCGCCTTTGGCGTCGACCGCCCGCAGAGCCCGGAGCTCCGCGCTGACATCCAGCGGCTCGAGCGGAGCGAGCACGTCGAGGGGACGCCGGTCGACGTCGAGAAGGTGAGCGACATGACGAAGGAGGCGAACGCTTTCACGACGGGGCTCGGGCCGACGACCCGGGTCGTGCTCTGGGACACCCTGCTCGATGGACGCTTCTCGGCGGGAGAGGTCCGCTTCGTCATCGCGCACGAACTCGGCCATGTCGCGCACAGACATCTCTGGAAAGGCCTCGGCTGGTCGGCGCTCTTCGCGTTTCCGATCACGTTCTTCCTCGCGCGGGTGACACGGCGCCGCGGTGGGCTGGGCGATCCGGGAGTGCTGCCCTACGGCTTCCTGGTGCTCGTGCTCCTGAACATCGCCCTCGCGCCGGTGGGGAACGTCGTCTCGCGCCGCTTCGAGTCAGAGGCAGATTGGTCTGCGCTCAAGGCGACCCGGGATCCCGCCTCCGGCCGCGGCCTCTTCGAGGAGTTCTCCAAGACGAGCCTCGAGCAACCGAATCCGCCGACCTGGGCGTACATCTACTTCGATACGCACCCGACGATCATGCAGCGCATCGCCATGACCGACGCCTGGAAGGAGCGCTAGGGCCGGTCGCCCCGGTCGGTGGTCTCCGGCAGGTTTCGGATCCCCTCGCGGCTCTGCCATTTCGAGTAGGCGTCGTTCATCGCCGAGAGCAGCTCGTGCATGAACCTCGTGGACAAGTTCACGCGGGCCACGACGACTCCGGGCACGTCGCCCTCCTCGACCTCGTGGTCGATGCGCGCGAAGGTGAGCGTGAACTCATAGTCGGAGAAGCTGACGTTGGCGAAATTCGAGTAGACACCGGCCATCACGTCCGGGTCGATGTGGATGTTCAGCTGTCTCTGCTGGGCTTCCTCGTCCACGCTCCTACGATATACCCGTGGAGGAGTCGTTCTCGACCAGGCGCATCGCCTACGCGATCGGCGGCGCAATCGCCGTCATCCTCGGCGGAACGGTCGCGTTCCACTCCGCGATCGAGGAGTCCTGGCTCGATTCGTTCTACCGCTCGGTCGTCACGAGCTCGCTGACCGGCCTCGACAGCGTGCCCTCGAGCGACGCCGGTCGGCTGATCACGATCGCGCTCGTCTTCGCCGGGCTTACTATCTTTGCCTTCGTCGCCGCGATTCTCGTCGAGGGGATCGCGCGCGGCGTCTTCACGGGAGCGCTGGCCGAGCGCAGGAGGAGGCGGAGGATCGACCGGCTGGAGGATCACTACATCATCTGCGGGTACGGCCGGGTCGGCCGGAGGGTCGCGCAGGAGTTCCGCGAGGCGGGCGCCAGGTACGTCGTGGTCGACATCAACGAGGGCGCGATCGAGTATGCGCGCGAGCACGGAGACCTGTTCATCCACGGAAACGGCACCGACGACGAGAATCTCGCGGCGGCCGGGCTCGCGACAGCCAGGGGGCTGGTCGCCTCGTCCGACTCGGACGTGGACAACCTCTACATCACGCTCTCCGCGCGGGCCGCGCGACCGAACCTCTTCATCGTCGCCCGGGCTTCGTACGAGGATGTCGCCGAGAAGCTACGGAGGGCCGGTGCCGACCGGGTCGTGCAGCCGTACTCGTCCGCCGGAAAGGAGATGGGGGCGCTCATGCTCAAGCCGCAGGTCGCCGCGTTCCTCGAGGCGGTGACGGGCACCGGCGGCGGCGACCTCCAGTACGAGGAGATCGAGGTCACCGAGGCTTCGGGTCAGGCGGGGAGGTCGATCCGCGACCTGCGAATCCGCCACGCGACCGGCGCCGTGATCGTCGCCCTTCGCACGAGCGACGGGAGCTTCGACACCACTCCGTCGCCTGACGAAGCGCTCGACGTGGGCGACGTGCTGATCGCAGCCGGCAGCTCCGACGAGCTGCGCCTGCTGGAAGAGCTCTTCGCGCCTCGTGAGCGCGTTGGCGGCTGAGTCCGTCAGGAGGCTCGCCGACGATCTTGGGCGAGTCGCCGGGACGGCGATCGAGCTCGAGCGCCCGTCGAACCCGGACCATGGCGACTACGCCACGAACGTCGCCCTCCAGCTCGCTCCCGAGCGGGGGCGCCCGCCGCGCGAGATCGCCCTCGAGCTGGCCGAGCAGGCAGCCGGTCTCGAGCTCGTCGAGCGCGCCGAGGTCGCCGGCCCCGGCTTCGTCAACCTCTGGCTCGCACCGCCGTGGTACCAGGAGGCGCTCGCGGAGATCCTGGCCGCGGGCGATGCATACGGCGGCGGGTTCGCCGATCCGGTGGAGCGGGTGCAGGTGGAGATGGTCTCCGCGAACCCGACCGGGCCGATCACCGTCGCCGCGGCGCGCAACGGCGCGTACGGGGACTCGGTTGCTCGGGTGCTCGCGCACGCCGGCCACACGGTCGAGCGCGAGTACTACTACAACGACGCGGGCGCGCAGATGGAGAAGTTTCGCGCTTCCGTGGAGGCTCTCCGGCGCGGCGAGGAGCCGCCCGAGGACGGGTATCGGGGCGCCTACGTCTCGGAGTTGGCCGCAGCCGAAGGCGATCCCGTGCCGAGGATGCTCGAGCAGATCGAGCAGACGCTCGAGCGCTTCCGGATCCACTTCGACTCCTGGGCGCTCCAGAGCGAGCTGGCGCAGCGGCTGCTCGAGCTCCTGCCGCGGCTGGACACGTACGAGAAGGACGGCGCCGTGTGGGCGCGGTCGTCGGCCTACGGGGACGACGACGACCGAGTTCTCATCCGCTCCGCCGAGCTAGGGGGAGAGCCCACATACCGGGCCGCGGACGTCGTCTACCTCGTCGACAAGCTCGAGCGCGGCTTCGATCGCGCGATCTACGTCCTCGGCGCCGACCACCACGGGACGCGGCAGTGGTACAGCGCGATCGCGCGCATGCTCGGCTACGACCCCGAACGGGTCGAGGTGCTCCTGTATCAGCTCGTGCACCTGACGGCGGGCGGCCGGCAGAAGAAGATCTCGAAGCGTCGCGGGGACGTCGTCTTCCTCGACGAGTTCATGGACGAGGTCGGGGTCGATGCTGCTCGCTGGTACCTCGTCAACCGAGGCCCGGACCAGGCGATCGAGATCGACGTCGACCTGGCCGCCGAGAAGACGCAGAAGAACCCCGTCTACTACGTCCAGTACGCCCACGCCCGAATCGCCGGCATCCTCCGCAACGCCCCAACCGAGCCAAGTAACACTGTGTTACAAGGTCGGGAGGAGCTGGCCCGCGAGGAGAAGGATCTGATCAAGCGGCTCGCGGAGTTTCCGGACGTCGTCGCGGAGGCGGCCGAGCGGCGCGGGCCGCACGCGCTGCCGACCTACGCGATCCGCGTCGCGGACGACTTCCACCGCTTCTACCACGAGCACCGGGTGCTCGAGAGCGAAGCCGAGGCTTTCCGCCTCGGGCTCGTGCAGGCGACGCAGACGGTGATCGCCCGCGGGCTCGACCTGATCGGCGTCGAGGCGCCGGAGCGAATGTAGATGCGCGTCTCAGCCTGCTTGCTCGTTCTCCTCGCGGTCGGCGCGGCCTCCTGCGGCGGTGGCGGTGACAGCGCCGGCGGAGACGCGTCGAAGCGGGCTGTGCCGAAGCAGCCGCCCCCCGCGCTCGCCGCCCGCTGCGGTCCGGACGGCAGGAACCTGAAAGCCGAGCTCGTCTGGTTTCGCGCGAGAGACGGCACGCTGCTCGACGGGGCCGCCATCGGCGACGGCGACGTCGCGGTCGTGCTCGCCCATGAGTACCCGTCGAACCTCTGCCTGTGGCTTCCCTATGCCAAGACGCTCGCCGACCATGGATTTCGCGCCTTCGTCTTCGACTTTCGCGGCCTGGGCAAGTCCCAGAGCGCGAAGCCCTACCAGGACGCGGGCCGCTACGACTGGGACGTCGAGGCCGCTGCGGACGAAGTGCGTCGGCTCGGCGCAAAGAAGGTGTTTCTCGCAGGCGCCTCCGCAGGCGGCACGGCGGTGCTCGTCGCGGGCGCCTCGGTGTCGCCGACTCCGGCCGGCATCATCAGCTTCTCGGGCGTGACGTACTTTTCGGACAGTCTCGATGCGTTGAAGACGGCGCCGAGCTTGACCGCGCCGCTGCTCCTGCTCGTTGCGCGGTACGACCGTTCTGTCACGGTCGCGGATTACCGGAAGCTGGAGAGCAAGGTCGCCTCGGATGACAAGAGCCTCGCCACGTACAGCGGTGGCTGGCACGGCTGGGAGCTCGTCTACTCAGCGCCGTACAAAGGCCAGGTGAACCAGCGCGTCCTCGATTTCCTGAACGAACACTCGGGCGACGGTGAGTAGGATGGCCGCGTGACCGAGGGCGCGGAAAGCCCGCTCTCCACTCTTCCCGGCGCGGCCCCCGACCGCAATCTCGCGCTCGAGCTCGTCCGCGTGACCGAGTCGGCGGCGATGGCCGCCGGGCGCTGGATCGGCCGTGGGGACAAGATCTCCGCCGACCAGGCCGCCGTCGACGGCATGCGGCGGATGCTCGACACGGCCTCGATGTCCGGCGTCGTCGTCATCGGCGAGGGCGAGAAGGACGAGGCGCCGATGCTCTACAACGGGGAGGAGATCGGCTCCGGCTCCGGCCCCGAGGTCGACGTCGCCGTCGATCCCCTCGAGGGGACGAACCTCACGGCCAAGGGGATGCCGAACGCGATCGCCACGATCGCGGCGGCCGAGCGGGGAACGATGTTCTTCCCCGGCGCCGCCGTCTACATGGACAAGATCGCCTGCGGGCCGGAAGCGGCCGACGCGGTCGACCTCGAGGCGCCCCCGGGCGAGAACGTCAAGCGCGTGGCAAAGGCGAAGGGCGTCAAGCCGAGCGAGGTCACCGTGGTCGTTCTCGAGCGCGACCGGCACGCGGGACTGATCTCCGCGCTGCGCGAGGTCGAGGCAAAGGTGCTCCTCATCACCGACGGCGACGTCGCACCCGCGATCGCTGCCGCGCAGCCAGGGACGGGAGTCGACCTGCTGATGGGCGTCGGCGGCACTCCGGAGGGCGTCCTTTCGGCCTGTGCGATCAAGTGCGTCGGAGGAGCGCTGCAGGGAAAGCTCTGGCCCCGCGACGACGAGGAGCGACAGGCTCTGCTCGACGCCGGCTACGACCTCGATCAGGTGCTGACGACCGACGACCTCGTCGGCGGGGACGAGATCTTCTTCGCGGCCACCGGCGTCACGACCGGCGCTCTGCTTCGCGGTGTCCGCTACACGCCCGACGGCGCCGTCACGGACTCGATCGTCATGCGCTCACGCTCGGGCACCGTCCGCCGAATCGAGGCACACCACTCCTTCGGGAAGCTCGAGGCCCTCTCGGGGGGCCGGTACCGCCGTTAAGCAACCTGTAACGACGCGGCTTCTACCGTGTCAGAAGGGCATGCGTCGATTTCTCATTCTCCTGCTGGTCGCGCTCGCCAGCGCCACCCTTGCGCAGGGGGCGATGTCTCTCCAAGCGAGCCGCGCGCCCGTCATCAAGTATCAGGACGACAGGTTCGGGCCGATCCTGGCGACGCCGAAGAAGCAGGCGCTCTACTACTGGAACGTCGAGAAGCGCGCCGGTGGAAGGGTTCGCTGCAAGGGCGCGTGCGCGAGGGCGTGGCCGCCGCTCGTTGTCCGAAGCCGGGCACAGGTGCCGACGAGGATCGCGGGCATCCCGGGGCGCTTCGGCGTCGTCCGGCGGCCGGACGGCCGTCTCCAGGTGACCCATCGCGGTCTCCCGGTCTACACGTACGCGCACGAGGGCCCCGAGCAGGTGCTCTGCAACAACGTAGACGGCTGGTTCGTCATTCGACTCCGCTAGGCGCGCCTGGCCGGCGTCGGCTCCCGCCCGGCGAAGCCGGGCTACGCCGCCGCCGGACGCCGCTCGCGGCGCTCCGGCCGACGGCCCGTGCGCCGTAGCACTGTGCCGTTGGCATACGCTTGCGAGCGACGCCCCAGCCGCCCCTATCGAAGCCGAACGAGTCCGCCTGCGCTAGCCGAAGGTGACGACGAGCCGGTCGATCTGACCCCCGCTCAGGCGGAGGATTATCGACCCGGCACGGCTCTTCGGCTCGGCGAGCCACGCGTAGTCGGCGGTGACGAGATCGTCTCCGGACTCGCGTGTCCGCAGGATCACGATCTCGTCGTCCGGGGGCTGCTCCTCGTAGGCGCGCGCGATCGCATCCTTGCCGCGAAACGGGCCCACGGGGACACCCTCGAATGCGAGCTCCGCGTCGTCGGCGAACTGCTCGAGCATGCGCCCGAAATCGCCCGAGCGGACGCCCTCGTTGAAGCGCTCGACGTGCGACGTTAGGAGTTCTTCGCTAAGAGACCCTCGCGGCGGCGGATTCGTAATGGTCTGCCTCCTAGACGCGTAGATTAGTCGGCCGCGCCGGCAAAGCTGGCACGGCCTTTTACGGTCGGCGCCGCCGAGTCGGCGCCTAAG
>Ga0137368_10003085_pt1 | contig 17776 bp, 8 predicted proteins | sample SagtaG_13_FD_104917 | JGI IMG/M metagenome (GOLD analysis project Ga0137368, IMG submission 104917) | Vadose zone soil microbial communities from Sagehorn Ranch, Mendocino, California, USA - Sage1_L_100_16 metaG | ecosystem: Environmental > Terrestrial > Soil > Vadose zone | place: USA...
AAAAGCGACGTGATGGCGGTGCTGCGGGCCGACATCCTCGGCGGGCTGCCCGCCTATCTAGGGCCTGACGGCATCGGCCTCACCCGCGTGACGCCCGAGGGCGCCGAGCTCGCTATCGACCGCGATCCGCTGGCGGCCGTCGTTGGGGATATCCGACAGCGCGCCAGCTACGGCAACGAGGCCACTGGCGCGCACCTTGAGACGCGGTTCGGCCGGCCCCCGTATGGCGCGCCGGTCGAGGTCGTTCAGGCGCTGGCCGCCGCCGCCATCCGCGCGGGCCTGGTCGAGGTGATCCATCAGGGTGCTCGCATCGTCCGGGCCGACGATGCTCGGCTGGAACGGGTGCTCGGCACGATCCCGGCGTTCCGGGCTGCCTCGTTCACACCCCAGGCCGACGAGGTCGACGTCATCACCCGCACTAAGGTGGCGCAGCGGCTGGCGGAGCTGACGGGCGAGCATCCCTCACCGGCGATCGAGGCGCTTGCCCCCCTGCTGCGCAGCACCTTCGGACCCGACGGCCAGGCGTCTGCCAGGGTCAGCGCCGCCCTACGCGCCCTCGGCCTGGCCATTCCCGAAGCCGTCACCCGAACCGCAGGCATCGTCGAACGGCTGCTCGACGGCAGCGAGAAGGACGCGGTGCGCACCGCCGCGCAGACCTGGGCAGACCTCGCGGCCGGGCGCAAGACGGTGCAGGCGCTTGACCGCATCGTGGACGAAGAGATCGACGCGCTTCGCGCCGCTGTCGCCGAGCTGCAGGCTGGTGTCGCCGGCCTGGATGAGCATGCCGAGGCAGACCTCGCCACGTTGCGGGACCTGCTTGCATCCGGTGACCTCGCAGATCACCTCGCCGAGATCAAGTCCTGCAGCGCTCGTCTTGCCCGCACCCGCCATGCCGCCTTCCAGGCGCTTTCCGAGCAGCTCCAAGCCCGCGTGACCAAGGAGCGCCAGCGGATCCGCACCGCGTTCGCGGCCCTGGATGACGTCAAGGTCACCGAGGCGCTCCGCCCGTTGGATGCGCTGCTGGTCCACGGCGACAGCGAGTCCGTCGCGGTTGACGTTCTGGCCGCCCGCCTCGACGCTGTCGCCACCCGCGCCGACCAGGCCCGCCGTCTGCTCGAAGAGGTGCTCGTCGTCGGCCAGCTCGTGCGGGTGGAGGTAGGCCGGCTCGCCCCCGACCCGATCGCGAGCGAAGAGGAACTCGACGTGGTGCTGGGTCGCATCCGCGATGCGGCCCAGGCAGAACTCGGCGAGGGCAAGCAGGTGAGGCTGGCGTGAACGGGCTCGACGCCGCCAGCCGCGACGCCCTCGAGCAGGCCATCCTCAAGGCACGTCAGCTCCTCGAAGAGGACCTGGCCGAAACCGCGGAGGGTCGTCTTGGCATCTACGCTGACGGGACCATCGACTCTGAGGACGCATTGCGGCTCCCGCCGGGCGCGCTTGGCGAGCGGCGCGAGGTGGTCGAGGTCCTCACCCACCTGCGCCGCGAGGGCGAGACGGCCGAAGGCGCCGTCGGCCGCCTCATCCGGGAGGCGGCCTTCACCCACCTGAACCGCCTGGTCGCCATCAGGGTGGCGGAGGCGATCGAGCTGCTGCCCCCATCGCTTGCGCAGGGCAGGATCTCCCAGGGCTTTCGCGACCTCCTCGAGGTCGCGCCGCTGCTCGCCGCGGACGCCACCGGCGGCTACTGGACCTACCTGCAGCTCTGCGGCGACGAGCTGGCCGCGGACGACCCGGTGCTGTTCGACCCCCGCAACCCGCTGCTCGCCCTGGCGCCCAGCCCCGCCGCCCTAGACCAGCTGATAGAGGTCCTGGCGAACCCCAAGCTGGCCGCCGCCTGGACGGCGCCGGACACCTTCGGCTGGGCCTATCAGTTCTTCAACACTGGGGAAGAGCGCCGGCAGATGCGAGACAAGAGCTCGGCACCCCGCACCAGCCGGGAGCTGGCCGTCCGCAACCAGTTCTTCACGCCCCGTTATGTGGTCGACTTCCTGGTCCAGAACAGCCTGGGCCGGCGGCTGTTGGAGGCTGACCCCGACTCCGGCCTCGTCGACAAGCTGCCTCTGCTCGTCGACCCGCCCAGCACGCGCGGCCAGCCGCTACCCCTCGACGAGGTGCGTGTCCTCGACCCGGCCTGCGGGTCTGGCCACTTCCTGCTCGGCTGCTACGACCTGCTCGAACTGGCCTGGCAGCACGTCGGTGTCAAACCGGCCGAGGCGGCCGCCCGCATCCTTCCAAGCCTGTGGGGCATCGACATCGATCCCCGTTGCGCGCAGGTCGCTTCCGCCGCGGTGATGCTGCGTGCCCGGCGTGCCTGCCGGGATGGGAACTTGCCCCGCCCGAACGTCCTCACGGCGCGTGCCCTCCCGGAGGACCCTGAGGCATGGAAGCAGGCACTGGCCGGGCTGTCTTTCACGCATCGGAAGCTTGTTGCCAGCCTGCGCGACGCCCTCATCCAAGCACCTGTGCTCGGCCCGCTGCTCAAGGTGGAGGAGCGCCTCGCTGCCGACCTGCACCGCAGCGTGCCCGAGGCTGGTGACAAGGACACGCTATTCGGCGCCACGGGTATGGCCGACACTGCGATCGACCGGGCGGAGACGGAGGTGCTGGCCGCCGTCCAGCGCGCCGCCGACGAGGCCAGCTCCACCGCCGCCGAGCGTCTCCTTGCCGCCGAGTCCATCGATGCCATCCGCTTTGTCGAGGCAATGCGGCAGCGCTATGACGCCGTGCTCATGAATCCTCCATTCGGCGAGCCGGTACCCTCGACCAAACCCTACCTGCGAGCCGCCTATGAGGAGTCACCTGCTGAACTCTATGCATGCTTCGTGAGGCGAGGATTGGAGCTAACGAAGCAAGGCGGCTTGGTTGGAGCTATCACCAACCGGACAGGGTTCTTTCTCTCATCGCTAGGGGATTGGCGAAGAGGGCTGATCCGTGACGGGATTACCTGCTTTGCGGACCTTGGATCATTTGTTCTAGAGGGTGCCCAGGTTGAGGTGGCCGCGTACGTTGTTGGGCGTCAGAGCCACAACACTACCTTCCTCAGGTGTCTCACAGTCGGCGACAAGGCGGCCGCGCTTGCACGTCGACCGGCACATCTGAAGTACGAAGTTGACCCGGCTGCATTCACCGCCGTTCCGCAGACCTGCTTCGCATACTGGATCGGCGACGAGTTCTTGGATCTCTTCAGACGATGCGAACCGTTTGAGTCCGGAGACAGAACCGTTTCTAGAGGATTATCGGCCGGTGACAATTTTCGATTTGTGCGTTTACGCTGGGAGGTAAGACCAGGCGATATCGCTTCGCGGTCTTGGGTGAACCTCTCCAAAGGTGGCGAATACTCTCCGTTCTTCGACGATGTTCACCTCGTCCTCGATTGGCGAGATTCTGATCGGCCGTATCGGGAAGTTGACGGGGCGCGGATCTTCAACCTGTCGCTCCAAGGTAGACCAGGCGTGTGCTGGCCAAAGCGAACTACTTCTCTCCCATCAGGCCGTCCATTGCCAAAGGGCAGCTTCTTTGAGGCGAATTCGATCCCAGCCTTTGGACCAGATCCCGAACTCATTCTTGGATGGGTGAACTCCCGAGTATTTGCACTCTGCTTTCTGGCCCAGGTGGGAGCAGGCGATACCGCCCGTGGTAGCGCAGCAAAGGATTGGATTACAGGTCCAGCCCGTCAATTGCCCTGGATTACTCCATCCGACGAGCAGCGTCATTCTCTACGCGACCTCGCTCGCGATGCCGCTCTGGCAGCGAGGGAACTCATGGTCTCGTCTGAGACTGCAGCGCACTTCGTTGCACCGGACGTCTTTCGAGTAGACTTGACGGCGGTGGCTGAGCACTTTGAGGCGGCGATCCGGGCTGTAGTTGAACATGGCGAGGGTATGGAGACTCGCATGCTCGAAGTTAAGCATGCGCTCGACATGGGTTGGTTGGGGGCGTACGGTCTGGGTCAACAGGCGCTGAGCACGCTCGACTTTGAGCTTGAACCGAGTCCTGCAGGTTACCCCTCCGATTCACCCCGTAACGATGAGCTCTTTGGAGAGGCCTACCTGTCGAAGGATGCCCTCTCCTTGGACTCAGCCAGTAGTGACAAACTAGACGACTCACGAACGAAAGCCCGCTTAAAATCCCAGGTCGAGCTTCGTTCCATTGAGGATTTGTGTCATATTTTTTCTGCTTCCCCGCAGGCCATTGTGGCGAAGCGGCGAGAACTCAATCTCATAAGGTCTGAGGATCTTCTCGCTGGCGCCCAGGATATCCTGTCCTATCTCGTTGGGTGTGCGTTCGGAAGGTGGGATGTGCGGATCGGACGGGATCCTTCGCTGGCGCCGCCGCAGCCAGGGTTGTTCGACCCAGTGCCGCTGTGTCCACCAGGAATGCTGGTGGGCGATGACGGGCTCCCCGCTTGGAACGCGCCGCCGGACTACCCCCTTGCATTACCACCCGATCAGGTGCTGGTGGATGAGCCGGGGCACCAATGGGACATCGAGGCGGCCATGCGACGGGCAGCGACGGCGCTGCTCGACGACCCGGAGGGCTTCTTGGCCGAGGTGGAGGGCACCCTCAGGCACCGGTCGCTCCGTGACTATCTGCGTAAGCAGTTCTTCAGGGACCATCTTGGTCGCTACTCCAAGAGCCGGCGCAAGGCGCCCATCTACTGGCACCTGTCGGTCCCCTCGCGGGAGTGGGGCGTGTGGGTCTACGCGCCGTCGTTGGCCCGCGAGACCCTCTACGCGGTGGCCAGCCATGCGGCGCGCCGCCTGGCGGCCGGCAGGGAGCGGGTCGCGGCGCTGCGGGCCGAGCGTGAGGCCGGCGGCCGGGGTCGTAGCGCCAGTGAGGTGGGGCGGCACCTGGAGGCCGAGGAGGAGCTGGTCAACGCGCTGCAGGCGTTCCGTGCCGAGGCCGAGCGGGTCGCTGGCCTGGGCTGGGAGCCCGACCTTGACGACGGCATCATCCTGTGCGCTGCCCCTCTCGCCGGCCTGTTCCCCGCCTGGCGCCAGGCGGCCGAGGAGCGGGCCAAGCTCCGCGAGGGGGCGTACCCGTGGGCGAGCGTGTCCCGGTGGCGGGAGGTGCTGTGACCATGACCGAACGGCTGCGCGCCCACCTCCAGTTAGCGCTGGCGCGGAAGGCCGACACCCACGGGCTTGTGGTTTGGGACGACCCGGCTGGCGAGTACGGCCGGGAGATGGCCGAGGCGGTGTGCCCGCCCGACACGCGCTTCGCCGCATTCGAGGGAAGCTGGTATGAGCTGCGCCGCCGCATCGAGGCTGAGCTTGCCGGCGACCGGTCGCCGCGGCTGATCGTCTACGCGCTGGCGGATGCGCCGCCAAGCGACCCGCTGGCCGAGGTGCGAGCCGCGGGCGGTCCATTCAAGCTGCGCCTGGAGACGTTGGTCCGGCAGGCCCTCGCCGGCCAGCTCACTGACGCCCGGCTTACCGAGATCGGCAGGCGGGCCCGTAACCTGCTCGAGGCCGAGGCTGCCGTGGACGGTGGCGACGCCGCCGACGTGCGGCTGATCGCTATGCTCGGCACGGCCGACGCCACGCAGATGGCCCTGGCGGTCCTGGCGGGTGAGCGAGACCAAGCCATCGCCGCCGCTGGTGCATGGGCCGACGTGGCAGCCTTTCTCAGCCGCACGCTGGGCGGCAATCTCGTCGGGACCGGCGAGGAGCTGCGCCGCGCCACGGTCCGCCAGCTAGTCCTCACCGAGTTGGCGGAGCATCCCGGCGGCCTTCCGGGCCCTCTGGCGTCCGCGTGGCCCAGTCCGTCGACCGACCAGCGACGCCGAGCGCTCGCGGTGGCCGAAGCGTGGCGGCGTGATCGCCACCGGCTGGCTGCCTACGCGCGGCTGGCCGCCATAGTCGACCGGGACCTGGGGTTGTCCCAATCGCTGAGGTGGGACGACGCGCTGGCGGCCATCGACACCGTTCCCGCCGTGGAGTCGGCTGCCCTCAGCGAGGCGGTCCGGCGCCTCGCCGCTGGCGAGCTGCAAGCGGCCCAGGGGCTGGCGGAGCGACGGCTGGGGGCCAGCCTGTGGGCACGCACGCCGCTCGCCCCGCCGCTGCAAGGTGCCGAGGCATGGGGACCTCGCTGGCGGGTGGTGCGGGCCATCGCTCGGCTGCGCACCGCCGTCGCCGACCTCGCTTCGCCCACCGCTGGGGTGGCTGGGCTGCTCGCCTGGTACGCCCGCTCCGGCTGGGAGGTCGACCGTGAGCATCGACGCCTGGAGCTGGCCCTCGCCGAGCTGCACGTGGAGGGGGAGCTCGAGGACGGCATCGGCGTCGCGCGAGCTACCTACGAGGGCTGGCTGGACCGGCTCCTCACCCGCTTCGCGGCCGCGGTCGCTGCTGAGGGTGTGGACCCGGGCGAGCTGCTTCCCCAGTCTCGGGTGCACGACCGCTTCGTCAAGGCGGAGGATGGGCTGATCGCCTACGTCTGGGTCGACGCGCTCCGCCACGAGCTGGGGCACGAGCTTGCCGAGCGGCTGCGCCCGGTGTGCGCGGAGGTCACGCTGCACGCGGCTGTGGCGGCCGCTCCCAGCATCACGCCGGTCGGGATGGCCAACCTGTGCCCGGGCGCGGAGCGTGGGCTTGCGCTGGCGCTTGACGGCCGTGGTCGCCTGCTGGTGCGAGTCGGCGGTACGGAGGTCAGGGATGTGCCGACCCGCGTCGGGCTCCTGCGAGCCGCCCACGGCCCAATCGTCGACCTGCAGCTCTCGGACGTGGTCGGCCGGGGCGAGCGGGAGCTGGCCCGGCGGATCCAGGGAGCGTCTCTGGTGCTGGTGCGCTCCCAGGAGATCGACGCGCAGGGCGAGTCGGGGATGCTGTCGGTTACCTGGGACGGCTTCGATGCGACCAGCCAGCAGCTTGAGCGCGCGGTGGCGCGGCTCGCCCAGGCCGGAGTCCGGCGTGTGGTCATCTCTGCGGATCACGGGTTCATCGCCCTCAGCCGTGGACTGGGGGAGGACCGGCTGGTCGACCGGCCCGCTGGTGGCACCGGCGAGCTGCATGCCAGGGCATGGATCGGCCGCGGTGGCATCACCACGCCCGCCGTGGTACGGGTGGCGCTCTCGGACGCTGGCGTGCAAGGCGATCTCGACCTGCTCGTCCCCGCCCATCTCGCGGTGTTCCGCGGTCCGTGGACCCGCCAGTTCTTCCATGGTGGCCTCTCCCCCCAGGAGCTGGTCGTGCCGGTGATCCTCGCCGAGACGCGGGCGGCTGCCGAACCGGCTGGCCGCAGCGTCCACATCGAGGTTGCTGGCAACAAGCTCACCACCGGCGTCTTCTCGGCGACGCTGGTCCTCCAGCCGGACCTGTTCTCGAGCGAGGCGGATGTGCGGGTGCAGGTACGGAAGCCGGGAGCCGCCGAGCCCATGGCCCGGGTCGTCGCCGGCGACGGCTACGATGCCGAGACGGGGATCATCCGGCTCGCTGAGCGGCCCGCCGTGCTCACCTTCCGGCTAACTGGCAACCTGCGGCTCGGAGAGGAGTTGGAGGTGACGGTGATCGAGGCCCGCACCGACCGCCCGCTGGGTACCACAAGGGTGCGTGCTGCCGCCCCGATCGTGGTCGAGGAGGAGCTTGCGTGACGATGGACGCGCCTGACGAGGCGGCCGGTAGGCAAGCGGACGCACAAGCGAGCGTCCACATGGCGGCAAGCGTGTCGATGGACACGCTGGACCGACTGGCCAACGAGGTGTTCGGCGGTCGAGCGGTACGCAAGGACTTAGTCCGCCAAGTCAAGGTCGGGGCCAACGTGCCATCGTTCGTGTTGGAGTTCCTGCTCGGCAAGTACTGCGCGTCTGATGACCCGGCCGCGATCGCCACCGGCCTGGAGGTCGTGCATCAGACCCTGACCGAGAACTTTATTCGCCCCGACGAGGCCGAGAAGGCCAAGGCGACCCTGAAGCGCAAGGGTCAGCACCGGCTGCTCGACAAGGTCGAGGTCCGTCTGCTGGCCAGCGAGAACAAGTTCTGGGCCACGCTGGCGAACTTCGGCGACCGGTTCGTCCACATCCCAGAAGAGCTTGTATACCGCTACGAGCGGTTGTTGCAGGGCGGCGTCTGGTCCCAGGTCGACCTCATCTACGAGGCGGCAGACGACGAGGTCAACCAGCGGCCTTTCTACATCCGCGGCTTGAAGCCCATCCAGGTGGCGAGCTTCTCGATGGAGGAGTTCAGGGCAGGCCGCGCCGCCTTCGGCCGGGACCAATGGCTCGACCTGCTCATGCGGTCCATCGGGCTGGAACCGTCGGCGTACGACACTCGCGGCAAGCTCCTCGCCATCAGTCGCCTGGTGCCCATGGTGGAACGCAACTACAACCTCATCGAGCTGGGACCATGGGGCACCGGGAAGTCATACGTCTACCGGGAGACCACCCCGAACGCCATCCTGATCTCCGGCGGGAAGGTTACGGTCGCCCAGCTCTTCGTCAACCTCAGCACAGGCCGGGTCGGCTTGGTCGGCACCTGGGATGTGGTCGCCTTCGACGAGGTTGCCGGCATCGAGTATTCGGATTCCACCGTCGTCCAAATGCTCAAGGACTACATGGAGTCTGGCTCGTTTGCCCGCGGTAAGGACGTGATCCCCGCCGAGGCATCCATCGTGCTCATCGGAAACACCAGCAAACCCACCCAGGAGCTGGTGCGATCGGCGCACCTGTTCGCCGACCTCCCCAAGGCCATGATCGACCCCGCCCTCCTCGACCGAATCCACTTCTACCTGCCCGGATGGGAGGCTCCCAAGCTCGAGCGGCGGCTGTTCACCGAGCACTATGGCTTCGTCTCCGACTACCTGGCCGAGGCAATCCGGGAGCTCCGCAAGCAGAGCCACGCCAACGCGATCGACGAGGAGTTCGCGCCCGGCTCTCACCTGTCAGCGCGCGACGAGCGTGCCGTGCGCAAGACCGTCTCGGGGCTCCTGAAGCTCCTCCACCCCGATGGCGAATGGAGCCGAGGGGAGCTTCGCGAGTACCTGGAGTTGGCACTGGAAGGCCGCCGACGAGTCAAGGAGCAGCTCAAGAAGCTCGCCGTACACGACTACGCCAAGACCTCGTTCTCCTACATCGAGCGAGACACCGGCCGGGAGTACTGGGTGGAGGCTCCCGAACAGCCCGAGGAGATCGCCGTGGAACTGCACGCCGAAGCAGAGCCGGCCGCAAGCGTGCCGCGGGACGGCCGGCGGAGCGAGCGCGGCACAGCAGACCTACTGGCCGCCGGGGAGAGCAGCTCGCTGGAATTCAAATCCAGCGCCCGGTGGAACTCCTACACGCGCCAGCGGGACCCCGCCATCGAGCTTGCGGCCGTCAAGACGGTCGCCGGGTTCATGAACGCCCGCGGAGGAACCCTGCTGGTAGGTGTCGACGACCAGGGCCAGGTCGCCGGTCTCGACCACGACCTCAAGACGCTCGGCCGGCAGGACCACGACGGCTACGAGAACTGGCTGACGACGCTCCTCGAGACCAGCATCGGCAAACCGGCCATCAGCCACCTCGCAGTCCGCTTCGAGCAGCTCGAAGGCGGAGTGGTCTGCCGCATCGACGTGCGACCGTCGAAAAGACCAGTGTTCGTCAGGTCCGGAAAGGCCATGGCCGACTTCTACGTGCGGCTCAACAACTCCACTCGGCTGCTGAATACGGCAGAGGCACTCGAGTACATCCAGGTCCACTGGGCATAGCTGCATGACGAGTGGTGACTTGCCTGCGCGGCTCACCCCGCTGCCCGAGTACCTCCTTGCCATGGCGCGGCGGCTACCGCCCGGGAGAGCCCTCGTGGTACCCGGAAGCACGCCGGTGGTCGCCTTCGGCGATCCGGCGCGTGCGGAGGTCGCCACCCTGGGCATCAACCCTTCGGCCAACGAGTTCCTCTAGGACGGCCGGCTGCTCATCGGCAAGCAGCGCCGGCTCGCCACCTTGGAGTCTTTGAGCGCCCAACGGCTTGATCAGCTGACCGAAGCCCAGGTCGCTACGATCGTCGCGGACTGCGCGACGTACTTCGAGCGGCGACCCTACCGCCGCTGGTTCGATCCCCTCGACGAGCTGTTGCGCGCCGGAGCCGATGCGAGCTACTACGACGGCTCGGCCTGCCACCTGGATCTGGTGCAGTGGGCTACCCAGCCCATGTGGGGCAAGATTGCCGACCCGAGGGCCCGGCGGGCCCTCCTCGACGACGGCGTCCCTCATCTGCGGGCCCAACTGGCGCGGGAGAACGTCCGCCTCGTCCTGCTGAACGGCCGGCAGGTCATCGACCAGGTCGTCGCCGTCGGGCTGGCGGACCTGGACGAGGTTGGCCACCTCCCGCTCGCCGGGCGCATCTGCCGCCTCTACGCCGGTACGGGTGATGGCGTCCGCTGGGTGGCCTGGTCGACGAACCTGCAGAGCAGTTGGGGCGTCAGCAAGGCGTTTAAGCAGAACCTCGGCGCGTGGCTCGCCGGGGTCTGCACGCAGCCAACCGAAGCTCGGATGCCTGTTGCCTCAGTCCCGACACTGGAACTGGATCGAGACGGTCACCTGCCCCGAGGGCTGCGCGTCGATGGCAAGACCGAGTTCGTGAACGCGCTGCGCCGGTGGTTGGCCGAGTCAGGGCGCCGACCCTCGGCGAGGTCGGCGCGTTCGGTGGTCGCGCCTGGCTGCTCATCGACCTCGACGATGATGAGGTCGCTCTCAACGCGGACACCAAGCGCATCGCGATCGAGACGTTCGTCCGCGAAAGCACCACTGACCCGGAGCGCCCGTGGCGGGTCGTCGCCAACCGCCGCGGCCGCCTCAACAAGGTGCTCCCCGGCCCGAGCCCGGAGCCCCTACCCGGCTGGTACGCCTACCTCATCCGCCCTCTGTCCCGAGAGGGCGTGATCTGATGGCCGACGCTACCGGCTTCTTCGTCCAGTTCCCGCACCCCGACGGCGAGCACAACCCGCGCACCGATTACATGCCGTGGAACACCGGCGACCACCGCCGCAAGTTCCTCGTCGCTCCTGGCCGCTACCTCGACGGCGACGACCAGCTCGGCGAGGTCGACCTCGTCTTCTGGGGGGAGTGGGAGTCTCCGTCGCGGGTGGAACGGCGCTGGCCCGCCTCCGCCCGGCTGCCACGAGCGCTGCACCGCCCCTCCTGGATGGAACCCGCCACCAGCGGGTCCCGGCAGAACACCGACCCCTGGGTCTGGGGCGACCGAATGATCTACAGCAACTGCAAGCAGGTCTTCGGGTCCGAACGCCGCCCCACCTCCATGCAGCGGTTGACTCGCGGGTCGGTCATCTGTTTCGGCTCCACTATTGGCGGCGAGTTCTGTGCCGACACCATCTTCGTCGTCGCCTCAGCCGAGCCCTGGGTTCCGGCCGAGGTCGCCGATCTGGACGTCGACGACGCGTTCAAGACCTGCACCGGCGACTCCATCACCGCGGGGCGAAGGGATGCCTACCTGTCTCTGACCCTGTACCGCGGGGCCACCGTCGACGACCCGGTCGAGGGCATGTTCAGCTTCGTTCCAGCACGCCGCGCCGACGTAGAAGAGCCGCGCTTTCCCCGGCCGCCGATCCATTCCAGGTTCATCAATCCGTCCAGCCGGCAGAGCACCTGGGGCTCCAAGCGTCCGCTTTCGATGGGCACCCTGCGGGACACCTGGGAGGCGGTACGCCACCAGGTCCTCGCCGCCGACCTGCTGCTTGCTGTCCAGCTTCAGACTCCTGGTCGCGAGAGAAACGACATGGCGGTTCCCGAGACTGACCGACAACGCTGCTAAGAGCTGTTGACCGGCAGAATCGGGAGCCCATGCGGCGGGCGGCTTGCCCTGCCGCCCGGGCGGCCTTGGATTCCAGCCCGTGATGTTGGGCAGCGGTCAGGAGCAACCGCAGCCCGATTCGAAGGACCGCGAAGCGCCCTAGCGGTAGCTCGGCGCCCTGGGAGCGCCACGCGGCCGCGCCAACGGCCGACCCGCGGCCGCGTGCAGGGTCGTGGTCCGTAGCGCCAAAGGCGAGGCCGTTCCCTCGGGCTGCCGGCAGGGGCGATGCACCCCAATGCTGCCTTCGATGGCCGTCGGCGCATCCTTGAAAGCCGCATGGGCTGCCTGGCACATGAGGGTCGACGGTGTGCCTGCGCGGCAGACGGACGCATGCGGCACTCCTGTTCGACGAGTGTCCGCCGACAATGCGGACTCAAACCGCATCCTCACAATCAGCCCGATCGGGTAAAAACTGGGTAACCGCCGTAGTCCGCTCTGGAACCAGCGCAGTTTCGCGAGTCCGTGCTGAGAAGCTAGAATGGCGGGAACTTCAGGGCTGTAACTACAGCCATGTCATTCCGGTGCGCCGCCAGCGAGTTCTACGGCTGGGTCGAGTGTGGTCCGGAGTCCACAAGGTAGGCACCAGGGGTTCCAGTGTCCAACTCCACGACGCTGATCCGGGTCAAGGGCTTGCTCACGGACGAGGGGCAACCCCGCCCGATCCTGCTGCTGGGTGCCGGCGCATCGGTGATGTCGGGCATCCCGACCGCCGACGACCTCGCCGACCAGATTGCCCGGTACGGGTACTGTCTGGCCCACAACCTGGCCTCTGGCGACCCCTTGGTGGAGCGGAGCGACTGGGTGCAGTGGCTTGGCACGCTCCCCTGGTACCAGGACAAGCTGCCGCTGGAGAGACGCTATCCGCTGCTCGTGGAGAAGCTGCTGCAGCCGCGCGAGGAGCGCAGGCGCTTCTTCCAGCAGGCGATCCGGGTACGCAGCACCGAGCCAAGCCGTGGCTACCACGAGCTGGCCGAGCTGGTGGGCAAGGGCTGGATCCGAACGCTTCTGACGACCAACTTCGATGACCTGGTCTACGTGGCGTGCCGTGGCAACTTCGACGCCGCCTCGATCACGGCGATCAAGAACCCCGATCAGGCACATCTCATCTCCAGCGACCCGGTGGACCCGCAGGTCATCAACCTGCACGGCTCGATCGAGCACTACACCGACTGCAACCTCCAGAACGAGACCGAACGGCTGGCACCAGCCTATGTCGCTGCGCTCGCGCCGCTGCTCAAGGACCATCCGCTGGTCGTGGTCGGCTACCGCGGCGCGGAGCGGTCGGTCATGCACGACCTGCTCATCGCAGGCGCCGCGGCGGCCGGTGGGTATCGCCACGGGATCTTCTGGTGCGTCCGCGATCCCAGCGCAACTCTGCATGGCAACGTCGTGGATCTGGCCGAGCTGATTGGCGCCAACTTCTTCGTCGTTCCGATCGAAGGCTTCGACGAGGCGATGGTCGAGCTGAACGATGGAGTGGGCCGCAGCGCCCGAGCGCCAGCACCGCCAGAACCGCCAGTGCCGACCGGCCCGTCGGTCCCCGACCTTGCCCTCTCGCCGATTGGCCCGGACGACCTCGATTGGGGGCTGATCGAGCGCCGCTTGCCGCCGGTCGCCGAACGGTTGGCGATCAATGTCCCTGCGGTGATGTCGAGGGGGTGGCTGACGAGCACGCTGGTTCGCCTGCGCCTCGCGGTCCAGGAAGCCGGCACGCTCCACCCGACCCGGGCCGGGGAACTGCTGTTTTCTGCCCGTCAGCCCGCCCGGGTGGAATTCGTCTGGCGGCATCGCCGTCAGATGTTGGCTGGCAACCTCTGCGAGCTGCTGCAGCAGACCACCGACCTGCTCACCGAACTCAACGCTCCCTTCCGCCTGAAGGGGCCCGTCTCCGAGGACGTCCGCCCCTATCCCCAGCTCGCTCTGAAGGAACTACTGGTCAACGGGCTCGTCCACCACGATCACACGTTGAGCCAGCCGCTTCGCGTCCACGCCAGCGAGGGCCAGGTCGTGTTCATCAGCCCTGGCAGTGTCATCCCCACCGTGGATGTGACCCAGCTCGGCAAGGCAGGCGTCAAGGGCTACCGGAATCCGTGGCTGGCAGGCTTCTTCTATGGCGCGGGTGACATGGACAAGAAGGGCAGCGGGCTGGTCGATGTCCGGCGCTGGTCGCAGTAGATCGACGGCGATGCGACCTTCGAGACCAGTAGTCAGCCCGCCTGGTTTCGCGCTGTCCTGACCGGCTGGCCGGAGCGCCCGGACCCAACCAGCCAGGTGGCCGAGCCGACCGAGGGCTATGAGGTCTTCTACGCCAACGCGCTGCAGGTGCGGCTGCCGCGCGGCGTGATCGACGTCGGGGCCTGCTCGGCATCCACCCGGCAGGAAATCTTCGAACGCCACCCTGGCGAGCAGACCGCGCCGTTCGCCCTCCAGGGCGGCGAGCTGCTGACCCTGTCTGACCTCACCGACCCGGCCAACCCCTTGCGGGCCGAGCTATCCGGTACCCCCAAGCAGCTCGATCTCGAGGAGTTCTGCGCCGACCCCGACGATGAGCGAGTGGTTGTCGGGCTGCTCAACGAGACCCTGCGCCGCCACGCGCGCAGCCTCGGGCTGAAGCACCTGGTCCGCGACCAGCGGCTGTACTTCCCCCGCACCGAGGAGGGCGAGCGCAAGCTGGCCTATCGCGGCCGGGTCCGGGACGCTCGCCGCACCGTGGTCAAAGCCAGGGTCTCCTCCGCCACTGGCGAGGTTACCTACTGGGAGCACCACGCTGTTCGCTGGCGGTTTCGCCGGTTCGGCCCCGACTGGTACCTGCTGCTGCTGCCAGGGTGGGTCTTCACCAAGGACGGGCAGGAGCAGTTCCTTGGCGGCGAGCGGATCACCAGCCTGTCAACCCGCCGGGCCGCCAAGGACTACAACGCCCAGGTCAGCAGCCACGTGTTCTTCTGGGCTGCGGTCCTGGTCGGCGAGGAACCGGCCCAGACCCTTGCCGACGGCTCCGGTGTGGTCGCGCTGGAACGCAGCCCACTGACCACCCACGTGGCTGGCGCACCCCCAGCCCGAGGGGTCGACGAGGACAGCGAAGAAGAGGACCTGGAACTCGAAGGGCTCGATGACGAACTGGCCGAGCTGGCCCGCTCCGCTATCGACGGCGAACCCCCCGGGGCTTCCGATGCTGACACGGAGGGCGAGCGGTGACGGCCCTTCGCGTCAGGCACTTAGATGAGCCGATCGTCGAGTTCGGTACCGGGACGGCCACCACGATCAAGGAGGGTCTTGCCGAGTATGGACCCTACAGCCTGCGCCTTGGCCCAGCGCATCCCGCCACCGTGCGGGTCGGCTTGGTGGGAACCGATGCGTCGGTAGCTGGGGCGAGATCCTTCCTGAAGCGCTGCACCGCTCGCATCCCCTCTGGGCGGCTCAGCCATCTGCTCGCCCCCGACTTCCCCGGGTTCGAGACGGTCATGCATGCAAGCCTTGCCCTCGACCCCATCTGGGAATGGACCATCGATCAGGACGTCGTAGGCAAAGCACTCGACGCGCCGCCACACCGGGCCTTCGAGGTCTGTCTCGAACTGTGGGCGAGGGGGGTTCACGAGCTGGCTGAGCGCGACGTCCGTCCCGATGTTGTTGTCTGTGCGCTTCCCAAGGAGCTGCTGGACCGCTGCGCCCATGTCGAGCAATCACAGCCCGGTGGTCGCCGTGGCCAGCAGCCACCCCGCTCACGACGGCGCCGCCGGACCAGTGGCGAGCAACTCCTGCTGTTTGATCCGGCACAGGGCTCGATCGAGGCGGCCTCGCAGCCGCTCCCAGAGGATCTGGTGCGCCGCGACTTCCGCCGCGCGCTCAAGGCCGCCGCCATGGACGCCAGGCTCCCCATCCAGATCGCGACCCCGAACCTGTACGAGGAGGGGCTGCGAGGCCAGCAGGATCCCGCAACCCGGGCGTGGAACCTCAGCGTCGGGTTGTTCTATAAGGCCGGCGGCATCCCGTGGCGTGTCCATTCGACGGCAGAGCACACCTGCTTTGTCGGCATCTCGTTCCATCATCTGCGCACGACCACGACCCACGTCGTGTTCTCAAGCTTGGCCCAAGCCTTCTCCAGTGAGGGTGAGGGGTTCGCGCTGCGCGGCGAGGCTCTGCCCTGGGACGCCGAAGACAGGCGCCCTCACCTTGGGGAGCAGCAGGCGCACGACCTGCTGCGCAAGGTCGTTGACGTCTACCGGGAGCGGCTCGGCCGTAACCCGGTGCGCATCGTCATCCACAAGACGTCCGCGTTCACCGCCGAGGAGCGCGCCGGGGCCCGGCGCGCGCTCTCGTCGATCCCAGTGGTGGAGATGGAAACGCTGCGCTCCACCGAGTTCCGGCTCCTCCGCCAGGGAACCTATCCACCCCATCGAGGCACACTCTGCGGGTGCGGGCAGGCAAGCTTCCTCTACACCACCGGGTACTCGCCGCAACGCGGCACCTACGACGGGCCACATATCCCAGCACCCCTAGAGATGATCGGCCCCCACGAGGAGCAGGCGGAAGCCGCCGCCGGCGAGGTCCTGGCGTTGACCAGGATGAACTGGAACTCCTCAGATGATCACACGGCGTTCCCGATCAGTCTCGCCTTCGCCCGCAAGGTCGGACTGATCATGTCCGAAGTACCACTCGACCAAGAGCCGCATCCGCTCTACCGCTTCTATATGTAGATCGAGCCCGAGTTGGGTCAGGTCCAGGTCTGGATCGCGTTGGACGATAGGTGGTCCCACATCCCAGTGGTAGCGCGTACGCGCAGCCTGTGCTCAGCCGGCAAGTCGAGGAAGGCCGAAGCGCCTCGCGGATCATGAGCATCGTGCTGTTGTTGGCGGCACCGGCGGTTTCCACCGGGAGGTCTCCACAGCACCCAACTGACAGCCGTCTACAGATCCAGGGTAAGGTCGTTGGCCCGCTCGACGGCTTGGGGCTGCTCAGCTTCGGTCCATGCGGTGGCGATCTCGTTGACGGCCTGGTCGAAGGGGATCTGCTGGCGAGCGTTCGCGGTCTCGGAACCCCAGGCGCGCTCGGCGTCGTCGATTCCAGTGGCGGCCCGGTATCGCTCGATCGCCGCGACGCTGCGCCGCCAGGCATGTGCGGCGACCGGGTGGGCGGGCCGCTGTCCGAGCTCGGCGGCGATATAGGCCGGTGGGTCGCGCTCGAGCGCGGTGAGCCGGGCGGCGTGGCGGGCGGCCAGTTCGTGGCCGGCGAGGAGAGCGCGCCGTAGCTGCGGTGCGTGGTCGTGGTCCCACTGGGCACAGACCTGCTGCTCGGCGGTCAGCTGCTCGCGGCGGGCGTCCAACGCGGCCAGGCGGGCGCGGAGCCGCTCCAGGTCGCCAGGTTGGATGCGGCCCTCGCTGCGCGCTGTCGTGGCGTGCTGGTAGGCGGATGCGACCAGAGCCCGAGTGTTGGCGAGCGCACGCAGCTCGCCGGTCCGCTCCGGCGGGCGCTCGCGCAGGGATTCGGCAGCCGCCTTCACGGTGCGGACCAGATCGTCTGACGGCAGCGTCTTGACCGCACGGCGCATGGCCAGCTCGTCACCATCTCGCTGGTCGGTTGCGAGGGTCTTGGCGGCGCTTCGGGCAAGCGAGCGGGTGAGTTCGGCGAGCGGGTCGTAGGCGAGCTGGCGGGGTGGGCGGTCCAGCTCCTCGTCCCATTCCGGCGCGACGACATACAGCTGCACATCGAGCTGGTGGCGGCTCATCACGACGTAGCCCCATTCCTGGAGCTTGCCCTCGCTGACTCCGAAGACGTGCGCGTCGAGGATGGTCATGCCCTGGCCCTTGTGGCCGGTGAGGGCGTAGGCGTGCCGCAGCCAGTCCTGTTCGAGCCACCGGCGCGGCAGGGTGAGTTCGGCGCCGGTGTCGGTGCAGACGGTGATCGTCGCCGCCTCGCTGTCGATGCTGGTGATCGTGGCCCGGGTCCCGTTCACGATCTCGCTCAAGCGTCTATGCTTGTGAAGGGCGACGATCCGGTCGCCA
>Ga0137368_10003102_pt1 | contig 17734 bp, 14 predicted proteins | sample SagtaG_13_FD_104917 | JGI IMG/M metagenome (GOLD analysis project Ga0137368, IMG submission 104917) | Vadose zone soil microbial communities from Sagehorn Ranch, Mendocino, California, USA - Sage1_L_100_16 metaG | ecosystem: Environmental > Terrestrial > Soil > Vadose zone | place: USA...
ACATGGGCGCGCTGCCGGATCGGCTGCCCGGGTTCCAGCACATCGAAAACGACGAAGCGCGGGAAAAATTCGACCGCGCTTGGGGCGTCAAAGTGCCTCCGAAGCGCGGCTGGCATTTGTCCGGCATGTTCGAGGCCATGGAACGCGGCGAACTGCGCGCGCTGTACGTGATTGGCGAGAACCCGCTGCAATCGGAAGCCGACCAGAAACGCGCCACGCATCTGCTCGAAAAGCTCGAGTGCCTGGTCGTGCAGGACCTTTTCCTCACAGGGACCGCGCTCATGGCCGATGTGGTCTTTCCCGGCGCCGCCGCGGCGTTCGAAAGCGAAGGCACCGTCACGTCCAGTGAGCGCCGCGTGCAGCGCGTCCGCCGGACGATGGCTCCGGCCGGTCAATCGCGCGACGACCTCTGGGTGATTTATGAGCTCGCGCGCTGCATGGGCCACGACTGGGGACCTGCCGACGCGGAGCGTGTGTGGGACGAGCTGCGAGCGCTGTCGCCGATGCATGCGGGGATGAGCTACACGCGACTCGAGCAGCTCGGTGGACTGCAGTGGCCCTGCTACGACGAACAGCATCCGGGTGAAGCGTTTCTGCACAGCCGCCTGTGGGAACGGCCAATCGTCGGTCCACGTGCGCCGTTCTCTCCGGTGCTGCAGCGCGCGCCGGTCGACAGGCTCGACGAGCAGTTTCCATTCAGGCTCACGACAGGCCGTCGTCTTGCCGAATACAACACCGGCGTGCAAACCGGTGCCTATGCATCGCCGACACGACGCGGCGAAACGATTGATGTTTCACCCGAAGACGCGGCGCGGCTGGGCCTCAGCGAGGGCCAGTCCGTTCGCGTCCGCTCACGCCGCGGTGAGGTCGTGGTGCCGGTGCACGTGGACGATTCGCTCCGGCCGGGTCTGACGTTCATGACATTCCATTTTCCGGATGATGTCGCGACGAATCTGTTGACGATTGACGCCGTCGATCCGAAATCGGGAACCGCAGAATTCAAGGCCGCGGCAGTGTCGATAGAGGCAGTGCAGAACTAAGAACGAAGAACGAAGAACGAAGACACGGACGGACGAGCCACCGAGACTCAGAGCCACAGAGAAAACTCTTCAAAAGAATTCTCGGTGTCTCTGTGTCTCTGTGGCCTGTTCGTGCGTCTTTGTTCTGGGTTCTTCGTTCTTAACCTTAGTTCGGACAGGCTCACTATTGGATCTACACATCATCGGCGCAGAGCCGGCGCCCGAAGAACGCGCAGCCGTTGACGGTTTGCTCGGACCGCCGGAGTCGGGGTGGCTGGGCGGCGCGCGCAACATCGATCGCGACGGCCGCGTCTCACGCACTGGACTGGACGAAGTCACCGATCGACGCGATCTGCTGCTGCCGGCCTTTCACGCCGTCCAGGACCGGATTGGGTGGGTGAGCCGCGGCGCGCTCAATTACATCTGCCGGCGCCTGATCGTTCCACCCGCCGAAGCGTGGGGCGTCCTCACGTTTTATCACTTGTTCAATACCGAGCCCGAGCCGCCGGTCGTCGCGCATGTGTGCGACGACATCGCATGCCGGTTGAAAGGTGCTGAAGCCCTCGTATGTAGTGCCGAGCAGATCGTAGGTAGTGGCGGGGCGTCCGCCTCCGCTAAAGCTTCGGCGAGACTCGCCGAAGCTCGCGAAGCATTTCCACGCGAGCGAAGGCGGTCAGCCCCGCCTGGAGGACTCGTCAAGCGATCGCCTTGCCTCGGTCAATGCGACCGGCCGGTCGCGGCGCTGATCATCGGTGCGGGTGAAAAGCCAACGGCAACAACGTTGGTCAACGTCGCCTCTGCGAACGAGATCGCGCTCGCGCTCGCGAATGTCCGTAGTGGCGCGGCTTCAGCCCCACCTTCCACTGGTCCCGCGCACGTTGTCGGATCCAAGATCCTCCGCCGCATCGGCCATGTCGATCCGCGATCGCTCGATTCCTATCGGGCGCACGGCGGCTACCTCGCGCTTGCACGCGCGCTCGATGTGGGTCCGCGCGCCGTCATCGACGAGGTGACGGCCTCGAATCTTCTCGGCCGTGGCGGGGCGGCGTTTCCCACTGGCCGCAAGTGGGATGCAGTTGCGCGCGAGCGTGCGACGCCGCATTTTCTCGTCTGCAACGCGGATGAATCGGAGCCCGGCACATTCAAGGATCGCGTGCTGCTCGAAGAGGATCCCTTTGCCACGGTGGAGGCGATGAGCATCGCCGGGTTTGCCTGCGGCTGCTCACGCGGATTCATCTATCTGCGCGGCGAATATCCACTCGCTCGCGAGCGCGTGCAGCAAGCAATCGACAGCGCGCATGCTGCGGGACTCCTCGGCGATCGAATTCTCGGAAGCCAATTCAGTTTCGATATCGAAATCCGCCGCGGAGCCGGCGCCTACATCTGCGGTGAAGAAACGGCGCTCTTCAACTCGCTCGAAGGCAGACGAGGTGAGCCGCGCTCGAAGCCGCCGTTTCCCGCCGAGGTCGGCCTTTTCGGCAAACCGACCGTCGTCAACAACGTCGAGACGCTGGTGAATGTTCTCGACATCGTCCTCGAAGGCGGTGCGGAGTGGGCAAAGGTCGGCACCAGGCAGTCCACCGGCACGCGTTTGTTTTGCGTGTCGGGTCACGTTGCGAGGGCTGGTCTTTACGAGCTGCCCTTTGGACAAACAGTCGGCGAGTTGCTCGAGCTGGCGGGCGGCGTGGCTGACGGCCGCAGGCTGCAGGGCATTCTGCTTGGCGGCGCGGCCGGCACGTTCGTCGGGCCGGATGCGTTGTCGTTGAAGCTGACGTTCGAGGACGTGCGGGCAGCCGGCGCGACGCTCGGATCGGGTGTGGTCATGGTGTTCGACGAAACCGCGGATCTGGGAGACACGCTGCTTCGCATCGCGAAGTTCATGGAAGACGAATCGTGCGGACAGTGTGTGCCGTGTCGCGTGGGCACCGTGCGACAGGTCGAGATTCTGCAACGCCTTGTGCGCCAGACATTTGGCGGCGCTAAAGCGCCGCCACTACAGGAGGGCGCAGTACGTAGTGGCGGGACTTTAGTCCCGCCTAGCAGGCCGGCCTCAACGGTGCCCGATCGCGTTCGCGATCTTGCGCTGCTCACGGAACTGGGACAAGCGATGCGGGACGCATCGATATGCGGGTTAGGACAGACCGCTTCGTCCGCTGTTGAGACAGCGATTGCGCGCCTGCGCGTGTTTCGACATGACCCTCGCGTGAATGGAGAGCAGGAATGAGCGACACGGAAGCCATTTCGTTCCGGTTGCCGCCGCGTTCATCGCAAATCCCCACGCCGCCAGAACGCCCGCAGCGGAAGCTCGTCGAGGTCACCATCGACGGCGGCGCTGTTACAGTGCCTGAAGGCGCCACAATCCTCGACGCGTGCCGGGCGGCTCACAAGGACATTCCCACGCTGTGTTATCTGGACACGCTTACCCCAATCAACGTCTGCCGTGTTTGCGTCGTGGAGCTCGAAGGCGCGCGCGTGCTTGTGCCTGCGTGCTCGCGCAAGGCCGAGACTGGCATGGTGATTCATACCGACTCGCCCCGCGTGCACACGTCAAGAAAGGTCGTGCTCGAGCTGCTCGCGTCGTCGGTTGATCTCTCGACGGCGGATGACTTGCAGCAGCGGCTCCGCGAGTACGGCGCGGACCCTCAACGATTCGGATCGCTCGCGGGAATCGCGACGGTTCATCAACCCGTCAAGATCGACAACGATCTCTACGTCCGCGACTACTCGAAGTGCGTGCTTTGCTACAAGTGCGTCGAGGCGTGCGGCACCGACGCGCAGAACACCTTCGCGATTGCGGTGGCCGGACGCGGCTTCCACGCCCACATCTCAACCGAACTGGACGTTCCGCTGCCGGAATCGGCGTGCGTCTACTGCGGCAACTGCATCGCCGTATGTCCAACGGGCGCCTTGATGGCAAAACCGGAGTTCGAGCTGCGGCAGGCTGGCGAGTGGGCGCCGGAGCGTCAGACTGCGACAGACACGATTTGCCCGTACTGCGGCGTAGGCTGCACTCTCACGGTGCACGTTCAGGACGAACGGATCATCAAGGTGATGTCACCACTCGACAACGACGTCACGCGCGGCAATCTCTGCGTGAAGGGCAGATTTGGGTTTGAATACGTTCATCCGGAACGTTTGAGTCCCGCTGAGGACAGAAACAGCGAACGGTAGGAAAAGATCGCCACGAAGCACACGAAGAGCACGAAGACGACACGAAGACGCGATCCACATGAACATTCTTCGTGGGCGCCAGTTCGTCCGTACGCTGGCCGCAAGGCGGCCAGCGGCTCGAGTGAAAGGGCGGCGCGAACACACACGCCTCGACAGTGGAAATGGCGCGTGTGTTCGCGCCGCCTTTTCACTCCATGCGCGGCTTTGCCGCGCGCGGACGAACGAAGCTTCGTGATCTTCCCGCCTTCGTGGCAATCTTTTTGTCGGTCGTGACCGCCCGTGCCAAGCTACTTCCCGGCAATGCCTCCATTCGCCTGGCGGCGGTCGACGCCGCCTTCGAGCATGTCGCTTTTCGCGTCGTAAACGATCACTTCGGCGACACCCTGCGACGCGCGAGCACCTCCCTCGCGAGCGACCTGGACGGTGTGTCCCATCTTCTTCAGCAATTCCACAGTGTCGGGAGAGATAGCGAGCTCTTCGTACGTGATCCGATCCGGCAGCCACTGATGGTGAATGCGACCTGCATCGACAGCTTCCTGCGCGTTCATGCCGAAGTCGATGACATTCAGAATCGTCATCAGCACGGTGTTGATGATCGTGCGGCCGCCGGGTGAGCCGGTCACCATGAACAACTTGCCGTCTTTGGCGATGATCGTCGGCGACATGCTCGAAAGCATCCGCTTGCCCGATTGCGCCAGATTCGGCCCGGTGCCGATGAGTCCCGTCGGCGTGGTGAGTCCGGGACCCGCATTGAAGTCTCCCATCTCGTTATTGAGCAGGAAGCCGGCTCCCGGCACCACGATCTTCACACCGTAACCCTGTTCCAGCGTGTAGGTCATCGACACGGCATTGCGGTCGGCATCGACGATGGAGAAGTGCGTGGTTTCGGGTGACTCGCTCGTCCACGTAAAGCTTGATGGCGACGACTTCGACGCACGGGCCGGGTTGATCGTTTTCCGCAACTCCGTCGCGTACTCCTTCGAGATCAGGCGATCGATCGGCATCGTCTTCACGAAGTCCGGATCGCCCAGATGCTGCGCCCGCTCCGCGAAGGCGCGTCGCATGGACTCGGCGGCGAGGTGCAGCGTCTGTGCAGAGCCGGCGCCGCTCGCCTTGAGGTCGTAACTCTCGAGGATGTTGAGCATCAGTTGAACGCTGATGCCGCCGGAACTTGGCGGCGGCATGCCGATGATGTCGTAGCCCCGATACGTACCGCGAATGGGCGCTCGCTGCTTCGCCTGGTAGTTCTTGAGATCCTGACGAGTAATCAGGCCGCCGTTCGCCTTCATCTCTTTTTCGATGAGCTCGGCGGTTTCGCCCTCGTAAAAGCCTGCCGGTCCGTCGTTCGCAATGCGTTCGAGCGTTCGCGCGAGATCGGGCTGTTTGAACAACTCGCCGGCGGCGTACGGCTGTCCGTTTTTCGAAAACTGCGCGAGCGAGCCGGGATACTTCTGGAATTCCGGAAGCGTCCGTTCCAGCGAGCGTGCGAGCGCTTCACTCAGCTCGAATCCATCCCGCGCCAGCTTGATGGCCGGCGCCACGAGGTCTTTCCACGGCTTGCTGCCCGCGCTTTTCCACGCCAGATGAAGACCGGCAACGGTGCCCGGAACGCCCACCGCCATATGGCTCTTGTGGTGGACGTCCTCGTCGTACTTGCCGTTCTTCAGCCACATCTCGGGATTCGAGCCGGCGGGAGCGGCCTCACGAAAATCAAACGCCGTAGGCTCGCCGCGATTGGGGCGGTATACGAGAAAACCTCCGCCGCCGATGTTGCCGGCGGTCGGATGTGTAACCGCGAGCGCGAATGCAGTCGCCACCGCCGCGTCAATGGCGTTGCCGCCGTCTTTGATCACCTGGTAGCCGACATCTGAAGCGATGGTGCTTGCCGAGATCACCATGCCGCGCTTGGCGCGAACGGCCACCGATCCCGCATCGAGCGTGATCGACCAAACGAGAAGACCAGAGACGAGCAGGAACAGTCGGCGAGTCATGAGACGGCCTCCAGCGTCGAACTTATCATACGACTCGGCGCCGCTGGCACCCCAACGCTACTGCGACTTCATCGTCATCGCGGGATCGACTCTTGCCGCGCGCCGAGCCGGGAAGTAACACGCGGCGAGCGTGACCGCCATCACCAGAAGTGGCAATGAGATGAAGGTGATTGGATCGCGCGGGCTGATACCGTAAACGAGCGTTCGCATCAGCCGCGTCAACCCCAGCGCCGTGGGGACCGCGATGACGATCCCGATGCCGGAGTAGAGCACGCCCTGACGAAACACGCCGCGCGCAATGCGACGAGGACCGGCGCCGAGCGCGAGGCGAATGCCGAACTCCCGCTCCCGTTGCCGTACCCAGTACGCCACGACGCCGTACAAGCCAACGATCGTCAACAGCAGACCCACCGCAGCGAACGTCGAGAGGAGAAGCGCAAGCAACCGCGGCCGACCGAGGGATCGCGACAAGAGCGCGTCGAGCGATTGCAGTTCGGCAACAGGAACCGTCGGGTCCACCGCGTATGCGGCCTGGCGTACCGCCGCGACAAGCTCGGTCGGATCGCCGCTTGTGCGCACGACAAACGCCATCGGGAACATGAAGGTTTGCGCCAGCGGCCGGTACATCTCGGCAGACGCGGGTCGGTCGAGCGAGCGAAACCGCACATCCGCGCTGACGCCCACAACCGTGGCTTCTTCGATGCCCCGTCCACTCGTGGCTTTGATACGGCGGCCGAGAGCGGCCTGCGGAGAACCGTACTCGCGTCGCGCCAGCGCCTCGTTGACGATCGCGACAGCCGGAGCGTTCGCGTTGTCGAAGGGCGTGAAGACACGTCCCGCGCGGAGCGGAATTCTCATCGCCTCGAAATAGTTCCAACCGACGAAGCGCCACGTTGCGGACGGAGCCTGTTGCCCCGGTGGTGGCGGGCTCTCGATGGGATACACGTTGGATGTCCAGTTGTAACCGGTCATCGGCAAGTGTTGGATTGAGCCGACGCTGACGACGCCTGGAAGCATCGACACTCGCTCGACGACCTGTTCCATGTAAGGGAGCCCGCTCGAGAGCGAGTGGTATTTCGAGGTCGTCTGGAGCCGGAAGGTGAGGACGTGGTTCGCATCGAATCCCGGATCCACATGTTGCAGATTCCAAAGAGACCGCAACATCAGCCCGGCGCCGATTCCGAGCACGAGCGCGACCGCAATTTGCGCAATGACCAGCGCACCGAGCGTCGCGCGTCGCCCGCGTGGGTCCGTGCTCGGTTGCTCGCGCAGCAGCGGCTGCAGATCGGGCCGTGCAACGAACGCGATTGGAACGAGCGCGAATGCCAGCGCAATGCCGACGGTTCCGGCCAGTACGCAGATGAAGACGACGCCATCGAGAGCAATTTCGGCCTGTCTCGGAATCTCGGGCGGGATGTGAGTGACGAGCAGGGGGAGCGTCCCATACGCAAGCAGCAGACCGACCACCGCGCCCGACGTCGCGACAACACCCTGTTCGACGACCAGTTGCCGCACGAGGCGTCCTCGGGACGCACCAAGGGCGGTTCGGACGGCAATCTCACGCGCGCGCTCAATCGAGCGGCTCAACACGAGTGTGCCCAGATTGACAGCCGCAAGCAGCAGAACGAATCCAACCGCGACGAGAAGAATCACGAGCGACGACTCGAACGGCGACGTGACGGTTTGCTGAAGCGGCTCGACGCGAATCGTGTTGCCCCAATCAGCCGGCTTCCCAAGATCGCGACGCATCGCTCCGACGAGCGTCGTCAACTCGCGCGTTGCGGCGTCCGGCGACACGCCCGCGCGGAGCCGTGCGACGGCCCGCGAGAAATTGGCCTTGTGATTGGAGGCTCTCGGATCGAACGGCAGCGGCGTCCACACGTCGGTGCCGGGTTCGATGAACTCGAAACCGCGCGGCATCACGCCGATGATCTGATGCGGTCGACTGTCCAGTTGCACGGTGCGGCCGATCACGGCAGGATTTCCGCCGAAGTGCCGTTCGAAGATTTCAGCACTCAGGACGACCACCGCCGAGCCGCCCGCTGTGCCGTCGCCGGGCCGGATGGTTCGACCGATTGCGGCGTTGGCGCCCAGCCCGTGAAAAAAGTTGTCCGACGTGCGCCCGCCGGTCACCTTCAGCGGTTCGTGACCGTCTGCGACGAGCGCCATCAGCCACCCGGGCGACACCGCGGCGATCTGTTGGAAGCTGCGCGTGTGTTCGCGCCAATACCCGATCTCTTCGTTTGAGACGAACGTGTCCGGCCAGAACGCGACGAGTCGATCGGGCTGCTGAAACGGCAGCGGCTTCAGCAGAACGCCTCGAACAACGCTGAACACGGCCGCGTTGACGCCGGAGGCCAGCGACAGCATCAAGATGGCCGTTGCGGCGAACAGCGGTCGATGGAAGAGATTGCGAAAGGCGAGGGTGAGATCGTGCGCGCGCATGAAGGGGTTGGACGAATTGAACGGGGAGATCGTTAGGATTCGCGGCCCTTGGCCGCTCGCACTGCTGCGAGCGAGCGGAAGCGAGCGAATCCTGCCGGGCGCGCGAGCGCCGGTCTGCGAGGTGGCGCGTAGCGCCGCCGAGTCCTACTGTTTCATCTTGATCGGCGTATCCTCGCGGTTCCCCCACTCTTCCCACGCGCCGTAATAATTCGCGAGCTTCGTGAGATCGTGGCCGATGAGGGCGAGCGTGAAGAGGTCGTGTGAGGCGCGCATACCAACCTGACAGTACGTAATCACTCGATCGGACGCCTGCACGCCGTGCTCACGGTAAAGGCGCTCGATCTCTGCGGCACTCTTGAACGTCTTCGATATGGGATCCAGCGTGTCTTCCCAGTAAACCGCCACGGACGATTCAATGAAGCCGCCGCGCTTGATGCCGCGAAGGTCCTTGCCTTCGATCTCGGCGGCGGTGCGCGCATCCACGAGCTTCACGCCTGGTTTGTTGATTGCACCGCGCACATCGTCGGCCGTCGCGACCGTTACCGTTCCTGGTTTGACCGCAAACACCGCGCGCGTGTACGCAGGCACGGCGGTATTCGCCGGCAGCTTGTCCGCTGACCACTTGACCCATCCTCCATTCAGCAGCGCCACGTTCGAATGGCCGTAGTGATTGAGGATCCACCAGAGACGCGCCGCATAGATGCCGCCGCGCTCGTCGTACGCAATCACCCGTGTGTTGTTGCCGATGCCAAGCTGCGCCATGACCTCTGCGAACTCTGCCGCCGTTGGGAGAAACGTCGGTGGTCGCGTGGCCACACGAATCGCGTTGTTATCGAGCCAGACGGCGCCAGGGATATGTCCCTCGGCGTAGCCGCGCGGACGCATGTCGACGATGCGGATGTGTTGATCGGTGAGGTGCGTCGCGAGCCAGTCGCTGTCGACGAGCAGCGCCGGCCTCGCGTAGCCGCTTTGGGCAGCGAGGAGGACGGCGAAGAGGTGCATCATGCGCCAAGTGTAGTGCACACGGACTGGCTTCGGTCGAGCACGAGTGCGGTATAGAGTATTCTGCGACCTTCATGTTGCGCACCGTCTCCATTCGCTCGAAGCTTCCTGACGTCGGCGTCAGCATCTTCTCTGTGATGACGCGTCTCGCGAACGAGCACGGCGCCATCAATCTCTCGCAGGGGTTCCCGGATTTCGATTGCGACCCGGCGCTCATCGATGCCGTGACTGCCGCGATGAAGGCGGGGCACAACCAGTACGCGCCGATGCCGGGCGTGCTCGCGCTTCGCGAAGCCATCGCAGGCAAAGTGGAGCAGTGCTACGGCGCACGGTTCGACCCCTTGACCGAAGTGCAGGTCACCTCCGGCGCGACGGCGGCGCTCTACGCCGCATTGACTGCGTTCGTGCAGCCAGGCGATGAAGTGGTGCTGTTCGAGCCCTGCTACGACTCGTATGTGCCGGTCGTCCGGTTGAGCGGCGGGACACCTGTCTTCGTCAGCCTGCGCTATCCCGACTACGCCGTTGACTGGGACGAGGTGAAGCGCGCCATCAGCTCGCGGACGAAGGTCATCCTCGTCAACACGCCGCACAATCCGACCGGCATGACGTGGACCGCTGACGATATCCGACGGCTGACGTCGCTCGTCGACGGAACGGATCTCATGGTGATTGCCGACGAAGTTTACGAGCACATCGTTTTCGACGGCCGCCGGCATGAGAGCCTGTTGCGCTATCCGGAACTTCGGCAGCGTGCGTGCGTCATCAGCTCGTTTGGCAAGACGTTTCACACCACCGGTTGGAAAGTCGGGTACTGCGTGGCGCCGCAGCCGATTCTGGCCGAAGTGCAGCGTGTGCACCAGTTCATGACGTTTACCGTGCATGGGCCATCGCAGATTGCCTTTGCCGAGTTCGTGGCGCGAGAGCCGCAGGCATCAGCGCTGGCGGGTTTTTATCAACAGAAGCGGGATCTCTTTCTGCAGTTGATCGAAGGCTCGCGGTTCACGCCGCTTCGTTGCGAGGGCACCTACTTTCAGCTGCTCGACTACTCCGCGATCGCGAACGCCAGCGATCGCGACATGGCGATGCGCTTGCTCATCGATCACGGCGTCGCCTCGATTCCCTGTTCGGCGTTCCTGTACCAGGACCGCGGTGGTCCGGTGCTGCGGTTTTGCTTTGCGAAGAAAGAAGAGACGCTGCGCGCCGCGGCCGAGCGGCTGCGGCGCGTGTGAGAGCTCAACGAGCCAAAGGCATTACCACGAAAGCACGAAAGACACGAAAGCACGAAAAAGAATGGTAGTGGTCTAGTTTCGTTTCTGTAATTCTGCGGCGATGCGCTCGCTGGACGGAACTCCGCCCGGATACAGCCGTCACGTCGCTGGCGGATGAGGCACTGACGGTTCCGGCATTCCGAACAGATCACCCTTACCGACCAGCACTGTTGGCGTGCCGTAACCGCCTCGCGGGTCCGACGCCGGCAATGTGTCCGCATCAATCACCTGATACTGAGTCGGTCGTCCAAGCGACTGCAAGGCGGTATCGAGGTTGGCGCGCATGTGGTCCGTATTCACGCAGCCGTCACGCGTCAAGAAGACGAGCGGAGAGGCGGGCGGAGTCGAGCACGCCGCGCAGCCGACCACCAGTACCGCACAGCCGCACGCGAGCATCCAATGCGTCATCGTCACACGTGCGATAGTAGTGGCGCGTAACAGCTGAATCACTAGCATCTTTGGGGGGGCATCCCTCCTCCACCCCACCGCGCAAAAACCGCGCGGCGGGGACCCCGGCGACTGGCTGCGTTGCTCCTCCCTCAAATACTCCCAGTATTCTCGGTCGTCGCGCCTTGCCATTCGGGCGCCGCGCTCCAAAATCTGCTAGTGATTCAGCTGCTACGAGCCACTAGTGTATGCCTTCCCGAGCAAGCAAGCGCCCGAAGCGCCCACGCGACACGAACCAACTCGCCTGGCAGATCGTGCAGGAAGCCACGGGCCAAGCGCCCGTAGAACCAGAGGTACCAGACACGCGGAATCCTGCTGCTGTCGCTCTAGGCAAACTCGGTGCGTCGAAGGGCGGCAAGGCTCGCGCGAAGTCGCTGAGCAAGGCCAAGCGGCTAGAAATCGCCAAGAAAGCCGCCAACGCACGCTGGCGCAACTCATCGATGGAGTCGTCTTCCGGGTCGATGTCGTCTGGCGCCGACTTCGGATAGGCCGTTGGCATCGCGCTTCGCTCAAGCGACAGATCAAAGTTGAAACTCATCTGCGGGATCGTTTGTCCAAAGATGTTGCTCTCGTTGAACGCCAGTCGGTCATTCTCGATTTGCTGCCAGGTTTGTGGCGGCGCTGGGGCGTGTCAATTTAAAGAATCTGCCGCAAGTACCCGGCGAGTCCTCGCTCGACCTTCCACTGCCTCGGATAACCCAGCGACACTTCCTCGAAGCGAACGCCATCGAGCTCGCGCGAGCTGCGCAAGTGCAGATGACCGTACACAACCGTTCGAAGCGAGTACCGCACGTGCCACTCCTCGCTTGCGCGTGTGCCGCACCAGATCGAGAACCGCGGGATGCGCGGCAGCACGGCGTGATCGCGCCGCAGGGGAAAGTGATTGACGAGGATGATCGTCACGCCCGGCGGAATTTCGTCCAGCCGTCGCTCGGTTTCGCGGACGCGCGCGTGACACCACTCGCCGCGCGACCGATAAGGCTCGGGGCTCAGCAGCTCCTCATCCGCGCATCGCACGTCGCTTTCTGCCGCCCACGCCACAGCGTCCTCGGCGAGGACATTGTCGGGACGAAAGGAATAGTCGTACAGAACAAACGCGGGCGCGATGACGATGCGCGGATCAGGAGCATCGGCAGTGCCCGGCCACTCGGCGTACCGATCCTCGGGCGTCAGCGCGCCGTACCGGCGGCAGAGCTCGACCAGCCGGCGATAGTGCGCGTCGCCGCGCCTGTCTGCCGGCCACGGCCGCGGCGTCCACAGATCGTGATTGCCTGGAGTCCAAATGAGTTGCGCGAATTTCGGGGTGAGTGTCTTCAGAACGAATTCGAGATGCGCTGCCGATTCACCAGTGTCGCCGGCGATGATCAACCAGTCGTCGCGCGAGCTTTCGAGCGCCTCGACTGCCCGCCGGTTTTCTTCAAAGCCGACGTGCAGATCGCTCGTCGCCCACAGCTTCATGTGTTCACTCAGCCTGGACGCCGGACGATCCAAGCCACACCTCGGGCACGACGGAGGAGATCTCGATCGGAAGGTCGGCGCCGGAGCGCCGCACGCCAATCGCCATGCGATGGTCCGCGGTCGGCCAGAACAGCGCGAACTGCCAGGACGAGGCATCGTCATGCAGCTCCGGGGCAAAGGAGATGATCGGTGCCTGGCCAGGGCGCCGGTGGAACGTGAATTGGCCCAGCGGGAGTGCCAGCCCGAGGCCGCGTGCTTTGATGTAGGCCTCTTTCAACGTCCAGTAGTCGAAAAACGCAAGGGGCTGATCGCCGGCGGGGAGCGCCCGCAAATCGGCGACCTCCTGTGCCGAGAAGAACCGCTCCGGCACCTCGTGCGTCACCTCGCGATGGACGTTCTCCACGTCGACGCCGATATCGCGCCCAACGGTGACGGCGCAGGTGACGAGTCCGGTTGTGTGCGAGAGGTTGAAGCGCAGGTCCGGTGCTCCATATGGCAATTCGGCAACCTCTGGCCGGCCGTACGTTTCAATCCGGAATCGCCAGGCCGCAGGCGGAATATCGACGTACTGCGAGAGCATCGTGCGGACCATGGCGCGCGCGATCAGGAAGCGCTGTTGGTCCGCTTCGTGGAGCAGTCGATTGCATCGCGCCGTTTCTTCCGGCGACAGCAGCGTTCGATAACGTTCCAGCCGATCTCGCGCAGCCGGCGCGGCCAAAGGCCCGCCACTATCTGAGGCCTCGTCGCTGCGCGTCGTCCAGACGTCCACGCGATCGAACGGAGCCGGCATGCACATCGAAAGTGCGATCATTATTCCATGAGGCGTACGTTGTCCTCTGTTGCGCTCGCGCTTGCTGTCGTGTCGATTGTGTCCGGCACGCAGGCGAACGCGCCGCTGCCAGACGCCACGCGTTTCTTAGCGGAGGCGCGCAAACGCCTTGCGAGCAACGAGCTGCTCCAAAGCGCGTACACGTTCCGCGAGCGCGTGACCGAAATGCGGCTCAATCCGTTCGGTCAAATCGGCACCGGCCCGGTGGAGGTGTACGACGTGTACCCTATCGCTCCTGGTGAGCTCGAATATCACCGCCTGATCGAACGTGGGGGCGTTCCGGTATCGGCAACCGAGCTTCGCGAGCAGGACCGGCAGTTTCTGGCGCGGTACGAGCAGTGGCGCAGCGCTGCGGGCCGGGAAGGCCGAACAGAGCGAGAAGCGCGGCTCAAGCGGCTCGCGCTGACGCGCGAGAAGAACCAGCGCGAGGCGCAGGAAGCGAGCGACCTTTTCGAGTTCGCGCTCGAACGCCGGGAGGTCATGGACGGTCAGCCCGTGATCGTCGTGTCGTTCAAGCCGCGGCCCAACGTCCGTCCGCGCTCGCGGGAGGGACGCATGGCCAGCAACTTCGCGGGGTTCGCGTGGGTCCACGAACATGAATACGAAGTGATGCGTGTCGAGGCAGAAGCCATGAACGACACCATTTTTGGCTGGGGCCTCATTGCCAAGCTGCACAAAGGGGCGAAGGCCTTGTTCACCCGGCGCAAATTCTCCGGCGACTGGTTGCCGGTTGAGACGCGCGTCAGCGGCACTGGGCGAGCGATGCTCTTTCGGAAGGTCTCGATCAATTACCTCCGCGAGTGCTCGAATTACCGCCGCTTTGATCTATCACAGCTGGCGGCGCTCGTCGACGGCGCGCGAGGTAGTAAATAGCGCTAATCACCAGCGCAATTACCGCCAGGCTGAACGCGACGATGCGGCCGTTTTCCGCGACAAGCGTCGCCGCTCGCGCGCCGTAGCGGACCGCGAGGTAGCCCTGGCCGAAGTATCGAATGCTGCGGGCAATCAGAATGGCCGCGCCGAATTTCCACGGCGACACGCGTCCCGCGCCGGCGAGCAGCACGAACAGCTTCAGCGGAACGGGCGGTGGCAGAAGCGCCGGGACGATCACGGCCAGAAGACCGTGCCGCTGGTAAAGCGCAAGCCCTCGATCCACTCGTGCGCCGCTGAAGCGCTTGCGGAGAAAGGTCTCGCCGCCGCGGCGTGTCACGGCGTACAGCGCAAAGCAGCCGAGGAGCGATCCGAGGGTCGTCATCGACGCGTAATAGGGCATCCGCGCGGGATACTTGGTGCTGAGCACGATGATCAGGAAGTCGTTGATTTGCGGAAACGACAGGAAGGACGAATCGAGCGCGGCAAGAACGAACAGGCCGAACCCGCCCAGACCGGTCGCCCACGCCTGAATCGCGCTTGATAGCGTGTGCCACATCAACGTGAGTCGAGCGGGTGCGCGTGCAGGGTCTCGCGCGGATAGAGAAGCAGTCCCAGGCCCGCCCAAAACAGTCCGCGCACTCGCCGCGCCAACGCAAGCGAACCCGCACCCGAGAGTCCGAGCGCGCGCACGACGGAGACGTTCGCCGCCTCGAGCGCGCCGAGGCTTGCGGGGATGATCCCGCCCGGCACACTCGCGGTCCGCGCAAACGTCTCGACGATGGCGCTCCGCCAGAGTGAGATCTCGAGGTCAATCGCCCAGAACACCATCCACACTTCAAGCACCATCAACGCGAAGCACACAAGCGCCAGTAGCACGAGGCGGCGAAGACGGCGCGGGTCGTCTCGTGCGAGCGCCAGAAAAAGCCGCTCGACCTCACGAATGAAGCGTGCGACGCGGCCCTCGGTCCAGCGCCAGCCGGTGCGCCGGTACATCCGTTCGAGTAGCGGTCCGATGTACCGCTCCCTTCTCGTCAGCAGGATGAGCGCCAGCAGCACGGCGCCGACGGCGCCGATGGCGATGTAGCGAAATAACTGTTGCCAGTCTTCCGGCAGTACGTCCGACGATATCGCGACAATCGCACACGCGGCCACGAGGATGATGCTCATCACGCCCATTGCGGTGCGCTCGAGGAGCGCCGCCGCCGTAGACATGGGAGCAGAGACGTGGTCGAGCAGAAGCACGACACGCAGCGGCTCGCTCGCGAGGCCGCGAACCGTGAAGTACGACACCGCATCGGCGGCCAGGCGAACGCGAAACAGCCGCACAAAAGTGGGCCGCACAGCCGCCGGGAAACACCACAGCCAGCCGAGCGTCCGAAGCAGGTGCCACGCAGCGCTCGGGAGCAGCACCAGCGGCAACAACAGCCCGAGCTGTCGCGCTTCGCGCAGCGTCGCGCCGCGATCGATGTACAGCAGCGTCACGCCAAAGAGCGCAATACCGACCGCGACGGCCAGGCGTGAGATCCAGGCTGGAACCGACTGCTTCATCGGCTGGCGGCGGGCGTGTCCGGTTGATTCTCCGGAATGAGCCGCTCGACGATCACGACGTTGCGCCACACGCCGTCGAGCCGGGCATGCCGCTCGTACACGCCGACTTCGCGGAAGCCGACCTTCGCGAGCAGCGACCGGCTGGCGGTGTTTTCGACGAACACGCGTGAGACCAGCTTCCAGAATCCCGCTTCACGCACAGCGTCGATGAGCGCCTCCATCGCGATCCGTCCCGCTCCTTGTCCGCGCATCGTGCTGTCGACGTACACGGAGAATTCGGCAATGCCGGCGTAACACTCACGTGCGCGGTACGGCGAGGTCGACGCAAAGGCGATCACATGACCGTCGCTTTCGACGACCACGATCGGATGGGTACCGTTGAACCAGGCGAGGACCTCCTCTAGTGTGCGCTCGCGCGTTTCAAAAGTGCCCACGCGATCGCGGATGCCCTCGTTGTAGATGCGCGTGATCGCTTCGGCATCGGTTGGTCGTGCTGGTCGCGCAACGAAGGACATGTGCCGGGAATTGTAACCGCCCTATATAATGCGCGCGGTCGAGGAGATCCCATCATGCTGAGAGGCACCGCGCGCGAAGCCGCCGCCGAATTTCTCGGAACGTTCATTCTCATTGTGTTCGGCATTGGCGTGGTCGCGCAGACCGTTCTCAGCCGCGGCGCCAACGGATCGTATCTCGCGATCAATTTGGGATGGGGTCTTGCCGTGATGCTTGGCGTGTACGCTGCGGGCGGCGTCTCCGGAGCGCATCTGAATCCAGCCGTCACGCTGGCGCTTGCGGTCACACGCGGCTTCTCGTGGAACAAGGTTGGTCCGTACGTCCTCGCGCAGTTCGCCGGCGCGTTTGTCGCATCGGCGCTGGTGTTTTTCACCTATCGCGAAGCCTTCAATGCGTTCGACGGCGGTGTCCGCCAGGTGCTTGGTCCGCAAGGCACGGCCGGAGTCTTTGCGACGTACCCGCAGCCGTTCCTGTCAATCTTCGGCGGCGTCATCGATCAAATTGTCGGAACGGCGTTGTTGATGGCGAGCGTCCTCGCCGTCACCGACCAGCGCAACAACGCCGCACCGGGCTGGCTCGCGCCCGTCATCGTCGGCGGCATTGTCATCGCCGTCGGCGTGGCGTTCGGATTCAACGCCGGCTACGCGATTAATCCAGCTCGCGATTTCGCGCCGCGCTTGTTCACGGCTGCTGCCGGGTGGGGGACGGAGGTGTTCGCGGCGTCCGGTGGCTGGTGGTGGGTGCCGGTGGTCGCGCCGTGCATCGGCGGTGTCATTGGCGCGCTCGCGTATGACGCGCTCGTCTCGCGGCACCATCCGCCGCTCGCCGCAGAGGCACGATGAGCCCCGTCGCGAAGCCTACGTTCGTCCTTGCACTCGACCAGGGGACCACATCGAGCCGCGCGATTGTGTTCGATCGGAAAGGATCGGTCGTCTCCGTCTCGCAGAAAGAATTCCCGCAACTCTTTCCCGGCCCCGGCCATGTCGAGCACGATCCCGAAGCGATCTGGCAGACGCAGCTCGAAACGGCTCGCGATGCCGTCGCGCGCGCCGGTGCGGCGCCTGAAGACGTCGCGGCGATTGGCGTGACGAATCAGCGGGAAACCACCATCCTCTGGGAGCGCGCGACGGGCCGTCCCGTAGCAAACGCCATCGTCTGGCAGAGTCGAAT
>Ga0137368_10003115_pt1 | contig 17689 bp, 16 predicted proteins | sample SagtaG_13_FD_104917 | JGI IMG/M metagenome (GOLD analysis project Ga0137368, IMG submission 104917) | Vadose zone soil microbial communities from Sagehorn Ranch, Mendocino, California, USA - Sage1_L_100_16 metaG | ecosystem: Environmental > Terrestrial > Soil > Vadose zone | place: USA...
ACGTTGGGCGTCCCGAACGCATTGAGCGAATCCGGACTGCGCGGCACCGAGGATTCCCGAACCAGGGCGACGACGACGAACATCAAGCCCGTCAGGCCGCCGGCTGACGATCCCACGATGACCCAGAAGCTTTCCCACTGACTGAGCATCGCGTGTGCAGACGTTTCCATATCACCGCACCTGGAAGGTCAGAGTGGCCCACTTCGATTCGTAGTTCACGCTGTCCCCATGCACCGGTACCATGTGAATGAACTTGACGTACCACTTCCCTGGCGTGCGAATCACGAATCGCGCCACGCCTTGTGAATCGCTCCGCGCGCGAGCTTCCGGAATCCCGGTGGTATCGCGTTGTCCCCCGGCGATGACGAGCTGTTGGGCAACCGGCTGACCATCCACGAGACATCGGACCGAGAGGGTATCGCCCACGATCACCAAATAGGGATTCGTGAGCGGCACGATCTCCGCCGGATACCCCAACACGAATTCGAACGCTCGCGTCCGCAGATCGCCGACCTGGAGAATCGCTTTGACGTGCTTCTGATAGCGCTCGCGAGCCGCGCGACCCAATTCGCCTGCACGAGTGCGCGCGTCGAGCACGTCCGGTATGCCGTCTTCCTTTAGGTAGCCGTTGAAGGCTTCAGCCGAGAGCGCGATTTGGCGAGGGCTGAGCGAAGCGCCAATGACATAGGTACCTGGCGCCCCCGTTTGTACGCTGAGCCACGTTGTGTCACCGCTGGGCTTCCAGGACGCTCGTGGAATGGAACGGCGTTGCATCGGCCCGACCATGCTCAGGTCGAGCAAGCGGTCTGGAGCGACGGCGCCTTCGCTTTTGGAAAACGTGCCGTTCAGCACTGCGACTCGCACGGCGGTATTCGGGGGGACGAAGTAGTTGTCGAGTTTTAGGAAGAGATCGTGCGCCAGGAGGACAACTGCGGTGATCATCAAGAGAATGGCGACAGTAACGAATTGCTTCCGCATGCGGGTCCTCGGGTTTAGACTTCGGTTGTGACGTTCCGTCGAGCCGTCTCTCTCACCGCTACTATCCTGGTCCTACGCCTGGGCTTCGTCGCAGTAGAATCGCGGTGCACTCCGGGGCATGATACGTCCGAGAAAACCTCGGTCCCGTACCAGCACCACAAGCAACACTCAGAAAACCCGACCGCTCCGACCGTTCCGGTCTGCTGCCAGGCACTGACATCTTGCTCGCTCGCGGTCGATGTGACTAGGGCCGGCGCAACGCCTCTTGGCGGCTCGATCGCCGGCCGCGAGGCCCGCGCGGCGTTCGGTTCTGCGCAGTCCCGCAACACCGCTCCAGAAGCACCCCCTCCCAGAGTCTAGCTCTCGATACCTGTCGTTGCTCCCCCGTCGCAGCAGTCACACCTGCCGCGACGCTCGAGACTTTGCTCCAGCCAGAGGCACACATGCTTCGTTCGCTGCTTACGATCGTACTCTTGCCCTCAATACTCTCCGCGCAACATCCCCAACACCCCGTGCCGCAGCAGGCTCCTATGAAACCGATGGCGATGATGATGATCGACCCCCTCGGCGTCTCGATGGAGCGAATGGGATCGGGGACGACGTGGATCCCCGACGCGGTGCCGTTGCCGGCGCGTCACACAATGGCCGGCTCCTGGCTCTTGATGCTGCACGGTTTTGGCTTCGTGCAGTACGACACGCAAGGCGGCCCGCGAGGCGATGACCAATTCGGATCGCTCAATTGGGCGATGCTCATGGCGAGCCGCGATCTGCTCGGTGGCCGGTTCCAGGCGAGAACGATGCTCAGTCTCGACCCCGCCACGGTTTCCAATCGAGGCTATCCGCTCCTGCTACAGAGCGGCGAGACCTACCGCGGCCAGCCGCTAGTCGATCGACAGCATCCACACGACTTCTGGATGGAGCTAGCGGTGATGTATGAGCGCGCGCTCTCGCGCAACATCGGCGCTATGGTTTACGCCGCACCTTCCGGCGAGCCGGCGCTCGGTCCCGTGGCCTTCATGCACCGGCCATCGGCGATGGACAACCTGGCCGCGCCGTTGTCGCACCATTGGCAAGACGCCACGCATATCAGTTTCGGCGTTCTGACTGCCGGTCTCTTCGGACGACACTGGAAACTGGAGGGTTCTGCCTTCAACGGCCGTGAGCCGAATGAGGAACGATGGGGGTTCGATCGACTGCGATTGGATTCCTACTCCGCACGGTTCACGATGCACATGGATTCGAGCTGGGTGTTTTCGACCGGCTACGGCTTCCTCAAGAGTCCCGAGGCCCTGAATCCGTCCGAGTCCGTGCATCGCGTCACCGCGTCCGTATTACACGGCCGGAAACTGGGCATGAACGGTCAGATCGCGACCTCGGTCATTTGGGGGGCCAACCGGCGTTCTGGAAGGACGACGCATTCCGCACTCGTCGAGAGCGAGGCTGCACTGGGTCGCAGGAACACACTCCTCGGACGCCTGGAGCTCGTGCAAAAGACTGCCGAGGACCTTGTGCTGCCTGCTGGACCTGGTGGGTTCACTCCAGACTCGACCTTTACGGTTGCCGCTGTGTCCGTCGGATACATTCGCGACGCGGTTCGGATGTCGAAAGCAACGCTCGGCGTCGGATTCCAGACAACGCTGAACCTGGTGCCAAGGGAGCTACAGCCATTCTACGGATCACGGACGCCGGTGGGCGGGATGTTCTTCGTGCGCATTCGTCCTCTCCATGGGCCGCATCCGATGTCAGGCGCCATGATGGGAGATGACGGCGCAAAGAAAAGACGCTAGAGCTGGACGCGTTTGAGCAGCTGTGCGTTGATGGCGACGATCACCGTGCTCGCCGACATCAGCACCGCTCCGACAGCCGGCGAAAGGAGAATACCGCGGCCGGCGAGCACACCGGCGGCCAGGGGAATGGCGAAAATATTGTAGCCCGCCGCCCACCACAGATTTTGGACCATCTTCCGATAGGTCGCGCGCGATAGCGTGACGATTCGCGGAATGTCGCGGGGGTCGGAGCGCACGAGGACGATATCCCCGGCCTCGACGGCTACATCTGTTCCAGCGCCGATCGCGATGCCAACGTCGGCGGTCGCCAAAGCAGGAGCATCGTTCACGCCATCGCCCACCATGGCCACTTTCCGACCCTGCTCCTGCAGCTCTCGCACCTTGGATGCCTTGTCCTCCGGAAGGACTTCGGCGAAGACCGTGTCGATCTCCAACTCCTCCGCCACGGCGTCCGCGACGGCTCGAGCGTCTCCCGTGAGCATGGCCACCTTGATGCCCCGCGTGTGCAACGCTCTGATCGCGTCCCGGCTTTCCGGCCTGACGGCATCGGCCACGGCGAACACGGCGAGAGCCGCGCGATCTCGGAGCAGATAGATCGCGGACTGCGCACGGCGCGCTGCCGCGTTCGCCGCCTGCACGAGCGACGCCGGGACGGAAGCGTTCTCCTCGCGCAGCAATGCGGGCCCCCCCAGATGGTACTCCCCGCCCTCCACGGTGGCGGCGACACCTTTTCCGGGAAGCGCCCGAAAGCCAACCGCCGCGGGAATTGAGATCCGCCGCTCTTCGGTCGTCTTCACGATGCCGCGGGCGATGGGGTGTTCCGATTCGCCTTCCACGGCTGCCGCGATGCGCAGCGCCTCGTCTTGCGAGATCCCCTGCGCGACCGAGAGCTCGACGACGCGAAACTCGCCAAGCGTCAGCGTCCCGGTCTTATCGAAGATCACGGTGTCGAGCGTTCTGGCCTCCTCGAGGCCCCGGCGGTCGCGCACCAGCAGCCCCGCGCGGGCGCCGAGCGTCGTGGAGATGGCGACGACGAGCGGAACGGCGAGTCCCAGCGCGTGGGGACACGCGATCACGAGCACGGTCACCACACGCACCACGGAGAAGTCGATCGGCGCACCGATGAGTTGCCAAACGATCATCGTGAGTACAGCGGCCGCGATCGCCACGCCGGTGAGCATCTGAGCAGCACGATCGGCGAGGTGCTGGGCTCTCGACTTGGAGCGCTGCGCGTCTGCCACGAGCCGCATGATTCTGGAGAGCTTGGTATCGGCGCCGGTCCCCGTCACTTCCACCCGCAGCGAGCCCTCCCCGTTGATCGTGCCGGCGATAACGTTGTCGCCCTCCCGTTTCTTCACCGGCCGCGATTCGCCGGTGATCATCGCCTCGTTGACATCGCTTTCGCCCTGCCGAACCACCCCGTCTGCCGGCACGCTCTCACCGGGCCGGACGAGGACGATGTCGTCCTGGCGGAGCGCAGCGACCGGCACCTGCTCCTCGGTTCCGTTGTTGATCCGCGTCGCCACATCCGGAAGCAGTTTTGCCAGCTCCGCAAGCGCGCCCTCGGCCCGTTGGATCGATCGCATCTCGATCCAGTGACCCAGCAGCATGATCGTCACGAGCGTGGCGAGCTCCCACCAGAGCGCGTCCGCTGCGATCAGTCCGAGTTGCACGATCCAGGAGAACACAAAGGCAACGCTGATAGCGAGAGAGATGAGCGTCATCATCCCGGGCAAGCGGTCCCGCAGCTCGCGCCACGCACCCTGGAGGAAGGCACGCCCACCGTAGAGGAAGACGAGCGTTCCGAAGACCGCCGGAATCCAGCCCGCACCCGGCAGCGCGGGTGCCCGGTACTTCAGGAGCATCTGGATGTGCTCTGACCAGAGCACCGCGGGAATCGTGAATGCGGCGGAGAGCCAGAATCGATCGCGGAACATCGTCGGCGCATGCCCGGCGTGCACGTCATGCACTTGCTGCGACACCGGCCCCTGTTGCGCCGGGGTATGATGGCCGTGGTGCGGCGCGCGATGATCAGGACTCACGATTCGTTGAAAGTACCTTCAAGCAGGAGAACAGCATCCCCCAGTCGATACCTTGCGCTATTCCATTACCAGGGGAACCTTCCGCCGCAGTGACTCGACTCGAACGCTGGATCAACCCGCGGTGCGAGGAACACGGAGGCCGCTCCGGGTTCCGGCTCCTGCCCACCGGCCTCGACGCCTTCGTGGCACGCGCCGTCCTGATCGAGCTGGCCGACCGGACGCTCGACCTCCAGTACTACATCTTCCACCCCGATGAGACCGGCTCGCTGATCATCGATCGCCTCATCGCCGCCGCCGATCGCGGTGTCCGTGTCCGCATCCTGCTCGATGATTGGGGCACGCTCGAGAAGAAGGACGAGGTCGTGGCCGGGCTCGATGCGCATGCAAACATCGAGATCCGTGTCTTCAACCCTTACATCCACCGCTCCGGACTGCATCGGCTGGGCGAGCTGTTGACCAGCTTCACTCGGGTCAACCGGCGCATGCACAACAAGCAGTTCATCGCCGATGGCGCGGCCGTGGTGCTCGGCGGCCGCAACATCGGCGACGAGTATTTCAGTCGCGGCGAGCTCGACTTTCAGGACGTGGACGTCCTCGTCGGCGGTCCCGTCGCCCAGCAATCGGCGCACAGCTTCGAGGCGTATTGGACGAGCACGTACGCCATTCCAATTACTCGGCTCGGCAAGTTCACGCCCGATCGGGCGCGCTTCGATGCCGCCCGCGCCGAGCTGGGCGCGCGCTGCGACGGACTGCGCGACTCGGAGTATGGGCGCGCCCTCGCGGGCTCCGACCTCGCCAGAGACCTGCGCGCCCACGCGCTCCATCTGCACTGGGCCGAGGGCCGAGTGATCGCCGATCCGCCGGACAAGATCAGCCAACCCGCGGGCACGCGCAGCGACGCGTTTCTCGGCGGGCAGATCTCCCCCTACGCGCGCGGGGTTCGGGCGGATCTGCTGATCGTGTCCCCCTACTTCGTGCCCGGCAAGAACGGCATCACGTTCTTCGGCGAGCGGCGGCGGGAGGGGGTGAACGTCCGGGTGCTGACGAATTCGCTCGCGGCCACGGACGTCTGGCTCGTACACGCCGGCTACATGAAGTACCGGCGGCCGTTGCTGGACGAAGGGGTGCGGCTGTACGAGCTGCGACCGGAGGCGGCCGGGGCCAGGAAAGCACGCGCCGGGAAAGCGGTCGTCGGCTCCTCGCGCGCCAGCCTGCACGGCAAGACATTCGTGTTCGATCGCAATTCGGTCTTCATCGGTTCGGTGAATCTCGATCCGCGCTCCCTGGAGCAGAACACGGAAGTCGGCGTGCTCGTGAGCAGCCCCGAGCTGGCGGCGGAGGTCGCCAGATTATTCGACTACTGGGCCAGCCCTGAACTATCGTACGAGGTCACGCGCGGAAAGAATGGGGGCCTCCACTGGACCGGAGGCTTCACCAACGAGCCCAACGCTGGTTTCTGGCGCCCGCTCGGCGCCAAATTCTTTTCGCACTTGCCCATCGACTCACTGATCTAGGCGGAAACGCATGCTGCCCTTACTGCTTCTGCTTCAAGCCGCCGCACCGCCCCGGCTGACGGACTTCCTGCAGAAAAGCATCGGGTTCGACGCGCAGCAGCTCGCAGCGGTCGAGCGCGGTGAGCCGGTGGTGAAGGTCCTCGAGGCGCGAGACCGTCGCGACGTCGCCCTGTTCGGCATCGTCACGGCACCCGCCCTGCGCGAGCAGTACGTCCGGGCGCTGCGTGACTTTGCCACGTCGCTGCGCACACCCACCCGCACGCAGGTCGGAATCTTCAGCGATCCCGCCACCGAGGCGGACGTCGCCGCGGTCACGATCAATAGCCGGGACGTATCGGATATGAAGAACTGCAAGCCGGGCGACTGCGTCGTGAAGCTGCCGGCCACCGACATGCGGCGCATTCATGACCAGATGAATTGGTCGGCGCCCCCGTCCGATCTGCAGGCACAGCTGAGCGCGTACGCTCGCCGCCGGCTCGTGGAATACGTCACCGATTACCGCCGGCGCGGCGACTCGGCGATGGCGATCTACGACGATCGCGGCAACCTCAACGTGCACTCGAGTGAGGCATTCGCCGCACAGCTCGCGGAATCGCCGTATGTCTACGAGCTAGTGCCTTCGCTGCGGAATTATCTCGTCACCTACCCGCGCGGGGCGCTCCCTGCCGGCGCCGTGGAAGTCCTGTTCTGGTCGGAAGATGTGCTTCCCCGCCTGCGGCCGATTCTGAGTGTGACACATCTGGTCGTGTACACGCCCCCGGAGCTGCCCCGTGTCACCCTGGCGGCCGCGAAGCAGATCTATGCCGATCATTATTTCGAGACGGCGGTTGACCTGACGTGCGTCGTCGATCGGAATCCCGGGATCTATCTCCTGGTGCTGCGGCGCTATCGCTTCGATAACCTCCCTGGCGGCATCCTCAACATTCGGGGCAGAGCCATTGGCGCACTGCGCGATCAACTCGCGCTCGATCTGCGCCGCCAACAGTCCGGCGAGCACCCGCGGTGAAGGCTCAGCTTCTCACGGCGCCACGAGCAGGCGTCGCGACGGCAGCAGCCGCTTCCATCGTCTCACCCTTTGTGGACGCGCTTGCGACGGGCGGCTTGTCGCTGCTCGTGCTGGTGCCGCTGCTCCTGATGGGTCGGACCGATGTGCTGGTCCTGAGTGCCGGTGTGCAGGCGTGGGTCGGCGCCCTCGTGAACATGCCGCACTTTCTCGCGTCCTATCGCATGGTGTACCGGACGCGTGACAGTATCCGCGCCCACCCGTGGGCGGCGATCTACGTTCCCACGATCCTGCTGAGCGGCTGCATCGCGGCCGTCGTCGCCAGCCGCTGGACCGACATCCCGGTCTCGGCATTGCTCACCATCTCGAGCACATACCTGGCGTGGCACTACACCAGCCAGGCGTGGGGCATGGTCGCGACGTTCACATATCTGGCCGGGAATCCGTTCAATCAGGTCGAGCGGAAGCTCGTGCGCGGATCGCTCTATATCCTCGCCGCGTGGCACGTCGTTTGGTTCTTCTATCTCGGCTACGACCGCTACGTCGATCTCACGCCGCTGTACGAAGGGCTCAGCATCCTGACCGCAGTCGCGCTCGCGATGGGACTCGCGGGCTTTGCGATGCATCGGTCGCGCACCGGCCGCATCGCGCCGCTGCGCGCGTGGATTCCCTGGATCGCGATCTTCGTGTGGTATGCCGCGATGGCGCGTGTGGGGTTGCCCGCGCTCTTCATCGTGCAGATCGCCCACGCGCTGCAGTATCTGATCTTCCCGTTCCGGGTCGAAATGAACCGGACGCGCCGCGCGGTCGGCGCCGGCCCGTCCCAACTGGTCGCGTTTCAGATCATGATCTATCTGACCGTGTTGCTCGTCGGGTCGATCGTGGCGTCCATTCTCCTGCCGCTCGGCGCCATGGCCGTCGTGACGAACTGGCTAGGGTCGCGGCCCGGGCAGGTGGTGGGCTTTGCGATCAGCGCCTTCTTCAATATCCACCACTACTTCACCGACGGCGTGGTGTGGAAGCTGCGCGATCCCGAGGTACGGGCGGACCTGTTCGGGCACCTCAAGGCTTGAGAGTCCATCTCCTCGACGGCACCTACGAGCTATTCCGGCATTTCTACGCGATGCCGCGCCAGCAAACGCGCGACGGCCGCGAAGTCGCCGCGATCATCGGCGTCGTGGGCTCCGTCCTCGGCATGCTGGAAGGCGGCACGACCCACCTCGGTGTTGCCACCGATCACGTGATCGAGTCGTTCCGCAACGACCTCTGGGCGGGATACAAAACGAGCGAAGGCATCGAGCCGGAATTGCTCGCGCAGTTCCACCCGCTCGAGGACGCACTGCGGGCGATGGGTGTGACCGTCTGGGCGATGGAGGAGTTCGAGGCCGATGACGCCCTCGCGGCCGCGGCCCACCTCGCGGCGCAATCCGCTGACGTCGAACAGGTGATCATCTGCACTCCCGACAAAGACTTGAGCCAGTGTGTGAGCGGACAGCGCGTGGTGCAGTTCGACCGCCGCAAGCGCGAGGTGCGCGACGAGAACGGCGTCGTGGCGCGCTTTGGTGTCGGCCCCACGTCGATTCCCGATTACCTCGCCCTCGTCGGCGACTCGGCCGACGGGTTTCCCGGCGTTCCCGGGTGGGGCGAAAAGGCGTCGGGAGCGATCCTGGGCCGCTATGCCCACCTCGAAAAAATCCCCGCCAGCTCCGCGCAGTGGGATGTGCCGGTCCGCGGTGCCGCGCGTCTCGCGGCGGCCTTGGAGGAGCATCGTGAGCTGGCGAAGCTGTTTCGCACGCTGGCCACGCTCAGGACCGACATACCGGTCTTCGCCAGTGTCGATGATCTGCGGTGGCAGGGCCCGGCGCCGGCGTTCGAGCGAGTCGCGGAGCAACTCGGCATGCCAGGCCTGTGGGATCGCGCGCGGCGAATCCCATCGAATTAGGTGGAAACCTTTACGTCGATCTGAGGCTTAACCAGCCGTGGAAACGTTCCGCTATCTTATCATCGGCGGCGGCATGACCGCCGATGCTGCGGCGCGGGCCATTCGAGAGACTGATCCCAGCGGCAGCATCGGGATCATTTCCTCCGATCCACATCCGCCGTACAACCGCCCGCCCCTGTCGAAAGGGTTATGGAAGGGCGACGACCCGGAAAAGACCGTTTGGCGCGGCACCGACAAGATCGACATCGAGCTGCGCCTCGGCCGGCGAGCCACCGCACTCAACCCGAAGCAGAAGACCGTCACGGACGATCGTGGCAACGTCCTCTCGTACGACAAGGTGTTGCTGGCAACGGGCGGGACGCCGCGCCGTCTGCCGATGCAGACGAGCCAGATCATCTACTACCGCACCTTCGACGATTACGTGCGGCTCCGTGCGCTCGCCAACGAAAAGCTGCGGTTCGCTGTGCTCGGCGGCGGGTTCATCGGCTCTGAAGTCGGCGCGGCACTGCGAATGGTCGGGCGAGATGTCACACTGCTCGTGCCCGAGGATGGCATCGGCGCGCGCGTGTTCCCCGCCGATCTGTCGAAGTTTCTGGTCGATTATTACCGCGAGCAGGGTGTCGACGTACGCACCGGCGAGGGCCTCGCCGATCTGCAGCAGAGCGCGGGCACGGTGATCGTCCGGACCACGCACGGCAAGGAGATTCCTGCCGACGTCGTCGTCGCCGGACTGGGTATTCAGCCCAATGTCGAGCTGGCCGAGCAAGCCGGACTCCGCGTCGAGAACGGGATCGTGGTCGACGAACTGCTCCGCGCCAGCGCGCCCGACGTCTACGCGGCGGGGGATGTGGCGAATTTCTTCAATCCGGCGCTTGGTATTCGCATGCGCGTCGAGCACGAGGACAACGCCAACACGATGGGCGGTGCGGCCGGCCGCTCGATGGCGGGCAAAGGGAGTCCCTATACGCACCTGCCCTTCTTCTACTCGGACCTCTTCGCGCTCGGCTACGAAGCGGTTGGAGAGCTGGATCCACGACTGCAAACGGACAGCGTCTGGAAAGAGCGGTTCCGCGAAGGCGTGATCTATTACCTCAAGGACGAAAAGGTCCGAGGCGTGTTGCTTTGGAACACCTGGGGCCAAGTCGATAATGCGCGCGCGATCATTGGGACGACCGGCCGATTGGAATGATCAATGTTCAATAATCATTGATCATTGATCATTGGACATTGACAACAATGTGCCGCCATTGTCCCTGCCGGAACCGCAGCACACTCAAGACGCACCGCGTCGCATGCCCCGCCAGGATCGCCAGCCAGATATCGATCGGATCGAGCGTGCCCGTTTGCTGCATCACGAAGCAGATGCCGAGGGGCACGAGGATCTGCGAGATCATCGAGATGTAGAGCGGGCTCTTGGTGTCCCCTGTGCCCTGCAGGCCGCCGGTATACGACAGCGCGACGGTGATGAAGAGTCCCGAGAGGCTCAGCACGCGCAGCAGCTGCACCCCGACGTCCACCACCACCGCGTCGTGCATCCCGAAGATGGCGAGGAGCTGCCGCGGCAGGAAGAGAAAGAACAAGCCGACGAACGCGGCCACGGTCAGCCCGTAACGCGCCGCGATGTGCACCGCCTGATCGGCACGATCCGGATGCCCCGCGCCAAGATTCTGTCCGGCGACCGCCGCCGCCGAGCCCATGAGTCCCACTGACGTCCAGGTGATCAGCGAGAACAGCTCCGTGTACGACACGGCAAACGCAGCCTGCGCCGCGGCGCTCTGCGCCAGCGAGCCGATGAACGAGAGCATAAACACGCCGCCGATGTTCATCGCGATGCCCTGAATTCCCGTCGGCAACCCGAAGCGGAACAACTCACGGATGATCGTCCAGTCGGGCCCGAGCCCGCGCCCACGTGGAAACGCGACGACCCACCCGCCGGTCCACAGTTTCCACAGCGCGTAGATCGCCAGAAGTCCTGCGGTGATGCACGTGCCCATCGCCGAGCCGCGTGTCCCGAAAGCCGGAATCGGTCCGAGCCCACGGATGAGCACGATGTTCAACACGAGGTTCAAGACGGTCATCGCGATCCCGAGGACCATCGGCGTGCGGGCGTCTCCGGCTGAGCGTAGCGCGCCGCTCAGCATGAAGAACACCATCATGCCGCTCGAGAAGCCGAACATGATCCGCAGGAACGGCAGCGCCTCCGCCTTCACCGCGGGCGCCGCGTTGACCAGATCGAGCAGCCAGGGCGATGCGACGTACCCCACCGGCGCCAGAATCCCCAGCGAAAGGCCGATCGCCGTGAGAAACGCCTGATAGACGACGCGATCGACCTTATCGGCCTCCCCCGCCCCGGCGAACCGCGCCACCAGGACGCTCATCCCCGTAAACAGCGACGAGATGAAGACGATGACGACGAGAAAGATCTGCCAGCTGACGCCGATCGCGGCATTCGCCTGGTAACCGACCAGATTGCCCACGAGCACGTGGTCGACGATCCCTTGCAGGCCGCCGATGGCGTTCGTGAGCATCGTCGGCCAGGCGATCTTCCACACCGCAGCCTGCAGCGGCCCGGCGACGATCGAGGTGTCGTACCGTGAGGCGGTCGCCGTCACTCAGCTCACCGGAATCGCGGAATTGCGCCGCCGCGCGAGCAGCGCGTCGAGACTCCAGGGGCCGGCGCCGGCGGCGGAGATATAGAGGAAGAGAAAGCAGAAGATGACTGCAAGCCCTCCCTGATTGATCACCGGCCACAGCCAGGGACCGACCCGCGCGTGTCCATAGAAGTACGCCACGGCCATCTCACCGGCGAGAATGAACGCGACGGGCCGCGTAAACAGGCCAAGCAGGACGAGCGGCCCGCCAATCACTTCGATCACGCCGGCAAGCCATGCCAGCGTCCCGACGGCCGCCGTCCCGCCCCCGGGCATCACGGCCGCTGGAAAGGCAAACAACTTCGCGGTGCCGAACTGAGTGTAGAGAAAGGCCAGGACAATTCGCACGACGCTCAAAAGCTCCGGCGCCAACTCCTTTTTCACAACGCCTCCCGTTTTTTTCGTAGCAGCTGCCGCTCGCGGACATTTTGCGTGAGTTCGGCGGCCCGTGCGAATTCGGCGCGCGCTTCGTCGAAGCGACCGAGCTTGGCGAGAAGATCCCCGCGCACACTCGGCAAAAGATGATAACCCGCCAGCGCCGGGTCCGTGGTCAAGGAATCGACGACCTCGAGTCCCGCGGCCGGCCCGAACGCCATGCCCAGAGCGACCGCGCGGTTCAGCTCCACGACCGGCGACGGCATCAGCTGGGCGAGGGCGTCGTACAGCGCCACGATGCGCGTCCAGTCGGTCTCATCGGCCGTCCGGGCGCGTGCGTGACAGGCGGCAATCGCGGCCTGGAGTGTGTAGGGTCCATAGGAGCCGCCCAACGCTTCGGCGCGCTCCAGTGCCGCCAGACCGCGCCCAATGAGCAGATGATCCCACCGCCCGCGGTCCTGGTCCAGCAGGAGAATCGGCTCGCCGGTCGGCCCCACCCGTGCACGCAGCCGCGACGCCTGGATCTCCATCAGCGCGACGACCCCGTGCACCTCCGCCTCGGCCGGCGCCAACTCGGCAAGTATACGGCCGAGGCGGAGCGCATCCTCACACAGCGCCGGCCGCACCCAATCGCCCCCCGCGGTCGCGGAGTAGCCCTCGTTGAAAATGAGATAGATGACCTCGAGGACCGATTCCAACCGGGCCGCGAGCTCGGCGCCGCGTGGCACCTCGAACGGCACGCGCGCCGCGGCGAGGGTGCGCTTGGCGCGCACGATGCGCTGCTGAATGGTGGCCTTCGAAACGAGGAACGCGCGGGCGATCTCGTCCGTCGTCAGCCCGCCCAGCAGTCGCAAGGTGAGCGCGACGCGTGCCTCCGTCGTGAGCACAGGATGGCACGCGGTAAAAATGAGGCTCAGCAGATCGTCGCCCACGTGGTCGTCGATGGCGGCCGCCAGCGCCACCTCGGGACTGACTTGTCGTTCGTCGAGCTCGCGCCCGAGATGCTCGTGCTTGCGATCCTGCATCTTGCCGCGTCGCAGGTGATCGATCGCGCGATGTTTGGCCGTCGCCATGAGCCACGCGCCCGGATTGTCCGGCACGCCTGACTCGGGCCATTGCTCGAGCGCCGCGACGAGCGCGTCCTGCGCCAGGTCCTCGGCGACCCCGACGTCGCCGACGACGCGCGCCAACCCTGCGATGAGTCTGGCGGATTCGATCCGCCAGACCGCATCGATGGCGTCAGCAGCCTTCTGACGGGTCATCCATCATCTGCCGCACTTCGACTTCGAGCTCCTGGTCCCAGAGCCCGATGTGCGCTTCGAGGAATCGCTGCGTCCACTCCATCGCTTCCTTCCGGGACGGGACGTTGAAGATCGCGTAGCCGCCGATGATTTCCTTCGCCTCCGTAAAGGGCCCGTCCGTGACGGTGATCTTGCCGTTGGCGAGCCGGGCGCGCGCTCCCAATGCCGTCGGCCCAAGACCACCCATCCCGCCGAACACGCCTTTCTTGACCGCGTCCTCGCTCAGCTTGTTGATCCGCTCGATGAGCACCGGCGACGGTTGAGCGTCCGTCTCGCGGGACTTCACAATCGTCATGAATCGCATCGTCATTTCCCCGAGCGTTGCTTGTTTTTGGCGATCGCCGCGCGCTGCCGCTCTTCCTGCTGCCGCAGCTCGGGCGTGAACTCGGCGCCGAAGTCCTCGGCTTCGAAGACCTGGCGGATCTCCACTTCACCCTCCTGGAAGGGAATGCGCTTGGCCCATTCCAACGCCTCGGACTTGTTCTTCACCTGCCAGATCCAGAATCCCGCGACCAGCTCCTTGGTTTCCGTGAACGGCCCGTCACGCACCGTCCGCTTGTTGCCCGAATAGGTGATGCGCGAGCCCTTAGACGAGTCCTGCAGGCCCTCACCGGCCAACATCACCCCCGCCTTCACCAGCTCGTCGTTGAACTTGCCCATCTCGGTCAGCATCTCCTGCGTCGGCAGCACGCCGGCTTCGGAGTCTTTGCTGGCCTTCACCAGCACGATGAATCGCATGGCCTTCTCACTTGATAGAAGTTCAGGTTTGCTCTACTCTCACCTAGGCGTCGAACGAGCTTCCCGGAAATCGACACGCCGTAATCCCATTGTGGTAGGCCTACTTGGCCTTTGCGATCATCAGGAGCCGTTATGTGCAGAAACATCAAGACGCTCGCCAACTTCGAGCCGCCTGCGACCGACGATGAGATTCGCGCGTCGGCGCTGCAGTTTGTGCGCAAGCTCAGCGGCGCGACCCACCCCTCGCACGCGAACGAGGCGGCTTTCAACCGCGCAGTAAATGATGTGACGATGATTGCCCGGCGGCTCATCGATGCGCTGACGATCAAGACCCCACCTCGCAACCGGGAGGAGGAGGCGCGCAAGGCCCGAGAACGCGCGGCGAAACGATTTGGCTAGACCGCCTGTACTTCATGGCGGAACGTTTCTATGTTTCTGGCCCGCCCTGGTGGTGGAACTGGTAGACACGCTGTCTTGAGGGGGCAGTGCCGCAAGGCGTCTCGGTTCGAATCCGAGCCAGGGCATCGCGTGACGGGGGTCTTGTTGTAGTCGTGACGCCGGGCTGCTCGCGCAAATTCGCGCGGTGCATAGCTTTCCGGCATGGAGCTATGGGTCGCCTTCGGATTTGGTGCGGCGGTCGGCGCACTGGTCGGCTACCTGCTGGGACGTCTGAGGGAGGTCCCAACAGCAGCGCGGGCCCGCCCTGCGCCCCCCTCCCCACCTCCACCATTGAGATCCTCCAGCCCGGCCTCGCCGGACGTTAAGCACGTCGTTCTCGACGAAGGCTCTGCCAACGTATTGAACGCGCTGAACAACCGTCTCTCGGGCATCGGCGCGCTCGCCGACTTGCTGCACGGCAGCCCACTCGACCCCGAACGCGCCCGCGCACTGGTGCTGTTGCATGGCGAGGTGCGGCGTGCCGCCGAAATCACCAGCCACTTCCTCGAGCTCGCCGCGCATCCGGCGGGGGCTGCCGAACCCTGCGATGCGGCGGTCGTGATCAACGGCGTCCTGGCGGAGCGCGAATCCACGTTCCGCGAGCTGGGCGTCAAAGTGATTCGATCGATCCCCAACGACCTGCCCATGGTCGCCTGCCCGATGGCGCAGCTCACCGAGATGTTGACGAAGCTGCTGGATTTCTCGCTGCGCCGCTTGCGCGCGTCGCAGCCACCGCGAGAACTGCGACTGGAGGCGATCGCGACGGGACCTTCGGTTGTGGCATCGATGTGGGATTCCGGGACGCCTTTGGCCGTCGAAGCAGAGCAGCGGCTCACGTCGCCGTTCCGCTTTACGCAGTCCGGCGGCGGCGGTGAAGTGGAGTTCGCGCTCGCCCGCGCGCTCGCGCAGTCGGCCGGAGGCAGCCTGCGGCTCAGGCCTCGGGGCGGCAGCGCCGGCGCCGAAGTTGTGGCGACATTGCCGCGGAGCGTGCTGGGTGCGCAGACCCCGTTCGCCGCGCCCGCCGAGAGCCTGCCGCGCATGCGCATCCTCGTGGTGGACGACGACGCCGTGAACCGGCAAGCGATGGTGCTGCTGCTCGAGCGGGAAGGGCACCAGATCGTCGCTGTCGAGAATGGGCTCGAGGCGATGGAGCGCCTGGGCGATCGCGACAACACTTTCGACGCCATTGTCACCGACCTGCAGATGCCGCGGCTCGGCGGGCGGGCGATGTACGAGCAGCTCGTCAGCAGCCGGCCGCTCGTCGCGAAGCGATTCGTGTTCGTCACCGGAGACCAGGCCCGCGGCGAGACGCGCGCGTTCCTGGAGAGTTGCGGACAGCCGTCGGTGACGAAGCCCTACGATTTAGGGGATTTGATCAACGCCATCGGGACAGTGTCGAGAAAAAAGTAGACTAGTTCGGCGCGTGCACCCTCGGCCCGCCGTAATCGCGATCGCCGCCGATGCCCGGACCGGCGAGCTCGAGCCCACCCCGATCATTATCGATCCGCGCGATGAACTGACGAACTGACCCGGGAAACGGTGCCGTGCGGCCGTGCTTGCCGAATGGGTCGGTGTACCACACCTCCGGACCGTCCGTGTTATCGATGAAGTTCGAATTGACATCCACGGTGCGGTCCGTGCCGTCAAATACCGAGCGCGGATCGTCGAAGGTGTTGCCGAGGATCGTCCCGTTGCTGGTCGACCGCGAGCATGCCCCGCCGCGTGCCGCATTGCCCGCCGAGGTGACTTCGTAGCACACGTCGATCGGCCGGCCGACGATTCCCGCCAGGGCCGGATCGTGGAACCGGCTCGGCAGGGACACCTGGAAATACGGATTGAAGAACGCGAGAGTGTGGCCGTCTTCGCGGCGAATGGAGTTCGAGGTCTGCCAGCTCTCGTGCAACGCCCCGAAATTCGAGAACTGTCCGGCGGGTACGAGAATCTCGCGATCCACACACGTGCGATCGGGAATGATCCGCACCCCGCCGCCATCGGGCGAGTTCACAGGATTCGCGGGTCCGACCACGACGGTGGTGCCGTCACAGCTGCGCTCGAACTGGCCCGGCGTCCCGATCGCCGCGAGCATCGTGATGTGCATCTCGGTGCCGTCGGTGCACCGAATATGGTAGACCAGCTCGTGCAGGTTGTTCGTGAATGCGTCCTTGGAGTGCGTGCCCTGATGCAGCTTCGTGAGGATGTCGCAGCGCACGTCAAACAGCGCATCCGCGGCATCGCTGCCGAAATGCATCGGGACGTCGTTCTGCCACTCGACCTTGTGTCCGAAATGATCCTCGTGCCGCGTCGTGAGGGGATCGTACACGTCGAGCTGTTCGTTGGCGTATCCGAACGGGATCTGTCCGACTTCGCGGTACAGCGCCGAGCCGCGCGGATCCCGTCCATGATCGTGGCCGAAGGAACAGCCGGTCACCGGATCGATGGGCGGATGCCAGGTGGGATAGCGCTTGTGATCGGGACCCACGACCGAGTACGCGTCGTGCTGCGCCTGCGTGCAATCGTCATTCGCGCCCGGCACCCAGATGCCAAAGGACGCGGCATTGCCCGTCGCGGGGCCATAGTCGGGCGCCGCTGGGCTATCTTGACACGCTCCCGACACCATGGCGGCAGCGATCAGAAAGAGCAGCAGGGATGCGGGTTTCATGGGATTCACCGCCCTCACGTTCGCCCCATCGTGGCACTATCGGCAGTGACCGTAATCACTCCCAAATAGGCCGCAGCAATTGAGTTATAGTGGCGATATGCGAACCGATGCGATGATTCTGGTGGCGATCGCGCTGGCTGGAACGAGCAGCGTGGCAGCGCAGCGCCGCCCAGCTCCAGGAGCCGGTGGCGGGGGGAGCGGGCTGTGGTATAGCATCGGCGTGGCGCCAGGGTGGGCACGGATCACGTGCGATATCTGTGG